>Ga0209719_1000403_pt1 | contig 64562 bp, 58 predicted proteins | sample AD_JPNAS2_MetaG_FD_184421 | JGI IMG/M metagenome (GOLD analysis project Ga0209719, IMG submission 184421) | Active sludge microbial communities of municipal wastewater-treating anaerobic digesters from Japan - AD_JPNAS2_MetaG (SPAdes) (version 2) | ecosystem: Engineered > Bioreactor > Anaerobic...
CAAACTGCCCGAGCTTTATGGCGCGTATCGGGAGTACGTGGATACCAATCTGCAGCTCGCGGATATCCTCCCGTATATGTCTTTGGCTTCTGAGGTAATGAAAACCCAGAACATCAACCAATACGCCGTCGGACCCGATACTGTTACCAATTGGATTACGGCCGAAGGCGCGATGGTGCTGATTCCCAACTATTACGCGATTAACCCGATAATTGCCGAAGCGCTCTACCTGAACGATTAAGGTTTGACAGGCGCGGGAAACCCGTATACACTCAATCCAGAACTTATCTACGCGAAACAGATTGGAGCAAAAATGAATCCGACTTCTGAAGAAATGAGCGCTCATCTGACTTCCAGCACCTTGATGCAGCCTGCCATCCAAGCCTGGAAAATTTACCTGCGCGACCAGGGGCGCTCCAACCATACCCTCAAAGCATTCATTGCCGACCTGCAGCTTTTGGCGAGCTTTTTGCCTACCGACGCGCAAATTGGCTCGGTCGGCACCAAAGACCTTGAAAACTACCTGAACTGGTTGGAAAACGAGCGTAACGTCCCCTGCAGCCCGAAAACGCTTTCGCGGCGGATTACCTCCATTAAATCTTTCTTCCGCTGGCTCTCCCGCGGCGGCGTGATTCCTTTCGACCCGGCAGAAAAGGTTGAACAAAAAACCGTAATCAGCCCTCTGCCCGTCGTCCTGACCAAAAGCGAACAGGAAAGGGTTCTTGAGGCTGCCGACGCGCTGCGAACTGCCGCCGCCAGCGATTTACGCCCATACCTCCTGCTCAAGCTCGTGCTCGAAACAGCCATGAAAAAAGGCGAATGCCTGAACCTGAAAACAAACCATGTGGAGTTGGACGGCCCGGAGGGTCCCTTCGTCTTCATCCGGTATTCCAGCCCGCGCTACCGCTACAAAGAGCGCAAAGTGCCTGTTTCGGCGGAATGGGCGCAAGCCTTTCAGGAATACGCTGCCGCGTATCAAATCCAGGACGCTGTTTTCCCCTGGTCCCAACGCCTTTTGGAATATCTGCTGGAGGGTGTCGGGAATGCCGCCCAGCTGGATAAGCACCTTTCATTTGCCATGTGCCGATGGACAAGCGCCCTGAACGACTTGACCGCCGGCGCGGACCCGGATAAAATCCGCCAGAAATTAGGCATTTCCAAAATTCAATGGCGCGAGATTTCCCAGAAGCTGCAAAGCCTGGCAAAGGAGTACGGCTACGAACCGGCAGCGCCCGAAAATCAGGAATAGCCCTGAGTACTACTACCAAATAGAAAGAAACTGACTATGCAACAACCAAAACGGAAGTCTTCACTTCCCGCTGTTTTATTCCTGCTCGTTCTCATCGCCGGGATTGCCCTCGGCGCGGCGGTCAGCCTTAACCGGACCCGGGATGGACAGGGCAGCTTCCTCAGCAACCTCTGGAACAAAAGCCCGGAGGCAATCAACGAACCTTATCAGGCTGGTTATTCGGAGGCGCTCCAAATTCCTCCGTATGTGAAAACCATCATGCTGCTCGGCTCGGATTACACCCCCGAAAGCGGGTACCGCACGGATGTGATGCTCCTGGCAGCCTTTAACCTGAAAACCAACCAAATCCACCTCTTTTCGTTCCCACGCGATTTGTGGGTGGACATCCCCGGTTACTATGCCCAGCGGCTCAACGTCGTGCACGCTGTGGGCGGTTACGATCTGCTCGGGGATACGCTGGCATACAATTTTGGCTTTCGCCCCGACCATTACGCGTTTGCCGAGTTTTCGGCTTTTAAGGACGTAATCAATCTGTTGGGCGGGATAAATGTGCAGGTGACCGAGCGCATGGAAGACCAATGCGATTACACGCCCGAACGTTGGTGCGTGGTGGAGCCTGGCATGCGCGCGATGGACAGCAATTTCGCGCTTTGGTATGTGCGCGCCCGCCTGAACTCCTCCGATTTTGACCGCACCCGTCGGGCGCAGGAAGTTTCCCGGGCGATTGCAAAAAAAATAACCAGCCCGGCTAACCTGCTCAAGCTGCCTTTCTTTATTGAATCCGCCCTGGACGTAGTGGAAACAGATATGTCCATTGGGGATATGTGGCTGTATATCATGCCGCTCAATAAGTTCTTCGCGGCTGACATGGCGCAAGGGTACACACTGAGCCCCAATGAGGCTGTCGGCTTCGTCACGGATGAGGGCGCGATGGTTTTACAACCGGATTACGGCGCCATTCACAATATCCTGAAAGAGGTTTTTTGGATTGAGTAGAGCCTGGGGTTCAGGCTGGCTTTTGCAGGCTGAGGTGGAGGATTTCCCGCTCATCTCCCAACAAACGCCAGGCTTGCGAAATCCGCAGCCCCGCCACCCATAAGAGAGATCCCTCACAGAAAACCAGAGGCCACCGCGCCCTGGCTGGCTGAGGGATTTTTTGATTCACAAAAAAATCGCTGAGTTTTTGCGTCTGGTTTGGCATTCCCAGCGGTGACCAGCGCTCGCCGGGTCGGGCGGCGCGCACTTCCAGCGGAAGGCTCAGGTCGGCCGGGTTCAGCCAGGCGTGTTCCGGGCTGCGCCGCGTTTGGGCTGGAATGCCCGCGAAGGTTTTCGCGCTGACGATTTCGGCGCGCAGTTCCCAGCCCTGCGCCAGCGAAAGCGCTTTTTCGAGGCTCAGTTCATAGCGTTCAGCCTGCCGAAGCTGTGGATACTGCGGAAAACTCAGCGGATACTCTTTTGGCATCAGGCGGATGCCTGCCTGTTGGTTCCAGACTTCCAGATTGCCGGGTAAATCAAACCGCGTCTGGTCTGCCCTCAGGCAGCTCAGCGCGCGGTCCAGCGTGTCTGCCCCCAGGTCGCGCAGGTTCGGGCGCAGTTGGCTGACGGCGCGCAGTAATACCCGCCGCTGCAAACCCTCATCCAGGTGCAAAAAAGCGTCTTTATCCAGCAGAACGCTTTCCCCGCTCTGTTCCCGCAGGCAGCTTCGCAGCGCCTGCTCTTCCAAATCCGCCAGAAGTTCGGCGTCCGCCCGCATCACCCGGGCGTTGCGCGTGATTACTCTCCGGAACGCGGGGTTCACCGCTTCCAAGGCCGGGATGATTTCATGCCTGAGGCGATTGCGAAAAAAGCTCGTGTTGATGTTGCTTTCGTCGCTAAGATAGTCCAGCTGGTTATCCCGGCAGTAAGCTTCGGTCTCAGAGCGCTTAATCCCCAGCATAGGTCTGAAAACAGGCAGCGAGGGGTGGAATTCCGTCAGAAGCGCGCGCGGTTGGATTCCCCGCAGCCCGTTGATGCCAGACCCGCGGATAAAGTGCATCAGGATTGTCTCTACCTGGTCATCAGCGGTATGCCCCACCGCGACAGCCTGCGCCTTGTTTTCTTCCGCCACCTGGAAAAGAAATTCATACCGGCAGCGCCGCGCGGCTTCTTCGAGGCCGAGCTTGTGCTCTTTGGCAAACCCGCCAACCTCCACCCGCCGGAAAGAACACGGCAGACCCCACGAAGAAAGCAGCGCCCGCACCCACTCAGCCTCTCGCGCCGAGGATGGGCGCAGCCCATGGTCCAGATGCGCGGCGAGGAAATTCACCCCGGCTTGGCGCAGGCAGTGCGCCAGCGTCAGGCTGTCCGCGCCGCCGGAAACCCCAATAACCAGAAGCTTGTGCGGTTTCCAACCGCACTCCTCGCGAAGTGATGATAAAATTCGTTCAGTGATCACAGGAAAATTATAGCATCCTGTGCTCGGTTCGCGCTGCCTCTGCGTTGTTAGCGTATACTAAATCAAGAGGAGCAAGAAATTATGCCCAAACTACTTGGAATCACCGGGAATATTGCCTCTGGAAAAAGCGCTGTCCGTCAGTACCTTGAAAACGAAGGCGCGCTGACGATTGACGCGGATTTGCTCGCGCAGTCCACCTATTTGCCGGGGATGCCGGCGTACCAGCCCATCCTGGAGCGTTTTGGCAGCGATATCTGCTATTCGGACGGTCAAATCAACCGCTCCCGGCTCGGGAAAATTGTGTTCAACGATCCAGCCGCCCTGCGGGAACTTGAATCGATTGTGCACCCGCTCGTGACGCAAGGCATCGAAGATGTGCTTGCCCGCGCGGATGTTGACCTGGTGGTCGTGGAGGCGATTAAGCTCTTTGAAGCCGGAATTCACGAACGCTGCAGCGCTGTCTGGGCAGTCACCGCCAAAGACAGCCTTCGTCGGGACCGCTTGATGAGCACCCGCGGTCTGACGGAAGCCGATGCCTGGCTGCGCATCCGCTCCCAAAGCCCTCAGGAAGAGAAAAACAGCCGCTCAGACTACGTAATCAGCACGGACGGCAGCTTTCAGGATACCTATACGCAAACTCAGGTCGGTCTCGAGCGGCTCCGTTCGGAACCGGCGGCTCAGCTCATTTCTCGCGAGGGTGAAGTTTTCGAGCCCCTTCGCCCCGGGTCTTTTTCGTCAGCGCGGGCGCTGCTGAACCGCTTTTTCCCGCAAACCTGGGAAGACGAGGACATTTACCGCTCGCTCAGCCACCGTTCCCTGCTGGCAGGCTTCAGGGAAGGCGAATTAACTTCCCTCGCATCCTGCAAGCTTGAGTTTTTCCTTGCCCTGGTACAAAGCGTCATACCCTACACCCCCGCCTCGGAACAACTGAAAAATGTGATTTCAGTGCTTGCCCTCGAAGCTGGAGTCCACTTGTGCAAGGCTCTCTACCTCCCGCGCGAGATGATCGCGCCGTTATCTGCCAAACAACTGGGTTTTTTACCGGGCGAAACTGAGCTCGTGGATGTGCATCCGCTTTCCAGCGCCAATTTCCTCCGAAAAAACGGGCTGGCTCCGGGAGAGGTGTTTGTCCAGTCCGGGTTTTAATCGGGGGAAGTTAGCGCGGAGCCTGTTAACAGGTTATACTTTAGCTTCACTGATCAAACGTAAGATGGTGCCTGCATGCAGGAGTTAATCAACAATTTTCTCTTTATTCTCGAACGCTTCGATTGGACGAGCGTAATCGACATCGCTCTGGTGACGATTTTTTTCGCGTTCCTGCTTTATATGCTGCGGGATACCGAAGCGCTGACTCTTTTACGCGGTGTCTTTCTGGTTGTCATTCTGATCACGCTGGTGACGTCCCTGGTCAATCTGCCCGCTTTTTCGTGGCTCGTGAACACCATCGCCCCGGCCATGATATTTGTTATTCCGGTTATCTTCGCGCCAGAAATCCGGCGCGCGCTGGAACGGGTCGGACGCATTTCTAACATAGATTTTCTTACCCGGCGCTCCGGGCCAAAGACGCGCGAACGCACCGAGAACACGTTACAGGAAATCACCAAGGCGGCGGTCCGCCTCTCGGAGAGGCGCCACGGCGCGCTGATTGTCATTCGCCGCAATGATTTTCTGAACCAGTATTACAAGAACGGCGTTTATCTGAACGCGGATATCAGCGCTGAACTGCTGCTGCAAATTTTCTATCCGAACACGCCCTTGCATGACGGTGCGGTGATCATCGAAGACAATCACATCAGCGCGGCAGCTTGCGTGATGCCCCTCTCCGCCAGCGGCGTCCTCAACAGCCTGCCCGAAAGATCGATGGGGCTGCGCCACCGCGCCGGTCTTGGGATCAGCGAGATTAGCGACGCGGTCGCCCTGGTGGTCTCGGAGGAAACAGGCAGCATCTCCATCGCCTATCAGGGTCGTTTTATCCGTCGGCTGGACGGCGAACGCTTGTTGAATACCTTGAGAGCTTTCCTTCTTCCGGAAGAACTGCCGGGCAAGCGCCTTGGAATTTTCAAGAGGAAGAACACGGAAAATGAAACATTAGGAGAGAAACCGAAATGAAAGCGCTGCGCTGGTTTGTCAGGTTCCTGCCAACGCTCTTCATGGCGCTGATCCTGGCTGTAATCGTCTGGGTTTCCGCGGTTTCCAGCTCCGACCCGAACGAGGAGCGCGAATATGCCGCGCCCATCCCAGTGACCGTGCTGGGTCTGGATCCCGACCTGATTATCTCGGGGCAGTTCGTGGACGAAGTTAAGGTTACCATCCGTGCGCCCCGCTCCGTGCAGGAACGCCTCGCTGTCAACCCGGACGCGGTACACGCCTTCATCAACCTGTCGGGATTAAAAGCCGGGGAACACACGCTTGAACCACAAATCGCGATTGATCTCAGCCCGACGCGGGTGACATTGGTCTCTCCAGCCGAGATTGACCTGCGGCTGGAGAATATCCTCAGCAAAGAGGTACCCGTAGAACTGCGTCAGACTGGCAGCCTGCCAATCGGTTACGAGGCCGGGACGCCCGTTCTTTCCCAGGAAACAGCGCTCGTGATCGGCCCCGAAAGTCAGGTGCAGAAAGTTGAACATGTTGTCGCGAGTATTGATTTAAGCAGCGTCATCACCAGCATCTCCCGTCAGGTGGACCTGAAAGCCATTGACGCGCGCGGGGTGATTGTCAATGGGATTAACCTCAGCCCGACCCAGGTCAATGTCGAGATCCCAATCACGCAGTTGGGCGGTTACCGGAACGTGTTTGTAAAAATTGTCACCACCGGACAGATTGCGCAAGGCTTCTATCTGACCGGTATCCTAGCAGACCCGCCTACGATTACGATATACAGCACCGACCCGGAACTCGCGGCAAACATGCCCGCGTTCATCGAAACGAAACCCCTGAACCTAAACGGAGCGGTTGAGGGTTTCCAGAAAGACGTGAGCCTCAATCTGCCCGAGGGCATCGTGGTGGTTGGCGACGGAAAAGTGACTGTCCAGGTGAGCATTGCCGCCATCCAATCCTCCATTCTGCTGACCGGACTCCCGGTGGAGGTCATTAACCTTGGTCCGGGGCTCAAAGCCGCGCTATCCCCGGAGCGGGTGGATGTTTACATTTCAGGCCCGCTTTACCTTTTGGACAAGCTAAACCAGGCGGATATCATGGTCAGGCTGGACCTGGCGAATAAAACCCCGGGAACTTACCAGTTGATTCCAACAGTAACCCTGGCAGATCTCGCGATCAATGTCGATTCCATTCTTCCCGCGTCCATAGAGGTGGTCGTCACCAGGTAACGACCGAAAATAATTCAGGAAAGAAAGTCATGACGAAACCCGTAATTGTTTTGGTCGGAAGACCAAATGTTGGCAAAAGCACCTTATTCAACCGCCTGATTGGCGAGCGCCTCGCGATTATTGATGACATACCCGGCACCACGCGCGACCGTCTGGTCGCCGAAGGCGATTGGTCCGGGCACGATTTCTTTGTCGTGGATACGGGCGGAATAGACCCCACCCGACAGCGCAGCCAGGAACCGCTTTCCATTGGCTCGGCTGCCTTTATCGCGGATATCCGCGCCCAAGCCGAAATCGCGATGGAAACGGCGGATGTAATTTTGCTGCTTGTGGATGCCCAGCAGGGCGTTACCGAAGCAGACCGCGAAATTGTGCAGATGCTGCGCCGGCGGCAAACTATCGTGGACGGACAGAACCACCCGCCAATCATTCTCGCGGTAAACAAAGCCGACAGCGAAGCTTACCGCGTGAACGCGCTGGACTTTTATTCGCTGGGTTTGGGGGAACCCTTTCCAATATCAGCCATCCACGGAACAGGCACCGGGGATTTGCTGGACGAGGTGGTCGCGCACTTCCCACACCCGGAGGAAAACGAAGAGGAAGACACCAGCATCAAGGTGGCGATTGTGGGCAAGCCCAACGCCGGCAAATCAAGCCTGCTAAACAAGCTGGCAGGTGAGACCCGTTCCATCGTCAGCCCCATCCCTGGCACCACCCGCGACGCGATAGACACCCGGATCATCTGGGAGGGGCTGCCAATCACCCTGATTGACACCGCTGGTATACGCAAACGCGGAGCTATCGAACCCGGCGTGGAAAAATATTCCGTTTTGCGCGCCATGCAAGCCATAGAGCGCTGTGACGTGGCGCTGCTGGTGGTGGATGCCGTCACGGGCATTACCGCGCAGGATACCCATATCGCCGGCTATATCAACGAAGCCTGGAAGTCGGTGATAGTAATCATCAATAAGTGGGACCTCATCGAAAAAGACACGCACACCATGGCGGAGTTTGAGCAGAATATCCGCCAGGCGCTGAACTTCCTGCCCTATGTACCGCTGGTGTTCATTTCCGCGGTCAGCGGGCAGCGTGTAAACCAGATTCTGCCCTTGGTGGCGCGCGTGCAGGAAGAACGCCTGGTACGCCTGACCACCTCCCAGCTAAACCGCATCCTGCAGGACGCGCAAGACTTGCATCAACCGTCTTCCGGCTCCGGACGTATGTTCCGCATCTACTACGGCACGCAAGTGCGCTCCGAACCGCCCACCTTCCTGCTCTACTGCAATGACCCCAAATTGGGTCACTTCACCTACCTGCGCTTCCTTGAAAACCAAATTCGCAAGGAGTATCCTTTTGTCGGTACGCCCATCCGGCTTGTGCTCAAAGCCCGCGAACGCGGTGAGGATTGACACACAGCGAAAGTTGTATAATTAGCCGAAACAGAATAACAGAAACAGGATTAATTACTGTGGAGCAATACACCAGTCAGTCTTTGCCAGAAACAAACCAGGAGGAAAAAACCCCTGCCAAGCCGCGTAGGAGCAGCTTTTGGATAGATACGCTTGAAACAATTATTATGGCGCTGCTGCTCTTCCTGGCAATCAACGCCGTCAGTTCCCGCGTGCGGGTGGAAAACATCAGCATGAAGCCAACCCTGCAGCCCGGTTATCTGATTTTGGTCAACAAATTAGCGTACAAACTGGGCGCACCAAAACACGGCGACATTATCGTCTTTGATTACAAAGGCGCGGGGCAGGAAGAATACATCAAACGCATCATCGGTTTGCCCGGCGACCAGGTCGTGGTTGAACATGGCATCGTAAGCGTTAATGGTCACCCGCTGACCGAGCCCTACCTTGCCGAACTGCCGCGCTATTCCGGCAGCTGGAGCGTCCCCGAGGACTCGTATTTTGTCTTGGGAGATAACCGCAACAACTCCTCAGATTCACATCAATGGGGGTATGTGAAGTCAAACGAATTAATCGGTAAAGCCATCCTGGTTTACTTCCCGTTCAACGCCGTGCGATCCCTGGTCATCCCCGACCTGGTGCAAGCCGCGAATTGAATCCGCGTTTGCCGCGCTGACAGTATTCGTACAAAACTCATCCAAACATAAACGCGATAAACGCTTATAATTACCCCGAAGGGAAATACACATGTCAGCTCATCCGAAATTCTGTCCCCGCTGCTCGATTGGACGTATAAGGCGCAAACGCCTCCCCTATGTTATGGTGGTGGAAGACCAGCTTGTCAACATCCCGCGCTTTCCGGCTTTAGTCTGTGATGTGTGCCATGCCTATATGTTCGACCCCGTCGCGCTAAGCCGACTCGAAGCCTCGCTCAGCGCCCGCCCGCGACCTGTAAAAACTCCCCGCGCGCGCCGGGCTGCACCGCTCGCCCCCGCCGCGACCGATAAACCGCTCGAAAGTTTTTAAACAGCCTGGCTGAGAGGGGGAACTATAAAACAAATTACTCTAAGAGTTGCGTAAGAAACCTGAAATCTTGTTGACTTAGCTTCGCGACAGTGCTATTATCTTATAGCAGTAATCATTATTTTTATTCTGTACCTTAATAATGGAGGGTTTTATTTATGAGCGCGGTCTTATTATCTCGAATTATTGGCGCGGTTGTTTTTGGACTTATTGGCTTCTTTTCCGGCACACCGATTCATAACTACCTTGCCTCTTTTTGGGCAACTTATCCATTCACCAACGGAATTACTGTCGTTATCAGTATTATTCTGTTTATGCTGATTGGCTATATCATCAGCCCCTGGATCAGCGTTAAACCAGTCCAGGCAATCAGTAAAATTCTCGGTAAATCCACCCCACAGGCAATTTTCAGCGGGTTAATTGGCTTAATTCTCAGCCTGGTTATTTCGGCTTTGCTGGCATATCCACTTTCCCTCCTGCCAAAGCAGTTGGGGCAATTTCTGCCTCTGGCAGTCGTGGTGGTGCTCGGTTACCTTGGGATGACGCTTTTTTACAGCCGGCACCTGGAGTTTTTGAACCTTTTTCGTTCCTTCTCCAGCAAAGTTACTACCAAAGGCTCCCGCACCCAGGTGGATGGTGAGCACCGTGTCTTGGTGGATACCAGCGCGATTATCGACGGGCGGATTGCCGATATTGCTAAAACGGGCTTCCTTTCCAGCACTTTAATCGTCCCCCGCTTTGTGTTAAATGAGCTGCAATACGTGTCAGACTCTGCGGATTCTCTCCGCAGGCAGCGCGGACGGCGCGGAATGGACGTGCTCACCGAACTCCAGCACGACGATAAAATCTCAATCATCATCAGCGATATCGATGTGGAAGGCGTGCGCGAAGTGGACGACCGTCTGGTGGTCCTGGCGCGCCAGATGCGCTGTCCTATCCTGACCAACGACTACAACCTCAACCGGATCGCCGAACTTCAAGGCGTTAAGGTTCTGAACGTCAATGACCTGGCTAATGCCGTCAAGGTCATCCTCCTGCCTGGCGAAAGCTTTGACATCCGCGTCATTCAGGAAGGCAAAGAATTCAACCAGGGCGTCGGTTATATGGACGACGGCACCATGGTGGTGGTTGAGAACGGTCAGCGCTACCTGAACAAAGATATCACCGTGATTGTGACCAAGATTCTGCAAACTTCCGCCGGACGTATGATTTTCGCGAAGCGCGAAGCAGACTAACTTCAGGAGGCGCCTTATGACCCTTCGCATCTACAACACCCTGACCCGCGAAAAAGAAGTTTTTCGCACATTGGAACCCGGCAAAGTGCGGATGTACGTCTGCGGACCCACCGTCTACGACCGCGCGCATATCGGGCACGCCATGTCCGCGCTGGTCTTTGATATCGTCCGCCGCTACCTGGAGTATTCCGGATACGAAGTGCGCTTTGTAATGAACTTCACCGACGTGGATGATAAAATTATTGACCGGGCTAATAAAATCGGAGCAGACCCCTTCGCGCTCGCCCAGGGTTACATTGAAGACTACCAACGCGACCTGGCAGCCCTGAACATCCTGCCCGCCTCGGTCAATCCGCGCGCGACCCAGGAAATGCCGCACATCCTGGAAATGATCCAGGCTCTGATTGACCAGGGTTCGGCATACGCCGTGGACGGAGATGTCTACTACCGCGTAGACTCCAACCCGGAATACGGCAAGCTTTCCGGGCGCCGCCTGGAAAACATGAACGCCGGCGCGCGCATCCAGGTGGACGACCGCAAGGAGCACCCGATGGATTTTGCCCTGTGGAAAGCCGCCAAACCGGGCGAACCCGCCTGGGACAGCCCCTGGGGAAAGGGCCGCCCCGGCTGGCACATAGAGTGCTCGGCCATGAACATGCACCACCTGGGCGAACAAATTGATATCCACGGCGGCGGGAATGACCTGATTTTCCCGCACCATGAGAACGAAATCGCCCAAACCGAAGCTCTCACCCACAAAACCTTCGCGACTTATTGGATGCACAATGGGATGCTGACGTTAAAAAGCGAAAAAATGTCCAAATCGCTGGGAAATATGGTCCTGATAGACGAATTTCTGGCAGACCATCCCGGAGATATTATGCGCTTGCTGGTCTTGAATGGTTCCTACCGCAGCCCGCTGACCTACAGCGATGAAGTCCTCGCGCAAACCGAACAGGCTTATAAACGCCTGCTCAGCGCCAAAAAAGGCGCCGAACCAGGCGCCCCCGGGCTGGAAGCTGCCAGAGCAGCCGCCCTGGAAGCAGAAGCGCGAAAAACCCGCACACAGTTCAAGGAAGCCATGGACGATGACTTTAACAGCTCAGCTGCCCTGGCTGCCCTGTTCGAACTTGTGCGCGCGATAAACCAGGCGCGCTCTGAAGGCGCCAGCCAGGCGCAGTTGGCGCCCGCTGTGCAGGTCTTTGAGGAGCTGACCGGCGTGCTCGGATTGCAGTTGGTAGAAGAAAGCAGCGGAACGACCAAAGCGGATGCCTTTATCGAACTGCTGATTGCGTTACGGGCTGAGCTGCGCGCGCAAAAACAGTGGGCGCTCGCGGATAAGGTGCGCGTTGAATTGGCGGCTCTCGGCGTGGTGTTGGAAGACAGCAAATCCGGCACCAGTTGGACCTGGGAGTAACCTTGCGCGAATGGGTCACCGGACGCAATCCGGTATATGAGGTTTTACGCGCCCGACGCCGGCACGTTTTCCGTCTGGTGCTCGCGCGCGGGTTAAAAATAGAAGGTCAGCTGACCGAAGCCCTGCGGTTGGCGAAGCTGCGCGGTTTGACAGCGGAAGAAGCCCCCCGCGACAGACTGGACGCGCTTTCCAGCCATCATCAGGGCGTCGCGTTGGAGGTCAGCGAATACCCCTATGCGGCGCTTGAAGATTTGATTCAAAACGCTAATAAGCAGGACGAGCCACCCTTCTTTTTACTGCTCGACCTGATTCAAGACCCGCAAAATCTCGGAACGCTGCTGCGAACAGCCGAGGCGGTCGGTATTCACGGCGTGATTATTCCCTCAGCTCAGGCTGCCCAAATCACCCCGGCGGTTGTACACGCCAGCTCGGGCGCTACGGAACACCTGCTTATCGCCCAATATAACCTGGCGCAAGCCATCGCCAAACTCAAGGCGCAAGACCTCTGGGTCTACGGCATGGATGAAGCTCCGCGCTCCAGGACGCCCGCGCAGCTGCGCATGGACGGCGGGTTGGCGCTGGTGGTTGGCAATGAAGGCTCAGGCTTGCGCGAACTGGTCCGAAAGAACTGTGATGAGCTTCTGCGCCTGCCAATGCGCGGCAAGATAGAATCATTAAATGCCGCCGCGGCTGGTTCCATCGCGCTTTTCCTTGCCCGGCAGGCAAGGGATAAGTTCTGAGATTCCCCGCCAGCTGTCAGCTTTTTGGCGCCTCCTCCGCCCGCCCGGCCCGGCAGTCAGAGTAACCGCCTGGATACGAGCCAGCGGGCGGCCTGGCTGGCGCTCACTGGCCAGAGTCGGCCTCCGCGCGCCCAGGTTCACGCGGTGCTGTGCGGAGCGCGGTCAAACAGCCGCCAGACCATCAAACCCCGATATATAAATTGTGTAAGAAGTGTCTATCAGCCCTTGACTTCCGGTTTTAAGGGTTGTATTATTGGGCGTATTAGCACTCAATTTATGAGAGTGCTAAATTGATGAGAAAAACCAAACTTTGGAGGACTATATGACAATAGCAATGAAACCTTTGGGAAGCCGACTGGTGATTGAACCAAAAGAACAGGAAGAAGTCACCCCTGGCGGGATTGTTCTGCCCGATACCGCAAAAGAAAAACCCCAGAAGGGTACTGTTATCGCGGTTGGTCCTGGCGACCGAAACGAAAAAGGCGAACGGATCGCGATGGATGTAAAGGTAGGCGATTTGGTGCTTTTCGCCAAATACTCCGGTACTGAAATCAAGTACGAAGGTAAGAAGCTGTTAATTCTGCGCGAGAGCGATATCCTCGCTATTCTCGATTAACTTTTGCGATTGAAGGAGACACTTTATGGCTAAACAACTTATTTTCTCGGATGAAGCACGCCGCGCTCTGAAAAATGGCGTGGATATTGTGGCGAACGCGGTTGTCACCACCCTTGGTCCTAAAGGACGCAATGTCGCTTTGGACCGCAAGTACGGTTCCCCCACCATCACCCACGACGGCGTGACGGTTGCCAAGGAAATCGAACTGAAAGACCCCTTTGAGAATATGGGCGCTCAGCTGCTCAAGGAAGCCGCGACCAAGACGAACGATATCGCTGGCGACGGCACCACCACCTCCACCGTTCTCGCGCACGCGATGGTCAGCGAAGGCTTGAAAAACCTGGCTGCCGGCGCGAACCCGATGCTGCTCAAGCGCGGTATCGAAGCTGCCGCCAAAGCGGTCGCAGAGGCGATTCACGAGCAGGCGATTGACATCACCACCAAAGAAGAAATCGGCTCTGTCGCCACGATTTCAGCCCAGGATTCTGAAATCGGCAAGCTCATCGCGGACGTGATGGACAAAGTCGGCAAAGACGGCGTTATCACCGTTGAAGAATCCAAAGGTCTGGAATTTGAGACCGAATACGTGGAAGGTATGCAGTTCGACCGCGGTTACATCTCTCCTTACTTTGTAACCGACAACGAACACATGCAAGCCAGCCTGGACGATCCCTACATCCTGGTTTATGACAAGAAGATTTCCGCTGCCGCGGACATCGTGCCCCTGCTGGAGAAAATGATCCAGGTTGGCAAGCGCGAAATCGTGCTCATCGCTGAAGATGTGGACGGCGAAGCGCTGGCGACCCTGGTTGTGAACAAGCTCCGCGGAATGATTAATGTCATCGCCGTGAAAGCCCCTGGATTTGGCGACCGCCGCAAGGCTATGCTGCAGGATATCGCAATCCTGACCGGCGCCACGGTTATCTCCGAAGAAACCGGCCGCAAGCTGGAAAGCGCTAGCATTGAAGACCTTGGCCGCGCCGAAAAAGTCACCACCGACAAAGACAATACGACAATTGTCGGCGGCAAGGGCGATTCGTCCGCCATCAAGGGCCGCATTGAGCAAATCCGCGTGGAAATTGACAACACCACCAGCGATTACGACCGCGAAAAGCTGCAGGAACGTCTGGCGAAGCTCTCCGGCGGGGTTGCCATCATTCGGGTTGGCGCCGCGACCGAGACCGAGCTGAAAGAGAAGAAACACCGCGTGGAAGACGCCCTCTCCGCCACCCGGGCCGCTGTTGAAGAAGGCATCGTGGCTGGCGGCGGCGTCGCCCTGGTCAACGCTGTGGCTGCCCTGAAAGAAATCAAGATGGACACCACCGACGCCCAAATCGGCGTGAATATCGTCCGCAACGCCCTCGAGATCCCGATGCGCCGCATCGCGGAAAACGCCGGCAAAGACGGTTCCGTGGTCGTTGAGACCGTGCGCCAGAAGCAGGCTTCCACCGGCAACAAACACCTCGGCTACGACGTCCTCAATGAGGAATACTGCGACCTGGTCACCGGCGGCGTGATTGATCCCGCCAAGGTTACCCGCGGCGCTCTGGAAAACGCTGCTTCCATCGCGGCAATGATCCTGACCACCGAAGCCCTGATTACCGACATCCCCGAAGAGAAAGCTGCCCCGGCTATGCCTCCGGGCGGCATGGATTACTAAAATCCGCCTGTATACAAAAGAAGAAACCGTCCGTGAGGGCGGTTTCTTTTTTGGCATTCCAGCGATACCGTTTCCCGTTCCGTCCGCCAGAAAAGCAGCTCATCCCAGGAGGAATCAATTCATCCAATCCGCAGTGTTAAGTGAGAGAGGAAGCTCGGCATCCTTTAACACCTTGAAGAGCACGGCATGGACGGTTGATTTTTTTACCTTTGAGAGCGTCGGAAGACTGCCCTGCCAAAGCCTAGGGTTTGGGCGCGCTCAGGAAAGGCGCGCGGAACGGTGAGCAGGGACCCATCAGCGAGTATAAGCAGGCGGCAGAGCATCAGCCCGCGCAACAGAGAGGAAAGAAAAAGGGCAGCCGTAAACCGAAATCCCAGCGCAGCTGAAATTACTGCCTGTTCTCACTGCCAGCTTTCAGCCTTTATCATCAACTTTCCCAAGCCCGCGGGATTGTTTACCGCGTACATTGCTTCAGGCTCGCTTGAACAAAAAATGTGATTTGATACAATGATGAAAAAAAGAAGGGAAAATTATGGAAACAGAACAAGTCCCAATCGATCAAATTTTAAAATTCCAGCAGGATGAAATTGACGGTCATGTAATCTACAAGGGGCTGGCAAAAATTGTGCGCGACCCCGCCGACAGCAAAATCATCTCACATCTTTCAGCGGATGAGCTCGGACATTATCTCACCTGGCGGAGATACAGCGGAAAGGATGTGAAAGCGAATAAATTCAAAGTGTTCGCCTACCTGCTGCTTGGGCGTCTGTTTGGATACACTTTTGTCATCAAGATGCTCGAGAAAGACGAAGACAAAGCCTCCGAAAACTACGCGCCCTACAAAGCGCGCTTCCCCGAACTGGAAGCAATCATCCACGACGAGGATGTGCACGAAGAGCAGCTGATCGCGATGATTGACGAAGAAAGCCTCAAATACTCGGGGTCTGTGGTGCTCGGGCTGAACGACGCGTTGGTGGAACTGACCGGCACGTTGGCAGGTCTGACGCTGGCGTTTCAGAACACGCGTCTGATTGCGTTGAGCGGGCTGATTACCGGCATCGCGGCGGCGCTCTCCATGGCAGCCTCGGAATTCCTCTCCACCAGCTCCGAAGAAACTGATAAACACCCGGTCAAAGCGGCTGTCTACACCGGAATAGCCTATATCATCACCGTGGCAGCCCTCATCCTGCCCTATTTGCTGTTCACAAATTACTACGCGGCCCTCGCGGCGATGCTTCTGTCTGGCGTATTAATTATCGCGCTGTTCAATTATTACAGCTCTGTGGTGCGCGAAGAACCATTCCTCAGGAATTTTGGCAGGATGGCTGCCATCAGCCTGGGCGTGGCCGCGCTGAGCTTCGGAATTGGCTACCTTGTTCGCAGCGTTTTCGGTATTGAAGTGTAAGCTGTTGTCGGGTCAACCTCCGGGGCGCAACCGCATTAATGAGTATAATTGAGCTATGTTTAAACCGAAGCTGGTAGCCTTTCTGTTTGTGTTGGCTCTCATCTTAGCCGCCTGCCGGCCGGCTGCGCCTGTCGAACCCATCCCGACTTCCAGTCCGGCTGAACCGACGCTTGCTGCGGCCTCAGAAACCCCAGCCCCCAGCCCCACCCCAACCAGCCTGCCTGCTGCCGCGTTGGTAAATGGTGAGATTATTCCGCTGAGCTATTACCAAAACGAAGTTTTACGCTACCGCGCGTCTTTCGCGGAAGGTGAAACGCCGCCAACAGATACCGAAATTCAGACGACTGTGCTTAATTCCCTGATTGAACAGCTCTTGCTCGCGCAGCAAGCCCGCCAATCGGGTTTTACATTTACGGACGCGGACGTACAGCAGCGGATTGACGCGCTGCTTACTCAGCTTGGCTCTGGCAGCGCCCTGACCGATTGGATGCAAGTTAACCATTACGATGACGCGGAATTCCGCTACGCGCTGAAGCTCAGCACGGAAGCCGCCTGGCAGCGCGACGAAATCATAAACGCGGTGCCCACAGCTGTGGAACAGGTGCGCGCCCGCCAGATTTTCGCCCAGACCCAGGCTGGGGCGGAGCGCGCGTTGACAAGTCTCAATTCCGGCGCCAGCTTTGATGATCTGGCCTGGCAGTACAGTCCAGAAACCGGCGGCGAACTGGGTTGGTTCCCGCGCGGCTACCTGCTTTATCCTGATATTGAGGCAGCGGCGTTTTTGCTTGCCCCCGGCGAACATTCCGGCATCATTCAGACGGAAATCGGCTACCACATTATCCAGGTAATGGAACGCTCCGACGCCCACCCGCTGACCACGGACGCCCGCCTGAGCCTTCAAACCCAGGCCTTGGCGCAATGGCTTGAAGCCCGCCGCGCCGAAGCGAAAATTGACCTGGTGCTGCCATGAGAAATCCGAAGCCGGCGGGACTGCCCAAGAGGCGCGCTGCCGCGGAAGCCCAGAGCGGCATCCCCAGCATGGCGCGCCGCAAGCGCGGTTCGTGTTCCAGCGTTACAGTCGGCATTTTTCTGATGATAATCATCCTGATTGTATTGCTGGCAGCATCCGGCATCATCCCGGCGCCAGTTGTGCGGAAGACCACGCCGCTCCCCAGCCCAAGCTTCACCAGCACCGCTCAGCCCGCCGGAGAAGTTAGCGCCACCCCGAATGAAGTCAGATCCCCAACCGCCACGTGGACCGCGCTGCCCAGCCTCACCTCTACCCCTACCCCCACCCTCACTTCAAACCCCAGCAAGACCCCGACCCTCACGCCTACCGCGACGGAAAAGAGCATGCCTTTCGTCATGCGCGGCACGCCGGAAGGGCTCTCGCACACACTTTTTCACCCGGAATATTCCTGTGAGGATTACCTTTTCATCGGTGGGCAGGTTTGGGATTTGCAAGACTCCGCGCTGCAAGGGTTGGTATTGCGTCTGGGCGGCACCTACGGTGGCGATATCGTGGATATGACCGCGGAAAGCGGCTCCGCGCTGATTTATGGGCGTTCCGGTTACGAGTTCGCGCTGAAAAACAAGAAAATCGCGGAAACCAATATCTACATCCAACTGGAAGACAAGCACGGCGAAGCGCTTTCCGCGCGAACCTTCCTGAACATCACCGCGTCTTGCCAGGCAAACCTGATTATTGTGAATTATAAACAGGTACGTTAGTTAACCCCAAAAATACGAACCAAAACCCTATCGCGGATAACGCGGCGCGAGGGGAACATCCTCCGCGCCTGCCAGCGCGCCCGAAACTTTTTCCGAGCGCAGCGGTAAGACTCGGCTGTTGGCAAAGTATGGGAAGTCAAACTCAGTCGGGTCGCCGGCTTTCTTGCCGGGAATTGGCAATAAGCGGGCCGTGAGCGGCTTGTTCAGGCGCAGCGCCAGGGCTGCCAGGTCCAACAGCAGCGGGTAGAGCTGGTCGGCGTTTGTATCCCCGGGCAGCGGAATGACGTCCAGCCCGGTGCCGCACACGGCAGAGCACAGCAGCAAATCGGTCACGCTCAGGCTGTTCTCGGCGGCGCGCTGAGCTAAACCGGAATCTTCCAACACGGGCAGCATCAGGCCGTTGAAACCGGTACGGGTGAAGCGCGCGCGGTCCAGTGTATCGGTCAGGAAAGCCGAAGCGAAAAGCGAGCCGGGGAGCCCGAAGGCCGGCACGCCCAGGCTTTCCAGCGCCCGTCCGATGGACGCGTTTTCCTGTGGGAATGGAGCCAGCGTGAAATCCAAGCCTTTAAAGGCGTACCTATACATGCGGCTCAGCTTTTGCGCGGCGGCTTCCAGCTTTCCCGCGGCGCTTTCAACCCCGGCGATTAACAATTGGCGGGCTTCTTCCAGGCTTTTTGCGGAAGAAAACGTGCTGACAGCCAGGTCAGCCGCTTCCATTGCCAGCGCGAAAGCCGGCGCCGTGTTTTCGGCATAAGCTGCCGGGAAGAAAGGCGCGTACGGGGGAACGTTCGCGGAAGCGCAGAAGTTCAGATTGGCAAAGCCGTCCGGGCGGTGCGCGGCGAGCGTTGTGATGATCCGCGCGCAGGCTTTGGCTGCCGGGAGAGACACCTCGCCCCGCGGGGTGGTGAGCATGCCCGAAAAAAACACGTTGTGGGTGGCAGCCAGCGCTTCCGGGATAAGTGGATAGGTTTCCAGGTCGTTCGTCAGAGCGGGGCCAAGCGAAAGGTACTCAAAGCCTTCAGCGTGCGCCTCAATGGATAGTTCCCGCGCGGCAGCTGCAAGGTGTTGGGGAGCAGCAAACCTGGAAAAGGGCGGCAGCGCCATACGCAGGGTCTGGACCTCGAAGCCTTCCTGCGTGAACACAGCCCGGGCGTGATTGGCGAAGATGCCCAGGTGTTGGAGCAGCAGGCGGTTGGGGGGCCAGCCCGGCGCGCAAAAAACGGTAATGGAGCGGATTTTCACAGGTTTTTCCCCTCGCTGCGCTGACGGAGCGCTTCAAAAAGCAGGATACCCGCTGAGACTGCGGCATTCAGGGATTCATTCCCGCCCGCCATCGGGATCCGCACGCTGCGGGTGACGAGTTTCGTTGCCGCGGGGCTGATGCCTTCCGCCTCGCCGCCAATCAGAAGCGCGCAAGGAGCCCGGAAATCCGCCTCCCAGCAGCTCAGTTCGCCATCCATGTCGGCATGGTACACATTCAACCCTGTCAGGACGACCGCCATAAGCTCCCAATCCAGGTTGAGAATTGGGAGGCGAAAATGCGCGCCCATGCCCGCCCGCACGACCTTTGGCGCGAACGCGTCGGTGGTGCCGGGGCTCAGCAAGGCTGCCTGCGCGCCGGCAGCTTCCGCTGAACGTAATATGCTGCCCAGGTTGCCCGGGTCGCGCAGCTGGTCGAGGATCAGCGCGAAGTTCAATGCGTCCGGCAGCTGCCACTCCGGCAAGTCAAACACGCCAAGAACGCCCTGACTGGTGACCGTGTCGGCAAGCGAGTCGAACAATCGGTCCTCCACGTAAAGAATGGGCAAATTATCCGGACGCGGAGAGAGGGCGCTCTCCACCCGCGGGGCATGCGCGGCGCGCACAAGGACATAACGCGCCCGCGCGCCAGAGCGCAGACCATCCTCCACCACGCGCGCGCCTTCCGCGGCGAAAGCTTGCAGCTTACGGCGGGCTTTGGGCTGGTTTAGCAAAGCGCGGACTTCCTGCACAAATTGATTTTGAGGGGAGGTGATAATTTCCTGTACCATGGCTGCTGAAAGCATTATACATGCTGTTCGCCGGGCAGGCTCTGCTTGTTCACCAGGATTTGCCCGGCAGCGGTGATTATCAGCTCACAATATTGGACGCAGTGATGATTCAACAGATGCGGATAAGCCGCCCCGGGGTTTACGAAATGCCTGCCGTTGATAATTTCGTGCAGTTGGAAGTGGGTATGCCCAAAAATTATCAGGTCTGCCGAGGGGTAGAGCTTCGCGAGGCGCTCGCGGAAGGCGCGCACGTTTATTTTTCGTCCGGTGACCAGCAGGCGCAGGTAGTTCAGGGCGTACTGCCACATGCTCACGTGCCCATGCGTGAGCACGAAATGAATGCCATTTACCTCAAAGCGCTGTTCTTTGGGCAGCTTGATACGCCGCAGCCAGTCGCGGTTGCCCTGCACGGCTGTGACAGGCGCGATAGTCTGCAGTTCCTCAAGCACTCCCGGAACGCAGATATCCCCGGCATGCAGGATGGCTTCGGGTTGGAAGGCGCGAAAGGCTTCTAAAAGGCGCGGGTCCAGGCGCCTAACCCGGTCGCCAACGTGAGTGTCCGCGATGACGATAAAGCGGCGGTCCGTGTTTGAGGTTTGAGCTTCAGACATGCGCGGTATTATATCAGAGTGGGGCAGGCAGGGGGGTTATCAGTTTTTTGGGTGCGCCCTGTTCACAGGGGCGAAGCACCCGCGGCTGCTGACCATGTAATGCCAGACTTTATCCCGGGCTGCTTCGCCTCTCCATAGACGCATCTTTGCTCTCGCAGGTGTCCTCCCTGAACGAGTATTTGACCGAAGGTCTCATCAATTATCATCTATCAGGTTTTTGGATGCGCTCTGTTTGTAGGGGCGAAGCACCCGCGGCTGCCGACCATGTAATGCCAGACTTTATCCCGGGCTGCTTCGCCTCTCCATAGACGCATCTTCGCTCTCGCAGGCGTCCTCACCTGAGCGAGTATTTGGCGGAAGGTCCCATCAATTATCACTACCTGACGGTTGGGTCAAAACCCAGCGAAAAAACAATAAACCTCAGAGACCCAAAGCTCAGACGCCTTGCATGGTCCGGGGACCGTGCAAACGCAGCATTTCTTTCTACATTGCAGACATCGCCTTGTGCCATTCCACCATCGTGCGGTAGGTGCGGTAGCCCATGTTCTCATACAGCTTCAGGGCGCCGCTGGCGTTGCCCGCATCCACCGTAAGGGCAGCTTCCTGCAAGTTCATCGCCCTGAGCATGCGCAGCGAACGCGCGATTAACGCCCGCGCCAGACCCTTTCCGCGATAGGGCTTTAACACAGAAATACCTTCGGTGTATCCGCGCAATTTGCCAGTTTTTTCATTCTCCAGCATGTCTATAAAGTTGTTCACCTGCCCGACCGGCTCGCCGCCGTCCCACGCCACCTGCCAGAGCATAGGCTGGAACCAGCGCCCTTCCTTCCAGTTTTGATAATCTTCTTCGCGCGGCTCAATGTAGCCCCAATGCTCGCTGAAAGCTTCGTTGCCGCGCTCCCAGACCCTGTGGTATTCCCCGGGCAGCGCCGGGCGGATTTCAAGACCTTCCGGCAGATCGACATCCGGAATTTGCTCCAGGTCCCTGGACATGGAAAAGAACCAACGCACCGCGCTGTAGCCAGCATTTTCCAGCATCGCGCAGCGCTCGCGGTCGCTTTGATCGCAAGATTGCGCGAAAATATGCGCGCCGCTGTCGGTCATTTCCAGCGCGATTTCCTTTTGGCGCGCCTCAAGCCAGCCCAACAACGCTTCGCTCACTGAAAGCGAAGTCTTGCCGGGCAAACGATTAATCAGTTGGTAAAACACTTTCTGACTGCCGACTTGCTCCCAGAATGCGCGCGCGTAGGCGATGACTTCTCCGCCTTGCTCCGCAATCAGCAGGTCCCTGAACGGGTCGCAGTTGCTCAGATGGCGGTAATCAATCCGCATATCTTCCACTGTGTATGCGCCCTCTCCAAACCCGGCAGCGCACATCGCGCTCCAAAGCTCCACCATTGCCGGGTAATCACGTTCACCCTCAAAATGTCGGAAACGGATTCCGGGTAATTCGGGTAATGTTGTAATAATGTCCTTGTTTTCCATTTTTCCTTCTTCCAGACCACCGCATCGATTGGATTGCGGCGGTGAACCTGATACCCCGTGGAAAACGTGATTAACAAAAAAACCACGGGGTCCGCGAACGCCCGTGGTTGTTATTTCTGATAATTGGGGGATTAACGACCTACAGGCGCAATACGGCCTTGAACAGGAACGCCGGCGGAATGCTGGCATTCGTCTCTATATGAAAACAGCTGAACTGAGCTCATCAATGCACCTCTTACAGGGTATTTTAACACCGGAAATTTTCAGATGTCAATGCCGGCGCCGCTTCGCCTGCGGCGCTATTTTTCCGGGCTCTCCCAGAGCCAGGCGGGAATCAAAACAGTGAAGATGTGCGGGCAAAGGCCGCAAGTCTTGGCGAGTTATGGATAGAGCTTCTTATTTTACTTTTTTCAGGAAACCAAACACAAGCACCACGAGCGCCACGATCCCGCTCAAGCCCGCCAAAACCAACCCGACAGTTTTTCCATCCGCGAAGGCGCGTTGGTAAATTGGGGGCACCCTGGTTTCGGTCGGCGTGGGTTGGGGCGTGTGTGATGGCACAGGCGTCAGGGACGGCCTCAGTTGGGTTGGCTGCGGGGTGATGCGTGTCGGTGTGGGGGTGAGGGTCAGCGTGGGGGTGGCCGGGTTTGCCAGGCGAATAATCAGAATTTGCCCGACGTACACATCAGTTGCCAGCGGGCTGTTGCCGCTGTTGGTCATAATTTCGGCTCCGGTCAGGCCGTAAGCCAGGGCAATTGCCCACAGTGTTTCACCCTCCCGGACGATATGGATAATCGAGCCGTCCGCGTTGGGGGTGGAAGTGATAATGGTGTTCACGTAAGAACTTGTGGCTTCCTGCTGAGGATGCTCTGCCGCCGGGTTGAGGTAGAAATCCGCGTTCAGTCCTGATTTGACCAGGTGCGCGTTGGCGGCCATGGAAGGTATCATCAACACCGCAAAAAGGAGTAAAACACCGAGGGTAATCGTCTTTTTCATGATAGCTTATTATAGCTGTTTTATTAAACTCGTGCCCGCGCCTGTCAACCCCGAAAATTCACTGTCGCGACTGCCCTCTGGTATCCAGCCGGTTCCATTGGTAGAATATTAAGCATTCATGCTGGTGCCGCTTCCCGGCTTTCGAGGAGAACTAATATGCTGGACTTAAAACTAATTCGTGAACAACCTGAGCTAATCCGTGAATCCCTGCGAAAACGCCACATGGAATCTGAGGTCGTGGAGCAGATTCTGGAGCAGGATGAGCTGCGCCGCGCGTTGATCCTGGAAGTGGAAACAAAAAAGGCGGAGCGTAACGCCGTCAGCAAGGAAATTGGCAGGATGAAGGATGCCGCCTTTCGCCAGGAAAAAATTGACGCGATGCGCGAGCTGGGCGAAAGCATCTCGGTACTGGACGCGAAGCTGAAAACCGTCGAAACAGAGCTGCACCTGACCGTCGCCGGTCTGCCAAACATCCCCGATCCGGACGTGCCCGTGGGGGTGGATGACAAAGACAATATCGTGGTGCGCACCATTGGCGAGAAACCCGGCTACGATTTTGAGCCGCAAGCCCATTGGGATTTGGGCCCGCGCCTTGGGATGATTAACTTTGAAGCCGGCGTCAAGCTGGCTGGTACCCGTTTTTACGTGTTGGAAGGCGCCGGGGCAAGGCTGGAGCGCGCGCTGATTTTCTGGATGCTTGATTTGCATATCCGTCAGGGGTACCGCGAAATTTACCCGCCCTGGATGGTGCGCCAGGAGGTCATGTTCGCTTCGGGTCAGCTGCCAAAATTTGTGGATAATCTCTACCACGACGCGGAAGAGGACTTCTGGATGGTGCCCACGGCGGAAGTGCCGCTGACCGGTATGCTGATGGGCGAAGTGCTTGAGGAAGCCGCCCTGCCGCTGAACCTGACCGCTTACACCGCCTGCTTCCGCCGTGAGAAAATGAGCGCCGGGCGGGACGTGCGCGGCATCAAACGCGGACATCAGTTCGACAAAGTGGAAATGTATAAATACTGTCTGCCTCAGGATTCGCCCGCGCAGTTGGAAAAAATGGTGGCGGATGCCGAGGAAACCTGCCGCCTGTTGGGTCTGACTTATCGCGTTTTGCTGCAGTCCACCGGCGACCTGAGCTTTGGCTCGCACAAGACCTACGACCTGGAAGTCTGGGCGCCGGGCTGCCAGGAATGGCTGGAAGTCTCATCTGTTTCCAACATCGGAGAATTCCAGGCTCGCCGCGCGAACATTAAATACCGCCCGACGGACGGCTCCTCCCCCAGGTATCTGCACACGCTCAACGGTTCTGGTCTCGGCCTGCCGCGCACGCTGATTGCCGTGATGGAAACCTACCAACAGGCGGATGGGAGCATTCGCGTGCCAGAGGTGCTGCTGCCCTTGATGGGCGGCATAGAAGTCATTCGCGGATGAGCATCCCCCCGGCATTAATTCATACGCTCGTTCTGGTGATTTGCGCGCTGATCCAGTTAGTTGGGTTGGTGGGTTTGGTGCTGGTGTTCTTCCCCGGCCCGACGGTCGCGTGGGTCGGGCAGCTCATCTGGGCGATTTATACGCGCTTCAATTACGGGCATGAGTCGTGGCAGTTTACGCTGAGCATCGCGTTTTTCGCGTTCAGCACACTCCTGATGCTCGCCGGTTCGTTTTTGGAAAATCTGATGATGACAGGGCAAGCCCGAAAGCGCGGCATCCCCTGGTGGGAAATTGGCTTAAGCTGGTTCGCGATGATTGTGGGCGGCATCCTGCTTACGCCGCTGGGCGGGTTGGCTGCTGCGCTGTTGGCCTTGTTCCTGGTAGAGTATCAACGCCTGGGAAAGAAGCAGAAAGAAGCCTGGAACTCAACGAAAGCAGTGGCTTTGAGCTGGGGCTGGTCCACGCTGATTCGCGTCGGGATTGTGCTGGTGATGATCGCGCTCTGGGCGGCGGCGGTGATCTGGTTTTAGCATTTCCCGACCGGAAAGCTGCACAGGTCTCTCCCTAGCAAAGCGGCGCGCTCCGGAGGCAGCCGCGGGCGTTCGGCTCCGCAGGCGGCCCTGATTGTGAAAACTAAGGCATCGGTGGATTTGACTGGCAGAATTGGAAAGAACGCCGGGGGCTACTCACCGCTGCAGATGGCTTCACTGGCTTCCACGATCCGCATAATCGTCGGGTTATCCGCATAGGCGGAACGCACCTCCGCCAACACCTCAAGCGCTTTTTCGCATTTATCATCACCCGGGCGGTGCAGACCAGCCAACACGGAGCCGTAGATATAATAATATGTGACGGTGGTATCCGAAAGCGGCAGCCCCGTAATCACAATTTGCTCAGCTTCAGGGTCTTCACATTCGCGCGCTTCGCAGCTTGTGGCGGCGTCACAGCCGCGCACTGCGCACTGCAGCAGGGGGATGGAGCCTTCATAGTTGCGCGCCCGGTAATAGATGACCCCAACTTGCCCATAAGTGTCGGCGTTATACGGGCTCAGGGTCAGCGCCTTATAAGCGTTCCGTGAGGCCACCATCGCCTCACCCATACGCACATAAGTGTTGGCAATCAGCATATATGGGATTGGGTCTTTAATTCCCAGCTGTTCGTTCAGGCTGGCAGCCCGGTCAAAATATTCCAGCGCCACGTCATATTGCTCAAGGTGGCGGTAGAGCCTGCCCACGGAATTATACAAAAAGGTCAGGTTCGGGGTGATTTCAATCGCTTTTTGGTACTCACCGATAGCCAGATTGTATTCCCCGAGCACCTCGTAAAGGTAAGCCTGAATGCGGTGCACATCCATATACTGCCCGCCATTTTCCATCGCCTGGGCCATATACTCCCGCGCCTGAACCCATTTATATTGGTCCGTCAGAATCTCGGCGTAGTACGCCATCGCCAGCGTGTTCCGACTGTCCATTTGCAGCGCCATCAAAGCTTCAGACTCCGCTTCGTTCTGCAAATTTTGTGATTCTGTCCCCGCCAGGGTCGGGTTCGCGTTCCAGTTGAGGACAAAAGCGCGCGTGGCAAGCACGTCGGAATCGTTTGGCGCCAGCGCTTTTGCCTGATCAATCACCGATAACGCCTCCTTGAGGCGGGTCCGCCGGTCGGCATCGGTCGTCAGCGTGTTGGATGAGTAAACCATAATCTTGGAAAGCTCTATCAGGAGCTGGGTGTTAGTCGGGTCCATCGCAGCAGCTTTGTTGAAAGACTCAATTGCCAGATCCAGGTTGCCCGCCTGAAAATGGGTATTGCCCTCCACCATATACGAATTCACGGTGCGCGTGGGCGTGGGCGTTGGAAGAAAAGGCGGCCAGATTGCCCCCTCGGCATAACTGCGCAAGACCGCAATGAGAACCACAATCACCAGGAGCAGCAGCATTATCCGGTATGGATTGGATTGGTTCTTCGGGTTGCGAAACAGGTTTTGACGCTCTTTGATGTACATACTTATGGCGCCGGCGTCAGAGTCGGAACAGGGGTCCCCTGGGGGGTTGGAGATGGACCGGTGATGGGCGTCGCCGTCGGCACCGGCGTGGCGGTCGGCGGGTTAATCAGGTTCTCGCGGCAGATGCGAATCATCTCGTTGGCGTTAAACACACCGTCCGGGTCATCCGGAACAGTCTGAAGCATTCCATTGGCAACCGCGACGGCTTCATTACAGCGGTTAATCCGCGCCAATGAGAGCCCATAACGGCTGTAGGTTTCAATCACGTAAGTGGTATACCCCAGCGGCATCCCCTCAATGACCTGACCATTATCCGCGACGCCGCCCCGCACCGCCTTTTCAAGGTAGACCACCGCCTGGTTATAAGAATTGCTGCGATAGTACATGGTGCCCAGATGCGCGTACAGGTAAGCTTCCGTGGGTCCGTCTTTCAGGGCTTGTTCGCCATACTGGATAGCCTTCGCCCATTCACCCAGGTTGGCATACACGCGCGAAATAAAATAGTTGGGCACAGGGTCAGTAGGATTCAGCGAATAAGCCTTTGTGAATTCGAACACCGCCTCATCCAACCTGCCCAGGGTCATATAGTTGCGCCCCAAAGCCAAATGCAGCTGAGCGATGTTGGTGTTCAATTGAACCGCAACCTCATACTGTTCCGCGGCTTCGGCGTAGTTGCTGGTGATTTCAAGCACATAACCGCGCGCCCAACGCGACTCCAGCAGATTCGCGTCCAATGCCAGGGCTGTGCGGGATTCCTCAATTGCCAGGTCGACCGTATTCAGTTCATTTGCCCCGACTTCCACCCGCAGGGCGAGCAGGTATGCCCAGATAGCGTGCCCGATAGCGTTGTTCGGGTCCAGCGCGATGGCGCTTTGCGCGTCCCTTTCGCCTTCCAGGTAGTGCTTTTGCAAGCCCTTGGCCCACCCCAACAACGCGAAAGCATCGGCGTTACTCTTGTCCAGCAAAATGCAATTCTCGGCGTTCACCTGTGCCTGGGAATAATTCCCGGAGTAGATTTGCAGCCTGGCGATTTTCAAATAATTATCAATATTTTTAGGGTTGGCATTAATCGCGGCCTGGTAAGTTTCAATCGCCGCCAAAAACTTCCCTTCAATTGCCAGCCCGTCCGCTTCAATCTCAAAAGAAACCGGGTCGCGGGTTTCGGTCGGGGTCGGCACAAAAGGCGGCGCGATGTTTGGAGCAACGACCACATTAAAATAGACCAAAAAAGCGATGGCAGCCGTCAGCAGGATGATGAGCAGTGGGTTGCCGCGCCGGCGTTTCTTCCGGAGGGAGAGATTGCTTCCGCGTAAATACATGGTTGCATAATATCATCAAATTTAAAAGACCGTCAAGCAAGTTGCTACGGGCTGCCGGATGCCCTGGCAGGCTCCCCTCCGCATTCCTGCCGCAAATCGCGTATGGCGGCAGCCAGGTTCCGGGTCCGAAATTCGGTTCGGTACCCCCAAGCCAGAAAAGAGCGAGGCTTAGCATTCATCCCAGCCCGAAAATGGAATAAAAAACGCGCGAATTTCTTTCGCGCGTTTTTTCGAGTTCTTCGAGGGAGCCGCGTCCGCGGCTTGCCGGTTATTCTTTAATATTCGCGAGCATAAATTCCCAGTTAATCAGTTTTTCCAGGACGGCATCCACATAAGCCGGGCGGCGGTTTTGATAATCCAGATAATAGGCATGCTCCCAAACGTCAACTGTCAGCACGGGTTTCTTACCTTCCACCCAGGGCAGCCGGGCGTTGCTGGTTTTGTCAATGCTGAGCTTACTTCCGTCCCAAATCAACCAAGCCCAACCACTGCCAAATTGCCCGACCGCGGCCTCAGAAAACAACTTGCGGAAGGCTTCCACGCTCTCAAAGCTGTCTTTAATCAGGGCGGCGGCTTCGGCGGGCAGGTCGACAGATCCGGCGGGTGCCAGGCTCTTCCAATAAAAATTGTGATTCCAGACCTGGGCGGCGTTGTTAAACAGCGCGGTTTTGCCATCCTGGTAAGACGAGAGCACGATTTCTTCCAGGCTTTTGCCTTCCAATTCGGTCCCTGCGATCAGGCTGAGCGTCTTATCCACATACGCTTTGTGGTGTTTGCCGTGATGGAAGCTGAGGGTGTTCGCTGAAATGACCGGGTCCAGTGCAGTCTCAACAAAAGGGAGTTCGGGGAGTACAACAGGTGTTTTGGTTTTGATTGGAAGTGACATGTTTCCTCTTTTCTTTTTTATGCTAATGCCCGGGCGTGCGGGCTGAAGGTCAGTAATTCGCGGGTGATGCTGATAAATATGCCCGCGCACCGTAATTATACATGAAAGTAGTATGTTTTCTGATTCGTGGGCTGTTTTCCGAAGCCCAGCTCTTTTTAATGACTTTGGCACGAATATTGCTCATGATGACAGGAAGCAAACGCGCCCCCTGTTTCGGGGGCAGATAGAAATGGGAGAAAATGAGTACATGAACGTTAAGGCGCGCGAAAACAACCAGGAGAGCGCTGCTTCATGCGTGTGCGGGTTCCGTATCACGCTCCCGCAGATTAATGTATACTTGAGGGATGTATGTTCAAGGTTGCCTTGATCACACGAAACCGTATGGAAAACTTAGAAACGCAATCGCCGCCAAACAAAAAGAAGTTTTGGCAATATCTGATTATTCTTGTGGTACTTGGGCTGGCAGTTAACCTCCTGCTGCCTCAGATTTCTGACCTGACCCGCTCCTGGCAAGTCGTGAAACAGATGACCTGGTGGCTGGTCGGTCTGGCAGTTACGGCGGAGGTGTTCAGTTACCTCAGCTACGGCTACTGCCTGCACGCCATTGTCAGCCTCCACGGGAAAAAGCTCGCGACCCCCAAAGGCGCGCTGATCGCCATGGCGGCCACAAGTGTCGGCTTGGTCGCCGGCGGATGGTTTGCCGCGACGGGCTCCCTTTTCAGTTCTGTCCGACGGGAGACCAATGACGGCACAATCGCCACCATGGCTGGCATCCTGCCCACCATGTTATTAAACTTATCCATTGAGGTTATCGCGGTCCTGGGTATTATCTATCTGGCAATCATCGGAAAGCTGACCAGTTCTCAACTTATTCAATACGCCATCTTCCTGCTTCTGTTAACCATCTCCACGTTTGGTTATCTGTTGGTTTTGGTTTGGCCCAAACAAACCTACCGTCTGATTAACGCAGTCCTCTGGCGCTGGAGCCGAATTCGGAAAAAGCCATATAACCCGCAGAAGACGCACGATATGATTAATAACGTCATCCTTTCGTGGAAAGAACTGGCGCGCGGCAATTGGCACAAGCCTTTGCTGGGGGCGTTCGCAAATATTTTGTTTGATATGCTGGCTATGTTTATGATTTTCCAGGCAGCGAATTATCACATTCCCATCGGCGTGTTATTTGCCAGCTACGGCATCCCGTATCTGCTGGCTAAGATGGCTTTCATTTTCCCGGGCGGCATCGGTGTGGTCGAGGCGTCCATGGCCGCGATTCAGACCAGCCTCGGAGTCCCAGATGAAATCAGCGTGGTCGCGATTTTAGGCTACAGGCTGCTTTCCTTCTGGATACCAACCCTGCTTGGTTTTGTTGCCATGGGTTATCTTAGCCGCACCAACAACATCCGGAAGGTGCCGCTCCCGCAGGAATAACTCCGCGCCTGATGCGGCTTGCCTTTGCAGAGCTGGTCGGCACTGTCATTCGCCGCAGCCGGGTCTCTTCAGCCAGTTTGTTGACGTCTCCTCATCAGCCGCCTTATTCAGGCACTGCCGGGGAATAACGGAGGTCGTATGTTACAAGAAATTACCATCGCAATTGTTGGCCCCGGAGTAATGGGCAAGACCATCGCCACCAGCCTGATACAAACCGGCAGAATCCTCCCCGGCAGAATCATCATGGCTGGCCCAAACCTGGAGCGGCTGAAGCAATTGCAGGCTGAACTCGGCTTGCAATGGAGCGCCAGCAACGCGGAAGCCGCCAGCGCCGCGGATGTGGTTATTCTGGCAGTCAAGCCCCAGCGGCTGGACCAAGCTGCCCGGTCGCTCAAAGGCGCGCTCAAACCCGGCACGCTGGTTATTTCAATCCTTGCGGGCGCGCCGCTGGCCGCGCTGGAACAAAAGCTGGAAACGCGCTGTCTGGTGCGCGCCATGCCCAACACCCCCGCCCGCATCGGCATGGGCATCACCGTCTGGACCAAAGCCGCCGACGTGGACGAAACCCAGCACGAAATCGCCGCGGAAATTATGCGCACGTTTGGGGATGAAATCTTTGTCGCCGACGAGGGCTATCTGGACATGGCCACCGCGCTTTCGGGCACCGGGCCCGCGTATGTGTTCCTGTTTATGGAAGCCATGATTGATGCCGGCGTGCACATGGGTTTCCCGCGGCGCATCGCGGAGCAGCTGGTAGTGCAGACCCTGCGCGGGAGCACGGAGTTTTACCTGCAGAGCCGCGGTCACCCCGCCCAACTGCGCGACGATGTAACCTCGCCGGGCGGCACCTCCGCCGAAGCGCTGTATTACCTGGAGAAAGCCGGCTTCCGCACCGCGATTTCGCGCGCCATCTGGGCGGCCTATCAACGCGGGATTGAGCTGGGCAAGGGCATCAGCAAGCAGGGTTTGGAGGGGTAGCGCCGCCGCCCGTCGAGGGCGCGAGCGCGCCAGCCCCCGACCTCGCCGGCTTTGCAGAGCACCCCGCACCGGAGGCGCATGCGGGCAGACCGAGCGAGCGGTCTCGAACGTCTTGCATGCTCCCAGAGGGATATTGCGTAATCAAGAGACCATGCAAGCTCAACATTTTGCATACGGTAGGGGCGAAGCAACCCAACAAAATGCTTCATCTTCCCTAATACGTAAATGAATGGTTGCTTCGCCCCTACGACCATCGGGAAATCTCCGTTCTCGTCGGCCTCGCGAAGCATAGCCTCTATGATCGCGCCGGTCTTGCGAAGCACCCCAACGCCGCAGGCGCGTGCGGGCAGACCGAGCGCGCCCAGTGACCGCCAGGTCTCCCATGATACGTCCGCCAGATGGTGCCGCCTCCGTTCGAACCGGCCTTGCGAAGCACCCCGGCGCCACAGGCGCATGTGGGCAGACCGCTCGAGAGGTCTCGAACGTCTTGCATGGTCCCAGAGGGATATTGCGTAATCAAGAGACCATGCAAGCTCAACATTTTGCATATGGTAGGGGCGAAGCAACCCACCAAAAATGCTTTGCCTTCCCTAATACGTTAATGAAGGGTTGCTTCGCCCCTACGACCATCAGGAATTACCCGATCCCGCCGGCCTTGCGAAGCACCCCGGCGCCGCAGGCGCGTGTGGGCAGACCGAGCGAAGGGCCTTTATTTCTTTCCCAGCATGGTTTGCAGTATGGTTTTTGAAGAATGAACTTCAATTAGACCGGTGACTGCCGCGGGGAGATTGGCAGGGCTGTCGTAAATCAGGTATCGCGGTTCCCAGGTGGGGTTAAATTTATCTTTAAACTTGCGCAGCCCCGCAAAATCAAAATAGCGGGACAACCTGGTCGAGAGAAGATGCAGCGCTTTCTCCGTTTGAGGATCGCCTTTCTCCTCCCCGACCCCCGCGATGGCACTTAACCCAAGGCTGAAGCTGTCGTATCCTTTTTCTTTTGCCCAGAACAGGGCGCTGACAAACAGAAACTCCATGGTTCCCGGTTCCACGTCCGGGTAATGCCGCATCAAATCAATCGTTACTTCGTTTTTCTGGTATTCTCCGACCAGGTTGCTAAAAGCCACGGGTTTGGCGTCCGCGTCCCGAACAATGATTAACGGGCACTCTGCCAGGTAGGCGGGGTCAAACCAGCCGTCAGAAAAACGCAGCTCATTGAGACCGCGCTCTTTAAGCCAGGCGTCGCTGATTTGCCTTAGGGGCTGCAGGTCGGAAATCGCGTGAGGCGACGGAACGACCTCAGCGCGGTAGCCGGTCTTCATGATATGGGTATGGGCGTTGCGCATGTTTTTATGCTGACTGCCCTCAAGGCTGAAGTCCTTCAGGTTAACAATGGCCTCATAGCCCAGGCAAAGGCTTTGCAGCCCCGCGGCCGAATACGCCTGCAAATTATCCGGAAGGACTGAGACAAAAAGCGGAATCCAGTCGTTATTCGCGCAGAACTGCTTAAATGCCGCGATACACGCTGGCAGCTCTCCCTCCGGTCCAACCGGATCTCCCAGCGCCACGGCTGTTCTGCCGCCCAGGCTGTAGCCAATCACACAATTTTTGAAGAAGAAGTAACTTTTATCCGGAAATAACAGCGCCCGGCAAAGCCCACTGCGCCCGAATTCCTCGATGATCTGCTTTGCCTTCTCCCTTTCGGCAGGAAGAGCAATGCCAGCCTCTAGAACCGGGCGCAGCATACTGATTAGCGCCATCAAAAAGGAAGACGCGCCGATAATCACAATGGAGCTTTTAAAGAAACGCCCGTAGTTGGTGAGCGGTTGGAGCAGACTGTTCTGCGGGTCAAAAAACAGGTTCCAGGTTTGGGCGATGGCTTTTTGCAGCGTAACCGGCCCAAAATGACGATCGAGAAGGAGGAACCCGGCAGTGCCGTAGATTAAGGTGAACAGGATGGATGCCGCGAGGATAATGATTCCATGCCTAAAAGAACCTTTATCAGAAATCGCCTTGTAATTGTTGGAGGTGATTACGAGCAGCACAATCAGCAGCAAGTTAAAACCCGCCTCTTCAATATCAAGACCTTTGTTTAAATGCCCGGCGAATGAAATGCTCAGGAGCGCCAGGCTTATCATCCAGGCAATCCGCTTGCGCCGCAGCAGACCAGATGCCACCAATATGAGCGCGAAACCTACGACAGCCACGAGGACCCGGCTGCCGTGGAGCATAATTTCGGGCATGAAAGTCTTCAGCAGCTCGACGCGTTCCCTCAGCGCGGGCTGAATAGCCGAAGAGATGTTGATCACGCCAGCCAGGAAGGTCAGGAATGCAATCAGGCGGACTATCCATTTCTCACGTGATTTGTTTTGATTCGTTATCTCTTGCGTTTGCATATTCTTCCGGTGTGGTCAATGGACCGGGTTGTTCAGGGCGGTCCGATTGATTATTCAGAGTTACCTCTTTTTTTGGCGAACAGCTTAATTCTAACCTGAAATCCAGGGGTCCGAAACGGAATCAGACAGGGCTGCCTATGCTTTTCTTCTCGATCCCACCCACCTTGCGAAGCATCCCAGCACAGCAGGCGCGTGCGGGCAGACCGGGCGAGCAGCCTTGAATGCCTTGCACGGCCCCACAAGAATACTGCCCTATCAAGAGAGCATGCAAGATCAGGAACAGGAGGCTTTTTTGCATTTATCGCCCGATCCTGCCGCTGACACAAGGCTTTCTACCAATCTCCGCGCTCACCCCAAAATGTGTACACCTGTTTCTTGCGGTTCTTCAATAGAACAAATGGTATAATTATCGGCTGGAGTGTGAACCCTATGCCCCTGGAAAACTTACGCGTCATCGGCGCGCGCGAACACAACCTCAAAAATATCACCGTGGAAATCCCGCGCGACAGGCTGGTCGTCCTGACCGGTTTGTCCGGTTCCGGCAAATCCTCGCTGGCTTTCGACACGATTTTTGCCGAAGGTCAGCGCCGCTACGTGGAGTCTCTCTCCGCCTACGCCCGCCAGTTCCTCGGTCAAATGGACAAACCGGACGTCGACGCCATCGAAGGGCTCTCCCCCGCTGTCTCCATCGATCAGAAAGGCACCTCGCACAACCCCCGTTCCACGGTCGGCACGGTCACGGAAATTTACGACTACCTGCGCCTTCTGTTTGCCCGGATCGGCATCCCGCACTGCCCGGTTTGCGGCCGCGCGGTGCAGCGCCAATCCGCCCAGGAAATTGTGGATACCATCCTGGCGATGCCGGAAGGCAGCCGCCTGCTGGTTCTGGCGCCGGTGGTGCGCGAGCGCAAAGGCAGCTATCAGGCTGTGCTGGAGGAAATCAACAAATCCGGCTTTGTGCGCGCCCGCGTGGACGGCGAAGTGCTCTCGCTTGACACGAATATCCAGTTGGACCGCTACAAGAAACACACTATCGAAGCAGTGGTAGACCGGCTTATCCTCAACAAGCCCGAAAATGAAGAAGATGCCCTGGCTATGCGCTCCCGCCTGACTGATTCGGTTGAGACGGCGCTGCGCTTTGGTGAAGGTTACGTGACAATCCAGAACCTGAGCGCCGAACCCCCCGAAGACACCCAGTTTTCGGAAAACCTGGCTTGTCCGGAACACGGTTCCATCCTGGTTGAAATTGAACCGCGCACTTTCTCATTCAACACCCCGCACGGCGCCTGCCCCACCTGTCAGGGCCTCGGCAGCCGCGAAGAAATTGACCCCAACCTGCTCATCCCGGATAAAAATCTTTCTTTGCGCGAGGGCGCCATCGCCGCGATGGAATGGTCCGGACCGCACGAAGAAGGCGGTTATTACTGGCAGATGATAGAGGCGGTCGCGAGGGAAAAGCAATTCAACCTGGACACTCCTGTTAACCAGCTTTCGGAAAACGACCTGCGAACCATCCTTTACGGCACCAACGGACAGGAAATCCGCGTGGAATTCGTCGGCAGGAATGGGCGAAAATCCTCCTTTAATACCACCTTTGAGGGCGTCATCGGCAACCTGGAACGGCGCTACCGCGAAACGCAGTCCGAATACATCCGTATGCGCATTTCCGAGTTTATGGGCGTCAAACAGTGCCCCACCTGTCTGGGAAAGCGCCTGCGTAAAGAAGCCCTCGCCGTTTTGGTGCAAGATGTGAATATCATTGATGTAACCGGCTGGCCGGTCTCCCGCACACTTGCCTGGACGGAAGAGCTGGCTTCCACCACCTCCCCGCTCAATTCTCGCCAAAAAGCCATCGCGGAACGAATCCTGCGGGAAATCCGGGCGCGTCTTGGCTTTTTGGTGGACGTTGGTCTGGATTACCTGACGTTGGAGCGCAGCGCCAGCACCCTTTCCGGCGGAGAAGCCCAACGCATCCGCCTGGCAACCCAGGTTGGCTCCAAGCTGATGGGTGTTCTCTATGTTCTGGATGAACCTTCCATCGGGCTGCACCCGCGCGATAACCGCCGCCTGCTGGATACGCTGGAAGGCCTGCGCGATATGGGCAATACCGTTTTGGTGGTGGAACATGATGATGAAACCATCCGCAGCGCGGATTGGGTGATAGACCTGGGCCCCGGCGCGGGCGAACACGGCGGCGAGATTGTGGCTGAGGGCACACCAGAGCAAATCATGGCAGCCCCCGCAAGCCTGACCGGAGCCTACCTTTCGGGGCGTCTGAAGGTGCCGGTTCCTCAACAGCGCCGCATCGGAAACGGACAGACCCTGCGCGTGGTCGGCGCCACCGAAAACAACCTGAAAAACCTGAGCGTGGACATCCCGCTGGGGAACTTTGTGTGTATCACCGGCGTCTCCGGCTCGGGCAAGTCCACCTTGCTGGTGGATGTGCTCTATAACGCGCTCGCCCGCCAATTGATGAACGCCCACACCCAACCCGGCGCCCACGAACGCATTGAAGGCATCCAACACCTGGATAAGGTGATTAACATCGACCAAACACCGATTGGGCGCACGCCGCGCTCCAACCCCGCCACCTACACCGGCATGTTTGACGATATCCGCGACCTCTTCTCCGGGCTGCCAGACGCGAAAATTCGCGGCTACGGCAAAGGGCGTTTCTCCTTCAACGTCAAAGGTGGGCGCTGCGAAGCCTGCCAGGGGCAGGGCGAACTGAAAATTGAGATGCAATTCCTGCCGGATGTGTATGTGCCCTGCGAGGTCTGCCGCGGCAAGCGCTACAACCACGAAACCCTGCAGGTGCGTTATAAGGACAAAAACATCGCCGAAATTCTGGATTTGACCGCGGAGGCGGCGCTGGAATTCTTTTCCGCCTTCCCGCGCATTCAACGCCGCCTGGAGACCCTGCAAGCGGTGGGGTTGGGCTACATCCGGCTTGGGCAGCCCGCCACCACGCTTTCGGGCGGCGAAGCCCAGCGCATCAAGCTTTCCAAAGAGCTTTCGCGCCGCGCCACCGGCAAAACGCTGTACGTTCTGGATGAGCCTTCGGTTGGGCTGCATGCCGCGGATGTGCACAAACTGATTGAGGTGCTGCAGTCGCTGGTCAGCTCCGGCAATACGGTGGTCGTGATTGAACATAACCTGGATATTGTCAAGGTGGCGGATTGGGTGATTGATTTGGGCCCTGAAGGCGGAGACCGCGGGGGTTACCTGATAGCGGAAGGCACCCCGGAGGAAGTCTGCCACAACGCGAATTCATTCACCGGGCAGTATCTGCACAAATACGTGCTGGCGCAGCACCAACAGGAATGCGCGTAAGGGATTAGGCGGCAGCCTTCCGCCAGCGCGGGCTGAATAGCCCAAGAGAGGTTGATCACGCCAGCCAGGAAGGTCAGGAATGCAATCAGGCGCACTATCCATTTCTCACGCGATCTGTTTTGATTCGTTACCTCTTGCGTTTGCATATTCCTCCGGAGTGATCAATGGACCGGGTTATTCAGGGCGGTCCGATTGATTATTCACAGCTCCATCTTTTTTTGGAGAGCAGCTTATTTCTCTGCTCGCGCCGGTCTCCTGACCGAGCGCGCCCAGTGACCGCCAGGTCTCCCATGATACGCCCGCCAGATGGCGCCGCCTCCTTTCGTACCGGCCTTGCGCAGCACCCCGGCGCCGCAGGCGCGTGCGAAACCCGACCATTGGCTGGCAGCTCAGGGCACTGCCCAATTCCGGCACGATCGGGGACTGTTATTCCCGGAGCGTAGGGTCAGGGCTGACCTAGTTCTTTAATTGTGGCTAAAAGGGACGCGCAGAATGATAGGGAAACTTTGAGACCTTCGGTCAAACCCCGCGCACGGTGAAGACACCGGCGCGATCAGAGTTATTTTTTAGAATGTACTAGCAGGCGCGGTGACTCGAGACTGTAAGGCTCTCTATTTATCCCACCATATATATTACAAACAGTAAAATTAGCTTTATCGAGCATGGATAGAATCTCTGCCAAAGTGTAACCGCGAACGGAAGTTTCCCACTCTATGAAATCTCCATTGGGTTTAATAAAATATGAAAGGCTATTGTGACGTCCGTTTATTAGGTCCAATTGACGCTTTTCAAGCAAGAACCCATCTTTCATTTTCGACCAATAATACGGTTGGAAATTTTTTACGATCCAGTCATGGTTGAAAAAATCAAGGACAAAATGTCCATCTTTCCGTAAAGCCTCGTAAACCTGAAAAAGAACCCTCAGATTTTGATCATCTTCATTGAAATAACCCCACGCTCCGAACATGATGAACACTAGATCAAAGATGTTTTTATCTGGGATGTTCCGCATGTCTTCCTGGATAAACCTGACCTCTACATTGGCATCCAGCGCTTTTTGCTTAGCAATCCTCAATAACTCTTCAGAGATATCCAAGCCTGTTACAGCATATCCTAGTTTTGCTAATTCAATTGAGTGTCGACCAGTTCCACAGCATAAGTCTAATATTGCTGCTCTCGTATCAATACTAACTTCATCAAGAAGGAATTTAACTTCTCGCCGCGTAATTTCATCACTAAGCCCAAAGATGCTCTCGTAGTCACCCAAAATTACTTTGGGAGTTTTTTTCCACCACTCCATCCGATCTAACCCCTTCCTCCACAAATTTTACAAAGTGGGTTTTTAACTAGTTGATTTTTATTCTCTTCAACTTTCCACCCAATAGGATCAATAACAATATTATTAATGGGCTTTTCTAATCCAGTAACTAACTTGAATATTTCTACCGCCATGATATTAGCGCATATACTAACAAACGGACTAAATGTAGTCGTTAAAACATAATCTTCACCATGCCGAGCCCTAACTAAATCAGTAAGATGTCTCCAAGCAGGTATAGGATCAGGTAAGCAATTAAAACATCCTGTGAGATGGGGTCTCATAACAGATACACCAGTTGGTGAGTATTTCCCACCGCCTTGAGCGATGATAGGAATGTCGTGTTTAACACAAAAAGCGTTGGCATAGTATTCGATTGGAAATGCTGTTGATACAAAGACAGTCGCATCTTCAGGTATTATCGTTTCGATATTCTTTTCAGTTACGAGCAAATTTTTAGTAGTGATTTTAATGTTAGAGTTAAATTCAGCAATTCTCTGTTCGGCTATATCGCTCTTACATTTTCCTATATCTTTCTCACTAAACAACAACTGCCTATTTAGATTTGATAATTCAATTTTGTCATGATCGTAGCCAACGAGATTACCAATTCCCATCGCGGCTAGATTAAATAACAACCATCCTCCAATGCCACCTAAACCAACAACTACCACTTTGGCTTTCTTCATTTTTTCCTGAATAATAGTTGGTGCGTCATATAAGCTGAAAAATCTTAATTGACGGCTGTATCTTATCAATTCACTATCAGTAAGAACAGTGGCGTCACTTTTTTTCTCAATCAAGTCGAATTTTTCTAAATTACCAAGAAAATCTTCCACATCATTAACGCTCATCCCGGTTATTTTTGACAAATTTAATACACTAGATGGTTTTTCATATAGCAAAATGTTAAGTAATTGATCTTCTGTTTCATTTTCAGTTTCTATTACGATTGTCTGGATTTGATCGTTTAAAGTTCTCGGGTCATTAGGTTGGAAAAAATCCCTAACTAGCTTCCAAACATGATTTTCATGATCTGCAACAATTACATGTTCTCGTATACTCACTCTCATTTTATCCTCCACTAACTATAAGTTGTTGCAACAATCAAGAAGGTTTTTCTTAATCTCTGGCATATCTCCATCAGGATTCAATAAACTCATATAAATATTTCGGTTTACCTCAGGTAGGTTTCCCCAAATATATTTCTCTGCTCGCGGCAATAACGAGCAGGCTAACGGATCACTATTAAGTTCTGAACCACTGAAATATTTCGCATTAGCTCTACAACCCCCACCGCATATACCTAAATACCTACAAGTCTTACATTTTATTAAATCTTTAATTTTAATTTGCATGAAATCACTTTTTTCGCTTGCAATTAATAGCCTTTCAAATGATTCCGAGTTCACCATGCTTGCTAATGGTTGATCATGAGATGAACAACGAGTAATTGAACCGTCCGGTTTAAGTACGATAATCTTTTCAAAAATACACGGATGTACGTTAGGCGGAAAAAGGAAATTTGAATAAGCATCCTTAATACTAACAAAATCAATTTTTTGCATGGATAGGGATGAATCAAAAATATAACGAATACTTAATCTAAAAGGAGATGTGTCCGAATTGAATTGAGAGATAATCACAGATAATTGTTCAACTAAAAAATCAAAATCGACATTATATAGCTCCCTATTTCTTTCCTCTCGCATTCTTGCAGTAAAAGTAGGTAGATCCAGATTCCATCTATTTATGCTTATTTCAGTCAGTTTCTTGTAAAAATCGGGTAATTCTGGAATGTTATAAGCTGTCATCATGGTATTAATTTCTATATTTAGGTTTCTTTTGGACTTAATATTTTTAATGTTTTCAATAATGATTTCCCAACTGCTGCCGACTCGAACAATATCATTAGTGTCCAAACCATCCAAACTTACCCTTAAAGTTTGTATCTGTGGACTAGAAACTACTTTTTCAATCCATTGATCATTCAAGGCCATAGCAGAGGTGAAAATTGTGAGATGTGCCCCGCGACATTCATCAATTATCCTATCCAGCCCAGGTTTCAAAAAAGGTTCGCCACCAGAAATCGAAAAATGGTTAAACCCAAGCGATCTAGCTTGCCTTATTATTTTGCATATATTATCGGGGGTGATTTCCCTTTTTATTTTGTCCGAAACGTTCAGGTCAGCATTGTAGCAATAGCGACACATTAGATTACATTTTCCAGTAATCTCAATATGAAGTGTATCTGGTGGCATAGGTCCAAATAACTCGTGTACTCTGCCAGTCATATAATAGCCTTTATTTCCTGAACAAAGTCAAAATAGCACCCGACCTAAACTTTACCTCGCCCACTTATGGTGAGCGAGGTAAAGTGGCTAGATTAAATCTTCAGATTAAGGTTCTTCAGATTTTTTTTACTAACGTGCTGAAATCTCGGAGTTATAGGCACATACTAAAGTGGCAACAACTCCAAGTGCAGGTACCGCTTTTATTAGCAATTCCCTAGATTTCTTTTTAGCACGATTTACAACATCATCTTTAGTAGAGGTATATTTAGTGACTTCGGACCGGGTTATTAATTTTTCTTGAATTTTCATTGCTATACTCCTTTCATTATAACAACTACACAACTTTTAACCCACCTATAGCATATCAAGAATATAGCTATATGTCAATACTGAAAAATAATTAACTATGTCGTGTAATCCTGCCGCGATCCCGATCACACACACGGAACAATCTTGCCATCGTTAGCGTCTATTTGGATGATCGCCGCCATTTAACGAAACTGCGATCAAAAAGGAAATAAACATGAAAAAATTTCTTACCTTCACATTGATTGGGTGTCTTCTATTAGGGGAAACCGTGTTATTAACCGGCTGCTTCCCGTTTGGAAGAAGCATCGACAACACACCTGCCAGGCAGACACCGCCGGTAAGGTTCACAGAGCCGGCTGCGCCTGAAAAAACACTTCCAAGCACCCCATCCCCCCTGCTCAACCCAACTCCGACAAGGAACGCCGACTACAAGAATATCACCTGTGAAATCGACGGAAGGCAGGTTGCGCTCGTGAACGGCGCCGCCGAAGTACCAGCCGCTCCGGAATCGTCAGCCAAAATTATCATCAGCTACTTTGGCAACGAAGCCTTTGGCGATCTGAACGGCGACGGCCGGGAAGACGCAGCTTTTTTGCTCACGCAGAGCGGTGGAGGCAGCGGGACGTTCTTTTTTGTGGTCGCAGCCTTACAGACTGAAACCGGCTATCAGGGTACAAACGCCGTGTTCCTGGGAGACAGGATCGCTCCCCAATCCATCCTGATCCAAAACGGGCAGGTGGTGGTGAATTATGCCGATCGCAAGCCCGGAGAGCCCTTCACAACCGCGCCGTCGGTTGGCATTACCAAAACACTCAAGGTGGACAACGGCATGCTTGCGGAGGTCAGCCGTTAATCCGGTGCTGGACGCGGGTGGGGAAGATAAGGCGAGGCGCCGGAAATGGTATACTTGACAAAACTGGCAAATTTCGAATAATTAGATTTAATTATTCCCTCGCCTGTGCAGGTCGAAAGGAAACAGATCATGGCAAAGAAGAAATCTCAAAGCCCGCTCGCTTCCTACAGGAGAAAGCAAAAATCCGGTAAAGCATTCGTTGGCGTCCTCGCCGGGCTTTTTATCGTCGCCGGTTTGGCGCTCATCGTCCTGTGGGCCACCGGCAACCTCGCCGGCACCCCGGGCTGGTTCTCCACCAAAACCCCCACCCCCACCATAACGCTCACCCCCACCCCTGTGACGCCGACGAACACCGCCACCCTAACTCCGACCATCACCGAAACGCCAACCATCACCCCCACTTTCACCCCATCCGCGCCGTACGAATACGTGGTGCAAGAGGACGACAACTGCGCGGTAATCTCCGAGAAGTTTGACGTGGACGTGGAAGTGCTGCTTTACCTGAACAACCTGGACAGTTCCTGCATCATCAACGTCGGGCAGACCATTCTCATCCCCGCTCCGGGTCAGGAACTCCCGACGGCCACCCCGCTCCCGTCAGATATTCCCCGCGGCACCGTGATTGACTACAAAGTCCGCTCCGGAGACACGCTGGAAGCCCTGGCGGTGCGCTTCAACTCAACCGTTGAAAAAATCCTCTACGAAACCAACCGCTGGCGCCGAAGCCAAAAGCTCACCGAAATTAAGAACAGCTCCAACCTTTATATTGGCGACCTGCTTAAAATCCCGGTGAACCTGGTTACCCCGGTCCCAACCGCCACTGCCACCCGCACGATGACGCCGTCGCCAACGCCATAAGGACGGTTATCACAAATCCACGCACAAGGTCTGGCTGCCAGCCAGACCTTTTTTATGGCAGCCGGAAAAGCCGGACGCGCAGGTTCCCCGGCCAATAAAAAACGCCGTTCTCAGGTTCCAAGGACGGCGCTGTTGGTTTCGCGCGGGTACGTCAGGTCAGACGCCCCCACGGCGGTTGGCTGCGTTTACTTCTTGTCTTCGTCTTTCTGGTCCGTGCTTATCGGCTCAGGTAAAAGATCGTATTCCCGGATTATCTGGATATCATGTTCCAGGAAGTAGTTCAGGAGGATCCGCAGCAATATGATCGCGAACAAAATCATGATATCCACCAGGGTCGGGGAAATTGCCAGCCTGAGGATATCCGCCGCCACCGCGAATTCAAGCCCAAGGCTCAGTTTATGACCCAGGCGCAGCCGCAGGCTTTCGGAATGTTGGATCTGGTTGTAAAAATTCCGATCCATAATCCGGCGGGTATACCCAACCAAAGCCTGCACCGCGGCAGAGGCGATGATGAGCACCGCTGAAATCTCGCAAAAGAGGACCGCGTAGCCAACCACCAGCTGGAAGGTTTCCTCATGCGGAATAATCTTGGATGGACCCACCAGAGGGTTCGCTTTGGTAAGATTTAAAATCAGTATCAACCCGACAATTAACAGGGTTGGCAGGTAATAATTGCTTAATTTCTCTAAGCACGCGTTCTTTGAATTATGTTTTTTACCCATCGTTACCTCAAGTTAGCAAATTTTTAAAAAACGGTGATTACTTTTCCGGAATCCGCAATGGATTGAAACAGCGCGTCGATAACCACCATGTTCTTCACAGATTCAGCCAATGGAAAGCGCGGCAGCTCCTTGGCCATCACCACGTCATAGAAGTGCCCGACAGCGCGTTTGTAATTATCGCCGCCGCGGAAGTTAACTTTGCGCACTTCGTCTTTCCTCATCAGCATCATACTGGTGTTGTCTTTGCCGGGGTTAAATACCTGTTCGATTTCAAGCATCCCTTCCGTGCCAACGACGCGGGTGTATTGCTGCCGAGCGGCATTGAAGCCCACCGTGAATTGCGCGTAAACCTGGTCTCCAAAATCCAAGCTGGCGCTGACCTGCAAATCCACGCCGCTGCTGCCCTGATATGCCAGGGCTTGCACCTGGCGCGGTTCCCTGCCGACCAAAAGACGCGATATGTCCACACAATAACATCCCAGGTCGTAAAGGGCGCCGCCGCCCAATTCCGGGCTCAGCCGGATATCATCCGGGTTGTTGGGGGTGAATGAAAAGCTGGAGCTGATAAAGCGTAATTTCCCCAGGTCGCCCTGCCGGATAAGTTCCTGCGCCCGTTCAAAACGCGAGTCGCAGCGGTATGCCAGGTTTTCCATTAACACGACGGATTTTTCCAGGGCGGCGCTGACCATCATCTGGGCTTCGTCAGCGTTCAACGCGAAAGGTTTTTCCACCAACACATGCTTGCCGGCTTCCATCGCCCGGGTTGCCCATTGGTAATGTTCGCTGTTGGGCAGAGGGATGTATACCGCCTGAATGTTAACGTCGTTCAGGAGTTCTTCATAGCTTCCGTAGGCTCTCGGGATTTCATTAACGCGCGCAAATTCCGCCGCGCGGGTCAGATCGCGGCTGGCAACCGCTGAGACGAAGTTATGCCTGGTCGTTTTGATGGCCGGGATAACCGATTTGGCAGCCACGCGCGCCGTCCCCAGAATTCCCCAGTTCAGATCGTCCTTACGGAAGAGAGCCGTTCCAGTGCCGGATGAAAATGGTAGAATATCCATAGTACCTCTGTTTTCTAATTAAGCACCGTGTTAATGAATCGCCTTAATTATAACCAGATTGCACTTAAATAACCTCACAAACTTTGACAGGAGAGAAATGAACCCCGAAACCCTCACCAGCCGTATCCAACACTACGTTTCCAGTCACGAAACCGACATCCTCAAGTTTATGCGTGAAATTTGCGCCATCCCAAGCATGGAATCGCAAATCGGCGCTGTCGGCGAGCGCATCGCCGCCGAAATGCGTGCCCTGAACTTCGATGAGGTGCGCTTTGATAAGATGGGCAACATCCTCGGGCGGATTGGCTCCGGTCCGCGCGTCCTGGTCTACGACTCGCATATCGATACCGTCGGTATTGGCGACCCCGAACAGTGGCAGTGGGACCCGTTCATCGGTAAAGTTGAAGATGGCTGTTTGTTCGCCCGCGGCGCTTGCGACGAAAAAGGTTCCACCCCCGGTATGGTGTATGGTTTGGCAGCCGCGCGGGACCTGGGCTTGCTGGAAGGCTGGACCGCCTGGTATTTTGGCAACATGGAAGAGTGGTGCGACGGAATCGCCCCAAACACTTTCGTGGAGGTGGACCCGGGAATTAAACCGGATTTCGTGGTCATTGGCGAGCCAACCTGCATGCGCGTCTACCGCGGCCACAAAGGCCGGGTAGAACTGAAGGTGACTGCCAAAGGCGTTTCTGCCCACGCCGCCAGCAACCACCTGGGGCACAACGCGGTTTATGAGCTGCTGCCGGTAATCGCCGGAATTCGCGACCTTGAACCCCAGCTTGGCGACGACCCATTTCTTGGGCATGGCAAAATCACCGTCACTGATATGCAGGTGAAAACGCCCAGCATCAACGCCGTGCCGGACGAAGCCCTGATTTATATTGACCGTCGGATGACCTTTGGCGAGACGAAGGAAGAAGCCATCGCCCAAATCCAACGGCTCATTCCCGAAAGTTCCCGCGGACGCGTCAGCGTGGAAATGCTTTATTACGATGAGCCTTCTTATACAGGCTTCGTTTTCCCGGTTGAGAAGTACTTTCCCGCCTGGGCGTTGGAGGAACAGCATCCATTGGTGCAGGCGGGTCTGCGCGCGCGCAGCCTGATTGGACTGCCGGATGAGCCGGCTGGCAAATGGAGCTTCTCCACGAATGGTATCTACTGGGCGGGCAAAGCGGGCATTCCATCGATTGGCTTTGGGCCAGGCGATGAAGTCTACGCGCACAGTGTGATGGAACGCGTGCCGCTGGCGGATGTCGTGAAAGCCACTGAGTTCTATGCCCTGCTGCCGGGTTTGATTGCCTGAACGCCCCCGCAGCGGCGCCGGGCAGATAAACTGTCAACCTTCCCCGATATAAAATCAACAAAGACGGACCTCTGGTCCGTCTTTGTTGAATATTAGGAAAGCAATTTCAAGCAATCGCTACCCGCGCAAGAAACGCCCCAAGGCTTCATCAAAGCCAAGGTCCCGGCTGGCCGCCTCTTCCGCGAAGCGGTCGATAAAGCGGTCCAGGTCGGGTGTGTTTGTGAACAGGAATTTTCGCGCGGCATTGTACCCGTTGTAGATTGGGGTTTGCCGTTCGAGCAGCTTTTGTTTGTAGGGCGCCAGAGCCTCAGCGGAGTAGTCCTTTTGCTTCAGAGCTTCAATTGCCGTCTCGGCAGCCGCCTGACCAGCTAACATTGCCAGGTCTTGCCCACCGCCAAAAGCGGCTTCAATCATGTTGCCGGCATCGCCAGCCACCATGACCCCATGGCTGTAGTTTTCGCGCACAGCCCAGGTTGCAGGCAAACGCCAGCCTTTGATTTCACCCAGCAAACGGGCTTCTCCCAGCCTGATATTCCCGAATTTGGTGTTATCACGCCACCAATCAAACAGGTCGTTGAGCACCATGCCGCTGCGCTGGAGCGCGCCTTCGGTAATGAAGACGCCCACGTTGCCCTTTGTCTTGCTCATCGGGAAGATCCAGGTGTAACCACTTGGCGCGAACATGTCAAAATAGAAGAATTCGATCATGTCCGTCATTTCCCGAATTCCCTCAAAATAACCGCGCGCGCCGTAGAACACCAGATCCGGATCCTCATTATAGAAGCCAATCTGATGCGCGAGCCTGGAGTGCGCGCCATCCGCGACAATGACCAGGTCGCTTTCAACTTCAATGATCTGACCTTCGAGAACTGCCCGGACACCCCGGACAACCCCGCGCCTGACCACCAAGTCCGCTCCATTCGCGCGGCCAAAACAAATCCGCGGCGCATCAGACCGTTGCGCACGACAATCATGGGGTTTGATTCCATTTACAGCCCCTATTGGGCATTACCGAACCTTTCCCGGCCTATCAGGTTCTTCCATGAGGGGGGAAGCAGGAAACAAAAACCAGCCGCGTAAGTTTAAATTGCTGGGTATAATCATGGCAAGAAACCTCAAGGAGAGAAACCATGCAAACTTTCTTACACGGACGCGACCTGATTGGCGATTTGGACTTTAGTAAAGAAGAAGTTGAAACTGTTCTGGACGTCGCCTGGGACCTCAAGCGCAAGCGCGCGCTGAACGAGCCCCATCCTTACCTGCGGGATAAGGCTCTGGCGATGCTCTTTTTCTTCAGCAGCACGCGCACACGCGGCTCTTTCGAAGCCGGTATGGCGCAGCTCGGCGGGCACGCGGGCTTTATTGAGAGCAAAAGCACCCAAATATCCCACGGGGATACCGCCCGCGAGATTGGCGAAATCTACGGGCGCTATTACGACGGCATCGCCATCCGCCATTGCGACTGGCTGGCCGGCAACCCGTACATCAGCGAAGTCGCCAAAAACGCGCGCGTTCCGGTTCTGAATATGCAGTGCGATATCTACCACCCTTTCCAATGCCTGGCAGACCTGATGACCATTATGGAAAAAAAGGGACGCGACCTGCGTAAGAAGAAGATTGTGGTCTCCTGGGCCTACGCGGCTTCATACCTCAAGCCGATTTCCGTCCCGCAATCGCTCATCCTGCAGATGCCGCGTTTTGGAATGGATGTAACCCTCTCCTACCCGCCGGAATTTATGCTGATGCCGGAAATTGAACAGCAGGCGCGCGACGAAGCCCGTAAAGCCGGAACCGCCTTTGAAATTGTGCACGACATGGATGAAGGCATGCGCGGCGCGGATATTGTCTATGCCAAGTCCTGGGGACCGCTGCTCACCACCGCGGACGGCGTTGAAGGCAAGCGCCTTCAGGATTCGTACAAGGATTGGATTATGGACCAGCGCCGGCTGGAGCTGGCAAACCCGGACGCGATTTACATGCACCCGCTGCCGGCTGACCGCAATATTGAGGTGACCGACGAGGTCCTGGACGGTCCGCATTCCGTAGTGTTTGATGAAGCCGAGAATCGCCTGCACGCGCAAAAAGCGGTCATGGCGCTGACGATGGGTTAGTTTCTAATCCAGCCTTCAAAACCAGGGGAGCGCTTGCTCCCCTGGTTCTATTTTGTCCCGGTTGCGCCCTTTTTTTATCCAGGCAGCCGGCGGGCAGAGCGTATTGAATTCAACCCTTTCATCCGTATGTTAACAGACCGTGGTTCACAGAGCGCGTGAACTGGCAATGACTTCCCTGCCAAAGCGCTAAGGCTCATAAGCGTCAACACAACGCTTCGTCTTAAGCGGCAGAACGATTCCATTTAGAAAGCCAGCCGAGAAGCGTTCCCACGCTATTTTTATTGCGTTGTGTCTAATTCGGATAAGTGAGGTTCAACCGCCGCGGCAGTCCGTTTCCCCAGCCGCTTTGCTCCTAAATCAAACGCGCGCCAGGCCCGGGCCGCGCGCAAAGCACCTGCTGCACCCCCGGCAGCTCCCGCAGCCGCGCTTCCACCCAGGTCTTTTCAGCGCCTGCCGTGATGACGTGCACATTGGGTCCGGCGTCCACGGTCGCGCAAACCGCGCGGCCGCGCTTGCGCCAATCGAGTACATGCCACAACACGGTTTCTGTGCCCGCAGTCCAATAAAAGAGCGGCGGCGTGCTGGTGCGCATCACCGCGTGCATCCAGTGCGAATCCGCTTCCACCACGCGAGCCAGCCGCGCGAAGTCCCTTGCCAAAAGCGCCTGCCGGCATTCAATCAAGCGCTCCGGAGCCCCCGCGACGCGCAGCCCATTCAGCGGCGAAGTGCCTGCCAAAGCGTGCCCTTCGGTTGAACCAACCGCCTTATGCTCCGAACGCAGCACCACGATTAAATCCACCAGGTCCCAATAATCCGGGGGGGCGACCTGCACCGCGTAACTGTCCGCGTCAGCGCTGCCCGGCAGCCATTCCGCGAAGCCGTCTGGCACCGAACGGCAAGCGGAACCGGAGCCGCGGCGCGCCAGGGCCGAAAGCTGCTGTTCGCTTAAGCTCAGGCCGAGGGCGGCGCTGGCAGCCAAGGCGAGAGCGGCAAATGCCGAGGCGGAGGAAGCAATCCCCGCGCCGGTCGGGAAGTTGTTCTCGCTTTCCACGCGCGCCCAAAGGCCGCAGCCAGCAAGCTCCCGCGCGCGGTCCAAAAAGGCTGAAACGCGCGCCAGGCTTTCCTCCCCCTGCTCCACCCCACCCAACGAAAAGCTGTCCGCGGAAAAATCAGCGTCAAACCAGACGCGCGTGCGGGTTTCGAGCCCGTCCAGGTTCATGGAGAGCGAACCAGTCAGGGGCAAGCGCAGAAGCGAATCGCGGTTGCCCCAATACTTAATGAAAGCGATATTTGGATGGGCGGATGCGGCAGCAAACATCAGAACCTCTCTTGAATTAGGTTGATTTTACCTTTATTTTCGAGCGTATCTCGCGCTTGTCTTAGAGCGCGCTTTAGCGGGCTTAGCCTTCATCCACATCATCAGAATTTCGTCGGCTGTGAATTGATTTTCCAACCTTACACAGAGGATAGCGTTGGCATAAACCAGCCCACCTTCTAAAATTTTCCGGTTTTTCTATACCACTTTTCCGCTTTTCGGGTATAATATGATTGTCAGTTAACTCGGAATTTTATTGATACCCAATGAAAGCGAGATGATGTGGGGGATTTCGGAAGCATTAACCTAGACAGCAAAAAGCCTTATTATTTGCAGCTGAAAGAATTAATCCAAGGCAAAATTGAATGCCGCGAGCTGCTGCCAAACCAGAAGCTGCCCAGCGAAGCCGAACTCTGCAAGGAATTAAAAGTCAGCCGCACAGTAATCCGCCAGGCGCTGGTCGAATTGGAACAGGAAGGATTAATCCGTAAGCGCAAGGGCATAGGCTCATTTGTGGCTGAGAACAAGTCCAAATTGATGATTTCCCTTTATCCGTTGGACCATTTGTTTCTGGCTGAAAGCGAAGAGCAAATTACGAAACTGCAATTGCTGAAAAAAACAAGTCTGCCAGCCCCCGCGCATACAGCCAGCACATTAATGATTAACGATGGCGACCTGGTATTGCAGGTTTTGCGCTTATACTGCCAACGGGAAGAACCTGTCATCCTGTCAAGGAGCCTGCTTCCCGCGCATGTATCCGCCTGTCTGAACGATGAGGATCTGCGCAAACCGGTGCGCTATGCCGAGAATATGCCGCCTGCGGCATGCTTCGACCACGCTGAGAATTTCATTGAAATCACGGAAGTGAGCGGGGAAGATGCCGAACTTCTGCGAATCCCGCCGGGCGCGCCTGTGTTTAAGGTGAGCACCCTCAGCTTCAATAAAGAACACGTCCCAATCGAAGCGGACACGAGTTTACTGCGCGGGGATCGCGTCCACCTCCAGGGCAGGATTTTTTTGGACTAAAATCCGAACCTCTACCCGGCGCCACTCACAGCTTTAGCCCGCGTCAGAGAGCTCGCTGCTCGCCCCCTGTCGGCCGCATAATCCGCCTTTCCGCGGGGCTTGCGCATATTTTCCAGCCGTAACTCCGAAAGCTATTTGTCAGCCCACGTTTGGGTGCGCTTTTCCCGAAATGCGCGCGAAGCGCCGCCCGCTACTGCGAAAATCTCTCCACAGCGGGCTTTCCGTCGCCAGGATTTGATATGATACTGGCAGCGTGGATGGAGGTGAGCTTTGCCCGAAAAGCTTATCCTGGCTGCCTGTGTCACTGGCCTGGTAACCTCCCGGACGGCGGCGCGCAAGATCCGAAAAATCGCGGCCCAATGCTAATGGCAGGTTGATGTCCGGGCGGTAGACTTTCGTCAGCTTGGGCAGGTTGCTGCCAGCGCAGACGCGCTTGTCCTCCTAGCGCCCCGCCCTCAACCGGATTACGGCGCCCCGATTTTAAGCGGGCTGCCGTTTCTGACCGGATTTGGACTGGAAAAGGCAGTTCAGGAATTGGAAGGCATCCTGAATGCCCCGCTCGACAACCCGGCCGCAACCTGGCGTAAAGGGATATAATCACCACGGAGCCCACAGACCCCGTCGGTAAACCGACCTGACCGAGGGCTGCCGCTAGCAGCCGGCGTATGGGTTCGGGCAGCAGGATGATCAAAGCCGCCAACCAGCAGAGCACCTTCGGGCAGGAAAGTGTTCCTCCCATCCCGCGCGGCAAACAGACTGAAAAACAAGTAAAAAAGGAATACCATGAGCAAGAAATCCAAATTCAAATCCTACGATAAAAGCGGAACATACGCGGGCTTCACAGTCCGCACGCTGTTTGACAAGCGCGGACACCTGAAAGAGGTCGGCGTGGAAAAAAGTCCGGATTCGGCGCTCTCCGCGCCCGGCATCGCCGCGCTGATTGACCACACCCTGCTCAAACCGGAATCTACTGCCGGGCAGATTGAACAACTTTGCGCGGAAGCGGCGGAGCACCACTTTGGCGCGGTGTGCGTGAACGCCTGCTGGGTGGCGCTGGCAGCCCGGAAGCTGGCCGGCACGGAGGTCAAGGTCGGGGCAACGATTGGCTTCCCATGGGGAACTTCCTCCACCGCCGCGAAAGTGGCGGAGACCCGCCAGGCAATCGCCGACGGCGCGCGCGAAGTGGACATGGTTTTGGCGTACGGCAAACTGAAATCCGGGGATTACGCAGCGGTTGCTGAGGATATCCGCGAGGTGGTGCGCCTGGCGCACAAGCATGACGTGCTGGTCAAAGTTATTCTGGAGACCAGCATGTTGACCCAGGACGAGAAGATAACCGCGTGTATGCTTGCCAAACAAGCCGGCGCGGATTTTGTAAAAACTTCCACCGGCTTCCAGGGCGGCGGCGCGACCGCCGAGGATATCGCCCTGATGCGCGCGGTGGTCGGACCCGATTTAGGGGTGAAGGCTTCGGGTGGGGTGCGCAGCCTGGCGGACGCGAAGAAGATGATTGCCGCCGGGGCGACGCGCATCGGTACCAGCGCCGGGATTAAGATTGTGCAGGAAGCCGCGGGGGAAGTGCCCGGCGCGCCCTCCGGGGAGGGCGGGTATTAGGTTTGGCGGGGCTGCTGCCGGCTTGAGAAACAAGCAATTCAGAACCACCCGCATAGCGGGTGGTTTTTTGTCTCGAACGCTAAGCATTCTCGACCGCCTAAAGGCACAACAAAAAAGCGGAGCCGCGCGCGGCTCCGCTCTCTCACATCCAAACAACCACTATCCCTTGACGGGCATGCTGCGGCTGGCAAGCACATTAATCCCCGTGCCCAGCACATTCTCCAGCACGACCGTCTTCATCACCACAGGCGCCTCGACTTCAACCTTGCGAATCTCCGCCAACACCTGCGGGATCATCGGTTTTGGCACCGGCCGTTCGGTATACACTGGCAGCAGCGGATGGAAACCGTTGCGGACTTTGACCGTGGTCGCCACCATCCGGCGGGGATCCGAAGTTTCAGCCTGCGCGTAATCCAATCCCTTTTTACAGGAATTGCCAGTCACCTCGATGACTTCCCCGTTTTCCATCAACACGGTCAGACTGCAGCCCTGCGGACAGGCGGTGCAAATGAAATTCAATTCTTCAGCCATTTTTCCTCCTAGCGCGGGTTGATATCAATGGTCAGCTGCCTGGATTTGGCAACATCCGCGTAATTTTTAGTCTTCAGGATGACGGTCACCATTTCGCCCGGGCGGACGTAACGCTCCGCTTTGCGGGTAATCAGGTTCTCGCCGTCGTGCACTTCCACCCACACCGGCTGTTCAATCGGACGGGTGACGCGCATTTGCAGGCGAACATCTTCCTGTTCCAGCGTGCTCTTATCCAACTTATGCGGAACCACGTAGCGCACATTCTTGCCGGCAATAAGCGGCGTGTAGCGGGCTTCGGCGTTGCGCAGCGCGATGGCAAACTTCGCCGCGCTCTTTCCGGCCGAGAAACCTGCTTCAGAAACCCAGTCTACCAGGTCGTAAACATGCACCACGTTCCCTGCCGCGAAGATGCCGGGCACATTCGTCTGGAAGGTCTCATCCACATACGGCCCGCTGGTAACCGGGTCCAGCTTTACGCCAGCCTTACGGGAGAGTTCGTTTTCCGGAATAAGACCCACCGAGAGCAGAAGCGTATCGCAGGGGATGATTTCTTCCGTGCCGGGCACAAAGTTCCATTTTTCGTCCACCTGCACCGCTTCAATCGCTTCCACGCGGTTCTTGCCCAGAATGCGCTTGATGGTGTGATTAAGCTGCAAGGGAATGTCATAGTCTTGCAGGCACTGCACCAGGTTGCGGCTGAGCCCGGAGAGGTAGGATTGGATTTCCAGCACGCGTTCCACATGCGCGCCTTCAAAAGTCATGCGGCGCGCCATAATCATGCCAATATCGCCCGAGCCGAGGATGACAACTTCCTTGCCGGGCATATAGCCTTCCACGTTCACCCAGCGCTGGGCGGTGCCGGCGGTATAAATGCCGTTCGGGCGATATCCAGGGATGCGGATCTGGGCGCGGGTGCGCTCGCGGCAGCCCATCGCCAAAACGATCGCGCGGGCTTCAATTTCCACATAGCCGTGCTCTTTGCTGGAAAGGAACAGGTGGCGCTGGGGCGTGATGTCCATCACCATGGTATTTAAAAGCACTTCCACGTGCAGGCTCAACATCTCCTCAATAAAATGCTGGGCGTAGCCTGGTCCGGGCAGGTCCTCTTTGAGGAGTTCCAGACCAAAACCATTATGGATACACTGCAGCAGAATGCCGCCCAATTCGGTATCGCGTTCGATAATCAGGACGTCGTCCGCGCCAGCTTTCTTGGCTTCAATCGCCGCCGCAACGCCGCCCGGGCCGCTGCCAACCACAACCACATCGTAGATTTGTTTCGTTAACATCTCAGCCCTCCACCTGTTTTGTCTGTCGGAATAAATATTCTGAGCCGGCGCCGCGCTTGGTCACTTCCAGGGGAGAGATGCCAAGCTCGCGGGAAAGGATGGTCACCACGCGGGTCATGTCAAAACCACCCTGACAGCGCCCGGTGCCCAGCCAGGTGCGCCGCTTGATGGCGTCGTAAGTCAGGGCGGGAATGGGCGCGTGAATTTCGGCAATGATTTCGCCTTCGGTGATGTTCTCGCAGCGGCAGATGACCTGCCCAAAGCGGGGATCCATCTCAACCAGCAGCTGGCGATCTTTGTGAGACATATTGCGGAAGCGCGGTCTGTCAGGTCGGATGGGGTCCCAGTCCTTTTTCTCAACCAGCTTCTCGCCGGCATCGCGCAGCATGTCCACCACCTCTTCGGCGATGGCTGGCGCGGAGGTCAGCCCAGGCGATTCGATGCCGCCCAGGTTCACCAGACCCTGCACCTCATCCGGAATTTCGATAATGTAATCATTGTTATAGACGACGCCTGGCGTCTTGCAAGGGCCGTTGCCCATCGGGCGAAGGCCGACAAAATTGGCGATGGAGTAGCGCAGGTTCAATGAGGGGATAAGTTTGAGCGCACCTTCCGCCACTTCCGCCAATCCCTCTTTGGTGGTGGATGTGTCTTCCTTATCTTCAATGATCGTGCCGTTCGGTCCGGCAATGGTGTTCTCGTGCAGTGTGGTGGTCACCAGGATGCCCTTACCTTTGTGTGAAGGCACCGGGAAGAGCACATTGTCGATAGACACATCCGCGCGATCAAAGATGTAGTACTCGCCTTTGCGTGGTTTGATGATGAATTCCGGACGAATGCCTGCTTTATGCATCACGTCGTCAGCGTAAATACCTGCCGAGTTGATAACCCAGCGACCGTAGATATCCCCGCGGTTGGTGCGCACGCCAATGATGCGTTTGCCTTCCATGATGAAATCCTGGAAGGCGGTGTTCAAGAGCACTTTCGCGCCGTTCATCACCGCGTTTTCGCCCGCCGCCACCGTAACCTGGAAGGGGTCGCAGATGCCGCCGGTGGACGCCCACAGCGCGCCGCTTGTTTCGGGGTTGATATTCTTTTCGCGCGCGCGCATTTCCGCGCCGTCAATCATCAACATCCCAGGGACGCCGTTTTGCTTGCCCTGATCCATCAGCTTGTGCACCAGTGGAAGCTCATCGTCTCCGATAGCGACCACATAGTCGCCGCGCCGTTCGAAAGCAAAATTGAGCTCGCCAGCCAATGTGTCCCACATGGCGTTGCCTCTCACGTTCATTTTTGCTTTCAGAGAGCCGGGAACTGGGTCATAACCCGCGTGGACGATGGCGGTATTGGCGCTGGAACACCCCATACCGACATCAGCTTCCTTTTCTATGAGCAGCACCTTCCCCTCGTACCGGGAAAGCCAGCGGGCGATCATACATCCAACGACGCCCCCGCCGATGATAATGTAATCATATTTTTCCTGCACGCTTACCTCCTATTGGAAATGTCACAAAGATTTCTGCCTTTCGCAGTAACTAAGCAGCTGAATTGCGTTCAGGGCGAACCCATTCAACAGCGTTACTTTATTCCTATAAAAATAACAGGCGCCAATCCCTGCGGTCAGGCATTGGTATGCCGCCTGAAAAAAGAAGAAGTTGTAAATGCCGCGGGGTGTCGGTGCTGGAATGAAAAAACCGTCTGAAGTCCGTTCGTCCTGTCATTTCCCAGTCAGCTCCCAAAGTCCCGCTTTTGAAATTTGATGAGTTGGCTGATTATACCAGCATATTGTCAATCTGCCGGTTTCTTTTGCCATTTTTCGGGATAAATCAGACCAGAGGGGAAGAGTGGGAAGGGTATTGTAATTGGAATCCTAACCTCCTGATGCTGACAAATTCGAAATGTCCTCTTCGCCAATAGCCATGGAGAATGCTGGTTCTTTGCAATCCTCTTTCACCACCTGTGCTGAGCTTACCCGCTTGAAGGGCTGCTCATGTTGGTGGCTTTACGGCCGCGCCCTGAAGGGAACAGGATTTGCGGCGCGGCGGTCCGCCTTATGCCTGGAGGTCAATCCGAATGGCAGGTCGGGGGTAGATTTAAGGTTTGCCAACTCAGCAAACCCTCCCATCCGGGGAGGAATCCCGCGCGGGATACTACGCAATTTGCCCGGCGCCTGTCCCCGCATGCTGCGGTGGTGTTTCGAGGTGCTCAGGCGCAAAATACCAACCGCCTGCGTCAACCTTTACCGACGCTTTCCCTCTTTCCGTCCAAATCGCGGGCAATAGGTGTTGCGTCCCGTATACAACCGTGCGAGGTTCGCGCGATTCATCTTCTTCCCTTTCCAGCGCGCAGCCAGTTCCTGCCAGGGCGGCTGGTTGAAATGGGAATCAGGCAAACCCGCGGGACTCACCCGATGCAAGCTGCCGGCCTTGATACATGCCAGCAAAGAGGGGTAGAAGCCGCCCGCCCGCGCGCCCTGGCGGCAAAACAGCCCGAATTAACAGCCGGGAAACAGTTAATAATCCGCGTTTGAGATAATATTTATGCGCTTTCTATGAAAACTGTATAAAGTCTTTGACTCTTGTCAAACAATATGCTATAGTTGGAGTAATTCGGAAAACTCCAGCCGCCTGATTAGTGGGCACAGTAAATTACTGGAAGTTGTGTTATGGATCGCTAAAGTTCGGGAGGAATGCGGGCAGGACCAGCTTAAAAAATTCGACCCCTATCTGAATATCGGTTTGATGGAGTTGACTCTCACCCGACTTTCACTCCATTAGCTGATCAAAACACCATAAACTTCGCTGCGGGTTATTTTTATATCGTCTATGAATGAAAGGAGGCACCCCGAAAAGATAAAACCCATTGTAAACCGTTCAATTCCAACTTTTAAGATCATTTTTCACATATTCAAAAAGGAGATTTTGTAAACATGGAAAACAGAACGTTCAAAGAGTTTATCGGTGAGGTTTTTGGCACGTTTATCCTCATCCTGCTTGGTGACGGCGTCGTCGCCAATGTCGGTCTTGCACCCCGCCTCGCTGGCACTGCATACAACTGGAACACCATCACCATTGGCTGGGCCTTCGCGGTCATCATCGCCGTGTACGTTTCCGCCGGCGTCTCTGGCGCACACCTGAACCCGGCTGTGACCCTTGGTCTGGCTGTTCGCCGCGGCTTCCCGTGGAAGAAAGTATTCCCCTACATTGTTGCTCAGATGATCGGCGCCTTCCTCGGCGCTGCCGCAGTGTACCTTGTGTACCGCGACGGCCTCGTGGCTGCCGGCATGCCCAATGTGTGGTCAACCGGCCCCGGCTCTGTTTACAGTGGTGTCTTCTTCGGCGCTGACAAAGCTGGCGCTGCGGGAACTTCCTACAGCATGCTGACCGCCATCATCGCGGAACTGTTCGGCACCTTCATGCTCACCTGGGGTATCGCTGCCAGCGGCGACCTGAAGAACAACGGTCTGAAGGACAACCTGGGCGGCCTCATCGTGGGCTTCACCGTGCTTGCGGTTGGTCTGTCCCTCGGCGGCCCCAGCGGCTATTCCATCAATCCTGCCCGTGACCTCGGCCCCCGCCTGTTCGGTCTGGTTGCCGGCACCAAGGGCCTCTTCGACGGCTTGTACTGGCTGATCCCGCCGGTGCTCGTTCCCGCCATCGCCGGCCCCATCGGGTTCTGGCTGTATGACATTCTCGTCGCCAAGAACCTGCCTAAGAAAGACTAAATCCAGAATTCAGAACGAAAGCCGCTGCTTCTGCCAGCCAATCTGAATTCGTGATTAGAAAGGAGACACTGTAAATGAAGAAATTAATCAACAAGCCCGAAGATGTCGTTGTGGAAGAGCTTCAGGGTATCGAACTGGCTCACCCGGATATCGTTAAGGTGCACTACGATCCAAACTACATCGTACGCGCCGATGCCCCCGTGAAGGGAAAGGTGGGCCTTGTCTCCGGTGGAGGCAGCGGTCATGAACCCATGCACGGCGGTTTTGTGGGCAAGGGTATGCTGGACGCCGCCTGCCCAGGCGCCGTCTTCACCAGCCCGACCCCGGACCAAATGCTCGAAGCCACCAAAGCCGTCAACGGCGGCGCAGGCGTCCTGCACATTGTCAAGAACTACACCGGCGACGTAATGAACTTCGAAATGGCTGCCGACCTGGCAAAGGAAGAAGGCATCGAAGTGGAAGCTGTGGTGGTGGATGACGATGTGGCTGTAAAGGACAGCACCTGGACCGCCGGACGACGCGGCGTTGGCCTGACTGTACTGATGGAAAAGATCGTTGGCGCTGCCGCCGAAGAAGGCCGCTCCCTCAAGGAAGTTGCCGACCTGGCGCGCAAAATCAACGCTCAAGGCCGCAGCATGGGCATGGCGCTCACTTCCTGCACCGTCCCGCATGTTGGCAAACCGTCCTTTGACCTGCCCGAAGATGAGATGGAAATTGGCATCGGCATCCACGGCGAGCCTGGACGCACCCGTATGAAGATAGAACCCGCCGACAAGGTGACAGAAATGCTGCTCACCCCAATCGTCGAAGACCTGCCTTTCAAATCGGGCGATGAAGTTTTGCTCTTTGTCAACAGCATGGGCGGCACTCCCCTGATTGAACTCTACATCATCTATCGCAAAGCGGTTAAGATGTTGGAGGCGAAGGGAATCAAAGTGACCCGCCACCTGATCGGCCCCTACATCACCAGTCTCGAAATGGCCGGGGCTTCCATCACCCTGCTCAAGCTGGACGCGGAACTGACCAAACTCTGGGACGCGCCGGTGAAAACAGCTGGAATGCGCTGGGGTATTTAGTAAATCTGTGTACAAGTTCTGGAGTGGTTAAGCCACTCCAGAACATATTATCTGAGGTAAATGTGGCAATATCAAGAGATGATGTCTTAGCGTGGATTCGGAACTTTGCCCAGGTCATTGAAGAAAACAACGTGTATCTTACCGACCTCGATCGTGAGATTGGCGACGCGGATCACGGTGCTAATATGAACCGCGGGTTTAAAGCTGTTATGACAAAACTGCCGACCTTGGAAACAGGCGATATCGCCAGCATCCTGAAAGGTGTTGGAATGACGCTGCTGTCCTCGGTTGGCGGCGCGAGCGGTCCTTTGTACTCAACCGTTTTTATGCAGCTAGGTAAGGCTTTTGCTGGCAAAGAACAGCTTGAATTGGCTGACTGGTACGCCGGATGGGAATCGGCTGAACAGGGCGTACAAATGCGCGGGAAAGCAGTCCCCGGGGAAAAAACCATGGTGGACGCGATGCAGCCCGCTTTGGATGCCCTCAAAGAAGCTGTTGCGCAGAACCTTCCAATTGGAGAGGGGTTGCGCAAATCCGCAGATGCTGCGCATGAAGGCATGCTGGCGACCATTCCCCTGGTCGCGCGCAAAGGACGTGCCAGTTATTTGGGTGAACGCAGCGCGAACCATCAGGATCCCGGCGCCACATCCACCTATTTTCTGCTTGAAACCGCTGCAAAAACCTGGGCGAATTGTTAATGCCCGGACATATTCAAATCTATTAGTCAAAAAGGAGAAACAATGGCAAAGTATGTAGGAGCAGTTGATCAGGGTACCACCAGCACCCGCTTTATGATTTTTGACCACAAGGGCGCAGTCGTGGGCTTTGATCAGAAAGAACACGAACAGATTTATCCAAAACCCGGTTGGGTTGAACACAATCCCCTGGAGATCTGGAAAGCCACCCAGGACGTCATCAAGGGCACGCTGGACAAACTCCACATCGACATCAAGGATATCGCGGCGGTTGGCGTCACCAATCAGCGCGAGACCACAGTGGTCTGGGAAAAAGCCACCGGCAAACCTGTCTACAACGCCATCGTCTGGCAAGACACCCGCACAGACCAAATCTGCAACGAGCTTGCCAAAGACGGCGGTCAGGACAAATATCGCACCAAGGTCGGTCTGCCTCTGGCAACCTACTTCTCCGGTATGAAAGTTAAATGGATCCTGGACAACGTCCCTGGCGTCCGCGAAAAAGCTGAAAAGGGCGAAGTTCTCTTCGGCAATATCGACACCTGGGTAATCTGGAACCTCACCGGCGGCCCCAAGGGCGGCGTGCATGTGACCGATGTTTCCAACGGTTCCCGCACCTTCATGATGAATCTGGAAACCCTTGACTGGGATCCTGATATGCTGAAGGACCTCGGCATCCCGCGCGCGATGCTCCCGGCAATCAAACCCTCCTCCGAAGTGTATGGCTACTGCCAGAACTCCGGCTTGGATGGTATCCCCGTGGCAGGCGACCTGGGCGACCAGCAAGCCGCGCTCTTCGGTCAGACCTGCTACGATCCAGGCGAGGCCAAGAACACCTACGGCACCGGCTGCTTCATGCTCATGAACACCGGCACCAAACCGATCCAGTCCAAGAATGGTCTGCTGACCACCCTCGGCTATAAGATTGGTAAGGAACCCGCTGTGTACGCTCTCGAAGGCTCCATCGCCATCACCGGCGCCCTCGTGCAGTGGATCCGCGACAACCTCAAGATGATTGAGAAATCCGCGGATATCGAAGCCCTGGCTAAGACCGTGGACGATGCTGGCGGCATTTACTTCGTGCCCGCCTTCTCCGGTCTCTTCGCTCCCTATTGGAAGAGCGACGCCCGCGGCGCCATCGTTGGCCTCACCCGCTATGTCAATGCCGGTCACCTCGCCCGCGCAGTCCTGGAAGCCACCGCTTACCAGACCCGCGAAGTGTTGGATGCCATGAACCTGGATTCCGGCGTTGAACTGAAAGCCCTCAAGGTCGACGGCGGCATGGTCTTCAATGAGACCCTGATGCAGTTCCAGTCCGACATCCTGGGCGTGCCCGTAATTCGCCCGACCGTTGCCGAAACCACCGCCCTGGGCGCTGCTTACGCAGCCGGCTTGGCCGTAGGCTTCTGGCAAAAAGTGGATGACCTGCGCATCAACTGGGGCAAGGACAAGGAATGGGAACCCAAGATGGATGCAGAAACACGCGCCAAACTCTACAAGGGTTGGAAGAAAGCCGTGACCCGCACCTTCGATTGGGTCGAATAGTTCTTAGTTTAGGTTAGAATACAGGGGCGGTGTGATCAGACCAACCGCCCCTGTATTAATTAATCGGAGGAACAATGAGCAAGCAAAGACCGCAAAAGAAGACATCCCCAGCCTCTGCAACCGGCTCCGGATCAGATGCAAATAACGTAAAAAAACAAAGCAAATCCGGGGAAATCAAACCAACGGAGATGAAAGATATTCTCAACAGCCTGCGGGAGCCCTGGATTCAGAAGCGCAGCGCGGTGATTACCATGACGGTGGTCAGCGTAGCCCTGATGGCGCTCGTGGCCTGGAATATTATCAAAGGCAGCGGGAATTGGGGGCAGGGTTTGCTGTGGGGTTTCATCTTTGGCGGAAGCATCTGGCTCGTTTTCTTCGGCATGACCTGGTTTCATTCATTATTCAATAAGAAGAAGAAATGAGCCTTTCTGTCTTTTGGCTCGCAAAACCAACCAAAGAAGAAGAGGGTTAAGATGGTAAACATCCTTCTGGTTTCACATAGCTTCCAACTCGCGCAAGGCGTTGCAGAACTTGTCCGTCAGATGGCACCGTCAGAAAGCGTCAAAATCGCGGTCGCTGCGGGGATAGGAGAAAACAACCAGGATTTAGGCACCAACGCCGCAGAAATCATGGAAAAACTGATTGAGTTGCAGTCTCCGGATGGAATTCTGGTCTTAATGGACCTCGGCAGCGCTCTGCTGAGCACCGACATGGCGCTGGAAATGTTGGAGGAAGACCAGAAGGCAAATATCCGTATGTGCCCGGCGCCTTTCGTGGAAGGCGCTATCGCCGCAGGTGTACAAGCTAACATGGGCGCGGACCTGGACGCTGTCTATCGCGAAGCCATGTCCGCACTGCTCGCCAAGCAGGAACAAATCGCTCCTGGCAGCGCCGGGCCGCTCGCGATTGAGGAAGCGGCGCCTGAGTCGGCTGAGCAAAGCGAATTTACGGTCGTGGTCAGCAATGCCTCCGGGCTGCACGCCCGTCCGGCAGCGGTGTTCGCGAAAACCATCAGCGCTTACGACGCCAAAGTGACCGTCACCAACCTCACCGAAAACAAAGGTCCGCTGCATGTCAACGGCTTGATTACCGTGATGCTGCTTGGCGCGAAAAAGGGAGACACCCTGCGGATTCAGGCGGAAGGCGCTCAAAAAAGCGAGGTTTTGGCCGCGCTGGCTGAGCTATTCCAGGATAATTTTGGAGAATAGGTATCTGGCATACAAATTGCACGACCTTCGGAAACAGCCCGGAGGTCGTTTTTTATGGCACATGGAAAAAAAACCGCGCGCACGCTGCTGATTCTCTTCCTGCTCGCAGACGCGCTTCTGGTCGCGCTTGTATTCCAGCGTTATACCAAAGTGTCCGCTGTGCCAAAGGAAGTTGAAAACCTGCCAGCGCTCAATCCTATCCACCAGGACGCGGGACAGGCAAAATTCCTCACCGCAGCCCATATGACTTTTCTGCCGATCGCATTCAGCGGCAGCGAAGGGCATGTTCAAATCCAAAACAATTCAAGCCTGAATATTGACGGCGAAAACCGCAAGATTTTGTACATTACCGGCGAAATCGCGAATTACACGGCTGAAGCCATCTCGCACGTGAGCATCAACGCGGTGCTCTACCCTTCCAACGGCACGAACGCCGTCGCGACCATCCATGGTTCTCCTTTGGCGGCTGTCATCGCGCCCGGGCAAACAGCCTGTTTTCAACTGGCCATGGAAATGCCAGGGAAGTATGAGCGGTATGAACTGAGTATCCCGGGTTTTCAATCCGGAGGTGAGCCAGCCCCAACGCTGGAGTTCGCGGATGTGACTGCCGGGTTTGATAAAGCAAAGAAGGCTTACATTCTCAGCGGAAGAGCGCTTTCACCGGATGGCAGCGCGCCTTCAGGCCTGCGCGTAATTGCCACGCTGTACGACAGGGACGGCAATGTGGTTGGCTGCGGGCAAAGCGAGGCGCTGTTCTCTCCGGAGAGCCTATCCGTGGGAGGAGCTTTTAGTCTCAGTTTTCCCTCGCGGGCTGCCCGCACAGCCCGGGAGTACAAGCTGGACCTCACGGCAGAATAGCCGCTGAACTCAATCCTGCAGGTTCGCTGGGATTTCCTGTTTTTTTTGATTGGATTCATATTACCTCTGCTCTTTCGTCATCGCGCGGCGCAGTTTGCCATCCTGAGGGCACCGAAGGACCAATCTATTCCACCACAAAGATGCTCCGCTTCGGCCTGTGCCCTTTAGGGTATCAACTTGATAAGTATTTCGTCACCGCGAGGAACGCAGCAACGCGGGGGTCTGCCTGTGGACTTTGAAAGGCAGCTTGCCGCGCCCCCTTTTGGATATTCTGAAACCAAAACTATTCCTGCGCCGGGGGACCTGCAATAACGAATCAGGCGTCGGCGCGAGCTCATTTTCGTCACCGCGAGCGCAGCAGGGCAATCTCCCTTTTCAGTTCGTCATCTTGAGTCACGCAGCGATGCCCCTCCTGGCAGAAAGACGCGCGGGGAGGTTGGGTAAGTCCCTGGCACCCTGTTCCGCACGCAAGCGGTCGCAAGGACGACAAAAAAACTCAGGTCATCTCAAGTTTCGTAAAAATTATTACTCCTGATGCGGCTTCCTTTCATAAATCCCTTGACAGAACACCCGCATACGTATATAGTACAGCCTGTTTAACTATTAAGTGAGGTTAATCGTGTCTGATACTTTATTCCCCCTGATGTATGCCTACGCGGAAAAGGCGACGAGGCTCTCGATGGCCGCGATCCACCAATTCAGCCTTGAGCATGAGCTTTCCGCGCCCCAACTAAAAGCCCTTTTTTTTCTTCAGGACTCGCCGCAAGCCACCATCAATAACGTTGCCGGTCATTTCGGGTTTTCCAAAGCCGCGGCTTCGCAAACCATAGACCGGCTGGTGGAACGCGGGCTGGTAAACCGGCAAATTGACCCCGATGACCGGCGCACAAAGCGCCTTTCCCTCACCGCCCAGGGGAAAGACAAGGCAGCCCAAGCCAGCCAGGCCAGGCGCGCTTGGCTGCACACCCTTATCGATAGCTTTAGCGCCGAAGAGCAGGCCGCTCTTCAGCCAGCTTTCCAGATACTCCTGGAAGGGATGAATAAAGTTTTCTCACAATCAGACAATTCATAAATCCACAATCGGACACATCCATGAAACGACTTTACCCTTATATCAAACCTTACTGGCCGCTCATCCTATTGGCGTTGGGCTTGCTGTATGTGATGGCCAGCACAGACCTTGCCCTCCCTGATTATCTTTCCCAGATTATCAATATCGGCATCCAGCAAAACGGAATTGATACGACCATACCGGAAGTTATGCGCGCCTCTTCGCTCGAAAAAATCGCGCTGTTTCAATCCGAACAGGAGCGCGCTGAGACCCTGGCCGCGTATCAACGGATAGAACCCGGCACACCGGCTTCCGCGGCTTTGGTGCCCTACTATCCCGGGGCTTCCCTTCAGCCGGTTTACAAACGCAACGCCTTGGACGCGGAAGCGGCAGCTTCCCTGGAGAAGGCGCTGACCAAGCCCCTGGTTGTCCTGTACGGCTTTCAGATGATGCAAAGCAACCCACAGCAAGCCGCCAGCTTTATGGGGCCGGAGCTCGCCGCAAAACTGAAAGCGCTGCCAGCCGGCACCGACCCGCTCAGCTTATTCTCTCAGCTGCCAGAGGCTCAGCTGACGCAGGTCAAGTTGGCCATCACGCAGCACCTGAACAGCCTGGACGCAATGATGCTCCGCCAAATGGCTGTCCGCGCTGTCGGAAATGAATACTCC
>Ga0209719_1000410_pt1 | contig 63899 bp, 45 predicted proteins | sample AD_JPNAS2_MetaG_FD_184421 | JGI IMG/M metagenome (GOLD analysis project Ga0209719, IMG submission 184421) | Active sludge microbial communities of municipal wastewater-treating anaerobic digesters from Japan - AD_JPNAS2_MetaG (SPAdes) (version 2) | ecosystem: Engineered > Bioreactor > Anaerobic...
TTTTACGCTTATACTTATCTATTTAACGTCAAAAAGATAGTACAAAATTATAAAAAAAGTACAAATGGTGTACAATCGCACTGTATTTTCATGCTCGCGGGTGTTGAAAAATCATGTTGGTTTCATATTCAAAATTTTTTTAAATTCTACTTTTTTTCACCCATAATTTAATAAAAATAACGCAATTCAAACAAGTTTTGTTTCACATATTCAAGACTTTAACAAAACTTTAGTCTATCTTAAAAAATTTTAGCAAATTTTGGCTAAGACACAAATGCTTTTTAAAATTAGTGATTTATTAGCTGAGAGAGCAGGAATCGAACCTGCCACAGACGGTTTTATCCGCCTGCTATCGGTTTTGAAGACCGATTGGAACACCAGTTCCGTTCTCTCTATATTTGTTTTATTTCATTACAAAAATAAAAAATATTATTTAATAAAAATTAGTTTTTAAGATATTATTAGTAACTGACAAGCTAAAACTGAAATAAGTTTTATGTTTTTATTTTAGAAATGATAAAAAACTCCTAACAATAGCCTTAGATTAGCAACTTCTTCAGCATTTTGAGGAATTGCTTTTGTGGTATAAGTTCCATCTCCATAAGCAGCTACTGTGTATTCAATTTCTGCACCAATTTGTAATTTTCCGGCAAAATAACATACTCTAGGCGACACTCTGTATAAGTGCTCAATATTCACACCCAAGCCACCAAGATTTCCAAAAACATCTTTAGCTGTTCCTAAATTTTTATTATAGCCTGCAAACATTCCAAATTGCCATTTTTTACCTGTTGTAGCAATATCAATCCAGCTAATAGCATTTCGAGTTGGCAGATAAGAAAATTCAGCTTTTGCTAAACTCAATAATTCATATTGAGCAAAACCACCTGGCATAAACATTTCACTTGCATTTTCTGTGTATAAAGCTGCAAATTTGACGCTTAGAGGTTTAAATTTCTTCATAATATAAATTTCAGCCGACAATGCACTAACGTTTTCTTTAGTAATATATCCAAAAATTGTAGTTAAACTTGGTCTAATAGTTTTGTAATTAACTGCAAAACCAGTGTTAAAAGCTGTTTTATCCTCATTATTATTTTTACCATAATTAAAATTAAAGTTTAAAGCAGGCATGTTTGAATTTCTAATATAATCACTTGAAGTAATTCCTAAAATATTTCTTGATTGAAAATCTCTTTCAGAAAAAGCTGTTGCTGCAAGTCTAAAATTTCCGAGTTTAAGCGTATATTTAATTTGTGGATTTCTAGAAAACGGTTGAAAACCGAGACCTGCATTAAAAGAAACTGTTCCTGGCGTATTTTCTGAAACAATCATTGGATGCCAAGTTTGTCCTGTTAAGAGTTCAGACTTTTCCCAGTTTAATTTTATCAAGGCATGACGTAGTCTAAAACCATTAATGTCAGGGTCGCTATGTCCAAAAAACTCTCCTTCAAACATTGCTGAAGTCTTTGCTCCTAAGGCATCAGGACCAGTTATATTTCCTGTTAGTCTTGTTTGTATTGATAAAAAATGAAAACTTCCATGTGCATTAATATCTTTTCCTTCCGCATCATAGCTTGGTGCTTTGGGCCAAAACAATAAGTGTCCTTCTCGCCCATTCACCACTTCTCTCGTATCGTAATAAAAATCATTTTTTACATAACCACTAAATTTTACTCCAAACTGTTTTTCATCTTTTTGTCCAAAAACAAAATGTGCACTATTTACAAAAACAAAAATAAGCACAAAAACTAGTAGATTTCTTTTCATTTTGTTCTAATTTTTAAATTTTCTCAAAGGTAAAAACTAATTTACAAATTGACATTTATTTCACGAAGTTTTTGAAAATAAAATTTTTACACATTTACTTGCTTATTATATGGTAAATTTGATTATTTTTGCGAAAAAAATTTTTGATGATAAAGATAACATTACCAGACGGTTCGGTTAGAGAGTTTGAAAAAGGCGTAAACGGCTTGCAAATCGCGGAGAACATAAGCCCTCGATTAGCTAAGGAAGTTTTGGCTATTAGCATAAATAAGGAATTAAGCGATTTAACTCGTCCTATTTATGAAGATGCAAAAATTGTTTTACACAAATTTGAAGACGAAGAAGGAAAGCATGCATTTTGGCATACTTCAGCACACGTTTTAGCTGAAGCTATTGAATCTTTATTCCCTGGAACAAAATTCGGAATTGGTCCAGCTATAGAAAACGGTTTTTATTACGACATAGAATTACCAGACGGACAAGCACTTTCTGAAAATGATTTTCCAGCAATAGACAAAAAAATGCTAGAGCTTTGCCAACAAAACAATTCTGTTGTACGCAGAGAAGTTTCAAAAGCAGAAGCATTGTCAACTTTCGAGAAAAAAGGCGACAATTACAAAACTGAACTTATTTCTGAACTTGAAGATGGAACAATCAGTTTTTACGAACAAGGAAAATTTACAGATTTATGTCGCGGTCCTCACTTACCAAGCACTGGTTATATAAAAGCTATTCAAGTGCTTTCTTTAGCAGGTGCATATTGGCGAGGCGATGAAACCCGCAAACAGCTTACTAGAGTTTATGCTATTAGTTTTCCAAAACAAAAAATGTTGGAAGAATATTTAACAATGCTCGAAGAAGCTAAAAAACGCGACCACAGAAAAATCGGTAAAGAATTAGAGCTTTTCCATTTCTCACAAAAAGTTGGAATGGGAATGGCATTATGGTTGCCTAAAGGCACAATTCTTAGAGACCGCTTAGAGTCATGGTTAACCGAAGAACTCAAAAAGCGTAACTACGAAATGGTAAAAACACCTCATATTGGACATATAGACCTTTACAAAACTTCGGGACATTATGACAAATATGGAAAAGATTCATTTCAGCCTATTCAAACACCGGCAGAAGGCGAAGCATTTATGCTAAAACCTATGAACTGTCCTCATCATGTCGAAATTTTTAAAGCTCGTCAATATTCATATCGTGATTTACCATACAGAATGGCAGAGTTTGGAACAGTTTATCGTTACGAACAACATGGCGAATTGCATGGATTAACAAGAGTTCGTTCTTTCACTCAAGACGATGCACACGTTTTTTGCCGTCCCGACCAAGTAAAAGATGAGTTCAAAAAAATTATTGAGCTTGTAATGTATGTGTTTAAATCTTTGGATTTCAATGAATATAAAGCTCAAATTTCTTTACGCGACCCTGACGACAAAACTAAATATATTGGTAGCGATGAAAATTGGGAAAAAGCCGAACAAGCAATTCAAGAAGCAGCTCAAGAAATGGGACTAAAGCCAACTGTAGAGCTTGGCGAAGCAGCTTTTTATGGACCTAAATTAGACTTTATGGTAAAAGATGCTTTGGGCAGAACTTGGCAACTTGGAACAATTCAAGTTGATTATAATTTACCAGAAAGATTTGAATTAGAATACAAAGGCTCTGATAATGAAATGCATAGACCGATAATGATTCACAGAGCAATTTTTGGTTCTATGGAAAGATTTGTTGCTGTTTTAATTGAACATACAGCAGGAAAATTCCCATTATGGTTAACTCCACAACAAGTTGTAATACTGCCAATAAGTGAAAAATTTAATAATTATTCACAAAAAGTTTTAGATTTACTAAAAAATTGCGATATTCGCGGCGAAATTGATGACAGAAACGAAAAGATAGGTAGAAAAATACGAGATAACGAACTAAACCGCATTCCTTATCTATTGATTGTTGGCGAAAAAGAAGTAGAAAACAATACAATATCAGTAAGAAAACAAGGAGAAGGTGATTTAGGAGTTATGGAAATTGAGGAATTCGTTGAATTAATAAATAAAGAGATAAAAGAATATTTTACTAATTAAAAGAGGAGGTTTTAGTTATAGAAAAGAGAAGTAATTTTTCGAAGAACAGAAAACAAGGCGAGCATAGAATCAACAACTATATACGCGCGCCATTTGTTCGTTTAGTTGGGGACAACATCGAAAAACAAGGTATAGTAAGTTTAAGAGAAGCTTTAGAAGTAGCTGATAATTTAGGTCTTGATTTGGTAGAAATTTCGCCTAATGCAGAGCCACCAGTATGCAAAGTTATCGACTACCAAAAGTTTTTGTATCAACAAAAAAAGAAACAAAAAGAAATACAAAGTAAATCTGTTAAAGTTACTATTAAAGATATTCGTTTCGGTCCAAATACCGATGAACACGACTACAACTTTAAACTTAAACACGCTCAAAAATTCCTTGAAGAAGGAAATAAAGTTAGAGCATTTGTGTTTTTTAAAGGTCGTTCGATATTATATAAAGAACAAGGCGAAATTTTATTATTAAAATTAGCCCAAGATTTAGAAGAATATGCAAAAGTTGACCAATTGCCTAAATTAGAAGGCAAAAGAATGCAGATTCTACTATCACCGAAAACCAGTAAGAAAAAATAATAACTTAATTAAAAAATTTGAAGCGATGCCAAAAATGAAGACAAAATCCGGAGCAAAGAAAAGATTTTCACTAACCGGTACAGGAAAAATTAAAAGAAAACATGCTTATAAAAGTCATATTTTGACTAAGAAAACGATAAAACGTAAAAGAGCATTAACTCATACAACAACAGTTGCGGATCCTGATAAGAAAAACATCTTGTTGTGTTTGGGAATGAAATAAATTAAAATTAGTATTAATCAGAGTGCTATAGCCAAAAGATTCTGTAAAAAGAACGCTATACATTCGCAAAACGTAAAATTATGGCAAGAAGTGTAAATTCCGTTGCTTCTAGAAACAGAAGAAGAAAAGTTCTAAAGCAAACAAAAGGTTATTTTGGAGCACGAAGTAATGTCTGGACAGTAGCAAAAAATGCTTACGAAAAAGGACTTACCTATGCTTACAGAGATAGAAAAACTAAAAAGAGAAATTTTAGAGCATTATGGATACAACGTATTAATGCAGGTGCTCGCCTCAATGGTATGAGTTATTCTCAATTTATGGGAAAAATTCATGCTAACAACATAGAGCTTAACAGAAAAGTTTTAGCCGATTTAGCAATGAATCATCCTAAAGCTTTTGAAGCAATTTGTAAAAAATTAAAATAATTTAAAAAATCTTACTGGAAAATAAAAAAACCGTTTGCAAAACAAACGGTTTTTTATTTATATACCTCAAAAAATTGGCTTAAATTTTGTATATTTTATTGTTAGATAAAAAATTTTTTGTATATTTGTTAAAAATTAACTGTTATGAAAAAAATTAGTTTTATTTTAATTTTTCTTCTCAGCTTTGGACTAATGGCTCACTCTCAAAGTATTACTTTTAATATTACTGGAATAAAAAAAGCCATAGGAAGAATACATTTGGGTTTCTTTACAAATGAAAAAGATTATAAAATAGAGAAGCCAACAATAAATAAATATATATCAAAAAAAGACTTAAAAAACGGTAAAATTACCGTACACTTTAATGATATCCCTGCAGGAACTTATGGAGTATGTTTATTAGACGATGAAAATGAAAATGGAAAAATGGACTATTCATTTTTTATTCCTCAAGAAGGTTTTGGATTTTCTAATTATTATCACAAAGGCATGTCGAAACCCAAATTTGATAGTTTTAAATTTGACTTAGATAGTGGTGTGCATAAAGTCGTGGAAATTAAAATCCGATATATGTAAGTCAGTTAAAAGTTAAAAGTTAAAAGTCGAATGGTTTATTAAAAACAATTTCGTTTAGCTCCATTCTTTCTCTTGGCATAATTTCCATTTTATAAATATCGAGAGGTAAATTTCCTGGCAAACCGCCATAACCAGCAGCAATAATTGTTACAGCTTCCATATTGTCGGGTAGATTTAATACCTCGCGTGCTTTGTTTGCATCAAATCCACTCATATTGCGTAAAGAAATTCCCATTGATTCTGCCATAAGTGTCATATTTCCTACAGCCAAGCCCAAATCATATTTTGCGTGAGTTAAAGCATCTCCAGTTTTTGGGTTCCGTGTGTTAACTAAAGTAACTATTAAAACAGGAGCAGCTTTAGCCCATGCTTGATTAAACTCAACTAATAAATCTAAAATTTGATTATATAATTCGGGATTTTTTTCTTTATCAGCATATATAAAACGCCAAGGTTGAAGATTGTATGCAGAAGCAGCCCAACGAGCAGCATCAAACATTTTTTCCAAATCTTCAGCCTTTATACCTTTATCATAATAGCCTCTCGGACTACGTCTTGATTTAATTAATTCATAAATATCCATACCGTCTGAATTTTAATTTTTCAAATTTAACATTTATTTATTTTAAATGTTCTTAAAAAACTTACTTTTTTTTATTAAGCGATTTTTTTTACAATAAAGTTTCATTTTCCATTTAAAAATTTGCGTCTTTAAAAACTTATGAACTTTTAACTGAGTATGCGTCAGCCTCTTTTAACACTTCAACTACGTTCAGTGCATCGCTTTTAACTTTTAACTTTCAACTTTTAACTGATTTTATTCCCCTGCAACTATAGCAATACCTTTTGCATAACTTACAACTTTATCGCCAACAAGTGCAACAGGAAAAGCATCTGAAAAATCCTCTTTTGCTAAGTTTAGGTAATAATCTGTTTGTGAGGTACTTTCGTGAGGAAAAATTAAATATTTATAATAAGCCCCTGATTTTATTTCAATTACATCTGTATAACCTTTTAATTCATCAGAGTTTAAATCAATTTTATCAACAGCCGAACGAATTTGAATCATAAAAATTACCTTTCCCTGATAATTTGATAAATCATCTTTTTTATTTTCTTTTTCTTGTCTTTTTTGTTCTTTTTCATAATTTTTTTGAACTTCTTTTTCGCTCTTTTCAAGCTGTCTTTCTAAAACTCGCTTATCTCTTTTCGAAAGCTCCGAAGGGTCAGCAACATTAACTGTTCGCCCAATATTCATTAAGCTAAAGTTGACATATTTTTTTGGATTATACTGGATATCGAAAAGTAAACTTTTTAAATTAGTAGCAGCATCTTCTATTTGTTGTGCAAAATTGTCATCATTCAATAATTTTCCTAAGCTTCCTTCGCCCCTATTTGCTCTATCTAATATTTGATTAAAGTTTTGAATAGCATCGTTTGCTTGAGCCATTGTTTTGCTAATATCAATTGCAACTAAAGTGTCAGAAAAAGAAGATAAATTTTTAAAAACATTTTCCATATTTTCTGAATTATCTTTTAACATAGCTGTTATAAACTCGAGATTAGACAAAGTTCTTGCTATCTTAGTTGATTCTTCTTTTAACATACCATCTACACTAATTGCAGAACTTTCGATATAAACTAAAGTATTTTTAATGCTTGCAAAACTTTTTTCAAGATTAGCTCTAGTATCTTCGTTAAAGATATAAGTTATCACAGTAATTGCATGTGTTAGCTCTGCCATCAACTGTTCGGCTTGTTGTTTTACAGGCAACATCTGCATACTTACTTGGTCTTTTAAGCTTTGCTCTACTTGTCCAATCAAAAAACCTTCAGGTGCAATATATGTTGTTTTGTTTCCAAATTCAAGTTCAATTCCTTTAGTTCCCATTAAATCCATGCTATAAATACGTGCTATAGTAGAATCTGGAATTGCAAATTCATTAGTTATATCAATTCTTACCAACAGCTTATAATTTTCTGCAGGCAATAATTTTATTTCGCCAACTTGCCCTACTTTATAGCCATTCACAGTAACATAACTAGATTCATTCAGTCCTTCAATTCTGTCATAATAAATATAATAGGAATTCACTTTATTAAATAAAGATACACCTTTTAAAAAATTAAAACCCCAATATGTAACAGCCAATATTGCTATTGCGACAAATGAGTAAAATATGTATTTCTTTTTTTTGTTCATTTATTTTTTTGTTGGCTTCTTGCTTCATTAAGCGGGATACGCTCTCCATTCTTAAATGCCACAATAAAGCTGTCTGAATAATCTAATTTTACTTTTTTATGTAGTTCTACAATTTTATCATAATCACTATCTCTTCCAATTGTATATTTGTACATTCCACCTTGCAAATATACATCAACATTCTGATATGATTTAAAATTTTTGGGTTTTATTTCAATTTTTTTTGCTGATGTCATAATTTGAATTTTGAAAATTATCTCAGACTCAGCTGGTTTAGCAACAGTTTCCTCATTTGTTATTTTTTGATTTTCTGTTTGTTTTACTTCTTGCTCTACTTTAGTTTCTTCTTTAATTTCTATTTTATTTTCCTCTTTATTTACTTCAGTTTTAATTTCGGGTTCATTATTTTTAGAATTTGCTGGCTCAACAGATTCATCTTCATAACTTTTTTTATAAACTTTAAACGCATCAAACATAGCTTTCACAAGTGCCTTTTGTCCAGCATCGGAATTCAAATATTTTTCTTCTTCTAAATTAGAAATAAAACCTAATTCGACTAATACGCTTGGCATAGATGTTTTCCAAAGCACTAAAAATGGAGCTTGCTTAACGCCTCTGCTAAATCTTTTTACATCTTTTGTAAATTTATCTTGAATTGCCTGTGCCATAACTAATGACTGATTTAAGTTCACATTTTGATATAAACTAAATATAATATGCGACTCGGGATCATTTGGATTAAAACCATCATAATTTTCCAAATAATTTTCTTCTTTTAATATTACCGAGTTCTCTAATTTTACTACATTCAAATTAGCTCCTGTCTTATCAATTCCCATCACAAAACTTTCTGTTCCATTTGCACTTTTATTATCTGAAGCATTTATATGAATACTAATAAATAAATCTGCATGATTTTTATTTGCGACATTTGCTCTCTCGTGTAAAGGCAAGTATTTATCAGTATCTCGAGTATAAATTACTTTAATATTTGGGAAAGCTGTTTTTATTTGTTCACCAAACATTAATGCCATTTTTAATGTTAAATCTTTTTCTTTCGAAATTTTTCCAACAGCTCCAGGGTCATTTCCACCATGGCCGGCATCAATAACAACTGTTTTTAACGCAAAATTTTGAGAATATGCTGTTTTTCCTGTTCCAAATAGGAAAAAAACGAGACTAAAAATAAAAAAAAGCTGATTTTTTATCATTAAAGCAAAAGTTTTATTTAACGAAAGGTTTTTTTCATTAGTTTTGACCAAAATTTTTATTTTGTACAAAATTAGTAATTTCATATTGCAAAAAAAATTTTTGTTAATATTATTTTTAACCATAATTACAAGTTTAGTGTCATTAATTAATGCACATAACAATCTTTATACCATAAATTATGAGTTAAAATACAAAACTCTTAAAATTGTTGATGACACAATAAAAACTCAAACAAAAGTTGATAGCATTCCTATAAAAAAATCAAGTATGAGTTTTGATTATCCTGTATATTACGATGCTGAAGATTCTCTTTTATTTGATTTTGTTGCTCAAAAAGCATATTTATATGGGAAAGCAGTAGTCATTTATGAGGATATAAACATGAGTGCCGAATATATTCAAATGGATTTTGATAATAACGAAGTTTTTGCTCATGGCTTAACCGACTCAACTGGCAACACCTATGGAAAACCTGTATTTAAAGAAGGCGAAGAAGAATTTGTTGCAGATACTGTTAGATATAATTTCAAAACAAAAAAAGGAATTATTAAAGAAGTGATGACTGAATTTGAAGGTGCTTTTTTGCATGGTTCTAAAACCAAATTGCAAGAAAATAAAGATGTCCATATGATAGATGGTAAATTTACAACTTGTGATTTAGCACATCCTCATTATTATTTTTCAATAAGTAAAGCCAAAGTTATTCCCGACGACAAACTCGTTTCTGGTCCTGCCTATCTTGTGATTGAAGATGTTCCTACTCCTCTTGGAATACCTTTTGGATTTTTTCCCAATAAAAAAGGTAGCACTTCTGGAATATTAATTCCCGAATTTGGAAATGAAGAAAATAGAGGAATGTTTTTAAGAAATGGCGGTTATTATTGGGCAGTAAACGATTATTTAGACTTAACATTTCTTGGCGACATTTACTCAAAAGGTTCTTGGGGACTATCTTTGCTATCAAATTATAAGGTAAGATATAAATTTAACGGACATCTTAATGTTAAATTCAACAGAAATATGACAGGCTACCAAGATGTTAACAGACAAGTTACAGATTTATTTGCCGTTAATTGGAAATTTACCCAAGATCCTAAAGCCTTGCCTAACATGACTTTTGCTGCCGATGTTAATATGAGTTCTGCAAATTTCGATAAATATAACTCATACTCACTAAATAACTATATGTCTTCAAATAAACAGTCTAGTATTTCTCTTAGCAAGATTTTTCCAAATTCTCCATTCAGTTTAACTGCCGCTATAAGACATAACCAAAACAACAATACTAAAGCTATAACTCTAACAGCCCCCGACTTATCTTTTAATATGAATAGAATTTATCCTTTTAAACGTAAAGTAAAAGTTGGTGAAAGTAAAATTTATGAAAAAATAGGGATAGCTTATTCTATGAACCTTACAAATAAAATCAACACTACAGATACAACATTTTTTGACATAAATTTTGATGATATGATTAATGGTATTTCTCATAAAATACCGATTAGCACTTCTGCAAAATTTTTAAAATACACAACTATTACTCCTACTTTTAATTATAATGAGCGTTGGTATTTTAAAGATATGTATAAATTTTGGGATTTTGAAAACGAGAGCGACACTATAGGTTTTCTCAATTCAAACTATAATTCTGGTTTTTCGAGAGTTTGGGATTATTCGGCTAGTTTAAATTGGTCAACTCAATTATATGGAACTTTTAATTTTAAACGAGGAAAACTAAAAGCCTTACGTCATGTTTTATCGCCAGCTATTAGCTTTAGTTATGCTCCAGATTTTGGAAAACCTAAATATAAATACTACGACGATTATTACAGAATTCAATATAATGGAACAACAGGACAATACGACACTGTAAGTTATTATTATTCTCGCTTTGAAGGATTGCCTTATGGAGCACCAGCAAGAGGCGGAGCAGGAAGTTTTAACATTAATTTAGGCAATAATCTTGAAATGAAAGTAAGAAACAGCAAAGACACTACAAAAGCTGACCAAAAAGTTAAACTCCTAGAAAGTTTTAATCTATCATCAAGCTATAATATTATGGCAGATAGCCTAAATTGGTCGCCTATTGCTGTTTCGGCTAGAACTAGAGTAAAACTTCTTGACCTCAACTTTAATGCTAATCTAGACCCCTATGCTGTTGTTGAAGATGCATATGGCGGTAGCGGTGTGAGAATAAATAAACTTGCTAAAAATATAAACAAACAATTTTTAAGATTAACAACATTAAATTTTTCTGCTAGCGTTTCTCTAAATTCAAAAGTTGGAGAATCTAAAGCACCTGTATCACAAGACAAAGATCCTTATAATGTTTTGTATGGTTATCCAAATGATTATGTTGACTTTAATATTCCTTGGAACGTGAGAATAAGCTATAGCCTCAGATATGCAAAACCATATTTTGAATCTAAAACGACACAAACTCTAAATGTTTTTGGAGATTTTAATTTAACTCCTAAATGGAAAATAAGTTTTAATACAGGTTATGACTTTGAAAACAACAAAGTTACGCCAACAACTATTGATATATATAGAGATTTGCACTGTTGGGAAGCCAGTCTGCATTTAGTGCCGTTTGGACAACATAAATCTTATATGTTCCAAATAAATGTTAAAGCTGATATGCTAAAAGACTTGAAATTAGCTAAACGTAGAAGCTGGTTCGATAACTTTTAAGTATAAGTTCTTAATTTTTTGTTAAAATATTGATTGATTGGCAAAGTATTTGAACATATTTTGTCATATTATTTGTAAATTTGTGGAAAATAACTTAACTATTTATGATATGAAAAAGATTGGATTATTAGTATTGGGGTTTTTTATTAGTTTTTTATTATCAGCTCAAAATTATGAAATTAAACTTAAAATTAATGGTGTGAGTGATACAGTTGCGTATTTAGGTCATCATTTTGGAGATAAAAAATACGTTGTTGACACCGCAAAAGTTGATTCCAAAGGAAATGTGGTTTTTTCTGGAAACAAAACTCTAGAAAGAGGAATTTATATAATTGTTTTACCATCACGTGGAATGACTTATTTTGAACTTTTAATAGGTGATAATAGAAAATTTTCTTTAGAAACCGACACCACAAACTTTTTGCAAACAATGAAAGTTAAAGGAGATAAGGAAAATCAAGCTTTTATGGACTATCAGCGAAAAATGGTTGATATTCAAAATAGAAGAACTGATCTTATGGATATATACGAAGCTGCAAAAGATAATCCTGATGAGCAAAAGAAAATTTCCGAAGAATTTACAAAATTAAATGATGAAAGAATTTCATTTATGAATGATTTAATTAAGAAAAATCCAAATACTTTATTGTCAAAAATATTACTTTCAATGATAGATCCTGTAGTTCCAGAATCTCCAAAAGATGAAGAAGGAAACGAAATAGACCCTTATTTTGCATACAAATATTACAAAGCTCACTATTGGGACAATATAGATTGGACAGAAAGAGGTTTACTTAGAACACCGATTTTTGAAAATAAATTAGACTATTATTTTGAAAAAATGGTTGTTCCTGTTGCTGATTCTATGATTCCTGAATCTCGTCATCTAATTAATACAGCTTACGAAGCTGGTGATTCCCTAATGTTTCAATATATGGCTTCACATTTATTGAATTATTTTGAATCTTCATCAATAATGGGATATGATGCCGTATTTGTTGCTATTGCCGAAGATTGGTATATGAGCGGAAAAGCAAAGTGGGCTAGTGAAGAATATTTGGAGAAAATAATTGAAAGAGTAAATAAAATTACACCTACAAAACTTGGAAACACTGCTACTGACCTTGTTCGCATGCAAACTATCGACGATAAATACATTTCACTACATCAAGTTGATGCAGACTATACTGTCTTAGTATTTTACGAACCACATTGTGGACATTGTAAAAAAGAAGTCCCCAAATTAATGGAACATTACAGAGATAGTTTAAAAGACTTGAATGTGAAAATTTTTGCACTTTACACACAATACGACAAAGAAGAATGGAAAACTTTTGTTGAAGAAAAAAATCTATACGAAGATGGCTGGTACAACGTTTGGGACGGACCTTATCCTCATTCTAAATTTAGAGATTTTTATGATATTTATAGCACTCCTGTTATATATGTTTTAGATAGAGAAAAAATAATTATTGGAAAACGTATAGGCGTTGATAATATTAAAAGTTTAATTGAATTTGTGAAAAAAAAATCTGAACAGTAAGCTAAAACAAAAACTGTGAAAGTAAAATACATATTAATAAGTTTTTTAGTATTGTTTTTCGTAAACGAAATCAGAGCTTACGACATAAAAATTGAAATAGAAAACTGCCCTGAATATTATGTGTTTTTTGGCAAACATAGAGGACCTGATTTTGAAATAATTGACTCACTTCCTGTAAAAAACAATTTTGTAAATTTTAAATCTCCCGAAAAACTTGAACATGGAGTGTATTTTGTTGTAATTCCGCCACAAACTCGTTTTGATTTTATTATTGATGAAGTTCAAGATTTTAGTATTAAAACTAATATGTACAATATTTTGGGCGACATGCAAATTAAGGGAGATGAAGAATATTCCCTTTTTGTAAATATGCAAAAAGAAATTGCTAAAATCAATAAAATACGCACTCAACTTGAAGTGCAATCAGAGTTTTACAAAAATTTTCAGCCAGACACTATTCCTTTTATTAAAAAAGAAATAGATAGTTTAAATCTCTTACAACAAAACGTTTATAAAAAATATAAAAATCAAACAAATCCTGACAAATTTCTAAATAAAATTCTAGCTATTTTAGAAGGTTTTGAAGTTCCAGATTCGATTTCTGCTTTGGCTTATACTAATACCCAAAAACACTTTGATTATTACAAAACGCACTGGTTGGATAGAGTTGATTTTTCAGAGTCTGGATTATTAAATACTCCTGCATTTGTTTTTCACAAACTTCTTGAAGATTATTGTTTTTATTTTTTAGATACCAAAGCAAATAATGTAGAATCAGCTTATGCAGATGTTGATGAATTAGTTCACAAAACAAAAAACAACATTCATTTTAATCAATATATTTTGTCGTATTTAATTTCTCGCTACGAAAATCCAAAAGATTTACGTTTAGAAAGTCTATTGGTTTATATTTACAGAACATATTTTTTAGCAAATCCTCCTCAATGGCTTGATGAACGAGCTTTTGCTATTATGAAATTTAGAATAGAAGCTATACAATACAATTTAATTGGTTCTGTTGCCAAAGATTTAAACTTGCCAGATATTAATGGTAATTTTCATTCCATTTATCAAATGCCAAATAAATATAAACTTCTTTTATTTTGGGAACCCGACTGCGATATTTGCAACGAAACTGCTTTTATTTTGCAATCAAGTTATTACAAACTACGAGAATTAGACGTAGAAATTTATGCTGTTTTAATAAATTCTGAAAATGACGAATGGCAAGAATTTATTGAAGAAAATGCCATTGATTGGATAAATGTTCACGACCCCAAAAACGAAACGAATTTTGAAAAATATTACGGCACATACAAAACTCCACGAATATTTTTACTAGACAAAGAAAACATTATCATTGCAAAAGATATTAAAGCAGAAAGCGTTTATGATTATATAAATTCCTTAGACAAGCAAAATAAGAATAGCAGGTTTATTCATTCTTTTTAAGTTGTTTTTTGCTACTCGCTCCAACACCCATGACGCTCGCTCGGATTTGCAATCCGAGTGCTTGGTAATGTTACACTCGGATTACAAATCCGAGCGAGCGGGGTTGTGGAGAAATCCGAGCGAGCGGGGTTGTGGGGAAATCCGAGCGAGCAAGGGAATATTTACATTACATTTGTTGAAATTAGAATAGATAAGTCAGTTAAAAGTTAAAAGCGGTTTTATGTTTGGCTTTTCTTTACAAACTTTTTACTTTATAAACTTTTAACTGATTTGGGGTGCAATAAATTAAAATTTGTATAAATAAGAAACGGCGACATGCGCCGTCTCTACTATACTGCATAATTTATTGAATTACCAACTTTTAACTAAAATCTTCCAGACACGTCAGCCCCTTTTAACACTTCAACTACGTTCAGTGCATCGCTTTTAACTTTTAACTGACTTTATTTTCCAGGACAATTTCTTATAATTTCTGGAGCGATGTCATTTTTGCCATAAGTTTTATCAAAGTGGTCAGAGAATTCTTTTGCAAGTGCTTTTGCAGTTTTTCTATATTCTTCTTTATTTGTCCAAGTATTTTCTGGGAATAAAATGCTTGAATCCACATCTGGACAAGTTTTTGGAATATTCAAATGGAAAAGGCTATCATACTCATATTCTACATTTCTAAGATCGCCGTTAAGAGCAGCTTCAACCATAGCTCTTGTTGCTGTAATATCAATACGTTGTCCAACACCATACTTACCACCCGACCATCCTGTATTTATCAAATAAACAGAAGTGTCGTATTCTTCCATTTTATCGCCTAACATTTTTGTGTAAACTTTTGGTAATAAAGGCATAAAAGGAGCGCCAAAGAATCTTGAGAAAGTAGTTTGAGGCTCTACAACTCCTGTTTCTGTACCTGCCAACTTAGATGTGTAACCCATTAAGAACCAGAGCATTGCTTGATTTCTATCAAGTCGTGAAATTGGAGGTAAAACACCTGTAGCATCGGCTGTTAAGAATAAAATTGTAGATGGGTGTCCTCCAACACTTGATTCTTTAATATTATTTAAAAATGTTAAAGGATACGAAGCTCTTGAGTTTGGTGTAAGTCTTTCGTCATCAAAATCAAATTCTCCATTTGGATATATCATTGCATTTTCAACTATTACACCATGGTTCAAGTAATCGTCTTTATGCATTACTGCTTCAAAAATATCTGGTTCTTTTGCTGGATTAATATTTATCATTTTTGCATAGCAACCATTTTCGAAGTTAGCAACTCTTTTATTACTCCAGCCATGTTCGTCATCGCCTAATAAAGCTCTGCGAGGGTCAGCCGACAAAGTAGTTTTTCCTGTTCCCGACAGACCTAAAATCAAAGCTGTTTTTCCGTCTTTACCTTCGTTTGCAGAGCAATGCAATGGCAACACATCTTGGAAAGGTAAATAATAATTCATAACTGTAAACATAGTTTTTTTAACCGAGCCTAAATAAGCTGAACCTATGATAATTCCGATACGATTATCAAAATCTATTAAAACTATTTTATCTGTAGTTTTTCCGTTTGGCAACTTACGTAATTTCCATTCATATTTTTTCTCATCTAATTTATCGAATGGCAGTGATATTAAATAAAAAGGTTTTTCTGCAAAACAACTGTTATTCAAATCTTTTGGAACAGGACGGAACATATTGTCGCCAAAAACAGAAGTTAAAGCTTGAGGAGTGATAAGTTTAACTGGTAAGGCGTACTCAGAATCTGCACCAATAACTCTGTCGTTTATATAAATACGTTCGTATTTTCGCATTTTTTCCATTGCATCTTGAAAAATTTCTTCAAACAAAGATTCTGTTGCTGGCAAATTGTTTGGAGAATTCCAATCAATATGAATTTGACTTTGTGGACGTTTTACGAACAATGTGTCTTTAGGGCTACGTCCTGTAGAATCGGGAGCTGTCCAAGTTGCAAGATTTCCGACTTTTGAAACTATACATTCGTGATATTTTACCGCATCACCGATTAAAGTTTTTCTATCCGCATTTACTATCAGCGTTTTACACTCTTTAAGATTTGCATCAACCTTGTTGTGTATTTCTTTAAAATTTAATGTACTCATAAATAACTTTTTTTCTTTGTGCAAAAATACTACTTATATTTTAATAAATGGTATAAAACATAAAATAAAATGTATTTATCATAAAATATTTAACTATAAGTAGTTTTAAAGACATAAAACATTTTTTCTTGTAAAATTTATTTATAACTTTGTTTTCGATTATCGCAAGTTAAATTTTATGAATATACAAATTAACAATAAGTCTTTTCAAATTTTTTCAGGAGCGAAAGTAATTGATGCTGTAAGAATGTATTTTACAGAGATTGGTAAGGACTTTGAAATAGATAAAATTGTGGTAGAAGATAAATTTGGTAACAGACTTGAATTTGATGGTCGTTTAAGAAATAACAAATCATTATTTATTAAATTTTAAAACTATGAATATTAAAAAAACTTACAGATTATTTTTCAGCATTGCAATTATTTTAGCAATATTTCAAACTTATTCGTGCAAACCTAAGGTAGAAGAAGAAAATAAAAAAGTGGTAATTCTTGCAGTAAATGACATGCATGCTAATATTGACAATTTCCCACGTTTTGCGTTTATTGTTGATAGCTTAAGAGAAATTTATCCCGATTTATTATTAGTTTCTGCTGGTGACAATCAAAGTGGAAATCCTGCAAACGACCAATATCCACAAAAAGGAATGCCAATAACAGAACTTATGAATATGATTAAGTTTGATGTATGTGCTGTCGGAAATCACGAGTTTGACACAAAACAAGATGGTTTCAAATACATTATTGATAATTCAAAATTTGATTATATTAGTGCAAACATAAAACCTAGCTCAAATTTAGGACTAAATATTAAGCCTTTTAAAACTATAAAAATGCCTAACGGACTAAAAATTGCTTTTACTTCGGTAATTTCCTTGAACGAAAATGGCATTCCAGATTCTCATCCAAATAATTTAACCGATATAAAATTTACCGATCCATTTTCAACCGCAAAAGATTATCTTTATTTAAAAGATGAGCATGATTTATTGATTTTTGTAAACCATTTTGGTTTTGAAGAAGATGTTGAATTAGCAGAACAATTCCCAAAAGGAAAAGTTGATTTAATAATTGGCGGACATTCCCATACTGTTGTTGAAAAAGAACAAATTTTTAATGATATTTTAATTACTCAAGCTGGAAATAAATTAAAATATTGCACTCTTATTGAGCTTGAAGTAGAAAAAGATTATTCTGTAAAAAAATCCATGAAGCTAATTCCTATAAATAAAAATGGAGAAATGCTTGCGGAGTTTCAAGAAAAAGTTGATGAATATAACGATAGTCCATTCTTAAACGAAAAAATTGCTGAAGCTGAAGATGATTTTACCTCATACGAACAAGTTGGATACCTAATGGGAGATGCTTTAAGGTTAAATCTCAACACAGATATAGCTGTTGTAAATCCTGGCGGTGTAAGAATCGACAAACTCGACAAAGGCGACATTAACGTCAGAGACGTATATTCAATGGATCCTTTTGGAAATGAAGCTGTGATTTTTAATCTGACAGGAAACGAAATAAAAGCTATGTATTTATCAGCCTTTACAATAGATGAATACTTACCTATCTACCCTTCTGGAATAAAAGTAAAATATATTTTGAAAGATAAAAAAACAATTAAAGACGTAATATTTTACACAGAATCAGGCGAAGATTTAGATATGGAAAAAACATATTCTGTTGCTATGAATAACTATATGGCATCTGTTTATAATTATGAACATGCAGATCCAGGAACAGGACAATTTGTTACTACTGCTGAGAATATGATTGATTACTTAAAAAACCTAGGAACTGTTCCAAGCTATAAAAATGAAAAAAGAGTAGAATTAAAATAAACGTTAATGTTAAAAACTGTTAAATTGAGTTTACTCTCAAATAAATTTTTTAATTTTACGTCAAATTATAAACTTATAAATTTTTAAAATATGAGAAAAACAACAATTTTATTATTATCAAGTATTATTTTATTTACTATGTCGTGTAAACAAAAAACTAATGAAGTAAGCGATAATCCTTTGCTTCAAGAATGGGATACGCCTTATGGTGTTCCTCCTTTCGATAAAATAAAAATCGAACACTACAAACCTGCTCTCGAAGCTGCAATGCAAGAGCAAAAGGATAATATCCAAAAAATTATTGACAACAAAGAAGCTCCAAATTTTGAAAACACAATCGCTGCCTTAGAATTTAGCGGTTTAACTTTATCAAAAGTAGCTGGAGTATTTTTCAATTTATTATCTTCTGATACAAATGAAGAACTTCAAAAAATTGCTCAAGAAATTTCGCCAAAACTTTCAAACCACAGCGATGAAATTATAATGAATCCTGAGCTTTTTGCTAAAATTGAGGAAGTTTATAAAAATAAAGATAATAGCAACTTAAACAAAGAACAACTAAGAGTTTTAGAATTAACTTACAGAGATTTTGTTAGAAGTGGTGCTAAACTTAACGATGCCGACAAAAAACGTTTAATGGAAATTAACGAAAGATTGTCTTTATTAGCTCTTCAATTTGGCGATAATTTATTAGCAGAAACAAACGGCTACAAACTTATTATTGATAAAGAAGAAGACTTAGCTGGCTTGCCTGAAGGACTTAGAGAAGCTGCTGCAATTACTGCAAAAGAAAATGGCGAAGAAGGAAAATGGATGTTCACTTTACACAATGCTAGCGTAATGCCATTTTTACAATATGCCGACAATCGTGAATTAAGAAAAGACATTCAACAAGCTTATATAAATCGTTGTAACAACAACAACGAATATGACAACAAAAAAATCATTCTCGAATTAGTTGAGCTAAGAATAGAAAGAGCTAAACTTTTGGGATATGAAAATCATTCTCAATATATTTTAGATGACAATATGGCAAAAACTCCAGAAGCAGTTTATGAACTTTTAAACCAACTTTGGACACCAGCCCTTGAACTTGCTAAAGAAGAAGCTGAACTTTACAGAGAAATGATGAAAAGAGATGGTATTCAAGATGATTTACAAGCTTGGGACTGGAGATATTATACTGAAAAAGTAAGAAAAGAAAAATATAATTTAGACGAAGAAGAACTAAAACCATATTTTAAATTAGAAAATGTTAGAGATGGTGTTTTTGATGTTTCAAACAAATTGTTTGGTCTAAGTTTCGTAAAATCTAATGAAATTCCTATTTATCATCCAGACGTTGAAGCTTACGAAGTTAAAGATGAAAATAATGAAGTAGTAGCTGTTTTATATATGGATTATTTCCCACGTCCAAGTAAAAGCGGTGGTGCATGGATGAACGATTATCGTGGACAATATGTTTATGAAGGTAAAAATGTAATTCCAATCATTACAATTAATTGTAACTTCACAAAACCAACAAGCACTGCTCCTTCCCTATTAACTTTTGACGAAGCACAAACTCTTTTCCACGAATTTGGACATGGCTTACATGGAATGCTTTCAAAATGTACTTATCCTTCAATAAGTGGAACAAACGTACCTCGCGATTTTGTTGAGCTTCCTTCACAACTAATGGAACATTGGGCATCAGAACCTGAAGTAATGAAATCTTATGCTCGTCATTATCAAACTAATGAGCCAATTCCAGATGAACTAATCAAAAAATTGGAAGATGCAGAACATTTCAATCAAGGATTTGCTACTACTGAGTTTTTAGCTGCTGCTCTTTTAGATTTATATTATCACAATCTAACAGAAATGAATTTTAGCGATGTATTAGTTGCCGAAAAAGAAGCTCTTGAAGCTATTGGTCTAATACCTGAAATAGTTGTTAGATATCGTAGCACATATTTCTCACATATTTTTGCAGGCGGATATTCAAGCGGATATTATAGTTATATCTGGAGCGAAGTTCTTGATTCTGACGCATTTGCTTTATTTAAAGAAAAAGGAATTTTCGACCCTGCAACTGCAAAATCTCTAAAAGATAATATCTACTCAAATGGTCATAAAGATGATCCAATGACAATGTATGTTAACTTTAGAGGTAGAGAACCAAAAATTGACGCTTTGCTTGAAGGCAGAGGTTTAAAATAAAAATATTAAATTTCAAAAAGGCGGTGTCTCATAAGTGTCAAACTGCTGTGTTGCTTTCAATATTCGGACTCAGTCACGTACTCCTGTACGCTCCTTCGTCCTCAATTTCAGCGCCTTGCATTTTAACACTTCTGAAACACCTTGAAAGTTTATTGTTTTAAAAGCTGTTTTGAGACAGCCTCTTTTTATTATTTAAAAAAAAATAACATAATGAAACCTACACTTTTTATTTTAGCAGCAGGAATGGGAAGCCGTTACGGTGGTTTAAAACAACTTGATGGACTTGGTCCCAACGGCGAAACAATAATGGACTATTCTGTTTATGATGCCATAGAATCAGGATTTGGAAAACTTGTTTTTGTTATTCGTAAATCTTTTGAGCAAGATTTTAGAGAAAAAATTGTAAAAAAATACGAAAATAAAATTCTAATAGAAATTGTTTTCCAAGAATTAGATTATTTGCCTGATGGCTTTACTCTAAATCCTGAAAGAGTAAAACCTTGGGGGACAAACCATGCTGTGATGATGGGTAAAAATGTAATTTCAGAACCTTTTGCCGTAATAAATGCAGACGATTTTTATGGTAGAGATGCTTTTAGAGTTTTAGGCAAATTTTTGTCAGAATTAAAAAACTCTGAAAATAAATATTGCATGGTCGCCTATCAAGTTGGAAATACGCTATCAGAACGTGGAACTGTAGCACGAGGAATTTGCCAAAGCGACAAAAACAATTTTCTTACCGGCGTAGTGGAAAGAACAAAAGTTATAAGAAATGACGGAAAAGTGCAATATCTTGATGAGAATGAAAAATGGGTTACAATAGCAGACGACACTCCTGTATCAATGAATATGTGGGGTTTCACACCAGATTATTTTAAACATTCCGATAAACTTTTTATTGATTTCTTAAACGAAAATTCTAATAATATTAAAGCTGAATTTTATATTCCCAGAGTGGTAAATGATTTAATCGTGAATAAAATTTCTACAGTAGAAGTTTTAAAAACTACAGCAAAATGGTTTGGAGTTACTTACGCCGAAGACAGAAGCGAAGTTGTTGAAAAATTAGCTCAATTAGTAAAAAAAGGCGAATATCCAAGCCCGTTATGGGAAATCAGTTAAAAGTTGAAAGCTGAAAGTTGAAAGTTTTATTGTGTTGCCCTACCGATTTATAGGTCTAGGTATTATAACTTTAAACTGTTCACCATCAACATTATTTTCTAACCCAATATTTGGTTGTTCAGTTAATGCACGAGAAACGCCAGTACCTACGCCTCTATAATTCATTAACTTTGAACTATATGAAACCACTAAGTTATTTCGTACTACAGCATTTCCCATTTTAATATTCTCAATTGTGAGGCTATTAGGTAAAGCGCCTGGACTTATAATTTCAATACGATTGTCAAAAATAAATAATCTAATAGGAGAGTTTTTTGTATAATCTCTATGAGTCAAAGCGTTTTGCAACAATTCCTCCAATGCAATTCTAGATATTTCAAGATCCCCAACACTATTGAAATTTTTTTCTTTTTGAATATGCTGTAAGTTTCTAGTTAAAAATGAAATAGCTCCATTAAACATGTGTGGTATAGTTCCTACAATATCTTGACTATCCCTATAACTGTTTCCTGCTGAATCATTTCCTATAAAAGAAACAGCTTTTATACAAAACGCAGGTTTATACTTCTGAGGATCTTTAGCAAAAAACAACAAACCACCTAACGTTAAAGAGTTGTCTTTTAAAATATTTAAGTTTTTGTAAACAACTTCGTTTAATTCAACTTCTTTAATGTCTATTATTTTATCAAGATACTCTCTAACCTTATTTTCATCTATGTCAGCTATTGTTGTACCCTGCACTATCATTTCATCATAATTTAATGAACCACTTTGTTGAAACAGTCGAATTATCTCGTTATTATCTGTTACACGCCTTTTGTCAGAACCTTGTTTAATCCAAATAGCTCCTTTATTGTCTTTATAAGGTTTATTAGTTCCTTCTTCCACATATACAACTAACACGTGTGCTTTAGATTCGTTGTCAGCACATATTATAACAACTTCAGTTGTTATATATATTAATGGTTTTATGTGGTCATTAGCAATAGTAGATATTAAATTATTTGTTTTCCTAAGTTCTGTATAATCTAATCCTACAATTTTTCCTATTTTATCTTCAACGCCGACTAATATAATTCCGCCCTTTGAATTAGACATTGCAATCATTTCCGCAGCAAAACTATCCTGATTATCTAATTTTTGTTTAAACTGAACTTTGCTAGTCTCACCTGAACCTATTATTTCTAATAATTCCAACGCATTCATAATAACTTAAATTTTTAAATATCCCAAATACTGTAAATATCTTTTCTACGTCTAAAAGCTTCTTCACCGCCTTCCATAATATCAACTATTGATTTTTGAATTTCAGGAGTATCAATACTTCCTTGCTTAACTATCAATCTATCTTCAAAACTACAAGATGCGACCATTTCACTATCTCCCAAAACGGGTATATTAGCATTGTGAGTAGCAAAAATAAATTGCATATTCCCTTTGAGCTTTATTATCTCTTTGATTACCTCATCATAAATTGTTTGATTATCCAAGTCGTCCTCAGGTTGGTCAATGATCAGAATATCATTTTCTTGCTGTGCTAATAAAAATAAAATTAATGCCGATGCTCTTTGTCCTAATGAATGGCTGTATAATGGTTTATTATCATACTCAATTATGATTTCATCTTCCACTTTATAAGTCAATAATTCAGCATAATTTTCTTTATATCGACTCAAAAAATCTACAAATTGTTTTTCATTTAATATGTTTTTTAAATTATCTCCATTATCTTTTTTTATTTCTATAAAATCTTGGTATATATCAACAATTTGTTCGTAAGCTGAACCTCTAATATTAGTTCCACGGAACGTCTGCTCGAGTTTTTCTTTAAATTTATTTCTTTTACCCTTGTAATTAGATTTAATTGTAAGTTTATTTCCAACTTTGTTAATTTTACTTATTTCACTTTCAAGCATTCTATATTTATCCAACCATAAATTATTAAGCTGAACCAATTTTTCGTCCAATGCTTTATTCAATTCATTTCTTCTTACTTCCGACTTATCAATCTCAATTAACTTCAATTTAGAAGTCTCAATAATCCTATTAAGTCGTAAAAAATCATCGGGATTTATAGTTTCGCTGTTCAAATCTCGCTTAATTCTTGCAAAATCTTCTTTCAACCCTTCATGCTTTTCCTCTAATTTTGCAATTATATTATCTAGTTCACCTAGTATTTGTTCTCTTTTAGCTTGAATTTCTTTTAACTTATTGAATTCCCCATCTATATTAAGTTGAAGTTTTGAGAACGAATCCGAAATATCATTATTGATTTCCGACAATGATATTTGCTGTAAAAATAAATACTCATAACTTCTAATTATTTCATCTACATCTGAATAAAAACCAATGAGGTTTTCTTTAAATCGTTTTAGTTTAGATCTATCCAAATCAAATTGAGCCTGATTCTTCAACTTTGCTTCTACGCCTTGTTCCTTGAAGTAATTTAACTTTTGTTGGGCGTTCTTTATTTGGGTATTTGTTTCATCTTTGAGTTCTTTTAAGTTTCTAATTTTATTTAACTCAATGATAGTATATTCAATCTCGCGTACTTTACTATCTATCTCATCTTGTTTATGCTTAAATTTATTACCAATCAGCCTTTTTAATAGATCAGTCTCGAAGTCTACATCTTTATTTGATAAGTCTTTTTGTCCAAAATATATAGGATAGTCAAATGAAACTCCCTCAAAGGTAATACCACTCATTAAATTTCCATTTGAATCAAAGATATCTTCTTTTTGACCGTATATTTTTTCTACTCTATACTCTTCGCCCTTGCCGTTCACAATGTAAATAGTTGATTTACCTCCACTTCCAAGCATAAATTGAATTAATTCGCTTTTGTATTCTGAATCTGCTGAAATATTTGTCAGAGGTATTCCCAGAGTATATCTCAAAACCTCAAGAATAGTAGATTTTCCACTACCACGAATACCTATAAAATTATTCAATTCCGGAGAAAAACTTATTTTGATCCCATTAAGTTTTCCACCTTCAAATTCGATAGATTTAATATAAGAATTGTTTGCACGAGGCAACTCAGATTTTATGCGATTTTCCGAGTCAATTAAAGCATACTTTAATGCTTCAAAATTAAAATCGCCTATTTTCACAAACGTTTTTTTACCTACTCCTTGTTGTTGGTGAGCTCTGCCTACTTCATCAATAGATTTACAGTCCGATCCCTCAACAAATGCCGGCAACTTACCACCAAACCATTGTTTGTAAGTATCAATTTTGTCATAAGTTCGTAGTTTCTGTAAACCTAAGACGAAGTTTCTAAACAGCTCGTTTTTAGCAATTAACTGAATCCTACCTCCATCTAGTTCTTCAAAGAACCCACTATTTTGTTCAACATGTGCTAGAATTATAAAAGAATCCCTACGCTGTTGTTTATGTTCATCTAGTTTTTTCAGTAAATCTGCTAAACTATAATTGCACCTTGTATTTTCATTCTCACGGTTTGCCACACCCTCAAATGCAGAAGTAAGAAACTGGTTGATAAAATCCTCATTGTCTTTTATCCAGCTATCTTTATCAAAAACAATCAGACAGTGAATACCATTTGCACCATCATTTACCGACAATTCAACCCCTGGCAATATCCATATATTTTCTTTTTTTGCCTTTTTATAAAGACTAATATACTCTTCCTTATCAAACTTATTGTGGTTGGTTACAACACCTACATTAATTTCCTCATCTTTTAATTTATCAATGAATAGTTTGATAAACTCGTTTGGATTAGGGATTGCGTTAAACTCCGTATCTTTTATTGTATGTAAGTGAAAATCTGCACGAAGCCAAGTTGCTCCATTTTCAAAAATATTTGCATTATTTGTTGTATATATCATAATTTTTAATTCTTACTTTTCATTTTCCTATTCCATCCCCACTTCTTTAATTCAAATGGTTGTGTTATTTTTTATTTTATAAACTCTTTCTTTATGTTTTGCAAATTTAAGTAAAAATATTAAATATTGTATAAAATGGACATTTTAATTATTGTTGGATAGATTTAATTTATCAAATCAATATTTTCATTTACAAAAAGCACTTAAAAGATTAAAGCCCTGCAAATAAGATACTTGCAAGGCTTTAATTTAAAATAAATTTGAATTAGCAATTATTTCTTCAATCCTAAAACTTCTAATCCTTGTTTAAACACTATGTCTTTTGGAATGCCAGCTTCAGCAATTTTGTCGAGGTCTTTTTGAAGTTCTTCGCCTATATTGCTTTGTGTATCAACCCAGTTTTTAGCTGCTTCAAGATTTCCATCGCCTTGGATAACAATAATGTCGTTTACCATTTCTGCAACTGCTGCTTTCATTTTTTCAAAATTAACAGAATATTTGCCTGTTTCTTCGTTTTTAACAAAAGCTCCTCTTTCTTTTAAATAGTAAAATTCCATCATATTAGCTTTTCCGTGTGAGCTAGCAACGCCAAAACGTACCGAACGGAAAATTCCAGCCATAAATGTAACATAATTATCCATCAAATCTTTTTCTGGAAATTCGCCCATTTCGTAAAGTTGAGTAACCATATATAAGCCTGCAATATCTGCTTTTGCTTCTTCTACTGGGCTGTAATATTCTTCTAAAGCTTCACGAACAGATTTTTTAGAATCGATAGTATATTTTACTCCTAAACCATGAGCAACTTCATGAAACATTACATTTTGGAAGAATGCATCTTCAAATTTAACATGTTTCAATTGAGTTTCATCAATTAGCAATTCAGCGATAGGAAGTAAAATTGTATTAAATTTAGCTTCCATAGAATTTTTCAATTGTAGTTTTCTAGAGCCTTTTGTTGCATGGACCCTTGGGTCGTTAGGTAAATTTATTGCAATATTTTTACTTCCTGAGTTACAATCGCCACCATAATAAATAGCATTATAAACATTCATATCGCCAGAATTGGTTGCAGATTCTGTTTTGTATTCTGGAGCAACTGGTAATCCTGCTTGAAGTTGTGGTAAAACTTCATTAAAATGCTCTATATTTTTACTCCATTCTAAATCTTTTATTAAAATTTGTCCAGAATGAGCTGCTTTTACTCCCATAAATGCATCTTCGTAACTTTCGATAGGACCAACAACAAAATCAATTTTATTGTTTTTCATATCCATCCAAGCTAAATCACTGGTAAGATAATCATCAGTACGTAAAGCCTCTGCTCTTAAACGTAAGTAAGTTTGAAATTCTTTATCGCTAACTAATTCAGCTGCCTCATCTATAAGTTGAGCTGCTCTTTCAATTTCTTGTGCATACTCTTCGTGATACCATACACATTTTAATTTGCCAGCATCGTCTCTACTTATTAAAGTGTACCAGCTCATTTTGTTTGGGTCGTCAAATGCATTAAATTCTTCTTTTGTAATATCGCTTGGATAATAATTTGCACCCAAAGGCTTTTCACCATAAGCTGCAATAAAAGATTTGTTTCCGTTTAATCTATCCCAAGGACCATAATTAATTAATGCGTACTTCAACGCATCTTCATCTTCAATAGAATTTAAAAAAGCTTCTTTGTCGCCAATTGCATCTTTCCAAAATAAATCATCCATAATTTGGGCAACTTCTACAAGTTTTACAATAGCTTGTTTATCACCATCGGTTAAATGGTCAAGATTTGCAGTAAGTTCAACTTCTGCATAATCGGCTACTAATTTTTGCATTTCTGTTAATTCTTCTTTTTTTGTTTCTTCTTTTTTCTTACTATTACATGCACTCATTGCTACAACAAGTGTTGCAATAACTAATAAATTTAAAAAATTGATTTTCATAATTATATAAATTTAAGTTAAAAATATTATTTATCTGATCCCCAATATGCTAATAGAACTATTACTGCTAAAATTGCAAGTATAAATAGGGTAATTTTCCACCAGCACCAAGGTCTTTCGCCTTGTACTTTACCTGTTCTACCATTGACAATAAAGCGATATACTTTATTTTTAAATCGATATGCACTAATCCAAATAGGCAATAAAGTATGTTTAAAAGTTATATTTGAGTAAGTAACATTTTTATAAGTAATTCTTTGTCTGTCTCCACCTATATCTTGACGGATATAACTGTCGATAATTGGATCCATTTTTACTTTTGCAATATCAAAACCATCTTTTAGTCCTATAGCATAAGTTTCGGCTCTAAATCCTGACAAGAATTTTTCGTCAAATGGTGTTAGGTTTTCCAAATCCCAAGGTTCTAAAACAGTTACATTTTTGTCGGGCAAAGATTTGCTTGCAAGCACTAACACATCATCAAAAAAGACATCTACACTACCCGAAACACTTGTCCAGCGAGTCCGAGTAACTGTTCTTGTTTGAGTTTTTCCACTACCATCAGTATAAGTTTGAGTTTCTTGATAATCATCTCCTCGTTGACCTCTATACTCTGTATAAGTATCTGAATCGTAAGTCCAATAAGGCAAATATACTCCTGACATTTGATTTGAATGAGCAGCACGTTTTTTAAATCCTGGAGGTGCAAACCAACGTTTTCTTATCCATTTTTTAAAATGTTCTAATGCTTCTTTTGAAGTAATTTTAAATGGAAGCAAAGATTTTGGTTTTATTATTTTTGTTGTACTTTCACTTTTTACAATTAACTTATTACCACAAAATGGACACTCGCTTGAAACCACATTTTTATCTAAAGTTGTAACAGCTCCACAGGCTTCACAAGCTACTGTTGAAACTTCTTCGATTTCAGAGCCTTCTTCTGCAAGCTGTATATGCTCTTCAAAATCAAGTTCTTCGATTTCCTCATCTCTAATTTCAATTTCGTTAACAGTACCACAGTAAGGACAAGCTAAAGAAGTTGTTCCAGGCTCAAAAACCAATTTTGCGGCACAGTTTTTACAAACTACATCTGGCTGATTTGTTTCAGACAGTTCAGGATTAAAATTTTGTTCGTCCATTGCTAATTTTTTTTAAAGTGTTTTCAGGCGTAAAATTAAGAAAATTTTTAAATAAAAACACTTTTTTTGTTTTTATTCAACAAAGGATTTTGATTTTCGCCTACTCCAAATATTTTCTAATTACTAACTCTATTTATTGATAAACAAACTTGAGTATATATTTTGTTCAAAATCATTATTTTTTCTATTACGAGAACTATATTTATAATGATTTGAAATAATTAAAGGGAACAGTTCATCGTATTGCATAAAAGAATAATTTATAAAAACATTAGGATATTGAATATAAGGAGATTCGCTACTATGATGAGAGTACAATGAATGAAACTGTATTAACACAGTGTCTTGCAACCTAATGGTAAAATATACCGTTTCGGAATAATTTTCTTTTTTAGTTTTATTAGTCGCAACTACTTCTAGTATGTCAGAATTGATATCACTATTATGATAAACACTATGAATAGAATAATCATAAGAAGTATTTTTGCGAATAACATTCAAATCCTTATATTTTACAGGATGGTTTGCTAATAGGTACTTGAGTGAATTGTTAATGTTTTTTGGAAATTTATTTGAAAAAATAAGTTTTTTGTGCTTATCACTCTTTAGGGAGACAGGCTCATTAAAATTTTTACTACTATGCAATTTATTTCCAACATAATAAGACTCAAATTGAGTATAATCTGCAACAAAATTATGATGAGAAACATTTAGAGAAATATTGTTTTCGATTGATTGCAATACCAAGTCTTCAAGGGATTTAACATTTGAGATAGATTCTGCTGGAACTTCTTGAAACCCATAGAGATAAACAATATTTTCATGATCAGTATTCAAATTTGAAAACTCAAACTGTTTTAGACGATAATCTATTGATTGAATTGAAAAAAACTTAGAATTTTGATTATTCTGTTTTTGAATTTCACAAAAACCAAGAGAATCTGAAACAGAAATAATTTTATTGTCGCAAAAAACTATTGCATTACTTATAGGCTTGTGTGTTTCCTTATCAAGAAGTTTTAATTTAAAAATTTCGGATGAAAAAACACTATTAATATTTGAAAATATTAAAAACCATATTGCAAGAAAAAAGTAACAAGGCTTCATGTCTATTATTTTTTTAGTTACAAAACATTTTGAACAAATATAAACATTTTATGCCTATAAGTCAAGTAATGTAGAAAATAATTTTCTATTATTTTTACTTTATCCCTTCTGTAGTAACGTCTCTATCAATTTTTACTATTAGTCCTTGCAACACATTTCCAGGTCCAAGTTCTACAAAATGTTTAGCTCCATCTGCAATCATATTTTGAATTGTAGTTGTCCATCTTACAGGGCTAATGAGCTGTTTGATTAAATTTTCTCGAATTTGTTCTGGATTTTTGTATGGTTTTGCATCTACATTTTGATAAATTGGGCAAACAGGAGTTTTAAAATTTGTTTGATTGATAGCAATACTAAGTTCTTCTTGAGCTGGCAACATTAATGGTGAATGGAAAGCACCTCCAACTGGTAACTGTAGAACTCGCCTTGCTCCTGCTTCTTTCATTTTTTCCATCGCAATTTCAATTCCCTTATTTGAGCCCGAAATCACAACTTGTCCAGGCGAATTGTAATTAGCAGCAACTACAAGCTCATCTATTTCCGAACAAATTTTATCGATAATATCAAAATCTAAATTTAAAACTGCTGCCATAGTAGAAGGATTTAACTCACATGCTTTTTGCATAGCTTTAGCACGAATTGAAACCAATTTCAAGCCTTCTTCAAAGCTAAGAGCGCCTGCAGCAACCAAAGCCGAAAACTCTCCTAATGAATGTCCTGCAACCATTGCTGGCTCAGGTTTTTCTTCAAGGCACATATAAGTAATTACAGAATGTAAAAATATTGAAGGCTGAGTAACTTTTGTTTGCTTCAAATCTTCGTCTGTACCGTTAAAAATAATATCAGTTATTCTAAAACCTAAAATTTCATTAGCTTTTTCAAACATTTCTTTTGCTTTAGGATTTGAATTATACAATTCTTGTCCCATACCAACATATTGGGAGCCTTGTCCCGGAAAAACATAAGCTTTCATATTTATAGTATTTTTAGTTCTTTTATTTAATTAATGATAAAAATTCCTGACGTGTTGCATCTTTTAAAAACGCACCTGTAAAATCAGAAGTTGTAGTAATTGAATTTTGCTTTTGTACTCCTCGCATTTGCATACACAAGTGCTGAGCTTCGATAACTACCGCAACACCTAATGGTTGTAAAGTATTCTGAATACAATCTTTTATTTGTGTTGTTAATCTTTCTTGAACTTGCAAACGTCTTGCATAAACATCAACAACTCTTGCAATTTTACTTAATCCAGTAATATAATGATTAGGAATATATGCAACATGAGCTTTTCCAACAAATGGCAACAAATGATGTTCGCACATGCTGTACAATTCAATATCTTTAACAATTACCATTTGCTTATAGTCCTCGCGAAACATTGCAGAGCGTAAAATTTCTTCTGGATTCATATTATAACCTTGAGTAAGAAATTGCATTGATTTAGCAACTCTTTTAGGGGTTTTTAATAAACCTTCGCGTCCTGCATCTTCGCCTAATAATTTTAAAATTTCAGAATAATGTTGGGCTAATAATCTAGTTTTTTCATCATCATATTTTTCAATTTTTGCATAGCCACCATTTTCCGAATTATTTAAACTTTCTACCATGTCTAAAATTTTTTGCAAAAATAAATAAAATTGTCGTAATAATAAGCTATTTTTGTTAAAACATAAATTATGAAGACTTTAATAATTACTGCCACAAGTTTAGAAGCCAAGCAAATAGTTGATAATTTGCACTTTATCAAACGCTCAGACACAGTACTCTCAAGCACAGATTACAACTGCGACATACTAACCACAGGCGTTGGACTTGTTGCTACTGTGTTTTCAATGTTTACTTGCGTAAATATTAAAGAATACGATTTATTAATAAACCTTGGAACTGCTGGAAGTTTTTCGGAAAATTTAAAAATTGGCGAGATTGTCAACGTTAATTCAGATAGCTTTGAAGATATTTGCATTAGGGACAATGGCGAAAAAATCAATGTTTTTAATTCAAAGTTTAATCAACATTTTAGGAACTTAATTAACAATGGAAGAATTTATAATACAAGCGATTATCCACATTTTTTTCATAATTTAAAGAAAGTTTCTGGGACAAGTGTAAATATTCCTGAGCAAAATCCTATTTCAAATTATGAAGTAGAAATTATGGAAGGAGCAGCTTTTATGTTGGTTTGCAAACATTTTAAGAAAAATTTCATTCAAATAAGAGGAATTTCCAATATTATTTTAAAAACAAAACGTGAAAATTGGGATTTTAATACTCCTATTAATAATTATAGTGATTTGACAATTGATTTTTTAAAACAAAACAAATGAAATTAAAATTAGCCATATCGCCTTGTCCAAACGACACTTTTATGTTTGATGCGTTGATTAACAAAAAAATTGATACGAAAAATTTTGATTTTGAAATTATTATAGACGATATTGAAAAACTAAATACCTACACAAAGCAGCAAGAAGTTGATATTAGTAAAACTAGCTTTCATAATTTTTTAAAAATTTCTGATAGCTATCAATTATTAAATTCTGGAACTGCAATGGGAAAAAATTGCGGACCTTTAATTGTTAGTAAAAGAAAAATTTATCCTAACGAGCTAAAAGACTGTAAAATTGCAATTCCTGGCGAATCAACTACAGCAAATTTGCTTATGCAAATATTTTTTAATGAAGCACAAAACAAAAATGTTTACCTTTTTTCTGATATTGAAGAGCTTGTTCTCTCAAATGAGTGCGATGCAGGTTTGCTAATTCACGAAACTCGTTTTACTTATCAAAAGCGGGGTCTTAAATTAATTGCCGATTTAGGAAATTTATGGGAAAATAAATTTAATCTACCCATTCCCTTAGGTGGAATAATTGTAAAAAGGAGTTTACCCGACAAAATAAAACAAGAAATAGATAAAATGCTTTGCGAAAGCATAAACTTGGCATTTAAAAATCTTAGAGGCACAATATCTTTTATGAAAAAACATGCTGTTGAAATGGACGAAGAAATTATGATGCAACATGTGAATTTATATGTGAATGAATATTCAAAAGATATTGGCGACTTAGGAAAAAAATCAATTTATAAATTAAGAGAAGAATTTTTGAAATTAAATAATTTAGAAGAAAAAAGTTTGGATTTGTTTTTGTAACTAAAGATAAATTGATTTTCAGCTAAGCGTTATTGACTTGCCTTTTGTGGAGCTGGCGGGAATCGAACCCGCGTCCAAACAAGAAACAAAGGTGCTTTCTACATGTTTATTTTGCCTTTAATTTTCGAGCCTTAGAGCGAGGACAAACACCCAGACTAAGACCTTATCCCCTAAACTTTCGCCTTTTTATCGGGGATATAAAAAAGCTAGTTCGGTAGCTATGCCATCTCTTTGCCGAAGCGGAACCGAACCGTCCAATCGAGAGATGTTTCGTTTCAGCACCTTGTGCCGAAATTAAGTTAATCTACTTTATTCGATTAAGCAGCGAAAGCAAAGTTATCTGCGCCAGTTAATTGTTTGTGAAAAAGTTTAACGGGATTACCCACATTGCCCGACATGCTTACACAATCATTTACCTTGCTGTCAAAACCGAGTCAGCCCCTGATTTGTAATTTTATGCAAAGATATAAAATATTTTAATATTACGATTTTAAAATTTTAATTGTTTCTATTGGATTATCTGAACCAAAAATTGCTGAACCTGCAACTAAAGAATTGGCTCCAGCCTTAATAATTTCTTTATAATTGTGAGTATCAACACCACCATCAACTTGAATTATTAAGTTTGGATTATAAATATCTGCCATTTCTCTCAAGTCTTTTATTTTTGCCAAACTTTGACTTATAAAACTTTGTCCTCCAAATCCAGGATTTACCGACATAATTAAAACCATATCTAATTCTGGCAAAATATCTTTCAACAATTCTACCGATGTATGTGGATTTAAAGATACTCCTGCTTTCATTCCTGCATTTTTAATTTCTTGAACTGTACGATGCAAATGCGTACAAGCCTCATAATGCACTGTTAAAATATCAGCTCCTACTTTTTTCCATTCTGCAATATATCTTTCTGGTTGCACAATCATCAAATGTACGTCTAAAGGTTTTTGTGCAAATTTTTTAATATATTTAACTACTGGAAATCCGAAAGATATATTTGGAACAAACACACCGTCCATTATATCAAGATGAAACCAGTCGGCTTGAGATTCGTTAATCATTTGAATATCTTTTTCAAGATTAGCAAAATTTGCCGAAAGCATAGAAGGAGATAGTATTATATGTTTCATTTTTCGTTTTTAAAATTTATTGCAAATATAAACTTTTTTCAAAAAATTCTAAAAACTTATACCTATATAAGATAAGATTGCAATACATTTCGTTTTGATGATTGTCTGAGCTTTTTCAGAGAGCCTTCTTTTAGTTGCCTAACCCTTTCTCGAGTAAGATTTAGAGCTTCTGAAATTTCCTCATAAGTTTTAGGACTTTCATTATCTAATCCAAAATACATTTTAACAATTATTCTTTCTCTCTCACTTAACACTTTTAAAGCTTCATTAATTTCAATTTTTAAAGAATTGTTATTTAAAGTTTTTTCAACAGAAAGTGTTTGTGTGGTGCCAAGAAAATCGCCCATTGTAAAATCATCATCTCCTTCGCTATTACTTAAAGGAGCATCCATTGATAAGGTTTTCCCTTGATATTTAAGCACTTCATTAACATTTTTAAAATTATAGTCTGTTTCTTCTGCAATTTCGGCTAAACTAGGTTCACGTTCTAATTTTTGTTCTAAAGCTAAAGAAGTTGAATAAACTTTATTCAAAATACCTATTTTATTTAGTGGTAGTCTAATCATTCTACCTTTTACTGCTATCGCATGCAAGATAGATTGTCGTATCCACCAAACCGCATAAGATATAAATTTGAATCCTCTGGTTTCATCAAAGCGTTTTGCAGCAACTAACAAACCATAATTACCTTCGTTTATTAAATCCTGTAAACTTAAACCTTGGTTTTGATATTGTTTTGCGACAGAAACAACAAATCTTAAATTAGCTAAAACTAATTTATGAACCGCTTCTTGGTCGCCACATTTAATACGTTTTGCCAATTCTATTTCTTCTTCGGGAGAAATCAATTCTTCGCGAGCTATTTCTTGCAAATACTTTTCAAAAGCAAGAGTATCTCGACTAGTTACCTGACGTGTTATTTTTAATTGTCGCATTTCCTCAAAATTAAATTCATTATATTAAACGTTAAACACACCAAAAGGTTGTCTAAAACCTGTTTTTTTACAAAATTTGGAACAATTATTAAAAAATTAATAAAGAATTTGCCGAATTAATAATTTTCTTAGCTTTTTTTTGCAATAAAACAAGCACATATTATTTTGATTTTAAGGTATTTCTTCATTAAATTTTAAATTAGTAATGAAAAAAAACAAGTTTTTAATGATTTTATTTTTATTTTAAAAAAAACATATTATTTTTGTCCCCTGATTAATTAACGCTGTCGAGTTGTCATTTTGACAGTTTAAAAAAATCTTTTAAATTTATTGTATCACATAAATTACACTCATTCATGTATGACATTATAGAACTAAACTCAAAATTATTACCTGAGTTAAAAGAAATTGCAAAAGATCTTGGTATTCATAAAGTTGATGCATTTCGCAAATCTGATTTGATATATAAAATTCTTGATGTTCAAGCTATTAAAGCTGCTGAGCAAGAGGCGGATAAAAAGAAACAATCTAAAGTTCAAAATTCTGATGCTACAAACAAAGCTAGTGAAAACGGAAAAAGACCTAGGACTAAAATGAAGGCTCAGAAAATAACTTTTAGCTCCCCTACTCCTACTCAAAAGAATTTGTTTGATGAAGTACAACAAGTTAACAATACCTTAGAAACAAAAGAAAAAGCTGTAGTTGAGGAGCAAAACAAGACTAAAGACACTGTTGACAATAAAAAAGAAGTTGAACAAAAAAAATCAAATGCAGTAGCTCAAAATGCTCAACCAAATAAAAATTTAGCTGAAGCAAAACCTACTAACAATGCCAAAAACACTCAAACTCCTCATCAAAAAGGACAAGAGAAAAAAATGATTTTAAAAAAGCCTCAAACTAAGCTAAATGATGAACTTACGCATTTGCCTGATATTGAGACAGAAAGACCTATACAAGCGGAATCAACAAAAGTAGAACCAGCAAAAGTAGAAACTACGAAAGTAGAATCAACAGAAGTTGTTAAAACAAATGGTGAAACAAAACAAAAAGAACAAGAACCTAAAAAACCTAAAAAAGAAGATTTATATGATTTTTCTGGAATTATTACGGTTACAGGAGTTTTAGAAGTTATTCCTGAAGGTTATGGTTTCTTGCGTTCTTCGGATTATCATTATTTGAATTCTCCAGACGATGTTTATGTTTCTCAATCTCAAATAAAATTGTTTGGATTAAGAACTGGTGATACTGTCGAAGGTTCAATTCGTCCTCCAAAAGAAGGAGAAAAATATTTTCCATTAACTAAAGTTATAAAAATAAATGGAATAGATCCTGCTCTAATGAGAGACAGAGTGCCTTTCGACCATTTAACTCCATTGTTTCCTGACGAAAAATTTAATATCACAGGTAATGGAAAAGCAACTTTATCTACAAGAATTGTTGACTTATTTGCTCCAATAGGAAAAGGACAAAGAGGTTTGATAGTTGCTCAACCAAAAACTGGTAAAACTGTTCTTCTTAAAGAAATTGCAAATGCAATAGCAGCTAACCATCCTGAAGTATATTTAATGATATTACTTATAGACGAGCGTCCTGAAGAAGTTACAGATATGGCTCGCAACGTAAATGCTGAAGTTATCGCTTCTACTTTTGATGAACCTGCAGAAAGACATGTTAGGGTATCGAGCATAGTTCTTGAAAAAGCAAAAAGAATGGTAGAATGTGGACATGATGTTGTGATTTTACTAGATTCAATCACAAGATTAGCACGTGCTTATAACACTGTAGCTCCAGCTTCGGGAAGAGTTTTATCAGGAGGTGTTGATTCAAATGCTTTACATAAACCAAAAAGATTTTTCGGTGCTGCTAGAAATATTGAAAACGGTGGTTCTCTAACAATTATAGCAACTGCTTTAACAGAAACAGGCTCTAAAATGGACGAAGTAATTTTCGAAGAGTTTAAAGGTACTGGTAATATGGAACTTCAATTAGACAGAAAATTATCTAACCGTAGAATATACCCAGCTGTTGATATTACTGCTTCAAGCACAAGACGCGAAGATTTATTAATTGATAATGAACTAATTAATAGATTATGGATTTTAAGAGAATTCCTTGCCGATATGAACTCTGTAGAAGCTATGGAATTTATGAGAACAAGACTAATGCAAACTGCAACTAATGAAGAGTTCTTGTGGACTATGGACAAAGGGTTATAAGTTAAAAGTTAAAAGTTAAAAGTTAAAAGTCAAAAGTCAAAAGTCGAAAGTTGAAAGTTGAAAGTTAAAAGTGGCTGACGCGTCTATTGCTTCGCAGAGTTCGCAAGCTCACTCTGCTCACTCGGATTTAGTTTCGCTTAGCTAGTCTTGCGGACATCTGTTGTAATCTGAGTGTTTTACTCAACTTTACGAACTTTAAAAACTTATAAACTTTCAACTGACTTGTCCGTAGGACAACATGCAATCAACACTTCTATTACGTTCAGAACATCACTTTTAATTGAAATAATTATTTATTACCAATTAAATAATTATAAATTCTCAATTAAATAATTATTTTAATTTTCCAGATTTTTATTTAAATTTGCAATCTTGAAACTTATGAGATTTTGATTTAAAAAACGAAATTAATGAATAAGAGTAAATTAGGATTAGATCAGAAAAAAATTGAGTCTGCTAAGCAAATTGCAAAGAATATTGCAGACGATGTTCAAGATTTTGTTAATCAATACACTACTGTTGCGGTAGAACGCTCTCTTTGTCGCCTTTTAGGAATAGACGGAGTTAATTCTAACGATATACCTTTGCCAAACGTTGTTATAGACCAAGTTCAGGAAAACAAATCGTTAAGCGAAGGCATTTTATTTTTTCTTGGAAATGCTATTTTAGAAACTGGATTAAACCCACAACAAATAGCAGAAAAAATTGCAAATGAAGATTTTAATATTTGTAAACTTCCAATAAGAGATAAAGCAAGCATTGAAAAAGCTATAATGCCATATATAAATGCAGGTGTTGAAAAAATCAAGAAAAATGTTGCAATTCGTAACGAATATCTTTCTCGCTTAGGCGAAGGCAACAAACCATATATTTATGTAATTGTTGCTACAGGTAATATTTATGAAGATGCTATTCAAGCTCAAGCTGCTGCTCGCCAAGGTGCTGATATTATTGCAGTAATTAGAACCACTGGACAAAGTTTATTAGACTATGTCCCTTATGGTGCTACTACCGAAGGCTTTGGCGGAACTTATGCTACACAAGAAAACTTTAAAATTATGCGTGCTGCATTAGACGAAGTTGGCGAAGAAGTTGGACGTTATATTCGCTTGTGCAACTACTGTTCAGGATTGTGCATGCCCGAAATTGCTGCAATGGGAGCTATAGAGCGACTAGACGTTATGTTAAACGATGCACTCTATGGAATCCTATTTCGCGACATAAATCAGCAAAGAACAATTGTTGACCAATATTTTTCAAGAATTATAAATGGATTTGCAGGCGTAATTATAAATACTGGCGAAGATAATTATTTAACAACTGCTGATGCTTATGAACAAGCACATACAGTTTTAGCTTCAGACCTTATAAACGAACAATTAGCACTACTTGCTGGAATGCCTGAAGAACAAATGGGTTTGGGACATGCTTTTGAAATGGACCCAGAAATGGAAAATGGATTTTTATACGAACTTGCTCAAGCTCAAATGACTAGGGAAATTTTCCCAAAAGCTCCTTTAAAATATATGCCACCAACAAAATTTATGACTGGAAATATTTTTAAAGGACATATTCAAAATGCACTTTTCAATGTTGTATCTATTTGGACACAACAAGGAATACAACTTTTGGGAATGTTAACCGAAGCTATTCACACTCCATTTATTTCTGATAGATATTTAGCTATAGAAAATGCAAAATATGTTTTTAACAACTTAAAAAATATTGGAGACGAAGTTGAGTTCAAAGAAAATGGAATAATTCAAAAAAGAGCGCAAGAAGTACTAAACAATGCACATGCTTTATTGAGCGAAATTGATAAAGTTGGATTATTTGATGCTTTAGAAAAAGGATTGTTTGCCGATACTAAAAGATCAAAAACTGGTGGCAAAGGATTAGCAGGTGTTGTACAAAAATCCGAAAATTATTTTAACCCATTTATCGAAATAATGAAAGGAGGAAACAAATAATGAGTGGCGGAAATTATTCAATGGATAAAAAAGAATTTGATAAAATATTAGACCTTAAAAAAGTAAAACCATATGGAGATACCATGAACGATGGAAAAGTCCAGCTTAGTTTTACTTTGCCAGTACCTTGTAGCGACGAAGCAAGTGAGGCAGCAAAACAACTAATGAGAAAAATGGGTTTTGAAGAACCACAAGTAGTTTATTTCAAAGAACTTACAAAAGGATTTACTTTTTTTGTTTGTTATGGTTCTTGCACTCATACTGTAGATTTTACAAGCATTCACGTTCCAAAAGTAGAATCAAATGTGATGAACATGGCTGAAACAGACGAATTCATAAGTCAAAATATAGGAAGAAAATTAGTTGTTATTGGAGCTAGTACTGGAACAGATGCTCATACTGTTGGTATTGATGCAATTATGAATATGAAAGGCTATGCAGGACATTTTGGTTTAGAAAGATACGAAATGATTGAAGCCTTAAATATGGGTGCACAAGTTTTAAACGAAGATTTTATTGCTAAAGCAATTGAGTTAAAAGCTGACGCATTATTAGTTTCGCAAACAGTAACACAAAAAGATATTCATATTAAAAACCTTACCGAATTAGTTGAAATGTTAGAAGCTGAAGGACTAAGGGATAAAGTTTTATTGATTTGCGGTGGACCAAGAATTTCACATGAGTTAGCAAAAGAATTGGGCTACGATGCTGGCTTTGGAATGAACTCTTATGCTGATGATGTTGCAAGCTATATAGCTCAAGAAATGGATAGAAGAATTAATAATAAATAAAATTTTAAAGCATGGACAAAAATCAAATGCGAGAAGTAATCGCAAAACGAGTTGCCAAAGAAATAAATGATGGCGATATTGTAAATTTAGGCATTGGTATTCCTACTTTAGTTCCAAATTATTTGCCTGAAGGAGTAAAAGTAACCTTACAATCTGAAAATGGATTGTTGGGTATGGGACCAAGTCCTGAACCAGGCAAAGAAGACGAAAACTTAGTAAATGCTGGAGGTGGTTATATTACAGCTAATCTAGGTGCTGCATCATTTGACTCTTCACGATCTTTTGGTATAGTTCGTGGTGGACATGTTGACGTAACTGTTTTAGGTGCTATGCAAGTTGACCCAAGTGGCGACTTAGCAAACTGGACAATTCCTGGAAAATTAACTCCAGGTATGGGTGGTGCAATGGATTTATTAGTTGGTGCTCGCAGAGTTATTTTAGCAATGGAACATACTGCAAAAGGAAGACCTAAAATTTTAAAGAAATGTACACTACCACTAACTGCAAAAGGACAAGTAAATACAATCATTACCGAAATGTGTGTAATGGAAATTACTGAAAAAGGAATTGTGTTAACTGAAATACATCCAGAATTTACTGTTGAAGACATTAAAGCAGTTACAGAAGCTGATTTTATAGTATCAGAAAATCTAAAAGAAATGCAGTTAGATTAATGCAATAAATTTTAATTAACATAAACTTATTATAAAAATGAAAAAAGTATTTTTAATTGAAGCTAAACGTACTGCCATAGGAAAATTTGGAGGTAGTTTGGCTACAGTTTCGGCTTCCGACATGGCTGCTGAAGTTATAAAGACAATTATTTCTAACACCGGCATTAATCCTGCCGATTTAGATGAAGTAATAACAGGAAATGTTTTGTCGGCAGGACAAAGACAAGGCGTTTCTCGTCAGGCTGCAATAAAAGCAGGAATTCCAAACGAAGTACCAGCCTATTCTTTGAATATGGTTTGTGGTTCTGGTATGAAAGCGGTTTCAAATGCTGTTTCTGCAATTAGAGCTGGCGAAGCAAACTTAATTTTAGCAGGTGGTACAGAAGCAATGTCTGGTGCTCCAATGCTATTACCAGCAAGTGTTCGTACAGGTACAAAAATGGGCGACTTTAAAGTTATTGACCACATGATATTAGACGGACTTTGGGAAGCATTTAATGATTATCATATGGGAAATACTGCTGAAAATATTGCAGAAAAATATAATATTTCACGCGAAGAACAAGATCAATTTGCATTTGCATCTCAAACTAAAGCAGCAAAAGCCCAAGATGCTGGAAACTTCAAAAAAGAAATTATTCCTATTAACATTGTAACTAGAAAAGAAACCATAGTTTTTGACCAAGACGAATTTATTAATAGAACTACAGACTTGGAAAAACTTGCAAAACTTCGTCCTGCTTTCAAAAAAGACGGAACAGTAACAGCAGGTAATGCATCTGGCATCAATGACGGAGCTTCATATGTATTAGTAGCAAGCGAAGAAGCTGTTGAAAAATTCAAACTAAAACCAATGGCAGAAATTGTTGCGGTTGGACAAGGTGGTGTTGACCCTGCAATTATGGGAATGGGACCAGTTCCTGCAATTAACAATGTATTGAAAAAAGCAAATATGAAACTTCAAGATATAGAAGTTCTTGAACTTAACGAAGCTTTTGCAGCTCAATCATTAGGAGTTATCAAACAACTTTGCACTGACCACGGAGTTGACAAATCTTTCTTTGACGAAAGATGTAATAAAAACGGTGGTGCAATTGCTTTAGGTCATCCTATTGGAGCTTCTGGAAATAGAATTATTGTGTGTTTAATTCACGAAATGAAAAGAAATAATAATAAATTTGGTTTAGCATCACTTTGCATAGGCGGAGGAATGGGAACCGCAATTATTTTAAAAAACATTTAAAAGTTTAAAAAGGTGAGTACAACATATTTAACTCACCTTTTTTTTATTTTTCATATTTATCTTTGGAAATAAAATTTAAATTTATAACTTTACCTTGTTAAATCACAAATAAAAAAATTATGAAAAAAATTAGATTATCAAGCACAATTATAGTGCTAGTTTTAGTTGCGGTTTTCTTTGTTTCCTGCTCAAAAAACAATTCTTCTCACATTCCAAAAAATGCTTTTGTAGTAGCGGTTATTGATGGTAAAGGTCTTAAAGATTTGACAAATAACGACTTCTTAAAAGACAATGAAGAATACAAGCAAACAATGGAATCTCTTAAACAAGAAAGTGCAAAACTGGTAGAACTGATTGAAAAAGTACAAAAAAACCCTGATGAATTAGGACTTTTATTTACAAAACGCTCTTACGCTTTTGCAAGCTACGACAAAGAAGAACTACTCTATGGATTTATTATTCCAATAAACAAAAAGAAACTTGAAGCAAACTTAGACTTGATAGGCACAGAGTTAGGCTTCCCAATTTCTGCTGGTTTATCAACAAAAAACGACATTAAATATTTTGATGACGAAGACATGATTTTTGGATGGAATAAAGATGTATTTATCTTTTTAGGAAAAGAAGGCGGAGAAGTTGATTTTGCAATATTAGAAAAACATTTTAATTTGAAAAAAGATGAATCAATCTTAGCTAACGATGACTTTAATAAATTCCACAAAAATTGTAAAGACCTTAACTTATGGATTAGTTCTGACATCATAAAAAATATTAATGAATTTGATGGTGAGGTTAAAGAATTTGAAACATTAACCGGCATTGACCTAGCAAACAATTACGGTCATATGCATTTAGAATTTGCAAAAGGTGAAATTAATTTTACATCTAGCCTAAGATATAATAAATCAATTCAAGAATTAGACATGGAGAAACTTACTGAAAATTCTGAAGCACTAGAAAAGTTTTTAAGTAAATATACAGATTTTATAAATATTTGCGGTCTTAACAACAAGTACGCTGAGGAATACGATTATGACTATGATTATGAATATGATGAAGATATCAACTGGGAAGACTACCAAAGCGAGTTCACAGAAGAAGAATGGGAAGAATTTTTAAAAGCTTTAGAAGAAGTTGAATAATCTATTTGGTATATTTATATGGAAATAAGATTTTCCAAAATAATCCCTATTCCAATTCCTGAAAGCAATATTGCTAATTCTGAAATTTGGAATAGGGATTTATTATTTGAACAAAATAATAAATATTTAATCTACGCCGATTCTGGCAAAGGCAAAACAACTTTTGTAAATATCATTTTTGGCTTACGAAAGGACTATACAGGCAATGTGTATATTGATGGAGAAGACATCTCGAATTTTAGCATAAACCAATTTTCTCAATTAAGAAAAACGCGGCTTAGTATTGTTCCGCAAGGGCTTCAATTATTTCCAGAATTAAGTGTTTTAGAAAACATTAACATCAAAAATAGAATTCAAAACTACAAAACCTCAAAACAAATATCAGAAATGATTGAAAAATTAGGACTAAGTGGTTTTGAAAATAGAAAAACTGCAAAAATGTCGTTCGGACAAAAGCAAAGAGTTGCAATAATTAGAGCACTCTGCCAAAGTTTTGACTATATTTTACTTGATGAACCATTTAGCCACTTAGATGCAAAAAACACAGAAATTGCATGGGATTTAATAAAATCAGAAGCTGAGCAACAAAATGCAAGCATAATTGTAACTTCTTTAAAACAAGATTTTGAAACAAATATAATAAAGTTGAGGGTGTAATGATTTGGAAAGTTTTAAAAAATAATATAAAACCTGCTCAGCTAATAGGTACATTTTTTGGCATAACGCTAGGCTTGAGTATTTTAATGGTAGCGGTGTCGTTTTATCTTGATGTAAAACCAATATTTGAAGATAAAGAAAGTTTTTGGCGTGACGAGTATATTATTGTAAATAAAAAAGTGAAAATCACAGACTCATATCACCAAATTAGAGAAGCTGACAAAGAAAAACCATATTTCACAGAAGAAGAAATAGAAGACCTAAAAAGACAAGCCTTTGTAAAAGATGTTGCAGAATTTTCAAACTGCTCATTTGCCATAAGTGCTTCGGCTGACCGAGACAGTCCTCTAAGCGGATTTTACACAGATTTATTTTTTGAAGCAGTTCCCGACAACTATGTTGATGTAAATTATAAAAATTGGAATTGGACTGAAAATAGTGCCTATATACCTGTTATTTTGCCAAAAGTTTATCTAAATTTATACAATTTCGGATTTGCTCAAAGTCAAAATTTACCACAAATTTCAGAAAGTGGAGCTTCGTTGGCAAAATTTAATATTCATGTTTATGGACAAAAAAAGCACCAAAAGTTTGAAGCTAGAATTGTTGGTTTTTCTGAAAGAATAAATACAATTTTAGCACCTAAATCATTTGTTGACTGGGGAAACAAAAATTTTGGCGAGCATGAAAAATCAAAACCTGGCAGAATTATTATTATTGCAAAAGACCCGTCAAGTCAAGAACTAGTTGAATATATTGATAATCACGACTACGACATAAACAAGTCAGAACTTAGTAATAGCAAAGCACTAGCATTTCTAAAAATAATAATAGGAATAGTTGTAACAATAGGCATTATTATAATTTGCTTAACATTCGCATTAATAATTTTATCAATACAACTATTGCTGCAAAGAAATAACGAGAATATTGTTAAACTAAATATGCTTGGTTATTCTTTAAAAGAAATTTCGCTACCTTATAAAATAATGGTAAGCATATTGTTTGCTGCAAGTTTTATTAGTTCTCTTATCCCATTATATTTTTTAAGAAATTATTATTTCTCTAATTTAGTTTTATTTGGATATGAAAGCACTACTCAACTGTTTAGCAATATCATATTACCTTCTTTAATATTTATTTTTATAGTGGTACTATTATTAATAAGTATGCTAAAATCAACAATAAAGAAAATTATTTCTAAAAATTAAATTGAACTAATTTCCTGCACGTTTGGAGTAATCAACAATCTATAAAAAATCAAATCAATAATTTGTCAAATTATTTGTTTATTATTATTTTTGTTTCGGTAAAACAATATCACGCTATTTTTGGTTTGTATAAAAGTTTCGAATAGTTTTGATATTTTTGTAAAAATTTTAAAATAAATAAAATGAAAATTTCAATAATTGGTACAGGGTATGTGGGTTTAGTTTCTGGTACATGCTTTGCTGAAATGGGAATAACTACATCTTGCTTAGATGTTGACCAACAAAAAATTGAAAACCTTAAAAACGGTATAATGCCCATTTGGGAGCCTGGATTAAAGGAAATGGTTAAGAGAAATTTCGAAAAACAAAGATTGAGTTTTACCACAAACATTTCAGAAAGTATAAACTCGGCTTCTGCTTGTTTTATTGCTGTAGGTACACCACCCGACGAAGATGGATCTGCCGATTTACAATATGTTTTGGCTGTTGCAAAAGAAATTGGTCAAAACATAAATAATTATATGGTCGTAATTATAAAAAGTACTGTCCCTGTTGGCACAAGCGAAAAGGTAAGAGCAACTATACAAAAGGAAATTGAAAAACGAGGAGTTAATATAAAATTTGACATAGCCTCAAATCCAGAGTTCTTAAAAGAAGGAGATGCTATTGAAGACTGTCTTCACCCCGACCGCATTATAGTAGGAACAGATTCTGAAAAAGCAAGAGAAATAATCAATAGAATATACTCGCCATTTGTATTAAATGGACATCCAATTATTCACATGGATATTGCATCAGCAGAATTGACAAAATATACAGCAAACGCAATGCTAGCAACCAAAATATCATTTATAAATGATATTGCAAATTTATGCGAAATTGTTGGTGCAGACATAAATGCTGTTAGAAAAGGAATTGGCACAGATAAAAGAATTGGACCATATTTTATTTATGCAGGCACAGGCTATGGTGGTTCATGCTTTCCAAAAGATGTTAAAGCAATTATTAAAACCGCTGACGAACATGGACATTCTTTAGAAATTTTAAAGTCTGTTGAAAACGTAAATAATCGACAAAAAGAAATACTTTTCCACAAAGCAAACAAACATTTTGAAGGCAATTTAAAAAATAAAAAAATTGCTATTTGGGGATTATCTTTTAAACCAAACACAGACGACATGCGTGAAGCTCCTTCAATAATAATAATAAATAAACTATTACAAGCAGGAGCTAATATTTATGCTTATGACCCAGTTGCAATGAAAGAAGCAAAAAAAATACTTCCAAAAAAAGTAAAATATTGCAAAACACCTTACGAAGCAGTTGAAGAAGCAGACGCATTATTTTTGGTTACAGAATGGACAGAGTTTAGGGTTTTAAACTATAAAGCATTAAACAAAATGAAAAACAAAGTAATTTTCGACGGCAGAAACATTTATCAACCCGAAGAACTTAATAAAAATGGTTTTACATATTATGGAATAGGAAGATAATACTATTATGAGTAAACTTGAAGTTACTATTTGCTTAGGATCCTCCTGCTTTAGCAGAAAAAAAAGAGATGTTGTAAGTGCTTTACAAGACTATGTAAATCAAAAAAACTTATCCGACAAAATAAATTTAAAAGGTTCTCATTGCTTAGGAAAATGCAGTGTAGGACCAATTATGCTTGTAAACGAACAAGTTTATACTAAACTAACACCCTCTAAAGCAATAAACATAATTGAGGAATATATCAACTCAAAATAAATAAAATGCAATTAATAACTTTCGATAAAGAAAAATGCCTTTCTTGCTATGCTTGTGTTAAAGCATGTCCTGTAAAAGCAATTACAATAAGTTCTTCAGATGATATTTTAAGCTTTAATCACAACAGATGTTTAGGTTGCGGAAATTGTTATGTTAGTTGTGGACCAAAAGCTATCGGATATATCGATTCTACAGAAGCTGTTACAAAACTTTTAAACTCAGAAACTCCTTGCATTGCAATTACTGACCCATCTATATCCGCAGAATTTCCAGATATTTTAGACGTTAGAAATTTTGTTGGAATGATTAGAGCTTTAGGTTTTGAATTTGTGAATGAAATTTCGTTTGGTGCAGATGTTATTGCTTATAAATACAAAGATTTATTCGATAATTTTAAAGGGAAATATCATATAACAACAAATTGCCCTCCTATTTATGATTATGTTGAAAAATTTCAAACTCATATAATTGACTCGCTGGTAAAAATTGATTCCCCAATGATTGCTACAGCAAAAATTATGAGAGAATTACATGGCGATGACTGTAAAATTATTGCAATAACTCCTTGTATAGCTCAAAAACGCGAAGCAAAAAGATTTGGTTTTGTTGATGAAGTAATCAGTTTCGAAGAATTGCGACAATTATTTACCAAAAATAAAATTTATGAAAATTCAGTGGAGTTTTCAGAATTTGACATGCCATTAGGTGCTAAAGGCTCATTATATCCGCTTAGCACAGGAATTTTAAATGCTGCCGATATTAATTATACAGATATCGATTCTAAAATAATTACTAAAGATGGGGCTGAGCATTTTACCCAATTTATGAACGACTTTGCAAGTATTAGTTTAATAAAGCACCATTTGAATATTTTTTATTGTCATGGTTGTGCTATGGGACCGGGCTCTAAAAACAACAAAAGCTATTTGCGAAATCATAGCTTAGTTGTTGATTACACTAAACGAAGATTAAATTCTGCTGTTGATAAACAAGAGTGGGAGAAAAATCTTGAGAAATTTTCAAAATTAGATTTTACTCGCAGTTTTAATGCCAATGACCAACGCATTCCTACCCCATCACAAGCAAAAATAAAAGAAGTTATTGATTTGTTAGGCAAAGATCAACTTTATGAAGTTGGCTGTAGAAGTTGCGGTTACAACAACTGCTCAGACTTTGTTACAGATGTTGCAAAAGGTTTAGCACGTCCTGAAATGTGTCAAAATTTTTCAAAAACAAATAAACAAGACTATATAAATAAAATAAATATTGCAAATGCCAACCTTGAAGAAACTAAGAAAAATCTTGAAGAATTAGAAAGCAAATTGCAAAAAGAGCATAAAGACGTAAAAGGATTGGCAATTCTAACAAAAGCAATAATGGAAAAAATTCCTTCGGCAGTAATTGTTGTTGACGACAAATTAAAGATACTTCAATCAAACCAAAAGTTTATAGAGCTTATAGGACAAGAAGCTAAAGAAATTGACGAAGTAGTTCCAGGATTAATTGGAGCAGACATTAAAACTTTGTTGCCTAGTCAAGTTCATAATTTCTTTAGTTTTGTTCTCAACAAAGACGAAGCCATTGATAACAAAGACGTTGAAATTGATGACAAATTAATTACACTTTCTATTTTTCCAATAGAGAAAGGCAAAACTATAGGTGCTGTATTTAAAAATTTATATCAATCAGAGGTTAGAAAAGAAGAAGTAATGTATAGGATTAATGATGTAATTGAAAAAAATCTAGGAATGGTACAACAAATAGGTTTTTTATTGGGCGAAGGAGCTTCTGAAACAGAAAGAATGTTAAATAGCATTATCAATTCTTTTGAGAAAGAAGATAAAGAAGAAAAATAAAAAGACATGTCTGAAAAGCTATACATAGAAGTTGATGTTAGACAAATAAACTATCACGGCGAAAGAATTTGCGGCGATGTCTTTCTAAAAAAACGAGTAAAAGAAGACAATAGAATTATTGCTGTTTTAAGTGATGGAATGGGACATGGCGTTAAGGCAAATATTTTAGCTACACTAACATCAACCATGGCTTTAAATTTTACTATAGAACACAAAAAACCTGAAAGAATTGCAGAAATAATTATGAACACTTTGCCTGTTTGTAGCGAAAGGCAAGTTTCGTATGCAACCTTTACAGTTGTTGACATAGAGTTTGACGGACAAGTTCATATTTTAGAGTACGACAATCCAGCTTTATTAGTTTTTAGAAAAAATAAATTACTAAAACTACCTTTCGAAATCATAGAAATGAAAAACCCACCTCATGCTGGAAAAAAATTAACATATACTAGCTTTTATCCAAAATTGCATGACAGACTTGTTTTTTGTTCTGATGGAGTTTCTCAAAGTGGAATGGGAACCGACAAATATCCTTTTGGTTGGGGAGTTTTGGGAATTGAAAAACATGTAACAAGCATTTTAGAAATTACAAAAGATATTTCTGCTTCTAAACTTGCCGAAAAAGTTGTGAATAAAGCTGTTGCTAACGATATTTATATTCCAAAAGACGACACTTCTTGTGCTGTTGTTTATTTTAGAAAACCACGTAAACTTGTTATTGCCACAGGACCTCCAATGTACAAAGAATCAGACAGAGAATTAGCTGAGCTTATAAAAAATTATGACGGGAAAAAAATTGTAGCAGGAGGTTCAACAACTGATTTGATTGCAAGAGAACTTGATTTAAAAGTAAGTACATCTCTTGAGTTTGCAGATCCAGAATTGCCACCAATTTCACATATAGAAGGAATTGACTTGGTTACAGAAGGAATTTTAACACTAAATAAAGTTTGGAAAATTTTAACCGAATATGAACCCCAACATAAATTAGGCAGAGGACCAGCCGACCAAATTGTAAAACTAATATTAGAAAGCGACCATATAGATATTGTGGTTGGAACAAAAATCAACGAAGCACATCAAGACCCAAACGTTCCTATAGATTTAGAAATTAGAAGAACTATCGCAAATAGAATTGCTAATATATTAGAAAATAAATTTCTAAAACATATCACAATAAAATATTTCTAACAAGCAAAAAACCAAATTTCGCAAAAACTTTTAAACTTACTTACAAAATATAGTTGAAGAATTGAATTTGTTTTTTATTTTTGCAAACAAATTAAATGTTTATATATAAATGTTTGAGTACATAAAAGGATTATTAACAGAATTAAGTCCGACTTATGCAATAATAGAAGCTAATGGAATAGGGTATTTTATAAATATTACAGTAAATACATATTCTAAGCTTAAAAAGGGACAAGAATGTAAATTATTTTTACACGAAATTCTACGCGAAGACCTTCATGCTATTTACGGCTTCGAAAATCTTGAAGAACGCGAAATGTTTAGAAAATTAATTACAGTAAACGGAGTTGGTGCCAATACTGCTAGATTAATTTTATCATCGTTAAGTGTAAATAATGTTGTTCAAGCAGTTAACGAAGAAAACGTAAATGTTTTAAAATCTGTAAAAGGCATTGGAGTTAAGACAGCACAACGAATTATAATAGAATTAAAAGATAAACTTAGCGACTTTGACATACAAATTTCAGAAATTTCTTCAAGTTTAAACAATACTTTACAAAAAGATGCGTTAAATGCTTTAACAATGTTGGGTTTTTCAAAACCAAACGTTGAAAAAGTGTTAATTAAACTATTGAAAGACAATAATGAAATAAGTTTGGAAGAACTTATTAAGTTGGCGTTAAACTATTTATAAAGAATTGCTTTGATAACAAAGATTTTTAAATATACATTTTTATTTAGCTTAATAATAGGAATTTTTTCTATTATATTTGCTTCTAATGCTAAATTAAATTACAATATTCCCAAGCGAAATCCAATTGTAACTGATGATTTTGGTGATGATACTATTAAAGGAGCTAAGTTAAATTATCCTATTCCAGATGAGGATATTAATCCCGCAAATAATGTTGACAACAGTCCTCTTTATGGCTCAGAGCCTTCTAATATTGAAACAGAAGTTGTTTACGATGCTGAATCCAATCAATATATTTTTCAAAAGAAAATAGGTGGCGAAAATTTTGGCACACCTTATTCTATGAGTTTTGACGAATATTTAGATTACGATTTTGACAAAGCCATGAAATCATACTGGCGTCAACGTTCAAAAAGCGATGTTTCCGAAAGTCGCGAAACGCTTATACCAAAACTTGAAGTAGGCGGGGAAATATTCGACAGAATTTTTGGTGGAAGCCATATAGACATTAAGCCTCAAGGTTCGGCAGAGCTTATATTTGGATTAAAAATAGATAAAATAGAAAATCCAGCTATGCCACTACACGCTCAAAGTCCTGTTACTTTTGATTTTCAAGAAAAAATTCAAATGAACGTTGTAGGACAAATTGGAGAAAAAATGAAAGTCAATCTTCAATATGATACTGAGTCGGCTTTTGATTTTGAAAATTCTGTAAAACTTGAATACACAGGTCATGAAGACGAAATAATTCAAAAAATAGAAGCAGGAAATGTTTCTTTGCCATTAACAGGAACTTTAATTACAGGAGGTCAAAGTTTGTTTGGGCTTAAAACCGAAGCAAAATTTGGGAAACTTACTGTTACAACACTATTCTCTCAGAAAAAAGGAGAAATGTCAACTATTCGTGTTGAAGGTGGCGCTCAATCTCAAGAATTTGAAATTAAAGCTGATGAATATGAGGCAAACAAGCACTATTTTTTATCACACTATTTTAAAGAAAATTACGATAGAGCTTTAGCACAACTTCCAATTATAAATAGTGGAATAAATATCACTCGTATAGAAGTTTGGGTTACAAACAAAGCTGGTAATTTTGAAAATGCTAGAAATATTGTTGCTTTTGCTGACTTAGGTGAAAGTAACGATAACAATATACAATCCGATTATGTTAGAACTGCTAACGGTAACACAACAACCGTATATCCAAAAACTGACATTAATATTTTAGGAGAGATAACAACCACCTATCCCGATGTAAGAAATATTAACAACGTAGGAAACACTTTATTAGGTTTGGGAATGACAGGCGGAAGAGATTACGAAAAAATTGAATCGGCTCGTTTGTTATCAAGCAACGAATATACCCTTAATGAAAGATTGGGATATATTTCTTTAAATGCCACCTTAAATCCCGACCAAGTATTAGCAGTAGCTTACGAATATACAGTTGCAGGAAATGTTTTTAAAGTTGGGGAATTTTCTAACTCTGCAATCACCGCACCTGATGCTTTAGTTGTAAAATTAATAAAAGGAACATCGTTTACTCCACAATTAAAATCATGGAGTTTGATGATGAAAAACATTTATAACATAGGTGCTTATGGAATAACAAGCGAAGACTTTTGGTTAGACATCATGTACACCAACGATAAAACAGGTACTGAAATAAACTATATACCTGCTGGTGCAATTGACTCTATTCGTCTTCTTGAAGTTTTAAATTTAGATAATTTAAATTCTCAACACGACCCCTACCCTGATGGAATTTTTGACTTTATTGAAGGATACACAGTTTCGACAAGCAATGGAAGAATGATGTTTCCTGTTGTTGAACCATTTGGTTCATATTTAAAGAAAAAAATTACTAGTGGCGATGCTTCTTTAGATAATATTGCAGAAACATATATTTTCCAAGAACTATACGATAGTACGCAAAATACAGCAGGACAAATTGCTGAGAAAAATAAATTTAGGATTAAAGGTAAATTCAAATCTTCAGGTGGTAGCGAAATTAGATTGAATGTTGCAAACATTCCGCAAGGTGCTATTATAGTTACTGCTGGAGCTGTTAAATTAGTAGAAAATGTTCACTATACAGTAAACTATAACTTGAGCACTGTAAAAATTATAGATCAAGGAATTTTAGACTCAAGAACCCCTATTGACATTTCTTTAGAAAGCAATTCTGGTTTTAATATGCAGACTAAAACTTTAATAGGTAGTCATTTTAATTATGAATTTTCTAAAGATTTTAATGTAGGTGCTACAATTTTAAACTTAACAGAAAAACCATTACAAACAAAAGTTGGCATAGGTTACGAACCTATTTCAAATACAATTTGGGGATTCAATACATCTTATAGAACCGATGTTCCATTTTTAACAAAAATGATTGACTTTATTCCATTGATTGAAACAAAGGAAATGTCAACCTTAACCTTTACCGGTGAATTTGCTCATTTAATTCCTGGACACTCAAAAGCTATTAAAAAAGAAGGAAACGCCTATATTGATGATTTTGAAGGCACAAAAACAAGCCTAGACTTAAAATCTCAATCTTCATGGACTTTAGCAAGTACACCAGCCGATGTATCTATGTTTCCTGAAAGTGTACTAACAAATGATTTAAGATACGGATTTAATAGAGCAAAACTATCATGGTTTACAATAGAGCCTATGTTGTTAAAACCTAATTCGTCTATTTCTATTGATGATCAATCAAGCCATTATGTTAGAGAAGTTTATGAAAAAGAATTATTCCCAAATAGAGAATCGCAATCATCTATACCTACAAACTTATATACGCTAAATTTAGTTTATTATCCACATAAAAAAGGACCTTATAACTTTGATGTTGACGGAACAAATGCTGATGGTAGCCTTAAATATCCTGACACAAGATGGGGAGGTATTATGCGACCAATTCAACAACCTGATTTTGAACGAGATAATATTGAATACATAGAATTTTGGTTAATGGATCCTTTTGTGGAAGACTCTACCAATATTGGAGGAGATTTGTTTTTTAATTTAGGAGATATTTCTGAAGACATACTAAAAGACGGTCGAAAATCTTTTGAACAAGGATTACCAACACCTTCTACAGACAATCCTGTTGATACCACTGCTTGGGGTTTAGTGCCATTGATGCAAGCCTTAGTAGCAGCTTTTGATAACGATGCCGAATCACGTGTAGCTCAAGACGTTGGTTATGACGGACTTAGCACAGAAAAAGAAAGAGAGTTCTTTCAAGCATACTTAGACAGCTTAGCTGCAAAACATGGAGTTAATTCGCTAGCTTACACAAAAGCTTACAATGACCCTTCAAATGACGATTATCATCACTTTAGAGGATCGGATTACGATAGCGACAATCTAGGCATTCTTGAAAGATATAAACTTTATAACAATCCTGAAGGTAACTCGCCACCAGCAGAATATTCTCAAGAAAATTATTCAACTAGTGGAAAAACCGACCCTAATGTTGAAGATATAAATAGAGACAATACATTAAACGAAGGTGAAAACTACTTTCAATACAGAGTTAGTATTCGTCCACAAGATTTAGAAGTTGGAAAAAATTATATAACCGACAAAGTAATTGTTACATCAACTTTTGTAAACGACAAACAATCTAAAGTAGCTTGGTATCAATTTAAAATTCCAATCCACAGTTATGATAAAAGAATAGGCAACATTCAAGATTTTAAATCAATAAGATTTATGAGAATGTTTATGACAAACTTTACTGCCGACCAAACAGTATTAAGATTTGCAACTTTAGATTTGGTACGTGGCGATTGGAGAAAATACAATGCCTCGTTTATGCAACCTGGCGAATATATAGTAGATGAACTTGCAGACACTCCTTTTGAAGTTAGTGCCGTAAATATTGAAGAAAATTCTAATAAAGTTCCTGTAAACTACATATTGCCTCCAGGCATCAATCGCGAATCAGACCCAATGAATCCACAGCACAGACAACTAAACGAACAATCTATGTCGCTAAAAGTTTGTGGACTACAAGATGGAGACGCAAGAGCAGTTTATAAAAATGTAAATCTTGATGTTAGAAGATATTTGCGTCTAAAAATGTTTATACATGCCGAATCTGTACCTGGCGAACAACCCATTCAAGACAATGATATTTCATTGTTTATAAGATTAGGAACAGATTATAAAAATAATTATTACGAATATGAAATTCCTCTAAAAGTTACTCCTAGTGGCATATATGATGGAGATAAAGAAGAATATGCACCAGACAGATATATTGTATGGCCCGAAGAAAATGATTTGAACTTAGAATTTGATTTATTACAACAAGTTAAACAAAGTAGAAACGACAAAATTAGAAATGGAGACCCCAACGTAAGCATAACAAGACTATATTCTATGATCGATGGTAACAACAAAATTAGTATTATGGGTAATCCTAATCTTTCTAATGTTCAAACAATTATGATAGGTATTCGTAATCCTAAAAAAAGATTTGCTAACGACACAGACGATGGACAACCAAAGTGTGCAGAAGTGTGGGTTAACGAACTTAGATTAACAAATTTTGACGAAAAAGGAGGCTGGGCTGCAAACGCTAGACTAACAGCCAAACTTGCCGACTTAGGTTCTGTTACTGTTGCCGGTAGCACAAGCAAACCTGGCTTTGGCTCAATAAATCAAAAAATTGGTGAAAGACAAAAAGAAGAAATAAATCGCTACGACATATCGTCTAATTTCGAACTCGGAAAATTCTTCCCCGAAAAATTAAATGTTAGAATTCCAATGTATATAGGATATTCCGAAAATGTTAAAAATCCTGAATTTAATCCACTAGACCCTGATATACCATTTAGAGTAGCACTATCAGATCCAAATTTAACAAAAGAATACAAAGACAGCATAAAACATATTTCTCAAGATTACAGTATGAGAAAAAGCATTAACTTCTCAAATGTTAAAGTGAATAAAACATCTGGTAAATCAAATATTTACGACCTAGCAAACTGGTCTTTAAGCTATGGATATAACGAGACATACCAAAGAGATGTTAATACGATTTATAATACAAATAAACTTTATCAAGGAGCTATAAACTACAACTATAACGCTACTCCAAAAATTGTAGAACCTTTTAAAAATGTAAAATTATTTAACAAAAAGGCTTTTCAATTAATTAAAGATTTTAATTTCTATTATCTACCTTCACAACTTTCGTTTAGAACAAATATAAATAGAAGTTATGGAGAAACTCAATTAAGAAATGTTTATAACTCTTCGTTAGCACTACCCGTAAATGTTAGAAAAGATTTTACTTGGATACGTCAATATGATTTCAAATTTAATATTACCAAAAATCTTAAATTAGATTTTACTGCAACTAATAATGCAAGAATTGACGAACCTCAAGGAAGAATTTATAAAGAAGACCCTTTCTATGAAGAAAAACGAGATACTATTTGGAATAATTTCAAAAATTTTGGAAGAAATACACAATATCACCACCAGTGGGATTTAACATATAGCCTACCTATTAATAAAATTCCATTATTAAACTGGGTTAATATAAAAACAAGATACTCTGGCTCTTACGATTGGATGACAAGTCCAATTACAGCTGACACAATAAAATTAGGAAATACACTGCAAAATGGTAATACAATGGCAGTAAACACTCAGTTTAATCTATTAGGATTATATAATAAAATCAAATATTTAGATCAAGTAAATAAAAAATATAGAGGTCGTCAAAGTTCTAGACCAAAAAAGAAAGAAGTTGAAGACGTTAAATTTGAACAAGAAAATGTAAATTTAAGAGCAGATAGAGCAAAAAAGATTAATCACAAATTAAAAACCGAAGATGTTAACATTCAAGTAATAACCCCTGATGGAGTAGAAGTTAAGGGAGAAATGAAAATAATTGATGCTAATAGAATTGAATTTACTCCAAAAGATGACGCAAAAGGAGCTACACTCATTGTTACCGGTAAACGAGAGAAAAAAGAATCCATTCCAAAAATTATTTTTGATAATACTTTGGTTGTGTTGATGAGTGTTAAGAATGTTTCTATAGATTTCACAGAAACTAACGGAACATTATTGCCTGGCTATATGCCAAATACATACATTATGGGTATGTCAAAGTATATTGCCGATCCTGAAATGTTTGGACCTACTCCTTCTATTCTTACTCCTACAATTCCATTTATTTTTGGCTGGCAAGAAGATGGTTTTTCTGACTGGGCATTAACCAATAATATAATTACTAAAGACACCACTAATTTACAAGCATTTATGCTTACTCATAACAGAAATTGGAATGTTAGAGCTTCGATAGAACCTTTTAGAGATTTACGTATCGACCTTAATTTAACCCATTCGTTTAGTCAAAATAGAAGTAATTTCTTTAGGTATGGATACGATGCTAGCCAAAATGCTGATGCTTACATGACTTTAAATCCTTCACAAATGGGAAGTTTCTCAATGTCAACAATAACTTGGGGTTCTGCTTTTGAGCCTTTAAAGAAAGGTGGAGATTATAGTTCAAAAGTTTTTTCACAATTCTCGGAAAACAGAATTATTATAGCTCATAGATTAGCCTCACAACGACCAGGCTACAATGCCAATGATGTTGATACTTATGGCTTCCCATCAGGATATGGGAAAACTTCACAAGACGTGCTAATTCCAGCCTTTTTAGCAGCATATACAAATAAAGATGCAAAAGATATAGGCTTAGAAACTTTCCCGTCAATATTTAAAGCCTTACCAAACTGGAGAATTACATACGACGGATTAGGAAAAATTCCTGCGCTAAAGAAAATATTTAGAACTGTTAATATTACACATAATTATAGATCTACATTTAATATTGGTTCATACAAAACAAGATTAGAAAACGAATATTATGAATCTGATGGCTTCAATATTATACGAGATGAAATAGAAAACTACTATTCTAAATATGAAATAAATGGAATTAGTATTTCAGAACAGTTCTCTCCCCTACTATCTATTGACGTAACAATGATTAATAGCTTTATTGTGAAACTAGAACTCAAGAAAACTAGAAATTTGAATATGAGTTTTAGCAATAATCAGCTAACAGATATGAAAAATGATGAATATATAATTGGAACAGGATATAGATTTAAAGATGTAGAAATAAATATTAAGAGCGGTGGAAGAACAAGAAATTTTAAAAGCGACTTAAATGTAAGATTAGATTTTTCTCTTAGAGACAATCTTACTGTTACACGTAAACTTGAAGAGGGATTTAATCAACCTACTGCAGGTACTAAAACTTATACTATTAAAGCTTCAGCAGATTATGTTTTAAGTAACCGTTTTAATTTACGCTTATTCTACGACCAAGTTATAAATAGACCGACTATGGGTATTTCCTTTAGATCATCAAATGTGAATTTTGGTATTAGTTTAAGATTTACTCTTGCAACTTAAAAAGATTTTTATTTACTTTGAACAAAAATAATATTAACAATTAAAATTTAACACAATGAATACTCTAAAAAATTTAAAGTATGCAGAATCTCACGAGTGGGTACGCGTTGAAGGTGATGTAGCAGTAGTAGGAATTACTGATTTTGCTCAAACTAGCTTGGGCGATATAGTTTTCCTTGATATCGAAGTTGAAGGCGAAACTCTCGACAAAGGGGAAGTTTACGGAAGTATAGAAGCTGTAAAAACTGTTTCTGATTCGTATATGCCTGTAAGTGGCGAAGTTATTGAAGTTAATCAAGAAGCTATTGACGATCCAAGCCTTGTTAATCAAGACCCTTATGGAAAAGGCTGGTTGCTAAAAATTAAAATGAGCGACCCTAGCGAAGTTGATAGCCTATTAGATGCTGCTGGATACGAAGAAATTGCTAAAGATTAAATAATATAGGCTAACTCAAAATAATGATGGTGCCTTAGAAGTGTTCAATTGTAACACTTTATGAACTTTATAAAATTCAAGAACTTTATAAACTCATAATAGTTGAACACTTTTGAGACACCGTTTTTTTAATAAAGATATATATGGTTTATGCTATAATCTTATCTGGAGGTGTAGGAACAAGATTTGGAAATCAACTGCCTAAACAATTCTTAAAGATAAATAATAAAACCATATTAGAATATAGCATAGAAACTTTTGAAACACACAACTTAATAAATAAAATTATTATTGTTAGCAATCCCAATTTTATTAAAAAAACTAAAGAAATTCTTGCTAAAAATAATTATAAAAAAGTTTGTGCTATCATTTCTGGCGGAAACACAAGAGGAGAATCTTCATATCTTGGATTAAAACAAATAAACGAAACTGAAAATTCTAAGGATAAAATCAAAGTTCTAATTCACGATTCTGTCAGACCAAACACATCTAACAAAATAATTTCTGAAATTATAAAAGGTTTTGATGAGTTTAAAGCACTTAGTCCGGCAATAAAAACTACAGATACAATTTACATAAGTAATAACACACAAATTATAAAATCAATTCCTAATAGAGACAATATTTACAAAGCACAAACTCCTCAAGGCTTTGATTTTAACACAATTTTCAATGCTTACAACAAATTAGACGACTCTCAAAAATTTGCTTTTCCTGATGATTGTTCTGTACTAAACTTCGCCTACCCTAATCTAGAAATAAAAATTGTTGAAGGAGACAACAAAAATTTAAAAATTACTTTTCCCGAAGATTTAGAGGTGTTTAAGCAACTTTTAACACAATAAAACTATAAAAAAAGCTAAATATTTCATTTTTTTCATTTTTCCTTGCAACGAAATGATGAAAATTAATGTCTTATGTTCAGTTATTATTTGTTTAAAATTAACTATATTTGTATAATTGTAAAAAACATTGTTATGAGAAAGTCAGTATTAAAAACTGTTTATTTGCTTATAGTTTTTGTAAGCTCAGCCTTATATGTTAATGCACAATGCACAACTAATGCTGGTAGCATGAATCAAACCGAGCCAGTTTATCTTTGCGACAACCAGTGTAGCGAAGTTGGGCATAGTGGTGCTGTTTTAGATGGAGATGATATTTTAGAGTTTATATTATTTTATCCGAATAATTCATCTCAAGTCTTAGCACGGAAATCAACCCCAGATTTTTGTTTTTCAGATATTCCTGATGGTCAATACGATATTACTTATCATATTGCTGCTAGAGCAGGAAATAACCTAGGTGGCATTGTTGACCCAGACGACCCATGCATGCATCAATCAAATCCATTTGCTATTACTTGGTATAATACTCCAACTGCTGAAGTTACTAGTGAGCAAGTTGAAGTTTGTGGAAATTGTGTTGATTTACAAGCTAGTACAACAGGAATAGATGGCAATACCTACTATTGGATACCTAAAATAAATGGTGCATGGGAAAACCCAGAAGGTGCATATTCTGCTAATGCTACTTATTGTATTTACGCTCCTGCATCTTTTGGAGATTTTGCACACGTTGACGCAAAATTTATATGGGTTGTTAGAAAAGGTAATTGTATAGCTGTTGATACTATGAATGTTACTTTCTATAAACGCCCACAAGCAAATGCAGGCTTAGATGATGCTGTTTGTGGATATGAATATAATTTACATGCTCAGTGGAGTCTTGCTTCAAGTCCTAATTATAATCCTAGCGGGGTTTGGCAAATGGTCCCACAACAAAGCTCAGCAGTAGCATATATACAAGATATATACGATAACAACTCCCATGTAACTGTAAGTGAAACAGGAGTTTACCAGTTTGTATTTAGAGAAAACAATACTAATCTAACAAGTTGTTACACTACAGATACCGTTCAAATTGAGTTTGTTGAAGTTCCAATCGTTGAAGTTGGAGAAGACCAAGATGTTTGTGGTAATTGTATAACTTTAGAAAATGGACTTAACGGAACTTGGTTACCAGGTGATTATTATTTTAATCCGATAACAAATCAAGCCTGCGTAAATACTTATGGCACAACTGCATTTATTTGGCAAGAATCGAATTATGCTACTACGCAAAGTCTTACATGTAATTATTTAGATTCTGTAAATATAACTTTCTGGAGAAAGCCAACTCCTAATATATTAACAGACCCAGCAGATTCAATTGCCTGTGGATTAACCTATTATAATTTAATGGCTGAAGAACCTAACGAAGAAATTACAGGCTATTGGTATTGTATCAATGCAGGCATACAGTACGGCGATAAATTTTCCCACAACACATGGGCTAAAGTACCATATTATGGATACTATGATTTTTACTGGAGAGAACTAACAGGACCTAATTTAACATCTGGATTTTGTACCGATACAGCAGGACCTCTAAGAATTCATTTTGTTGAACCTCCTATAGCAAATGCCGGTGAAGACACTTATTTCTGTGGTTTAACTGGGCAACTTAATGCTATCCCAAGTATAGGAACAGGTACATGGTCAACAAGTAGTACTGAGTATATAAGTTTTGAAGACATTAATGACCCAAACACCACAATTACATCTACAATCATAAATACTGAAAACCCAGACCATCTTTACTTTGAGGTAATTTGGACAGAAAACTACACAAATAGCTGTACAGATGCAGATACCATTAAAGTTGTATTTGCAACGGCATCAAATTCTTATTTAGAAGAACATAGCATTTGTGAAGGCGAAATTTATTCTTGGAATGGACAAAATTATACTGAAACTGGAACTTATACAGCAGAACTTACTAATGTTTATGGTTGCGATAGCATTATTACATTAAACCTAACTGTTAACCCTCTTCCTGAACAAGTTATAATATCACAAAGCCCAGAAAATGGAATTTTAACCGAAGGTACAAGCGGTAGTATTACGCTAGAAAATAGCATAATAGAAACTAATTATTGGGTTAGTATGGGAGGTGAGCCTTTTACTGAAGAATTTGCTGGAACAGGTTCTGCATTAAGTTTAGGCGATAATTTTTTAGATGGAAGTTATGATATTAGAAGTCGCAATCAATATGGTTGCTCTTTGGTTCAAGGCATTGCTAACTTTGTAACAGAAGTAAGTGGAACAAACAAAGTAGTCGCAAATGTAAGTTTTGGCACTCCTGCAAGTAATTTTCCTGCTAATCACGTAAACGTTAAATTATATAAAGCAACAACAGATAACGAAACTATAGTTTTAGTAGCTGAACAATTATTAGGCTCTAATGGATATGTTGAATTTACAGATTTAGAAACTGGCGATTATTATTTAGGCTCATTTATCCAATATCCTAACGATTATGATGTAGTAGAACACATTTATTACCAAACTGCTGTTGTTTACGAAGATGCTATAAGTATTCCAATAGCAGAAGAAACTTTATTTGTTGCAAATTTACATCATGTCGCATTAACAGAAAGTCAAGGCTCTAACACAATGCAAGGGATTGTTGGAGCTACAACTAATCAAAAAAGTTTAATTCCAATAAAAGACATGGTAGTTGTGCTAAAAAATAAGGATATAAACGAAATTATTGGCATAAGTGTTACTAACGATAATGGGCAATACCACTTTGACAACATTACTGATAACGTTAATATCCAAGCTTTTGTAACAAGTTTTGAACATCAAGATTGGATTGCATTTGAAAAAGAAACTGGTGTTGACCAAACTTATAATATTAATTTCATTGTTGATGGTACAAGCATTTACCCACAAGTTAGTGGAGTTTTTGAAGACATTCAAATTCAAAATATTGAATTTACTGTTTTTCCAAATCCTGCAAGAGAAGTATTAAATATAAATTGCGATGTTGAAAAAGCTATTGTACAAATTTTTGACATAAATGGGAAACTTATTTACACAGATTTCGTTTTCTCAAATAGTGAAATAAATATTTCTGAATTAGTTTCTGGAACTTATATAATTATTTTATCAGCAGAAAATGAAAGAATTGGAGTTCAAAAATTTATAAAGGAATAAAAATTAAAATACTATGAAAAAGTTACTTACATTATTATTAAGTTTATTTATCTTATCTACATACGGATTTGGACAATACAGTATGGTTGAACTCAATGGACAAACCATATCTACTTGTTATGATAGTTTGAGTATAAATAATTATACTATTGGTCAAACATACACTCTAACAATATGTTCTGAAAATACTATAGCTAAACACATGAAATTTTCAATAATGAATGGACATAGTTTTCCTGAGGGGGCGACATTATATATTTATGATGGTAACTCAACAGAAGCTCCGTTAGTCTTATGCTGGGATCAAAACTATATTTATTCTTGGTGCAATGTAACAGCTGGACCAAACAATACAAGTGGTTGTTTAACTTTAGTATTTACTAGTGATGTTGCTGAAGCCACTTTAGGGACAAATTATATTAGTTGCAATTTTGTTTGTCAAACGCGTGAAGTTGAAATTACCTCTACCACTCCTCCATTAATTGATGACAAATATATTAATATTTGTTGGGATGAAGAAAATAATCAAAGTTTTCCAATTACTTTTAACGCACAAGGAACTTATCCTGAACTAGCTTATGAATGTAATGATGCTACAAATACTTTCTATTGGTACTTGGGCGAAGATTCTGTAGTAAGTGGTTTAGGATTAACAAGTATTACTCATACTTTTCCCGAACGCAGAGGACACAATGTAAGAGTAAAAATTAAAGATGTTCAAGATTGTTGGAATTCTGGTGTAGAAGAAAAAAGAGTAAGAGTTTCATTACCGCCTATATGGAATAATTTAACAACAGTTTTAACAACCGACCCACCAACTAATCCTCCTGCAATTTGTATAGGCTCACCTGTAAATGCTTGTGCTTATTACTCAAATCCATACTGGACTAATATTGTTACTACTGGTAGTGGAGAAATGGTTTGTATGGATATGGACCCACCTATGTGCTTTGAGTCAATGTTATATGTGAATTCACTTGAACCAGGGGCAATACTTACCTCAATAAATGGGATTAAATCTATTGATATGAATTTAGCTCATGAACGTTTAGGAGATTTAACATTTACTATTACTTGTGCTAACGGTCATCAAGTTCAAATTGGAAATCAAGGTGGTGGCGATACAATGTTAGGACTTCCAGGACCAGATGCAAACAATTTCTATGACGACGAGGGGTGGCTGTATAGCATCATGCCAACAGCTAGTCAAACAATGCAAGAAGCCGCAAACGGACAGACTAATTTGCCCTCTGGTGAATATGCTTCTTATCAGTCTTTCTATTCTTTA
>Ga0209719_1000414_pt1 | contig 63210 bp, 54 predicted proteins | sample AD_JPNAS2_MetaG_FD_184421 | JGI IMG/M metagenome (GOLD analysis project Ga0209719, IMG submission 184421) | Active sludge microbial communities of municipal wastewater-treating anaerobic digesters from Japan - AD_JPNAS2_MetaG (SPAdes) (version 2) | ecosystem: Engineered > Bioreactor > Anaerobic...
GGGGGGGGGGGGGGGGGGGGGGGGGGGGGGGTGGCGGTGATCGTCGGTGTGGCAGTCGGGTCTGCCGGGGGAATGATGACCAGGTCCTGTCCTTCAAAGACCTGGGTGGTTCCCTGGCTTAATCCGGTGTTGGTTAAAATTTGATCGATCGGGATGCCATAGGCTTCGGAGATCGCCCACAATGTTTCCCCGTAGCGAACTGTATGGATGACACTCCCGTCCGGGTTGGGTGTGGCGATGTCCACCTGCGAGGCTGAAACCAGCAGGCTGGATGGACTGGAATCTGCAGGCTGTGCCGGGGGGTTTTCACTGCTGACGGTGGTTGGCTGCCTGACCACGGTTTCGTTTGGCAAAACGTTGAGGGTGTAATAAACAACCCCGTTTGCGCTGGACACCCCTGCGCCAACCGTGCCTGAGGCATAACCTGTCATTGTCTGCAGATGAACCCAATCGGACCAGATGGTGTAAACACAATGCTGGATGGACATATTGCTGCCCATGGCAACGTTTTCTTTGATCCCATAGTCAAAAGAAGTTGTCCCATCCGCGCGTGTGTGCGTCCATTGCCCGATTGAAGCCATGTAATCGCTGTGACTTTGAGCAAAACCCATCAGGTAGCTATCGACTGTATAGGGAGCCAACCCCTGGCTCTGACGCAACTGGTTAACCGCATTGATCAAATCCGCGGCTGAACCGGCCTGGGCGTGTACCGGTTGGGGCTGAATAAAAAACACCAGGATGAGTAACAGGATCAGCAGGATCAACTGCTGCGGTTTTTCACGCATAGTGAGGTTATTATAGCTTGTTTACCTGAAAAGGAGAAAGCCCAGCAGTTTCTCAAGATTCTTTGATGGGATGCGGAGGAATAATGCTGACCCTCATCCCCAGCGGGGCTGTTAGGTGAGGAGGGCTCATCCGTGTGACTCGTGAGAGAAGAGTTTAACTTTGAGCCTGCTAACAGTGAAAACCGGGAATTAAGGTTGCCTGTTAAGACCCCCGGGGTTTTGATTGCGGGGTTGAGAGAATTGGACACAAACCCCGGGGGTCTAAATATGCGAGTTGGTTGGGGTTATGACCAAAATATTGATGAAACTTTATTCTTCAGACCTCCGGGGTTTGATTGCGAGGTTGAGAAGATTGGACACAAACCCCGGAGGTCTTTGTTCGCGGGATGGTTGGGGTTAATTTCAAAAGAGCGAATCGCTTTTTCTTTTCAGACCTCAGAGATTTGATTGCGGGATTGAGAAGATTGGATAAAAACCCCGGAGGTCTTTGTTCGCGGGTTGGTTGGGGTTATGACCAAAATATTGATGAAACTTTATTCTTCAGACCTCCGGGGTTTGATTGCGGGGTTGAGAAGATTGGACACAAACCCCGGGGGTCTTTGTTCGCGGGATGGTTGGGGTTATGACCAAAATATTGATGAAACTTTATTCTTCAGACCTCCGGGGTTTGATTGCGGGGTTGAGAAAATTGGACAAAAACCCCGGAGGTCTTTGTTCGCGGGATGGTTGGGGTTATGACCAAAATATTGATGAAACTTTATTCTTCAGACCTCCGGGGTTTGACTGCGGGGTTGAGAAGATTCGACACAAACCCCTGGGGTCTTTGTTCGCGGGTTGGTTAGGATGCGGAAATAATAATGCTGACCCTCATCCCCAACCCTTCTCCCTGCAAGGGAGAAGGGGGCTGTTGGGAGAGGGGATATCGCGACAGAAGATTTATTTGCGCATCTTGTTAACTAGGCTGGTTAATCCGTTGACAGCCATAATGGAGACAAAGGCCGTTGTGCCCAGCTTTCCACCACATCCGCCCAGGAGCGGCGTGCTGAGAATGAACAGAAACCCGGTAAATAACCCGGCAAGCAGCATATACCAGAACTTTGGGCTGCGCTTTTCATTTGACATACCAGTAAAACTGGAGCAAATGACCACAACACCGAGCTGGGCGCCAATTCCTGGAACCAACACCGGCAAAGTTAACCCTGCCAGTAAACTGATTACAGTTGAGGCAAGAACAGGGCCCTTGCCGAGAACGGTGTTCAGGTAGAAGGTGAGGGGTGCAGCGATTAATGCTGTCAGAAGGATCCAAAGGCTGGTGTTTAAATTTGGAATTGCTGCAGTAGCGAATGTTCCGCTCAACAGCAATCCGGCAGCGATTACGCTTATAAAGCTCATCGCGCCTAATTTTCCACCAAACCCACCGAAAACATCCCGGCAGATAACAAATATAAGGCCTGCAATGGCGCTGGCTAGAATGATTCCATGGTATTCGGGAAACAAAGCAGCTGAAGACATGCCTGCGAAAGAACCGCAATAAGCAGGTACAGCGTATTTGGGGGCAACCGCCGCCGCCAGTAGACCGACCAGTGCAGACCCGACCACCAAACCTAAACCAAGGTTGTTGTTGAGGTAGAAACTTAATATGCTTCCAACAAAAACAGCGATAAACTCAAACAGTTTTGTTGAGAAACCTACTGATCCAAATTCAGCCTTGAAGACCGTTTTTCCTTCGGTGAAAATCGTTAAAAATGTGCCAATGGCAATAAGAATTACAGCGATGCCCGCTGCCAGGTGTATGGAGAAACTTTGAATAACGGCATTGACGAGCAGAACGGTCGCTGTAATTGTTAAAATGATAAAACCAACCGCTGCTGAAATTTTTGTTGCATTTTTGTTCTGGGTTTTGGATGGCATAGCATTCCTTTCTGTTTGGTTCCGGTTTGATTTAATTTTGTACTGGCAGTGATGGGCTTCAACCAGGTTGGCTCCATCAAAAGAGAATGATGATGATATCGATTTGCCAGGTGCAGTAACCCGCGGTGTTACCAGGCATTAATGGATCCCTTTATGGTTTCAGATCTGTTGCTTTTGGGTAACGCTCCGCGAATCCCTGCTCATTATAATGCAAGATACCATAATTTATGTGGTGGAATTCCGGTGCATATCAACTTAATGATCGGAAGGTTGGGTGGGATGGAGGGTTTCTATTCTGGCAGTTTTATGATCGAGAAGAGATGAGAATATTGAGGTAGAATCAGCCCTAATTGAGAAAATCGGAGGTTATTGTCGAATGCTGGACATGAAATTGATCCGGGAGGAACCGGAACGTATTAGAGAGGCGCTTGAAAAACGCCATATGGACCCCTCACCGGTGGATGTTATTCTTTTGCTGGATGAACAACGCCGCCAGTTGATCCAGGATGTAGAAGAGATGCGAGCTGAACGTAATCTTGTCTCTAAGGACATTTCAAAAATTAAAGACCAGGCTCAGCGGAAGGAAAAGATTGAGGCGATGCGCCATCTGGGCGATCAAATTGATGAGACTGGCAGCAGGCTGAAAGAGGTTGAGGGAAAGCTCAACAGCCTTGTTTCAGAGCTGCCCAACATCCCTGACCCTGATGTCCCCGTGGGTGTGGATGACAGCGATAATATCGTTGTTCGTACGGTGGGCGACCTACCAGGATTTGACTTTGAACCCAAACCGCATTGGGATTTGGGCCCGGAATTGGGCATCATCGATTTTGAGCGGGGTGTTAAACTGGCTGGATCGCGCTTTTATGTGCTCAGCGGTGCCGGAGCGCGCCTACAGCGGGCGCTGATCTTCTGGATGATTGACCTGCATATCCGGCAGGGGTATTTGGAGAAATACCCGCCCCTGATGGTCAGGGGAGATATTTTGTTTGGGTCGGGGCAGTTGCCCAAGTTCAAAGACAACCTGTATAAGGATCATGAAGAGGACCTATGGTTGATTCCGACAGCTGAGGTACCATTGACCGGGTTGCATATGGACGAGATTTTGGATGAAGAGCAACTTCCGTTGCGGTACACAGCGTATACCGCATGCTTCCGGCGGGAGAAGGTCAGCGCTGGGCGTGATGTACGCGGCATTAAACGCGGCCATCAATTCGACAAAGTGGAGCTGTACACCTATTGTCTGCCTGAAAATTCAGCAACTGAACTTGAGCGCATGGTTAGCGACGCTGAAGAGACGGTGGCTCTGTTGGGCATGCCCTACAGAGTACTGCTACAATCCACGGGCGATTTGGGGTTTGGCTCGCATAAGACCTATGATATTGAGGTGTGGGCCCCAGGTTGCGGGGAGTGGCTGGAAATCTCTTCGATCTCCATTGTTGGCGATTTCCAGGCGCGGCGATCCGGTATTCGATACCGACCGACCGATGGAAAGAATACCCGTTTTGTACATACCCTGAATGGCTCGGGGTTGGGGCTGCCGCGCACCTTAATTGCGGTGTTGGAAAACTACCAGCAAGCTGATGGTTCGGTGGTGATCCCTGATGTGCTGCTTCCGCTGATGGGCGGGGAAACCGTGATCAGGCGGGAGGGGTAAGGTTCGGGGCTGAAGCATAATTATTTAATAAATTTAAAATCACGGCGTTTTTTGCCGGAGATAAAGGATAGGGAGCATCAGTTGGGGGTTTCGAATTTCAGATCAACCCCGTGCCTGGCGGGCAAGGTACAGGGCAATCGAACCAGCGACGGCTGCGTTAAGTGAGTCGATCTGCCCCTGCATGGGCAGCCGCATGAGCAGATCGCATCTCTCTTTGACCAGGCGTCGTAAACCGCTGGCTTCGTTGCCGACCACCAGTCCGATCCCGCCGCTCAGGTCAACTTTTTCGGGGAGCTGCGCCCTGGGGCTGTCCTCCAGTCCAATCATCCAACCGCCAGCCTGTTTGAGATGGTCCATAGCCTGGACCAGGTTGTATTGAGCGATCTGGAGCAGCTCAGTGGCCCCCGATGAGGCGCTGACCACAGCTGGGGTCACCGCGGCTGATCGGGCCAGGGGCAGGACAACACCGTGCACGGCAAAGGCTTCTGCAGAGCGCAGCAGGGCGCCCAAATTTTGAGGATCCTGCACCTGGTCTAAGAGGAGAACAAACACCGGTTCTCCCCGTATTTCGGCAGTGTGAATGATGCTTTCCAGGTCTGAATAGGGATAGCTGCTCACGCTGAGGGCGACGCCCTGGTGATGGGGATCAATGCCATCTAAATTGCCTCGCATGACCTGTTCGATGGGAATCCGTAGAGCGCGGGCAAGGTGGATGATTTCGACCAGGCGGTCGCTGGGTTGAAGTTTTTCTGCCAGCCACAGGCGGTTGATCTGCCGTCGTTTGGACCGCAAGACCTCGTAGATCGGATTGCGCCCGGTGATCCACTCACCCACGGCTTACTCCCATCGCCAGGTTGAACCCTGGGGGGTATCCTCGATGATCACCCCCAGCTTTAGTAGCTTATCTCGCACATGGTCTGATAGCTGGTAGAGCTTCTCCTGGCGCAGTTCTTTGCGCAGGGCAAGGATCAGGTCGATAAACGCGTCTGCGCCAGTGGTGGTCAGTTCGGTTGCTTTGAGTTCAAGGCCGAGCACATCCGTCAGCAGTTTGAAGCCGGTTTGTGCAGGCGCCAGTTGTTCATCGGTGGCTTGTTCTGCACGGGCCTGGTTGATCGCCCTGACCAGGTCAAAAATGTGACCAAGAGCGCCCGCAGAGTTGAAATCTTCATCCATCGACTCGACAAAGCCCTGCTGTGTGGCTTCAAGTTGTTCAGCCAGCACATCAAGGACGGCTTTGGACGCACCAGCAGCTCCGGGCTGGGCGGGGCGCAGGGCAGAAAGAAGGCGTTCAAGCGCACGCTGGTTGGCCTCAACGACCTCGCTGTTGAAGGTGAGCGGACTGCGATAATATGAACTGAGTACGAGCAAGCGGAGCACATCGCCTGAATACTCGTTCAGGAATTCGCTGATCGGAACCAGGTTTCCGGTGGACTTAGACATCTTTTCGCCCTTGAGCTGCATCATGCCATTGTGCATCCAATAACGGGCAAAGGGCTTGCCGGTGATGGCTTCCGTTTGAGCAATTTCGTTTTCATGATGGGGAAAGATTAAATCATTGCCGCCGCCGTGAATGTCGATTTGTTCGCCCAGATGGCTGAGGTTCATCGCGGAGCATTCGATATGCCAGCCCGGTCGGCCGGATCCCCAGGGGCTGTCCCAGGCAAGTTCGCCAGGCTTGGCTTTCTTCCACACAGCGAAATCCATGGGGTTTTCTTTGCGCTCATCCACACGAATGCGGCTGCCTGCGTTCATTTCTTCCAGCTTACGCCCTGAAAGCTTGCCGTAATCCCTGGCGGTTTCAACCCGGAAATACACATCGCCATCAACTATGTAAGCAGACCCTTTTTCGATTAACTGGCTGACCATTTTAATAATGGTGTCGATTTCATTCGTGGCTCGGGGGTATTCTGAAGCGGGCAGGATGTTAAGGTCACGCAGGTTATGTTTGAACTCTTCAATGTATTTTTCGGCCAGCTCAAAGGGGTCAACCCCCAGACGGTTGGCGCGATCGATGATTTTGTCATCCACATCGGTGAAGTTCATCACATAGTCCACTTCATAGCCACGGTAAATCAGGTAGCGGCGAACGATATCAAAAACCAGGGCAAACATGGCATGTCCAACATGGGCGCTATCGTATACCGTTGGGCCGCAGACATACATCCTGACCTTTCCCTCTTCGATGGTTTTGAATTCAGACTTGCTGCGGGTCAGGGTGTTGTAAACTCGTAAAGTCATGTTGGCTAAACTCCTGTGCTGTATTGATCAGGTAACACGTCAGTTCAATCGGGCTTGGCGAAAATCATCCTGCCAGCCGCGGTTTGGAGGACTTTTGTGACGGTAACCCTGATGGTTTTACCGATAAAATCATGGCCATCCTCAACCACTACCATGGTGCCATCTTCCATGTAACCAACGCCCTGGCCGTATTCTTTGCCATCTTGGATAATTGCCATTTCAACTGACTCGCCGGGCAGCAGGATGGCTTTGACGGCATTAGCCAGCTCATTGATGTTCAGAACGCTCACGCCTTGCAGTTCAGCGATGCGGTTCAGGTTGTAATCATTGGTCAGGATAGGACAATTCAATTGCCTGGCGAGGACCACCAGGCGATCATCCACCTCGCGCACACCTTCCACATCGATATCGGTGATCGTTATGGGAATGTTGGGGTCTTTTTGCAATTCAGATAAGACTTCCATTCCCCGTCGGCCGCGCTGCCGCCGCAGGTTGTCGGCAGAATCGCTGACATATTGTAATTCATTGAGCACAAAACGCGGTACGAGCAATTGACCGGGCAGAAAACCTGTGCGAGCGATATCGTAAATCCGTCCATCGATGATCGTGCTGGTATCGACCAGGATGCGGCAGCTGTCGATGGGTTTGGTGGAGTCAACAGACGCACTATCGCTGGTCCGGCTGCGGCTGCCGATCCGGAAAAGGGTACGCAACTCCTTTTGACGGGCGACAAAAGTGATCAATCCCAGGTAGCCCAAAACGACTGCACTGATGACCGGTAAAATATTTCCGAAGGGGGGGCCCAGCAGAGACATGGGGTAGGCAAGCAGGAGGGTCAGGACCAGCCCGACCACCAGGCCGATTATCCCAAAGATCAGGGTTTGAGCTGAAACGTTACTCAGGTTTTTCCGCAGAGATTTAATTGGCTTGACGGTAATCCAGGGCGTAATGATGAAACCCAGTATTGAAAAAATTATGGCTGAACCAATTCGATAAACAATGATCGGTTGAGGTTCTATGGACAGGCTACGTTGAAGCATTACCCCCAGATTATGTCCGAAGAAGGTACCGACTGTTCCAAAAACAATGAGTCCAATAATACGAGAAATAAGTTCAATGGACATGATAAATGACTCCTTTTAAGGTGCAAAATAAAATAGATAATAACTGCATTAATAATAACATGCAGGCCGAAATTAGTCAATTTATTGCCTGAAATTATGAAATATACTGATTAATCTCAATAAACTCAAAACATCCGGTCAAAGTATCGCTTCTTGAAAATCGAACAGGTGACTTGCTTGGCATTTGATTTTTATTTGCAACCCGTCAGTAAAAAGGAATGCTGTTCGATATTTAAATAACCGGCTCTTTAAAAAAACCGGGACGGCGACAGGAGACTCAGGTTGGTGTGCAGATGAGATGGGTCAGGCTAATGGGGGGTAATTGGCTGTGGGCTTTTTCCGGTCGTTAATCAATCTATGTTGGATAGGTGTCCCGACATCCGGGTTGAGCAGCAAACTCAACTGGGCTAATGCGTGGGAATCGTACAACCGGTGACCGCACAGGTCGCAAATCCAGGCGGGGAAGTCGGGCACTGTGATCAGGTCATCACCGAGCCAGGTCATCAGGGTGATGGTTTGCCGGTGCTTGCGTCCGCCCTGACATTTTTGGCATGGATAGGATTCATGAATCTCAGATGAGTGTGTTGGCATGGGCATCCCTTGGCGATGATTTTATCACCAAATTGTATTTTGAAAAGGAGATAGTCATCAACGTCCTGTTGCTGGTCAAAGCGGTTAGCAAGGCTGCTTTATTGAATGGCAGAGACGATACCCGAACTGCGTAACAGGGTTATCTCTGAGAGGGGCCAGTAAATCAGCAAAGCCCTTCCGACGATATCTTCATGGGGTACAAAGCCCCACATATGCGAGTCGCTGGAGTTGTTGCGGTTGTCTCCCAAAACAAAATATTCATTTTGTGGAACATCCCAGGTGCCGGTGTAACGCGGCGATTCAGCGATATAGGGTTCGTAGAGCGGCTGATTGTTGACATAAACGATGCCATCGGTAATGCGAACTTGGTCACCAGGAAGACCGATGACCCGCTTAATATAATCCATGTCGCTCGCCCCAGGGGCATGGAATACAATGATATCGCCAATGGAGGGTTGACCAAATGTATAGGCCACCCGGTTGACCAATAAGAATTCACCCTCTTGCAGGGTGGGCTTCATGCTGACATTTTCTACCCGCACCCGGGCAGACAGGGCGTTGATAGCTAAAAAGAGGACCAAAGCCAGCAGGATGGTCTCAACGGTATCTATGAAAAATCCCAAACAGCCGGATCGTTTGGATTTACCTGAGGATTCGTCGGCGGGATTTGCTGATGTTTGTTCGGATTGAAGAGTGTCTAACATTAAACTTTCTTTTTCTGCTTATTGAATTCCCATTATGCACGGGTTAATTATATCGTATCTCACCTAAAAGGGCATTTATTCACGGCGTTTTTTCAGCACCAGGCGAATGGGCGTTCCAATGAAGAGATACTCCTTCCGGATCTGGTTTTCAAGAAAGCGGAGATAGGAAAAATGTGCGTATTCAGGGTTATTGACATACAGCATAAAGGTGGGTGGATCGTTTCTCACCTGGGTGCCGTAGTAAATCCTGAGTGGACGACCCGACCTTGATGGGGCAGGATGGCGGTCCTGGGCAGCCTGGATAATCCGGTTGATTTGTGATGTGGATAGGCGTACCAGGCGCTCTTCCTGAACCTGGAGCGCGAGGGGGAGCACCCGGTCGACTCTTTGACCGGTGAGTGAACTGATGAAAACCATCGGGATATACGGCATAAAGTTCAGCTCTTGACGAATTTGTGCAGTGTATTCGTTGATGGTGTAGGTGTCTTTTTCGATCAAATCCCATTTATTGACAACCACAAGAGCGCTTTTCCATGCGTCTTTGATATATCCGGCAATATGTGTGTCTTGCGCGGTAATGCTGGTGGTGGCATCGATGACCAGGATGGCGACATCGGCGCGTTCAATAGCGTTCATACTGCGGATGACGCTGTATTTTTCAACGCCTGGCTCAACCTTACCCCGCCGACGGATCCCGGCGGTGTCAATCAAGGTGATGGGATAGCCCTGGAATTCAAGCTTGGTATCGATGGCATCGCGGGTGGTGCCGGGGATTTCGCTGACAATGGCGCGTTCTTCGCCGATGATCTTATTCAGCAAGCTGGATTTGCCCACGTTCGGTTTACCGACGATGGCAATTTTGGTAGAAAGATCTTCTTCAGCATCTTCCCCAAATTCAGCAATGAAGCGGACAACCTCATCCAGCAGATCACCCGTGCCGGTCCCGTGTAGTGCTGAAATTGCGTAGGGATCGCCCAGACCGAGTTGATAAAAATCGGCTGCAACCTGGCGGATTTTGGCGCTTTCCGCTTTGTTGACCACCAGGATGACCGGTGGGTAAAGTCGCCCCTCGATGGTGCGCTGTTTGCGGCGTAAAATCTCAGCGATTTCCTGGTCTGCCGGTGTGATTCCTGTTTGCCCATCAACGATGAACAGGATCAGGTCCGCTTCTTCCATGGCCATTTCAGCATGGGCGCGGATTTCCTGGATGAACGCTTTAGATCCGATCGAAAGCGGGGCCTGGGCTTTGCCTTTGGTGGGGTCAATCCCGCCGGTATCCATGACATAGAAGTAATACCCGCTCCAATCTGCTTCTGCCATGAGGCGATCGCGGGTGGTGCCGGGAACCTCATCAACAATGGCCAGACGTTCACCGACCAGGCGATTAAAAAGGGCGCTTTTGCCGACATTGGGTCTGCCCACAAGGGCAATAACAGGTTTACCCATAGGTCGTGATTATACCTCACGCAAAAGGGGTGGGTGTAGAGGGTGAGACGGCTTAACTTTGATGGACGCTTTCGTTTAATGATGCACCGGCCTCAGCGTGTGCAATCTTAGATATTAAAATATTCCCACCGTCTTGAAAATGTAGAAAGAAGAAAAATTTATAACCTGACGGCGGGGTCTGCGATGCTTACAGGCTGGGAAGGTTTCAGGAAAAGGCCTTTTGATAAAATCTGTCCAAATTGAGCCTTGACAATTAGAAAAACATCTTGTAAAATCGTTATCAGAAATCGATTTCAGAAATCGATTTCAGATAACGATTACAGGAAATCATAATGGTAACCATCAAAGATGTTGCTGATTTGGCCGGGGTTTCAAGTTCAACGGTTTCACGCGTTTTAAACGACCGTAATTACATCAAAGAAGAAACCCGCCAAAAAGTGCAGGGTGCAATGAATGCGCTGGGGTACAAGCCAAGTCGATTGGCACGAGGTTTGCGCAGTAATAAGTCTCGCATCATCGGGCTTATCATCTCTGATATTCAAAACCCTTTTTTCACCGGGTTGGTCCGGGCTGTAGAAGATATTGCCCACGAGAATAATTACGCCTTAATTCTTGCCAACGCTGATGAGGATCCTCAGAAAGAAGAATTAAATGTTGATTTGATGATTTCTGAAAGGGTAGCGGGGGTGATCATTACACCAACCAAGGAATACAATTGCCCTGTTAAAAAATTGATCAACAATAAAATTCCCGTTGTATGTGTAGACCGCAGAATTTTGGATTGTGATGTTGATATTGTCCTTCTTGACAATGTGAGCGCTTCTAAAAACTTGGTTGACCACTTGCTATCGATGAATCACCGAAGGATTGGCGCCATCCTCGGCCCTTCTGATGTAACCACAGGGCGAGAAAGGTTGCTCGGGATGAAAAATGCTTTCGAAGAGAAAAATATTCCTTTGGATGAAAATTTGATTTTGCAAAGTATGCCCAAGGAAGAAAATGGGTACAAATTGGCGCATGAATTGTTCGCGTTAGCTGACCCCCCGACAGCGATTTTTGCAGGAAATAATTTACTGGCTTTAGGAGCCATGAGAGCAATCAAAGAACTTGGGCTTAAGATACCTGATGATATTTCAATGGTTTCTTTTGACGATAGCACCTGGAGTGAATTGGTTCAACCCAGCATCACAGTTGTAGCTCAACCGACTTATGAGATAGGAAGAATCGCTGCCGAATTGATCATGAGAAGGATAGAGGATATTAATTGCTCTGTTACAACCGTCATGCTGGAATCCCAGGTACTTTTCAGGGAGTCGGTTCTTCCTCTAGTAACAATATAAGGAGGTGCCTATTTCTAGATTGAACATATAAACCTTTGAATAAATACACTAGACTTCTTTTTGGAGATGAAAATGAAAAAAATTGTTTTAATGTTGATGTCGGTTTTACTGATTTTGAGTTTGTTTTCAGCATGTGCGCCTGTTACAACAGATACGGAAGAGCCAGGACCGGTGGTAGAAGTTGAATCATCAGTTGATGAAAAGCCTGAAAAAATTACGTTCTGGATGATGAAAATCTTTGTTGACACGGGTAACGAATCTGTAGAAGCTCGGGTTGAAGAATTTACAAAAGCCACGGGTATTCCTGTAGACCTTGAATTGATTGCTATTAATGACTTGATGACAAGATGGTCAGCTGCTGTCGAATCAGGGAATTTGCCAGATTTGACATATATGGATTACAACAACCTTGGTGGCTTCCAATCAAGAGGGTTAATGCTCGATGTATCAGAAACCGTTGACGAAATCCAAAGAATAAATGGAGAGATGTCGCCGGCTTTACTTACGAGTTTTTCATATGGTGGACAGTATTATGGTGTCCCCATGTGGGCAGAACCAACAGTCTTATACTATCGTGCTGATCTTTTTGAAGAAGCTGGAATTAAATCTCCTCCAGAAACATGGGATGAGTTTATTGATGATGCAACTCTTTTAACAGATCCTGATACCGGTGTATATGGTGCAGGTTTTTGTATAGGCATGGATTGTACAGATAGTGAATGGTGGTTCCGTGATATCCTTTGGAGTTATGGTGCTTCCTTACTTACAGCTGATGGCAAATCTTCTGCAGTAGAAGAACCTGAATTTCGGGAAGCATCACAATGGATTGTTGACTTTTTCCTCAATGAAAACAAAATTAATCCTCCTTCAGCAATTGGGTGGGATGATGGTGGAAATAACCAAGCTTATCTTTCTGGGCAATCAGCCATGGTTATTAACACTGGTAGCGTTTACAATGCTATCTTCAATACTGATGATTACCCTGATTTAAAAGAACAGACGAAGTTAGCTCTTGTTCCTGGTGGACCTGAAGGGCGTTTCATTACCGGTATTAGCAATGGGTTAGCTGTTTTCAAAGATGCCAAAAATCCATATTGGGGTCAGCAATTAATGATTTGGATGATGGACAAGGAATGGCAAAGAGAATGGATGACGCACGGTGGCTATCAAATTGTTCCCGCATATCCTGAATTAACCGAAGATGAATTTTGGCAAAATGAATACGGAAAAGTATTTTGCGATATTCCTAATTATTATGCATTCTTAGGTTATCCAGGTGATTTTTCGCCCGCCGCAGGTGAAATAACCAAGTCATTTCTTCTTACTCGCAACCTGCAAGAGGTGATTGTGAATAATCAAGCCTTAGATGACATGATCACTCAGCTTCACATCGATATTACCGATGTGATAGAAAAGCATAAATGATAATCCTTTACAAAACGAGGGAGCCATATGGCTCCCTCAGCCTAACTTTGTGAGCTCTGATTTTATGTTAAAAAACATTACAATTAAAAATAAAAAACTATTAACTGCTCTGGTGTTTATTGTTCCAACAATTGCATATTTGATTTTTATGCAAGGGTACCCTTTGCTTAATGCCTTCTTTACAAGCTTAACTGATAAAACCATTGGCATTGAAGGCCATTTTATTTGGTTTAGAAATTACGTAGAATTAGCCAAAGACCCAATATTCTGGAAGACAGTATCTAATAGTTTCGTTTTTACAATAAGTGCGATTATCTTTAAGTTGTTTTTTGGGATGATCATGGCAATTGTTTTAAATCAAAAACTAGCTTTAGTTGATTTATGGAGGGCATTGCTTTTCTTGCCTTGGACCATATCAACTATTGTTACAGTGTTAATGTTTGGATTTATGTATAGCTCCACTGGAGGAATATTTAATACTATTTTGATGGGAGCTAAAGTAATTACAGAACCGATTGCTTGGCTTAGCACTCCGGCGATGGCTATGATATCTGTGATTCTTGTTAACGTTTGGCGAGGAACGCCTTTTTTTGGAATTAGTATACTCAGTGGACTACAAACTATACCCACAGAGCAATATGAAGCAGCTGTGTTAGATGGTGCAAATGATATTCAGAAGTTTTTATACATAACAATCCCATCCATATTAAATGTAATTCTTTTAGTGACAGTAGTATCAACAATTTGGACTCTCAATGACTTTCAAATTATATGGGTGTTAACACGTGGAGGTCCTGTCAATGCAACGCAGGTATTTTCAACGCTAACTTATAATTATGCTTTTGTTAATCTTTATTTGGCAAAAGGAATTGCTGTTTCAGTAGCTTCAGTACCGATAATATTTTCGTTAATATTTTTAGTAACACGACTAATATTTGAACCCAACGATAAATCTTGAAATTATGAGAAGAAAAAATCACATATACAAATTCATTACTTATTGCCTTCTTGCTGTGTTTCTGCTCACGGCTTTATTTCCAATTTACTGGATGTTAATCACTTCTTTTAAGCCCCTTGGAGATATTTATACACTAAACCCCACATTTTGGCCAAAACCATTTTCGTTATCTGGATACCAGTACTTGTTGAAAAATACAAAATATATTTCTTGGTTGATAAATAGCACTTTAGTATCCTTAATCTCAGCTTTAATTACCGGGATTTTTAGTATACCGGCTGCTTATGGTTTAGCGAGATTGAATTTTAAAGGTCGAAAATTATTGGCAAATATTATTCTCCTTGCATATCTTTTACCCCAAACATTATTGTTTATTCCAATCTACATTATGGTGACAAAATTTGGCTTGTCTCGATCTATTTGGGGGTTGTTGTTAGTGTATCCTTCCACAACAATCCCTTACGCTACATGGATGTTGATTAGTTACTTTAAATCAATCAACTCCGAATTCGATGATGCTGCATTTGTTGATGGGTGTTCTCGTTTTCAAGCCCTTATTAAGGTGATAATTCCTTTGTCAGCACCAGGGATTGTCTCTACATTAATCATGTCTTACACGATGTGTTGGGGTGAATACCTGTTTGCTTTAGTAATTTTAAGCGGAAACACAAAAACCCTTCCATTGGGATTGTCAGGGATGTTATTTGGAGACGTTGCACGTTGGAATGCTATTATGGGCGGAGCTATTATTGCTACATTACCCGTAATAATAATATATATATTTGCATCGAAATATATTGTCTCAGGTTTGTCCCTTGGTGGATTGAAAGGCTAATAAAAATCAAATGAGAAAAAAAGAGCTTATTGTAATATTAAACCCTGATTATGATCCCGAAGTGGAACGAGAAATATTTACTGAGGCTGGCTATGAATTTGTATCTGCTCAATGTGATAATGATGAAGAAACAATTTCTGCAGCTAAAGACGCTGTGGGAATAATAAACATCTACTGCAATATCACGGAAAATGTAGCTAATAATTTGACTAAATGTAAGGTCATTGTCAGAGCGGGTGTAGGTTATGACATGATTGATGTAAGAGCTTGCCGAACACGAGGAATAGAAGTGTGCAATGTGCCAGATTATTGTATTGAAGAAGTCGCGGATCATGCAGTTGCATTGCTGCTCACTCTCCAAAGAAAAATTCATCTCCATAATAATTACACAAAAAAGGGGATCTGGAATGGAGAATTAGTAGGTGATATTCATCGATTAAATACACAGAATTTGGGAATTATTGGTCTGGGGTTAATTGGCCGTAGGTTTGCCAACAAAATGAAAGGGTTTACGCAAAGAATTTTCGCGTTCGACCCATACATGCCTGATGATTATTTTGTTAAAGAGAAAATAATTAGATTAGATTTAGAAGATATTTTTTTACAATCTGACATAATTAGTTTTCACTGCCCATTGACACCGGATACTTATCATATGCTTTCAAAGACAGTCTTTGAAAAGATTACAAGAAAACCAATTATCGTCAATGTCAGTCGTGGTGCCCTTATTGATCAACCAGCGTTAATTAATGCATTGAAAACAGGAATTGTGGCCGGGGCTGCATTAGATGTTCTAGACGGGGAGCCAAATCTTCCTAGTGAAATGTTGTGTTTTAAAAATGTAATTATTACACCTCACATTGCCTGGTACTCGGAAGAAGCTGAGACAGACCTTCGAACTCGAAGTATAGAAGAAGTGCTCAGGGTAATTCGTGGAGAACCACCTAAAAACCCCGTTCCTTGAATATGCTTTTCAGCATTTATAGGTGAAAATATTTTATTGGAAGCTGACACTAAAAAAGAAATTAGATCTTGCGAGATTTATTATTGCAAAACCATTACAAAATTAAGGAGAAACAAATTATGAAAAACTGTAAAAACTTGAATGGCGTTATCGTTCCGATACTCACACCCTTTAATGATAAAGATGAAATCGATTATCCAGCATTGAATAAGTTGGTAGACTATTTGTTGGATAAAGGGGTGAATGCTCTTATGGTTGGAGGGACAACTGGTGAAGGAATGTTAATGAGCCTAAATGAGAGGAAAGATTTACTCGAATCAGTTGTTGACTTTACAGGTAAAAGGACACCAATCATTGCACATACAGGTTGCATTGATACAAAAAGTACGATTGAACTAACCAAGCACGCGCTTCAGGTTGGGGCAAACTATATCTCAGCCATACTCCCTTACTTTTTTACGCTTGATGATAATCAAATATTTCAACATTTCATAAGTATTTCTGAGGCGGCGGAATCTTTGCCAGTACTAATTTATACTTTCCCAGGGAATGCTAAAAATGATATATCTGCTGATCTTCTAAAGCGTTTGATAGATGCTAAATCAAATATTGCTGGAATCAAATCAAGCAATTCAGATTTAATTCGGTTCCAGGATTACGTTACTACCGGTGGTGAAGAATTTATTACCTGTTTTGGTGTCGATGAGCTTATGTTAGCTGGATTAGCTTTTGGAAGTAAAGCTCAAATCTCAGGCAACGCAAATGTATTTCCTACTCCATTCATTGACCTTTATAAAGCTTTTAACTTTGGTGATCTAGAAAAAGCTCAGAATCTTCAAAAAACAGTAACACACATTGTAAAAAACCATCGCGCAGGTATTACGCCAGCCTTTTTCAAAGCATCGTTAAAGGTTCTTGGTATCCCAGCAGGAAATGTTCGACCACCGATGAGGGAATTGACAAAAGATGAATTTGCGTTAATTGAGAAATTTGTTATTCAGATGCAATCAAGCTCAAACGTGTAATAACTGCCTAATAGAAAAGAGAATAGATGAAAACAGGCTTTGTTTTTCATGAAAGCTACTTGTGGCATGATTTAGGTTCTGCAGCCGCGTATATTCCAGCTGGAGGTTATGTCGAACCCGAATTGCATATTGATAATCCTTCTGCAAAAAGACGTTTTCGAAATCTGATTGAAGTAAGCGGGATCTTGCGTAACCTTGTCTCAATTACCCCGAGACAGGCAACAATTGATGAACTGACTATGGTGCACGGAAAAGAGTACGTCGAAAAAGTAAAAAAATTAAGTGACTCCAAAGGTGGTGATGCGGGTGAAAATGCGATAGTGGGAATTGGCAGTTATGAGATAGCTGCTTTGGCTGTTGGTGGATGCATTGAAGCTGTAGATGCAGTTGCAGATAACCGTGTCGAAAATGCTTATGCCTTGGTAAGGCCAGCAGGCCACCATGCAGAACCTGATTTTGGTAGAGGCTATTGTATTTTCAACAACATTGCTATAGCGGTTAAATATGCCCAAAGAATTAAAGGATTTAAAAAAATAGCAATTGTTGATTGGGATGTTCACCATGGCAATGGTAATCAAAAAGCTTTTTACCAGGATCCTACGGTGTTAACAATTTCTATTCACCAAGATCGGCTATTCCCTCAAGATATGGGCTTAACCACTGAGGTTGGTGCAGGGAAAGGAGAAGGATTTAATATTAACATCCCATTTCCGCCGGGCACAAGTTCTGGTGGTTATATTTCTGCCTTTGATCGAATAATCAAACCTGCGCTTGATTTATTTAAACCCGAGTTAATCATTGTTGCTTGTGGGTTTGATGGAAATATTATTGATCCATTGAGTCGCCAGTTACTTTATTCTGAAGACTATCGCTTATTCACAAGGATTTTAAAAGAGGTGGCAAGAGATCATTGTCAAGATAGATTAGTGCTCTGCCAAGAAGGGGGATATTCCACAGCATATGTCCCCTTTTGCGGGTTAGCGGTTTTGGAAGAGCTGTCTGAATACTCAACTCAAGTGAATGATCCCTTTCTTGCTGCTCGCAAAGGTGTGTTTCCATATCGTGAACTCCAAACATCTCAAGATCAAGTCCTGATAGAAGTTGAGAAGATCCGTAATAAATATAAAGATAGAATTTCGGGAGAAGTTTAATTTATCACCAATCAATTGTTAGTAAGAGATTGTTGAGGTTTTAGAAATGTTAATTATTGTGTGGTTATTGAAGTCTTTTCTTGCTATTTTTGTAATGTGTTCATGATGTTAAGCAACGCCTATGAATTTCAATACAAAATCACTCAAAGATCTAAGTTAGGTTAAATAATTAGAATTGAAAAACTTCAGAAAAGAAATTTGATTTGGTTCCCTTTGAACAGGAGGCATAATAATAATTACTTAGAAATTACGCATTCACATGCATTTCACCAAATAAAAAATTAGGAGAAAAACATTGAAAGACTTTACAAAATTAATCGATGAATATTATTCCAGGCTTTCTGAAGAAAGTCAGCAGGCTGTCAATGATGCCGTTGAAATAATCGTGACCCAAAAAGAACTGGGTCATAAAGTAATGGTCATTACCGGTAGCGGTCCTAACCTTCACGAGGGTGTAACGACCTTCATCGCAGAATTGATGCATAAAGGGATTATCGATGGTGTTTCCACAAGTTCTGCTGTGATCGCCCACGAATTGGCAGGAACTCTGGATAAGGTTCACCGGGTGAACGGTGTCGAATTGGGATTTGATACCGAACGGCTTCCACGCGGAGACATATTCGAAATCACGCATCTCTCAGAAGAATATTTAAGTGAATTGGAAAAAGAAATGCCTTTAGATCGAGATTTAATTGATCGAGGCATGAAGCTGGATGGTAAAGATATTATCAAAGCAGCAGGAAATATGGCTTACCCCATGGGGCTGAGAACAGAGCGGATTTCAAAAGAAATCCTAGCCTTTGCAAAGATGTTCGGTGTCCCATTTGAACAAGCGGCTGGCTGGGGTTGTCATCCTTTGACGATGCTCGGCGCCGGTGCGGTGAATAATCTGCCTGTTTTGGTGACTGTTCCTCAACTGGTCGGCGGCGGCGGGGTGGGCTTATGCCTGGGAGATAGTATTTCCATCACTGAACGCAGTTCGCGAATTGCAAAGATGATTGATGAATCTGCTGTGTTGATTGAATCGGCTGTTGCTCTAACTCAAGAAATCCATGACGGCCCCTTAGAGAACTTCACCGGGCATGGCATCTGGAGTCAATGGGACGGCGGACCTTCGGCAAGGTTGAAAGGCAAACATTTAATTCGAATCGACCTTGACCCTCAATTAAAAAGAGCTTGGGACCTGGAGAGATCGGGTTCAACCATTCAGAAGGCGATTGACCAGGGTTTGCCAAAAACCAAACTGACCGGCATACCCTTCAGGATGGAAATGTCTGGGTTTGCACGCTTGGAAACCAGCATGCCCATCATCGGCGATATTGGCATGGTTTGGCCGATTTTGGGGTTCAAGGTGGCAGAGCGTCTGGGCATTCAATTGTCTTACATCAGCCATCCACAAGATACACCCGAGGGCCAGCAATTCCGAAATTGGATCGTGGATACCGTTAAGCCTTTCTCAATAGAAAAAATAAATCAGAAAACTAGAAATTGGAGTTAATTATGAAAATCACTGCTGTTATTCCTGCTCGCTTTGGGTCTTCCCGGCTTGAAGGGAAACCGTTAAAAGATATTTGGGGAAAACCAATGATCCAACACGTTTATGAACGTGTGTTACAGGCAAAAAATGTTGAGCGTGCTATTGTGGCAACCGATGATGAGAGAATTGTTGAAGCTGTTGAAAAATTCGGCGGAATCGCAAGAATGACTTCGATTGACCATCAGAGCGGTACCGACAGAGTCGCAGAAGTTATGAGCAACGAAAAAGCGAGTATTGTGATCAATGTTCAGGGTGATGAGCCGCTCATCGACCCCAGGTTGATTGACGAGGCATCTCAACCGCTTATTGATGATGATTCTTTGGTGGCAGCGACATTATGCAAACCAATTCTTCAAGAAGAAAAACTAAGTAACCCAAATGTCGTTAAGGTGATCAGGGACTACCAGGATTTTGGTATTTATTTCTCTAGATCGGTGATTCCTTACCCGAGAAATAAAGAAACGTTTCAGGCTTATGAACATATTGGGATTTATGTGTATCGGCATGATTTTTTGATGAAATTTGTTCAGATGCCACAATCAAAACTTGAGGTCATTGAATCACTGGAACAATTAAGAATAATCGAGAATGGTTTCAGGATTAAAGTCGTCGAAACGCAATACCCATATACCGGGGTGAGTGTTGATACTCAAGAAGATCTTGAGGAAGTCAGAAAAATAATCGCATCAAACAAGTGAGTTGGAAATGATCATTGGAAAACTGCATGACGTTATAGAGCAAGCGCATCAATCGCCAAATATTGCACGTGCTCTCGATTACCTTACTTCCGTAAACCCCGATGAAATTCCAGATGGTCGCTATCTTGTTGATGGACAGGATGTAATCGCGATTTTTTCAAGGTTTACAACCACAGTCTATATCGATGATGTTGAAGTAGAAGGGCATAGAAAATACATCGATATCTATTACCTGATTTCTGGCAATGAAACAATAGCCTGGGCTTCAGTTGACCCGATGGACGCTTCTTTCGATTACCATGAGGACAATGATGTATGGAAGAAAGTGGAAAAAGTATCTGACCTCAACTTTTTTTCAGTAGAGAAGGGTGATGTCGCGATACTTTTCCCTTCAGATGCACATGCACCTCAAATTTCAAAGGATCATCCCATTGAAGCAAGAAAAATTATTCTAAAGGTCGCTGTTTTATAAATGTTAAATATTAATTTTTCGAACACAGCACGGGTTCTTTTGTTTAGGGATTGCGGGAGGATTGGTGAAGGATAAATATTCATTAGGACTGGATTTTGGGACCGAATCGGTTCGGGCTGTATTGGCCAGGGTGGTTGATGGAGAAATTGTGGCTTCCTCTGTTTCCAGGTATGCTGATGGCGTGATCGATGATTATCTGCCTGGAACGAATATCAAACTGCGGCCTAATTGGGCCTTGCAGAATCCCCAGGATTGGCTGGACGGGCTTGAGAAGGTCATCATTGATGTCACGAGAGATCACGGGATTACACCAGAAAGCCTGGTCGGTATTGGGGTTGATTTTACTGCTTGCACTTTGGTGCCAACCCTTGAAGATGGTACACCATTGTGTTTTTTGGCTGAATATCGCCAGGAGCCGCATGCATGGGTAAAATTGTGGAAACACCACGGCGCCCAGGACCAAGCCAATCGAATCAACCAAATTGGGATCGAGCAAAATTGGGATTTGCTGCCCTATTATGGCGGAAAAATATCCTCTGAATGGTTATTGCCAAAGGCGCTGGAAATCCTGGAAGAGGTACCTGAAATCTATCAGAGAATAACCTACTTCATTGAAGGGGCGGATTGGGTTACCTGGCAATTGACCGGAGAGCTGACCAGAAACACCTGCTGCTCCGGATATAAGGGGCCCTGGCAGAAAAAGCTGGGATTTCCCGGTAAAGAGTTTTTAATTTCGATCAACCCTGGATTAGCAGACCTGTTTGAGAGAAAAGTGTCTGGCCCGATTCTGGCACCGGGTCAGCGGGCAGGCGGGCTGAGCAAACATTGGGCGCAGCGATTAAATCTTGCGCCTGATTGCCCAGTTAGCGCAGGAATTATCGATGCACATGCAGGGGCAATTGGCGCAGGTGTCAGTGAGCCGGGTGTGATGCTCCTGATGATGGGCACTTCAACCTGTCACATGTTATTGTCTGAACATGAGGTGCTGGTTGAAGGCATATCCGGGGTGGTTGAAGATGGGATCATTCCAGGGTTGTTTGGCTATGAGGCTGGGCAGGCAGGCGTCGGTGATATATTTAGCTGGTTTGTGAACCATTGTGTACCTCAATATTATTATGGAGGAAAGCAACTGGACGAAGGCGACTTGCATAACCTGCTCATCAAGAGAGCGGAAAAACTAATTCCAGGCGAATCTGGTTTGTTAGCCTTAGACTGGTGGAATGGGTGCCGAACCCCCCTGGTTGATGCTGACCTGAGCGGAATGATTTTGGGATGCACCTTGCAAACTAAACCGGAAGAGATTTATCGTGCATTAATTGAGGCAACTGCCTTTGGAACCCGTATGATCATCGATCTGTTTCAAAATGGCGGCATTGAGATCAACACGTTGCGTGCAGGAGGCGGATTGATAAAAAACAACCTCCTGTTGAAAATATATGCTGATGTGACCAATTTGCCGATTGAAATATCACCATCAGAGCTGATCAGTGGGCAGGGGGCTGCTATCCTCGGCGCGGTAGCTGGGGATGCATATCAGACCATTCATGAAGCCGTACGGAAAATGACACCGCCAATATCGAGAATGATTGAACCCAATGCTCGCATGCATGAATATTACAATCATATTTATCGTGAGTATGAACGTTTGCTCACCTATTTTGGCAGAGATCCTGAATCACCCATGAAGCGATTAACCAATTTTCGCAATTTTATTCTTCAAGAAAAAGAGGAGCAAGTATGACCATGTATGATTACCCAAAAATCATTGAACCTGACCCAATCCCTGAAGATGCTGTTGTTTTGGTTGCAAGCGGTGACCTGCGCCTATCGGCAAACCAAATTTGCTGGCCGGCGCAGGCAAAATTGGAAGAGAAATTAACCGAGATTTTATTAAGAAAAGGCTTGAGGGTTATCCGCGCGCACGAGTATGACCCAATCGAAAAGCACGGATTCATTTCTACCCAAAAACAGGGCATCGAAATCTTCAAAAAGATACCCAAGGACTGTCGAATCATCATTGCAATTGCTGTATGGCAGTACAGCTATCATGTGCTGGCAGGTTTGCGCGACCATAGAGGGCCGATATTGACCATAGCCAATTGGGAAGGTGAATGGCCTGGTTTGGTAGGGCTATTGAATCTCAATGGGTGTCTGACAAAAATGAAAGTACCCTACAGCACCATTTGGAGTAAAAACTTTGATGACCCCTTCTTTTTGTCTGGAATTAGCGAGTGGATTGAAACCGGAATGATTGTCCAAGATGCCAGCCATGTGAAAAAATTGGATTTACGAGCAATACCCGCGCCCGAACGCGAATTGGGAGAAGCCTTAGCACGGGAACTGAAAAATGATAAGGCGATTATGGGAGTTTTTGACGAAGGATGCATGGGGATGTACAATGCCATTTTCGATGACGAGTACCTCAATCCCATGGGAATCTACAAAGAGCGCCTGAGCCAATCGGCTTTGTTAGCCGAGATGAAACGTGTGTCGGAAGTGGAAGCACAAGCGGCTTATGATTGGCTGAAAAATAAGGGAATGTCTTTTGATTTAGGGACTAATAGGGATGAGCATTTAACCGAATGGCATATCCTTGAGCAGATGAAAATGTATATTGCTGCAGTCAGGATGGCGGATTTCTTTGGGTGTGATTTTATTGGAATACAGTATCAACAAGGCTTGAAGGATATGGCGCCTGCTTCTGACCTTGTGGAAGGTCTGCTCAACAATGTTGACCGACCGCCGGTGTATCATATCAAAACAGGTGAAGAATTATTTTCTGGGAAGGCCATTGTTCATTTTAATGAGGTTGACGAGGGCGCCGGCGTTGACGCACTCGTAACTAATCGAGTATGGAATGCAATGGGTTATGCTCCGGAAACGACCCTGCACGATATCCGCTATGGAGAAACTTACCAGGGTGGTGAGATTGATGATTTTGTTTGGGTGTTTGAAATATCGGGATCCGTGCCGCCTGCACATATTGAAGGCGGGTATCAGGGTGCAATCAGCAGACAGCAAGACCGGATGTATTTCCCGATGGGTGGTGGAACACTTTCTGGCGTTTGTAAAGAAGGAGAAATCGTTTGGAGCAGGGTTTATCAGGAAGACGACAAGATCCATGCCGATATTGGGCGGGGGACTTCAGTTAAATTACCTGATGAAGAAACTGAGAGAAGGCTGCAGATGACGAGTGAGGTATGGCCCATCATGAATGCTCGACTTCATGGCGTTAGCCGTGACCAGTTGATGGGCAGGCATAAATCGAACCACATCAATGTCGCCTATGCTCCCACGGCAAAGGACGCAAACCTTGCATTGATGGTTAAAGCCGCCATGTTTAATGAGATGGGTATTGAGGTCCATTTATGTGGAGATGTTTAAACTTAATGAGTGGCTGAAAAAATATTCGCCTTCAACACAGAATTTCTGGTCGAGTAGAGTAAATCAGAAATCGAAACAGCCGTCTTATGCTTTCAAAAAGGTTGAAAAACCTGGAAAAGAAGCACAAGACGGCTGTTCAAAAATAATGAATAATTTTTGCAAACTTTGATGCCTTATTCCGCTTCGGTGATAGTCACTTCGATGGAACTTGGCAGGATGGCATCAACACTAATCAGGTTATTTTCCAGCAAAACCGTTGGCGCTAATTGGTATGTCCCCGGTCCCCGGTCTGAAAGGTTAATCAGGACAAAGATGTCTTCCAGGTTGAGCCCGTCCAACAGCGGTAACGGACCAGAGAGGAAAATGTCCACACTTTCAGGTGAAATTTCAACCACGAAGCCGGCTCCCAGGCCTCTAATTTGTATGGGGACATTGATAAAGCGGATGCTGCTCTCGATGGGGTCGATACTAATTTGAATGGTGACATTCTGGCTGCCCACCACGTTAATGCCCTCAGGGAGGTTCAGAGCAACCCTGATCTCGATATCTTCGCTGGCCATATTCAGGTTGATTGGCGCTGTTTCAACATAACCCGGAATAGAATCGACCAGGTCATAATCTGCTGAAAAGATGGTTACAGCCGGTGGAGAAGAAAAAATGTTGGTCAGCCGGTACCCGGGGGCTACCTGTCCGCTGGTGACAATTTTTACCACCACTGTTCTGAACCCACCGCGCTGGGTGACCGGTACAGTGACCTGTACGGAGGCTGGGTTAAGGTTGATTCCTGTAACTGGAACATCCTCTGCATCCAGCGGGGTCAGTTCGATCATGCGCTGGACATCTTCGGTTGCATCGGAAATATTGATCTCAGCGTCGATATGGTCGATTGTTTCAATCAGCGATTTGGGGCCGGAGATGAGCACGTTTTCATCGCTCAATACTGGCATCTGGGCTTCAAAACCAATCGTTGGGTTTCCAACTACCTTCAGGTTGATGGGAAAACTTTCAGTGACGATTGCATCTAATTTAACGGTTACATTGGCTGGCATTACGCGCGTGATTTCAGCTGGCGAAAGGGCAAGGTTGACCTGAGGGGTCAGGGTATGCACCCCAGATTCCAGACCGGATAGGTCGAGCACCACATCGATCAGGTTGATGTCATTTTCGAGTTGTGTGTGAAATGAGGATGGCGCGCGAATTGTCAAATGAACCTGTTGAGTAATTTCATTGATGATGGTCAGATCTGGATCCAGGCCGATGATCTCCATGGGCAGGGGCCTGGGGTAGGTACGTGTTTCAGTGGGGTCTGCCAGGGTGACTGCGTAGATCCATACAATGGTGGCAAAGACCAGAGCCGTCAGAAGGGTGGGGAGGCTGCGAATGATCCTGCGAAGGTGTTTCATAATTCATCACCCTCTTTATCTGCGCCTTTGCCTGTGGTGAACAGGGATAATAAGCGGGTTGCCAGGCTTTTTTCTTGCTTTAACTCGGCTGCCTGGAAGAATGCCAGCAGGGTGTTTTGAAACCGTTCCATATTGAGGCGGTGAAATATTTTACCGTCCTGGGCGATGGAAATACTGCCGGTTTCTTCGGAGACTACGACGGCAACGGCATCACTGACTTCTGTGATGCCAAGGGCAGCACGATGGCGCAATCCCAGTGTGTGTTCGAGCGAGCGGTTGAGCACACCGCTGGATGAGAGCGGCATCACGCAGGAGGCGGCAACCAGCCTATCATTGACGATGATGACAGCACCATCATGCAGGGGCGTGTTGGGATAAAAAATTTGTAACAGCAATTCGGGCGTCACCTGGGCGTTCAATGATACGCCGGTGCTTACATACTCGCCCAGCCCCTGGTTGCGTTGAATGATAATCAGAGCCCCATGGTGGCGTTCAGAAAGGCGCCCGCTGGCTTTGATGACCGCATCCAATGTTTCCAGGAATTGTCTTTCGGTGATGTTGCGCGTACGGATCAAGAAAGACATATTTCCTGCCCGGCCAACCCGCTCTAATGTGCGCCGAATTTCTGGGGCGAAAATAACCGGAATGGCAAACAGCAGGGCTGGCAAAACCGTTCTGATCAGCCAGGAGAAAGCCGGTAGTTCGATCAGGCTGGTAAACAATGCCAGAAGGACGATGATAAAGAACACCCCTCTTAGCAACACCAGGGCTTCAGTATCACGCAGGAACATCAGAACGATAAAAAAGACTGCGCCAACCAGGACGATATCGAGTAAGTCGGTCCAACCAAAGCGCTGGATAAGAAATGAGAGGTCGTTTAAGAATTGAGCCATACGAAACTTAAAAAAATTAAACTAAACTGCATTGATCGATTCAAAGGGCTGCGCCAACACTTTATGCCAGATCGAGGTAGGTTTGTTACAAACTGCTTTTTGAGCCGCAATTTGCCAGGCCGGGTAGGTGATTTGAGCAGGAAGCTGAAGATTAAACGCGAATTGTTCGGGGTGAATTTCTCCAGCCTCAAGCATTTTGTTGGCAACCAGCAAGATCTCCACCTGGTGGAATTGAGCATGCTTCTCAAAGGCATTAAAAACCAGGGAAGGCAGAGCATCGAAGAATTCACCAGGGAAAACCCTGTACAGGGTGCCAGAAAAATTCCAGCTTTCCCAGAGGATGAATGCCTGGATGTGCTCATTTTTTGAGAGTGTAAGAACCATTTTTGACCCAAGGGATTCATACAGGTCAGAGAGAGATTGCCGGGTCAGTTCCTTCCATGCTCTTTCTAACTGTGTTGCAGGTACGGAGTTGACGGAAGTGGCGAACCAGTCCTTTGAAATATTAATGTGCAGAGGCGCAAAATTATTTATTGATTGAATTGTATCATTAAGCGCCCGTTGTGTCCTTAACCAGGTGTCTTTAAATGTTGTTTCTGTATTAATGATCACGTCGGCGCGAGCGAATTTGTCGATTTGCGGGGGTTGGGAATTGATCCTGGCTCTTGCTTCTTGATTCGTTAGAGCCCGCGAACTTCGTAAACGTCGCATTTGATGGTCAACAGAAGCATAGCTGACCCAAATTTTATCGCAATGGCTGCTGAGACCCGCTTCAATGAGTTTGATCGCCTCGATGGAGACCACCGGATGCCCGGCAGTCTGGATCCGATTGTAAATGGTTTCGGTCACCTCGGGGTGGACGAGTGCTTCAAGTTTTTCTAATGCGCGGAGATCGTTGAAAACGATCTGCCCGAGTTTTTTGTTGGAAATTTGACCATGCTCGGTTTTAATCTCTGGGCCAAAGGTATCCAACACCTGCTGGTAGGACCTTGTTCCCGGATACAACATGCGGTTGGCGATGGAATCCGCGTCGAGACCGAACAGGCCAGCGTTAGCCAGCATGTGGCGAATCACGCTTTTTCCCGTAGCGATATTTCCTGTGATGCCAATGATGAAGCTTGAATCAATCATCTTCGTCGGTCCACGCTGAAGTATACCTCATTTATCCTGCGCTCATCGCTGGCTGGGTGCTATAATTCGGATATGTTTCTAGAAAATTTGGCTAAGGCGGCTTCCATTCAATGCGGTTTGCAGCAAGAAGCGCCCATCCTTGTAGGGGTTTCGGGCGGAGCTGACAGCCTGGCTTTGCTATTCGGTTTGGAGGCTCTGGGGTATCCACTGGTGATTGCACATGTTGACCATGCCTTGCGCCCAGAATCCAGAGCTGAAGCGGATTTTGTGAAAAATATCGCCACTTTACAGGGACGGGAATTTTTCAGCCAGAGAATTGATGTGGGCGAATTTGCTCAAAATGAACGCTTGTCGATTGAGGAGGCGGCGCGAGAAGTTCGTTACCGGTTCCTGTTCGAACAGGCGCGGCAGCAGCGATGCCAGGCTGTCGCTGTTGGGCATCATGCAGATGACCAAGTCGAGACGGTATTGATGCATTTGCTGCGCGGATCGGCGCTTTCCGGGTTAAGGGGGATGGCTTTCTGGAGATTGATGCCCCAATGGGATGCACAGATCCCGTTGGTCAGGCCGCTGCTTGGTTTCTGGCGGGAGGAAATTGAGGCTTATGTGAACTCGTTAAGTCTGACGCCGTGTGTAGACCTCTCTAATCTCGATACGACTTTTTATCGGAATCGGCTCAGACAGGAATTGATCCCGGAATTAGAAACCTACAACCCCCGGCTTAAGGTTGTGATTCGCCGCATGGCGGAGGTACTGAATGAGGAGGCGAACTGGATGGATCAGCTCAGTCTTCAGGGGTACCAGGAATGTTTGAGCAAAGAGGCAGAAGATTGGATAGAGATCAAGCTTTCACATTTTCTGAAGCAACCAAAAGCTTTACAGCGGCGGGTATTACGGCATGCCATTGAAAAATTGCAACCTGATTTACGCGATATTGGCTTTGATGCGATCAACCGCGGGCTGAATTTTGCCTGTGGCGCAAACTCTGGGGATCAAATCGACCTGATTGCCCGTTTGAACCTGGTGGTGGTAGGAGACGTTTTGATTATTAAAACCTGGTCAGCAGAACTGCCGGATTTTGATATGCCGCTGTTGACCGAGCCATCTTATCAAGCGGCGCTTGACATCGAGAAACACGTCAAACTCAGGCATGGCTGGTGGCTGGAAGCCGACATTCTTGAGGAAATTCCAGCAGAGCCGTTAAAGGACGTCAAAAATATCCCCACGGATGAGGTCTGGCTCGATTATGACCATGTGACGACGCCAATGACAGTGCGGGGACCGGCGGAGGGCGAACGTTTCCAACCCCTGGGCATGGACGGACATTCGCAAAGCTTACAGGATTTGTTTGTTAACCAAAAGGTCCCGGCACATTTGCGCCCATTCTGGCCGCTGGTTGTTTCTGAGGGGCGGATTGCGTGGGTCGTTGGCTTGCGCCCGTCAGAAGCGTTTAAAATTGCAGAAAATACACAGCGAATACTGAGGATTAAATTAAAAAAAGGCGATCATTGATCGCCTTGTGAATTCCGATAAGGGTGTAAGGCTAATTGTCCGCTGGGCTTTCTTCAGGATCATCACCAAGTTCATAGCCCTGTTGCAAGGCAAGGCTGCGCAATTTCTGGCGCACCTCACGAAATTGGATCTTCGAGATGCCGAGTTTCTGGCGAATCTTATCAGAGGGGGCACCTTCGATCAGGTCGGTCAATACGCTTGTCCAACGGCACATATCAAAGGAAATGCGTTTCTCGAAGCCAGCCGCTGCCGTGATGTCTTCGAGGATGTATTCCAGGCGCCGCGCTGTCCAGGGGAATAATCGATCCTGTAGCGCATACTGCTGAGCATATTCTTCAAAAACCTCAACCCATTGCGGAGATAGGGGCAGTTTGCGTTCTTTATAACGATAGCGGGGGTTGGTATACCGAATAAAAACAAAGGCATCCTGTGGATTCTCAACGTCGAGGTGATTGAGGTTGATCTCGATGCACTCCCCTTTCTTAATTCCAGTTTCTAAAAGCAGCATGAGCAGGGTGGAAGGTCGGGCGTCGGGTTGATCTCCGTAACGCATATTTTCCGCAGTTTTTAGTGCGGTTTTTAATTCGGGATGGGTCAACACCGTTGGCAGGGGGCTGGAAACAGTTTTTTGGGGAAGTTTTTCTGCCGGGTCGTTGACCAGCACACCACCTCTTTGTAACCAGCGGAAAAAACTTTTGACTGAGGTGATCCTTCTGGAAAGGCTTTTTGGACTGCAGGGAATACCGCGTTCGTTTTCGAGCCAGTTGAGGAAATTTTCAAGGTCTTTCTGGGTAACTTCACCGATGGTGATATCGGGCGGCAGAAAGACATCGAGCAGGTTGAGATCGGCGACAAAGGCTTTAATGGTGTAAGGAGACCGCCCCTGGTCATTCAGAAAATAGTTCCAGGCCTGGATAGCCGGCTTGAGATGCGTCCGCTCATGTAAATGGGCAGGCACGCCAAGTGAATCTTTGGATTGGTTTGTCATCAGACCTCCCCGTATAATTTTCGTGTAGTCAATGTTTAAAAATGATTATAAATCAATATCCGCAGAATGTCAATTGGTGTACCTATTTTATTTGCAAGGCTTCAATTAACAATTCGTGAATTAGAATTTTATCAGGCACCAGAACGCTGGCGCCAGCAGTGGTGACCCAACTATAGGCTTCGTCAAAGCCGACCACATAATTGCGGATATCGCCATTCTCGTAGATGGTATTTGCCAGGGGAAGCATGGCGATCACTTTGCTCACCTCGATATCCGTCTGGACGTAGCTGGTGTAAGCATTGTAGAGTTCAGGCACCTTGAAGACCACGTCAAGGCTCATCAAACGCCTGAAGATGGCCACGACCACTTCCTGGGCACGGCGGGCGCGGTCAACATCACTGGTGGAATAGCGCGAACGTACATACCAGAGGGCAACATCTGCATTCATGTTCACAGTACCCGGTCCAACGCTGCACCAGCCGCTTTCATTGATCCAGTAAGCGCAGCTATCGGTTAAATTCTCTTTAACTTCGACATTGATCCCCCCCAGACTGTCAATCACGGATTTAAAGCCGTTCATATGGATCAGAACGTAGTTATCGGGGCGCACACCGAAATTGATTTCCATGGTATCTGCCAGCAGGGAAAACCCACCCCAGCCGAAAGCTGTATTGATTCGATTTTCACCATAACCTGGAATTTGAACGTAAAGGTCTCTCGGGAATGAGATGGCGCTCACGAACCCGTCCTTGGGGTTCAATGACACCCACACGATGGTGTCTGTGCGGAACCCGCCTTCGTTTTCGCGCAGATCGGTTCCCAGCAAAAGAACATTGACCTGACCTTCAGGCTTTTCAAGGCGTACCTGCGCGGTAGGGCTTGACCAGACTTCGGGATCGGCTGCAGCGAGGGGTTCCGGGGTTGCATCCGGAACATAACCGAAGGCTTCAGGCTGGAAGGGCGTCGGTGTCGGGTCGGTGTTATGCGCAGCCCGTGTTTGCATTGCGTAAGTATATGCAGGGCTGACCTGATGATTCGATCGAAAACCGGCGATGAGGATGAAGCCCAACAAGCACACCAGGAAAAGAAATACAAAGACGATGACAGCCTGGAACCCCTTTGATGGGATGTATTTGCCCTTGTAATGGGAAGTTAATTGTCTTGATGCCATAATTTTCGTTTACCTGATGATTTTCTCAGTTTATTCTCTCGTGCAGATTTCATTATTATAGCTCAAATCGCAACGAGATTAATCAATGATCCTGACAGGGATTTGGAAACGGAATGTTGTGTAAGACACCTTCTTGCTCTTTAACCAAATCTTACCGTTGAGGACGCGAATCGCCCGGATGGCGTTGCGCACGGCCGGGACGCTTCCAATTCCAGGGATGATTTCATGCTGGGCGCTGAATAACGCGGTTTGTTCTGTCTGTGTCAAGCCCGCCCCAAAATCAGTGACCTGAATCGTTAACATTCCCATTTCGAGAGATATTTTCTGCTCAAGTCGGATTGTCCCGCCATATTCAGTGGCAAGAATGGCGTTTGTGAGTAATTCGTACAGCGCAGTCTGCAATAATTCGGGATCGGTTTTAATCATCAAACGACCGTCCGGGTTGTGAATTTCGAGGTCGATATTGCGTCCCTGCAATTGTGAGACCACTCGCAAACGAGCATTTGCTGCAATAGAATCCAGGCTGATAATCTGACTCTCCAGGGAGAGGCGGATCGGTCCGGTCTGGCCTGCTTCTATCTGCAGATTAGTGAGCATGCTTTTCGTCCGGTTTAAATCCAGCAGGAGCTGATCGCGTTCACTGGATAAGCGACGATTATCCTCCTCAAGTTGTTCCAATTTTGGAGAGATATCCGGTTGGCTCGCAATTTGAGCCGTGAGATCAACAATTCTCTGCTGCAATTCCTCCAGCCGGGTGACACTCTCCATTCTGTCGATCTGGAATTTTGCTTTCAACCCTTTGAGCAAGGTATCTTTTTCCCGGACCAGGTTTTCTTTTTCTGTGAGCGCCGCGCGTAAATTTCCTGCAGCCTGAAGTAACGCATTGATTTTTTCTTCAGCCTGGATCGATGCCTGGCTGGCGGCTTCTAATGCGTCTGGTCCGAACAGGACCATGGACAGGGTGTCTTTTATCTGATCCATCAGCTGCAGGGTTTTATCGTTCCAGCGTTTCCCGGTATACGGGGAAAGAAAGAAGACACCACCGACCCATGGATGACCAGGCAGTTCTAAGGGGTAGGCTAACAGGCTGCCAATGGTGTGATAGTTGAGCAGCATAGCCAGGGTTTGTGCATCGCGCTGGTTTGCGTCAGTATACGAAAGGTTGAGGGCTTGCCGGGACTCCCAGGCTGTGATTACATCGGGCAGGTCTTCCCTGGAAAGGATGTCCGCTTTGAGGATCGTCTCGCGTATCAGGTCATATCCACACAGGATATGAATTTTCTCATCTTCTTTGGACCTGCTGATCAGAAAGCAGATATCTGCCACAACACTGAGACTGAGTGCCTGCGCCACGGTTTGATATTTTTCATCTTTGGTTTGGGTGGTGTTGATTTTCAGTAAAAGGTTGACCAGGGCAGGCTTTGTATCGGCTGTCATCTCGGCGTTCGCAAGTACGGGCTTCTTGCCATTTTTGATCACTGCAGTTTCCGAGAGGTTTACCTCGGATGACGCCTGTGTTACGCCTGAGGACAGGTATTTAATGATTGCTATAAGCCAGGGCAAACTGAGCATCTGGGTTAAGCGAACCGCGCCCATCTGCCAATCCATTTCATTGATCAATAAAATTTGAAGTAAATGACCACAGGCTAACCCGAGCAGACTGATGTTCAACACTTTCATCATGGGTGGGCGAAGAGAGATCGCCAGGATTATGCCGATGAAAATCATTAACAGGGCGATCAACTGCCAGATGAAATCCAACGCCAGGGGATTGATGCGAAAAAGGACAACAAAGTGTGGCTTGAGAAAGACCGAAACCAGGGCTAAAACGATCAATGTCAGTGACAGGGTGATGCATATGATTGTGACAGTCTTTCGTTGCGATCCGGTGAATAAAGTCCAAATTACCCACAGGATGGTTAATGATGCAACCAGCCGTTCAAATATGGGGGGGAAATCGACAGTATGCAAATTCATTGATGTGCTGATGAAGCGCAGGGCACACAGGCTCAGTTGAAGCAACACGAGGATGATACAGCCGACAAGAGAGCGACGCGCCTGCCCTCTTGGTTCTGGTTCCCAGCGCTTGAACAGCAGATATATGATCACAAAAACCAGTGTGACATTGGTCACAAGGTGATAGATCAGGTCACCCGGCGGTGTTGTAATAAAATTGAAGAGTGATGTAAGATTTGCTACCATAAGACATGTTTGGTGCTAATAAGGTTCCGATTTTCGGTTAAATGAGTGCAAGTATCATTCCAACGGTAGACCGAAGCGTTGGCAGTTTGAGTTAAATTAGAAGACTGCATTTCTCGCTGCAGTATGAATAACAGGCTACCAACCCAATCATACCTGATAATGATCATGATTTTGTTAAGGCAAACAATTTTCCCGGTGTGTGGATCACATGGGTTGACGCACTTGGAGACCTTCGGTCAAGGTCGCTCTTCGATTGCGACAGTCTCCAGACCGGAGCAACAACACAGGGTGTTCTTTTTGAACCGGTTCTGGTTATAATTACCCTATCCCGATTGCTGTTCCGGGAGAGAATTATGGAATTTTAATCATGTTGAGTCTGCTTTCCTGGTATATTTTGCTGCTTTTATTGGGCTGGATATCCTTCCCGTTGACCTTTCGGCTGCTGTCGAAGCTCCCGGAGCGCGGTTACAGCCTGAGCAAAGTGCTGGGGCTGCTGGTATGGGGGTTTTTTCACTGGTTGTTAGGAAACCTGGGGCTTCTACAGAACAACCCGGGCGGGATTTTGTTTGCGTTTTTTCTATTGGCTGGATTGAGTATTTGGGCTGGTTGGGGGCGCTGGCGGGAAATTTGCTCCTGGCTGAGGGAAAACCGACGGCTCGTTATCACCACAGAAGCTGTCTTCCTGGCTGGTTTCGCCTTCATGGCGCTGGTGCGTTCCGCAGACCCTGACGCGACCGGGACTGAAAAGCCGATGGAACTGGCTTTCATTAATGCAATTATCAACTCACCCGGATTGCCACCGCATGACCCCTGGCTTTCAGGGTATTCTATTTCCTACTACCATTTTGGGTATATCCTGGCTGCCATGCTGGCCAAAATCACAACGATCAGCGGAGGTGTGGCATTCAATTTAACGCTGGCTGCTGTGTTTGGATTGAGCGCAGCGGGGGCATACGGTGTGATCTATAATTTGCTGGCTGAGTTTGGGAAAACCTGGAAAGCGCGCATTAATCATCTCGCCTGGGCGCTCTTGGGGCCGGTTTTTTTATTGTTGGTCAGCAATTTAGAAGCTGTTTTTGAAATCTTGCATCAAGCCGGGGTTGGTTGGGACCTGGAAAGCGGTTCATCCCGTTTTTGGAGCTGGGTGAATATCGACAGCCTGCGCAATCCGCCGACACAGCCGCTCTCGCTGATGCCCCAGCGCTTCTGGTGGTGGTGGCAGGCATCACGGGTGATCCACGACATTGACCTGGCTGGCAACGTAAGCGGGCTTTCACCCATCGATGAGTTCCCTGCATTTTCTTTCGTGCTGGGCGATCTTCACCCTCATGTGCTGGTGATTCCCTTCGTGATGCTGCTGATCGGCCTGGCATTGAACATTTACCTGGGCGGCATGGCAGCAGAAAAAAAGCGGTTTGGCATGCCATATAGAGGCGATGTCTTCCTTTTTTGCGGGGTTGTTCTGGGTGGGATTGCCTATCTTAACACCTGGGACCTGCCGGTTTATTTTGCCCTGCTGGTAGGCGCTTATGCCTTGCGACAGGTGAGGTTAAAAGGGTGGGATTGGGCACGGCTGACCGAACTGTTCATATTGGCGATTCCGCTGGGGATCATCAGCCTGGCTTTGTATGCGCCTTTTTATATTGGGTTTCAATCACAGGCGGGCGGGATACTGCCCAACCTGGTTTACCCGACCCGGGGCTTGTATTTATGGTTGATGTTTGGCGCCCTGTTAGTCCCCATGTTCTTATTTTTAGGCTGGCTGCGACGCCAAAAAACGCCTGGTGCCTGGAAGTGGTCGACGGTTTTGGTAGCGGCGCTGATCGGGTTGCTGTACCTGGCTTCGATCGGGTTGGGCTTGGGGCTGGCGCGCGGCGAGGCGGGTCAGGCGTTGATCGCCTCGCAGGGCGAAGCCCACTTTGGCGGGTTATTGATTTCTGCCCTGCTGCACCGCTTAGGGTTCGGGGTGAGCTTATTGACGCTGGCGCTGCTGCTGGTTGGCAGTCTTGCGTATTTGATCGGGAACTTTTCGCTGAGCGGCGATGAGGCTCACGCTGATACGCCGACGCCGTTTGTGTTATTGATGATTCTGCTGGGCGGCGTGATGGTGCTGGCGCCGGAGTTTGTGTATCTCTCCGATGTTTTTGGCGCCCGGATGAACACGATTTTTAAATTTTATTACCAGGCCTGGATGCTGTGGTCTTTAGCTGCGGCATTTTCAACAGTGATTGTGTTTACCGCAGGTCGCAGGCTGGCTAAAGGCCTTGTTATGGCCGTTATTATTTTGGGTTTACTGTACCCAATGCTGGCTTTTCCAACCAAGACCAATCAATTTCAGCCTGCTGCAGGTTATACCCTGGATGCGAGTGCCTACCTGGAACAAAATCAGCCGCAAGAAGCCGTAGCCATTCGCTGGCTGTCGAACGCGCCGCTGGGCGTGGTGGCTGAAGCTGTTGGTGGACAGTATAGCGGATATGCGCGCGTATCTACCCATTCTGGTCAGCCGACGGTGCTGGGTTGGCCCGGGCATCAGGGGCAATGGCGCGGTGGTTACACGGAAGTGGGCAGCCGTGAAGCGGATATTCAAACCCTGTACGAAACCCCGCTGTGGGCCACAGCCCAGGAGATCATCCAGCGCTATGATATTGAGTATATCTATGTAGGCTCACTGGAAAGCACCACGTATTACCTGATGGCTGAGAAATTTGAGCAAAATCTATACCTCGGGTTTGAGCAGGGCGATGTGCGAATTTTTGTCGTGCCGGCATCCCTGAGGCAATAATGGTCATATATTTGGATTTTGGAGTATTATCCGTTTAATTATATTAAATCAATAAATCGCACCTGGTTGATTTGGTTGAAAATCAGGCAGCGTTAAGCATCTTATCCAGGAGGATAGCAGGTTGACTTTGGTGATTGAACAACGAAAGGATCAACGGTGATCGTACGAACACGATTTGCACCCAGCCCGACAGGTTACATGCATATTGGAAATTTGCGTACGGCATTATTCGCCTACCTGACAGCCCGGCGTAATAACGGCGTATTTATCCTGCGGGTCGAAGATACTGACCAGGAACGCAATATCCCGGAAGCGCTGGATGCAATTTATGCCAGCCTGGCGCTGGCCGGACTTGATTACGATGAAGGACCGGATAAGGACGGCGGGTATGGTCCTTATGTGCAGTCGGAGCGATTGGACATCTATAAAGCCCATGTGGAACGCCTGCTTGCTTCTGGCGGTGCGTTCCGCTGCTTTTGCAAAAAAGATGACACCGGTCAGGAGGATTCTGAACCGGTCCGCCGAGACTCATGCCGGAATTTGACAGAACATGAGGTCGAAACAAAAATTAGCGCCGGCGAATCATTTGTGATCCGGCAACGAATCCCGGAAAGCGGGAGTACGACCTTTGTGGACGAGGTCTATGGCGAGATCACGATTGAAAATACGCAACTGGACGACCAGGTGCTGTTGAAATCGGATGGCTTTCCGACATATAATTTTGCCAATGTGGTTGATGACCACTTGATGGGTATCACTCATGTGATGCGCGGGCAGGAGTATCTCTCGTCCACCCCAAAATACAACCTGCTGTATGATTCCTTCGGCTGGCCGGTACCGATCTATGTGCACCTGCCCTTGATTGTCAAAGCCGATGGCAGCAAGTTCAGCAAACGCCTGGGAGACCCCTCCTTTGAAGACCTGGTGAGGATGGGCTACCTGCCGGGGGCTATCGTGAATTATATTGCCTTGCTCGGCTGGAGCCCGGGAGATGATCGAGAGTTCTTCACCCTTGCCGATCTGGAACAGGTCTTCAGCATCGATCATATCAACAAGTCCAGCGCAGCGTTCTCTTTTGACAAGCTGACCTGGATCAACGGGGAACATATTCGGGCGCTTTCTGGCGATGAATTTCACACGCTGGCAGAAATATATTACCCGGATGCGCTATCACGATTTGACACCCGCAAGATCAGCAGGCTGATGCAGGTGCGCACTGAAAAATTGACGGACATCCCGCAAGCCGTGGCTTTCTTTTTTGAACTACCGGAATGCGATGTATCCTTGTACCAGCATAAAAAATCGAAGTGCACCCCTCAGATCAGCCTGGATGTTCTTCGGGCTGTCCTGCCTGTGATGGAGGAACTGGAAGTGTGGGACAATGACAGCCTGCTTCAAGCGCTGAAGGCCTTTATCCAGGCGCGGGGATATAAAGTTGGCACGGTCATGTGGCCGATCCGTACTGCGCTTTCTTGCGTTTTAGTGACACCGGGCGGAGCAACCGAGCTGGCGGATATATTGGGGAAAGAAGAAACTCTGAAGCGGATCAAAGCCGGGATTGAAAAGCTGGAAAACGCAGAAAAATAATCTGGAATTTTCCTGATCCCGCGCAGGCTGACACAGTGAGTCACCTGGGAGGTTGCTGTGCACCGATCGGGCTTGTCTCCCGCTTCTATTAATGGTTGTAATCGATAGGCAGAGCTCCGGAAAGCCGATCTTCCAGCCGGATTTGCACCAGGGGGTTAGCCCCAATCCCCGGCAGCCAGAAACTCCACGCCCGGCGAAAATCCGCATCGGTCATCCAGAATAACTGCTTTGCGTTGTCCATCCAGGGGTTGATGAAACCCCAGGGAGTGGTGAAAGCGCTGTCAGCGGTGTGGTTGGGGTCATAGGCTGCGAAAATCATGCTGTGACCGCCGGCTGAGCGTGAGGCATTGAAGTTGCGTGTGGTATCTCCCAGATAAATCGGCGGCGCTTTGCGCCAGGGCCAGATCAGGGTGATGATGGAAACCGCGCCCAGGTCGGATAACGTATCGGGCAGGCTTTCAGGGTTGCCGCGCTGGAAGGTGGCGGTGACTGGCCAGCCGTGCATGTGGGTAAGGTAACGAACGATACGCGCCTGCATGCGCGGTGTTACCGCCCAATCGGGCGCCACACGCATCAAGCGGCCACGTCGCCACAAGCGATTGACCTGATCAGAAAGTTCCATGGGGTCGATAACCACATTTAACAGCAGGCGCAAACTGGTCCCAATGGCGTGGAAGGAACAGGTATTGCCCACCTGGGTAACCTGGTATCCCGCCAGATCAGCCTCAGTTTTGGCGTGCAGGATTTTAGGAAGAGAAGTCAACATATGCCATATTCTCCATCGACGATGATTTGGCCCGGTATTTTATCCAGCAGGTGTTTGCCTTCCAGTGAGGACCATAAAAACGCTTCCCCGTTGAAGCCCTCAACTTCGTTATAGGTGTAAACCCCGGCGGAAAGATCACGGGTGATGCGATCTAACCAGGCTGCCAGGCTGGCTGCCACAAGCGGACGCGCCGGATGCTCCTGGCAGAAAAGCAGCATCTGCCCGGTTCTTTCAACTTCAGACGGCGCAGTGTCTAGGCAATAATAGCAGCCGGTATCGCTGCTGATCAGCGGAATCCAGCCCGGGTGCCACCAATGGTTTTGCAAGTAGGGCGATAGCTGTGGGGTGAGACCGTCAAAGGCGCCTTTGACGGATATTTGCGCCAGCCATCCCCAGGCAGCCTGGATTTCATTGATGGACATGAAGCGCCAATTGCCGACCGCACCGGCTGAGTTACGAGTTTCGCCATCGGCAATCATCAGGAGCCGGTGCAAATCCTCCGGGATGATTAACCCGCTCTTTTCTTCAAAGTTAGCCAGGGCAGCCGTATCAGCTGGTGGGCTGAAAGCGACGCCCGGTGCATTTTTATGCATCCAATCCATGAGTTCAACCAGGGATTCGGTCACGGGGCGGTATGCGGGCATGTCAATCTCCTTGATCAAAGGCGCGAATTGTTATTTCACACGACATCAGCGCGGTAGACGCTGTTTATTTCTTAGGCTGGCGCCTGCCGGTAATAACCGCTTTTTGGCGCTGTTTGCCGGCCGGGTTCTTTTCAACGAACAAAGCCTCGCCGGTGAAGGGGTCTTTTTCAGTATAATACATCAGGCTGGCGTAGGTGGATGGCGTGGGAGTGAACACCTGCACCTGCTCCGGCAGCAAGCCCAGTTCGCGGCTGGCAAAGCGTTTAAGCGCGAACATATCCTCCAGGGTGCAGCCCGGGTGCGCGGCGATCAGGTAATAACTGAGGAACTGCTTCTTTTTCACTGCTGCGCTGAGGCTTTCAAAGCGCCGTTTAAATTCAAGCAGCCTGTCAATTCCCGGTTTACGCATGTGAGCCAGAACTTGCGGTTGGGTATGTTCGGGGGCAACTTTGAGCTGACCCGAGGTGTGATGCTGCACCAGCGCTTTGAGATACGCTTCACCGTGATCATGATCGGCAAGCAGCAGATCATAGCGCAATCCGGAACCGATGAAGACCTTTTTCACGCCCTCAACCTGGCGTAGTTTTTGCAGCAAGTGGGTTTGAACTTGATGATCCACCGGCAGGGACGGGCAAATATCAGGGTAAAGGCAGGACTGATCCTGGCAGGGACCCTGGCGCAGTTTAACCGGACATTCAAAGCCATACATGTTGGCGGTCGGACCGCTGAGGTCAAAGATATAACCTTTGAAATCGGGTAGGCGGGTGAGGTGCTGCGCTTCAGCCAGGATAGAGGCTTCGCTGCGCCAGCGCACGGTACGGCCTTCATGGACGGCGATGGCACAGAAATTACACTCCCCATAACAGCCGCGATGAGAGGGAATGGAAAAGCGGATCGTTTCCAGCGCTTTGACAGGCCCCTGAGCCTCATAATAGGGATGCTGTGCCCGGGCAAAATTAAGGCTGTATACGCGATCCAGCTCTGCTGTTGTCAGATAGGGCGCAGGCGGGTTGTGCACCAGGAAGCGGTCGCCATGGCGTTGAGCCAATCCTGAGGCGCTGATGGGGTCATTGTTTTGGTAAAAGATGTGGAACATGTCCGTAAAGGCGTCTTTGTCCTGAACGACCTGTTCATAGGTGGGCAGGATTCGGTAGCCTTCGGGCGGTTGTTTGGCAATGAAGCACAATCCGCGTATACGGGTAGGGTCTTCCCCGGACGCGAGAGCCTGGGCGAGCTCGAGGATGCTGCGCTCAGCCATCCCGTAGATGAGATAGTCTGCCTTGGCGTCGAACAGGACGGAGCGGCGGATGGAATCTGACCAGTAATCATAGTGGGCAATCCGGCGCAGGCTGGCCTCCACACCGCCCAGGACAATGGGGGCGGTGCCCTTAAAGTGGCGCCGGATCAGGTTGGCATAGACCAGCGTCGCCCGGTTGGGGCGTTTGGTATTGCGTCCTGCGGGGGTGAAGTCGTCTTCGCGGCGGGGGCGACCGGTGGCGGTGTAGTTGGCGACCATTGAATCGACGCTGCCCGCGCTCACACCCCAGAAAAGGCGCGGCTCACCCAGGCGGGTGATATCATCCGCTGATTGGATGCCTGGCTGGGCAATGATGCCGACGGTATAGCCGGCCGCGTGCAGTACCCTGCCAATGATGGCAACGCCGGAGTAGGAGCTGTCGATGTAGCTGTCGCCGGTGACCAGGATCACATCGAGCTGTTTCCACCCAAGAGTCTGCAACTCTTGAGGTGTAGTGGGGAGAAATTGAGGCGCTTGAGGCATGATAACTGCAATTCGTTGATTAAGGCTTGAGCGTGTTGAAAAACAAATGATGTTTAATAATCGGTTTATGAAGCAACATCATAAATTTTATTAAATACGATTTTGACTAATATTATATCAATTTTTCGGTGCAGACTCCGTGTCTGCCCAACCCGAAGGGTATCCGTTGGGCAGGGCAACCACGGAGGGTTGCCCCTACATTTGACGTTGAATGGTAAACTAAGCAATTTTCAACACCCTCGGCTAAAAACTGATCTTTGAATTACCCGTGGAGAGGGGTTTCTTTATTCCCCGATGATCTTGACCAGCACACGCTTGCGGCGTCGTCCGTCGAATTCGCCGTAGAAGATCTGCTCCCAGGTTCCGAAATCCAATTGCCCATTGGTGACCGCCACCACCACTTCGCGGCCCATGATCTGGCGCTTCAGGTGTGCATCGGCGTTGTCTTCACCGGTGCGATTGTGGCGATATTGATCGATGGGCGCATGCGGCGCTAATTCTTCCAGCCAGCGCTCATAATCTTGATGCAGGCCGGATTCGTCATCGTTGATAAAAACAGAGGCGGTGATGTGCATGGCGTTCACCAGGCACAAACCCTCCTGGATGCCGCTTTCGCGCAGGGCTTGAACCACCTCGGGCGTGATATTGATCAGCGCGCGGCGGGTCGGCACCTGGAACCAGAGTTCTTTACGATAAGTTTTCATCAGGATTCCCTTTCCGTCGAAAATTGAGCTTCAAGGTTAATTTTACCTGCGAAGCGCAAGCTTATGCGCCCTAACTGAGTGGAGAAGGTCATTTCATGCCGATGATGAAAAATATTGGGAAATGATTGTCAAACCAGAGCAAAAAGTGCTGCTGATTGTCAGGGATAAGCGGGTCACTCTCTAATTACGATTAAAATTTCGCTTTTGCCTTGCCTTCTGCAGGTTTTTAAAGCTTCGCTCTTGAAAAAAGGTCTGACCTGTTTGATTGCTGCCAGTAGTTTAAAATATTTATTTTATAATTTCAATTTCCCATTCCGGGCCATAACCAATCCCAAATTGCTCAACAAAGCTGCCCTGGTTAACAGCGATGCTGACCCGCATCAGTTCGTTGTTGTAAAGCATGGCTTCGCCTGCTTTTGCGTAACCAAAAGACTTTTCAAATCGCAATCGCTGGTCGAACACTGGTTTGCCCTGATGTAAGATGGAGACCTGCAAGCGGTCGCCAAATTTAAAGCCGGCATTCAGGAACGATTTCAAGGGCAGATTCGTCCAGATATTGCCAAAATTGGGGTCGTTGATCTCGAAAATTCCCCTGGCATGCTCAACGTCAAAAACTGGTTCATCAATGGGATGCATGACGATTTCATCGGGGTTGTAAGCCGGACCAATTTCTTCAAAGGTGATTTTCCCGCTGGCAAACCTGGCAGCACAATAGGAAAACAAATCTCGACCATGGAACACGCTAACGTCATCGGTGCCCATCCCTCGCAAGCGGTTAATGGTTTCATCAATTTCGCGCACTTCATCGATGCCGAACACGGTTTTGACGTGGGTTAGTGAACCATTGTCTGGCGTGACGATGAAATATCCATTTGAGGTACGTGCCACGCACGCGCGGCGGTTCGTCCCTACACCGGGGTCCACAACAGAGACGAAGATCGTCCCTTGCGGCCAAAACGGCATGGATTGATAAAGGCGATAGGAAGCGCTCCAGGTATCAAATTTGGGGATTTCATGGCTTCCATCGATGATTTCCAGTTCTCGATCCACACTTTTTACCACGCCATACATCGCGCACACCGCGCCTTCTTTGTAGGTGAAATCGGTTTGATAGACAAGAATGGGTTTCAAATCAATGCTCCTAAATGAAGGGGTTGTAAAACCGGCTTTTGTTGATGAAAATTGAAACACTTGCCGTTGCAATAAAAATCAAGGCAGAGATGAAAATTGCCACATAATCATTGCTTTTCATTTTGCGACTTGTGTACCAGGTGCGGGTGTTACTTTTCCCGAACCCGCGCAAATCCATGGCATTGCTGATGGTTTCGATGCGGTCGAGTGAGGAAAAAATCAGGGGAATGATGATCAGCAAGCCATTTTTAATCCGGTTAAACAAGGATGCTTTGCGTGAAAGTTCCAAACCGCGAGCCTGCTGCGCCTGGCTGATATCGTGGTAATCCCTCTGGACGTCGGGGAAATAGCGCAAGGTCAAAGCAACAGCGTAAGCGATTTTGTAATGAACCCTGATTCGGTTCAGTGACGATGCGAACTCGCTCGGGTTGGTGGTTAACAGGAAGATGATACCAAAGGGAATGACCGATGTGTATTTGAACAACTTGGTGGTACTGTATAATAACTGCTCCGCTGTAATGTCAAACTTGCCCGGCAAATCAATAACGACCGTCCGGGTTCCATAAATTTCAACGCCCATTTCAGGCGCGAAAAGGAAAGAAATTACCGCATTGGTCAGCACAAAGATCAACACGTATAAAACCATCAGCTTGATTTGAGAGAACTTGATCTTTGAGAGCTTCATGATCAAGGCTGCGAAGAGCATCACTGCTAAAATGACTCGGATGTCGTAGGAATACATGACCGCGAACGTGAGCAGAAGGAAGCAAATCAACTTTGTTAACCCTGAAAGGCTGTGGATGGGCGAATCGACGATGTCATAGGAAAATAACTTGGTCTTTGCGTTCATCGGTTTTTGAGTTTCCTTTCATAGTTGATAAAACCCTGCACAAAGCCGGTACTATCCGGAATGTCGGCCATCTGCGCCAGATGGTAAAGAGAAGTCTCCTTTAAGTTTGCTTTTTGAATAATCTGAAGATCCGTGAGGACGGACGATGCAGGGGCGTCTGCAATCAGGTGCCCATCTGCAAGGACGAGAGCCCTGGGTGTATATTCCAGCATCAAATGCATGTCGTGAGTAATCAACATGATGGTCACACCCATTTTGTTGATCTCGACCAGGAATTCCATGATTTCCGTATAATGGCGGTAATCCTGACCTGCGGTGGGCTCATCGAGAATCAGGATTTCAGGACCCATAACCAGGATGGATGCGATGGTGACGCGTTTCCGCTGGCCATAGCTGAGGGCAGAAATCGGCCATTCGATGAAGGGGGCCAGACCGCAAATATCCAGCACCTTTTCTACCCGGGGAATGATTTCCTCTTCAGGGACCTTGCGAAAGCGCAAACCCAGCGCGACTTCATCGAAAATCAGGTTTTTAGAGATCATCTGGTTGGGATTTTGCAGCACGACCCCGATTATTTCAGCACGCTCCTTAATTGATTTATCCCGGATGTCATTGCCACGGTAGGAAATTGTTCCCTGGCCAGGTTTTTCAAAACCGCAGATTAATTTGGAAAGGGTGCTCTTACCGGACCCATTTTTGCCGATCAGAGAGACCATTTCGCCCTCTTTTAATTCAAAATTAATCTCCTCCAGGACATTTCTGATGCCATCATACGAAAAGGTCAGGTTTTCGACTTTCAGAACCGTGGGTTTTTCTTCCTGGACCTGTGGCGGTTGGATGCTCGCCTGCCAGGTTGTCAGAGCGTCTTTGCATTGATGGGCTTTTACACTTATGATATATCCTGGTTGAATACTTTCCGTGATTGGCACGCCGGCATATTTTAATGCCGTGACATATAAAGGCTCACGAATCCCCGTTTTTGTCAGGATGTTTGAGCTGACCAGTGCATGTGCATTTGTGTTGGCAATGATCCGACCTTCATTAATCACAATGATACGGTCCACAAATCGATGCAGGACATCTTCAAGACGATGTTCAATGATGATGATGGTTTTATTCACGCTGGAGCAAATCTCTTCGATGATCTCAATCGCTGTTTTTCCAGTGGCGGGGTCGAGGTTGGCAAGGGGTTCATCAAACAGCAATATATCCACGTCGTTGACAAGCACCCCGGCCAGGGTTGTGCGTTGTTTTTGCCCGCCCGAAAGTTCAAAGGGAGATGAGGTCAGCCAGTTTTGCATATCGACCATCCGGGAAACTTTTTTCACCTGCTCATGCATCTCGGCGTTGGGTACATTATCGTTTTCAAGCGAAAAGGCAATATCCTCGCCGGCGGTCAGGCTGACAAACTGAGCGTCTGAATCCTGCAGTACTGTGCCGATGCATTTTGACAATTCGAAAATATTTTTATCCTGGGTTGAAGCATGGTTGATCAGCAACTCGCCCGTGATTTCGCCATCATACGCAAAGGGAATTAAGCCATTGATACAGTTACCAAGCGTGCTTTTGCCGCTTCCGCTGGGCCCAACAATGAGGATTTTTTCGCCCGGGAGGATGGATAAATTAATATTATAAAGCGTGGGTTCGACCTGGCTGTAGTATTGAAATGAAAAATCTTTAAATTCGATAATGGGTTGTAAATCCATGCTGAACCTTTTTTGGCGCTGTCCAGGGTTGATAATTCCAGGTAACTTGCATAACCCCGTTGTTTGGGCAGCAAATAACGAGAATCCTGCTGTTCTGACGACACACCGACGGTGTGTGGTTAAATAATGGATAGCTGAGGATTGTCTACCGCAGCTATCCATGGTTTCAATCAGATGATGATCGATTTAGCTTTTGCTCAAGCTGCCCTTTTTTGTGCGGGTGGCTGAATAAGCAATCAGCAACAGGGTTCCAAAAACACCGGCGCTGATGCTGTTCATCAGTGCGGCTACTAAGCCCTGCGTGATGACCAGGTTGACAGGCTCCTGATAAATGAGGATATCAAGAACTGGTGCAACAATTACCCAGGCAATCACGTTGCCGATGATCTGGATCACATTGAACGTAAGGATGTCTTTCCCTTTAAACTCACCTTTTTCGACACGGGTCCGTTTAAAAGCAAACCCATACAGAAAACCGGCCACGCCGCTGGCAATCACCCAGGACCACCAGGGCGAGCCATACTGAATGGCATCCGACAATGCGTGACCAATGAACTGGATTAAACCGCCTGCAATCGGTCCAAAGACCGTTGCCATGAAGGCGCCTAATCCATAAGCGGTCATGAAGCTTGTTTCAGGGATGGGTGAAGGGATTTTCACGTACATGAATAAAAGCATAAAAAGTGCAGCACCGATGCCAATAGCAACAATTGTGCGGGTAGTAATTTTGAACATAAAATCTCCTTAATATGATGTGAAGGTTTACGTGCAAGGGTTGCGATTGATCAATGACAAGAAAACTTATCAAAGATCCGGGGTTAATAATCCTTCATAAAAAAGCGAATGTTCAGATCAATAATAAGAAGTGCGGTAAAAAAATCTTGTTACCGAAACCTTTGATCTGGTTGGCTGTCTTCAGCCTATAAAAACGACCCTGGTTTTCGCCTTTCTCGATTCAGCCTCCTTTCACTCATTTCCTGGCAATATTATTTCATTTACTATTTTATAACGAACCCATTGTTTCTGCAACTCAATTTACTCAGTTCAACAAACAGAAAATAATTAAACACGCAATTTTGCGTTGATTGTCGATGCCTGAGGATTGATTATCGTGCATACCAGGGGATGATCTCGAGACAAACTTCTGCGGGTTGACGATATCGCATTGAAAAATTGATTTTGACAATTCACAAATCGAGCGGCGCTCACACGGTAATAAAATCAGCATTATCAAGGCAAATTTTGCGAGTTGATATTTTTGAAAAGTGCGTATTTGCGTCGGTGCGATTGCCAGGTAACTCAAAATGGGTTTGAATTTCAGAACACAGGCTGGTAATGAGTATAATAGGGGAGATTGAATGATTGAGATCAGGAAGGAAACCGCCATGACAAAGAAAATCGGGATATTGACCGCTGGCAGTGATTGCCCGGGTTTGAATGCAGCCATCCGCGGGTTTGGAAAAACAGCCAGGCAGGTTCACGGGATGCAATTAATTGGGTTTCGTGACGGTTTTGAAGGCTTGCTCTCCAACCATACCGTTGATCTGAGCGGGGATGCACTTTCTAATATCCTTACGGCTGGCGGCACCATACTGGGGACCAGTCGATTGGTACCGCACCAGGTTGTAGAAGATGACCAGATATTGGACAAAACTGGCGAAGTTCTAGCGGTTTACAAGGAAAATCAACTGGATGCGCTGGTGTGTATTGGAGGGCGTGAGACGATGGATGCCGCACAGCACCTGATACAGGCTGGATTAAATGTGATCACGTTGCCGAAATCTGGCGTAAATGATATGCCCCTGACGGATACCACCATCGGCTTCGACACAAGCAGGATGATCGCCACGGAAGCAATTGACCGTTTGCACAGCACTGCCAACAGCACGCACCGCATCATCATTGTGGAGCTCTTAGGGCGGGAAGTTGGCTGGCTCACCCTGTCTGCTGGACTTGCCGCCGGTGCAGACGTAATTTTGATCCCAGAAATCCCTTATGATCTTAATAAACTTGCTGAAGCGATATTGAAGCGCAATCAGGCGGGAAAACTTTTCAGCATCGTGGCAGTTGCTGAAGGTGCACAGTCTTCCGAATTGGTGGATTTCTTCGAGCGTTCGATGAAGATGAACCAGCAGACCCATAAAGATCAAAGTGTTGATGAGCACCGTGAACGGATGGCTGAACTGAAACGCAAGTACACCGGAGAAACGCTGAAGTTGGCTAACCGACTGGAAAACAGCACCGGGATCGAAAGCCGAATTACGATTTTGGGTTACTTGCTGCGCGGAGGGACCCCTTCCGCCACGGACCGCATCCTGGCTACGCAATTGGGGGCGTACGCGGCAGACCTGGTTTTTGAGAATAAGTTTGGGGTGATGGTCGGTATCCACGATGGAAGGACAGGAACTGTCCCGATTGAAGACGTTGTTCAGTCTGAAAAACCGGTACCTTTAGACCATCCCTGGCTGGTCAGCGCGCGCAATGTTGGCACTGTTTTTGGCGATTGAGCGCATCAGCCGTACGGAATGCGAAAAAAGGATTGTAAATACAACGAAAAAGTTTGGTGTTAAGAGAGGATACCGATGAGTCTAACTTTAGAATGGCGACACCGGATCATAGCCTGGAGGGAAGAACTGCTAAAACATTTCTACCTGCCATTGGGCGAAATTTCGTTTGAAGCAAGCTTTACAAAGGATCAATACCGCCTGGCTGATGCGCAGTCAGGATTGAGCTTTTCGGCAATCGCGCCCGGTGAACGTTGGGGAGCGAAATGGGAGTATGGCTGGTTCAGGGGTGGGTTCACCCTGCCGCAGGCAGCAGACGGCCAGATGGTTACGGTTATGCTGGATGTGGGAGGAGAGGCAGCCGTGTTCATCGACGGCGCCCACGCGGGAGCGATTGACAAAGAACACCAGTTCATCCCGATCAGTGATGTGGCACAGGCAGGCAGGTCTTATGATGTTGTGCTGGAAGCCTATGCCGGGCACGGTCCGCAGGAGTGGCGCAGCGGGCCCACGCCCCCGGAGCGGGAGACGGTTCCCGAACCGCCTGATCGGCAATGCGTTCTTGGGCGCAGTTCTTTTGGTGTCTGGCAGGAAGTCGCCTTCCAACTGGCGGTTGACGTTGAAACACTGTGGGAATTGCGTGAGAACATTGACCCGGAATCCTTGCGCGTGATGGAGATCGACGAAGGGTTAAAAGATTTCACGCTCATCGCTGATTTTGAAGCGCCGAATCAAGCTATGCTGACCAGCTTGCAGACCGCGCGGGAACGGCTTAAGCCCCTGCTGGAAAAGAAAAATGGCACGACAACCCCGGAGATGTTTGGTTTTGGCAATGCCCATATCGACGTGGCCTGGTTGTGGCCCCTGGCAGAAACAGAGCGAAAATGTGCGCGCACCTTCAGCACCCAGCTCAGGTTGATGGAGCGTTACCCGGAATATCGTTTTTTCCAAAGCCAGCCGCAACTGTATGTTATGGTCAAACAGAAGTACCCGGAGCTCTACGAGAAGATCCAGGAGGCAGCCAAACGCGGCCAGTGGATCCCCGACGGGGCGGCCTGGGTTGAACCGGACACGAATTTATCCAGCGGTGAGAGCCTGATCCGACAACTGGTACACGGAAAGCGCTTTTTCAGGGATGAATTCGGTGTGGACTGCGAACTGTTATGGCTGCCGGATGTTTTTGGCTATTCAGGCGCGCTGCCGCAGATTATGCGGGGCTGTGGCGTGTCGTATTTTTCCACGCAGAAGATCTTTTGGGCTTACCATGGCGGGGAAGCTTTCCCTTACAATACTTTCATCTGGGAGGGCATCGACGGCTCCCAGGTCAAAGCACATTTTCACAACGATTATACCAGTGAGGTCAGGCCAAGGACGGTGATCCAACGCTGGAACGAACGCGTGCAAAAAGAGGGCTTCTCAACCCGCCTGTTTCCCTTTGGGTATGGAGATGGCGGGGGCGGCCCCACCCGGGAACACCTGGAATATGCCCGGCGGTTGAAGGACCTGGAAGGCGCGCCAAAATTTCGGATTGAAGACCCGATGACGTTCTTCAGGGTACAGGATGAGGCCGGGTGGCCCGAGGATCGGTATGTGGGCGAGCTGTACTTCCAGGTTCATCGCGGTACCTACACGTCACAGGCGCGTACCAAGGCGTTGAACCGCCTCAGCGAGCTTGCTCTGCGAGAGGTGGAGCTGTGGGGAGCAGCTGCCACAGCGCTGACCGACTATGAATTCCCCTATCAAGCCTGGGACGCGGCTTGGAAAACGGTGCTGCTGAACCAGTTCCATGATATTTTGCCCGGGTCATCGATTGCAAGAGTCCACGACGAGGCAGAAGCACAATTGTCGGATGTGGTTAATTGGTCAAAAGATGCGCTGCAAAATATCGGGCAGGCGCTGGTGAGATCACAGGGCGGAATCAGCGTGTTTAACAGCCTCTCGTGGCCGCGAACAGAACTGGTTGAGATCCCTGGTGACGTTGCTGGCCTGGAAGCGGGAGATGGCGCATCAATGGCCCTGCAAACTACAAACGGAAAGTCGTTTGCAGAAGTCAACCTGCCCGCGTGCGGCTGGGAAAGCTTCGCATCCGGGAAGCCATCCATTCCGGAAAACACGCTCAAAGTGCGACATGATCTGTTGGAAAATGACCTGGTCAGGGTGGGGTTCAACGAATTCGGGGAAATTACCAGCATTTATGATAAGGCGAAGGATTGCGAGCTGGCTGAAGGCATCTGCAATCAATTGGTGATGTACCAGGATATCCCCAGTGCTTTTGACGCCTGGGATCTTGACTCCATGTACCGGCAAACTCCGGTGGAAATCTGTGAACCGGCTGACATTGAAATCTTCGCTGAAGGTCCGCTGTTTGCCAGCCTTGTGGTCAGGCGAAAACTAAATCACTCCCTCATGACCCAGACGATCGTGCTGCGCCGGAACAGCCGGCGTGTGGATTTTCACACGGTGATCGACTGGCAGGAACGCCACAAGCTGCTGAAGGTGAATTTCCCGGTGAATTATTTTGCCCATGAAGCACTGCATGAGATCCAGTTTGGTCACCTGAAGCGACCAACGCACCGCTCACGCGAGTTGGATCGCGACCGTTTCGAAGTCTGCAACCATAAATGGACAGCCCTAGTTGAAGCCGGGCGCGGGTTTGCAATCTTGAATGACAGTAAGTACGGCGTGGACGTGCTGGATAACAGCATCAACCTCACCCTGTTGAAATCCTCACTGGCACCGGATATGAGTGCCGACCGAGGTCGACAGGAATTCACCTACGCGCTCTATTTTTGGGAGGGCGCCTTTGTCAATTCTGATCTGATCCGGCAGGGATACCAATTCAATGTGCCGCCGCAGGTGTTTGCGGGACAGGCAGGATCGCGGTCACTGTTCAGCCTGGACCAGACGAATATCATCCTCGAGACGGTCAAGCCGGCAGAGGATGGCTCGTTGGGTGAGATCGTGCTGCGGCTGTATGAAGCGATGGGCACCTGCACCCGGGTTAAGCTGACCACCAGCTTGCCGATGAAGGCGGCTTACCGCACAGACATGCTGGAAAGAGAATTGGAGAGCCTGAATTTTTCTGATGGCGTTTTGCCGTTGGAATTCCGCCCCTTTGAGATTAAAACTCTGCGGATAAAAATGTGAAACAATGCCATTAAGACCGGTAAATAATCTAACCTGATTCTAAAAATTCCACTACGTAATCCTTATGCTAAAAGATCGAGCCGGGTTGCAGCTGACAGGTGAAGCCCTTTAACGTATCACTCGTGAATAAAAAAAATCAGGCTGCCAAATGGACAGCCTGATTGGTTTTAATCCAGGGAGAGATCATTTGTCGTAATTGGGTGAATCATCCAGCAGGCGTTTTTCGCCTTCGAGGTTGCGGATATCGGTCACGTTTTGAGAAACTTCAATGGTGCCTTTATAGGTACCCTCGGCGTCGCGCAGGGCGAAATAGCGGATGTGAATGAATTGACCGCCCATCGGGATCCAGAATTCGGCTACATCTCGCTTTCCGGCGCGAAAATCATCCAGGATAATGGTGACCTTGTGCACGCTTTGAGGTGGGTGACACTTGGTGACCTCGCGTCCGATGATAGCGGGTGAGCGGTCGAAGATGCGCTCGCGACCCTGAGAGAAATAGCGCACGCGGTCGTGTTCATCCACCAGGGTCACGTCCAGGGGGAGATGGGTCAGCAGGAGGTTGATCTGCTCACGGGTCAGTGCACCGGTGGACAGGGAGATCAACTCTTGTGCTAAATTGGATGGGTCGGTTGCGGGCGATGCTGCGGGTTCTGCAACAACAGCTTCGGCTTGCGCCTGCCATTCATCGCTGACATCGACATCAACAAAGCCAATCTCAGCTTCCTGGTCACGGATTTCTGCCCACTCCTGCTCGGTAAGCCGATCAAGAGCCGCCGGGAAGAGAATTTTCTCTTCTTTGTAAACCATCTCGACAATGTTGTCAGACATGGTCTCAAAATACTTGGTGGCTTCGATAACATCCGGTTCAGGGTCGAGGATGGATTCTTTGAATATTTTGATCTCAGCGCGAATTTCATTATCCACGCCCCACATCACCGTCGATGGGCCTTCAAAGCCCTTCTTTTCGAGGTAAGGAAAGAGGATATTTTCCTTGCGGGAGTAGTGTTTTTCAATCGCTCCCAGGTTTTCAGTCTGCTTGATTAAGGATGTCAAAGCATTTTGATCGCCGTCCTCCCATTTATGGAGGGTTTCTTCCATTGTTTCCAGTAAGCGCAGGATGACCTCGTTTTCCATGCGAAAGGTGTACACGGGATGCCCCGGCAGGGATTCTGGGGTGGGTTCCTGATCGAGGGCGTCCTGGAAGACAGCCACATGCAGGTCGCATAAGCGCTGGATGTCAGCTACCGATGTGCCTTCGCTGATCAGAGCGCGTTCGGCTTCTGCGATTTCGCTGGCGGTGGCGCCGCTGATGACATGACCGAACTTTCCCTTTAATTCTTCTACGGTTTCGCCGTCATGCAGGCGTTGGATAACTTCTTTCAGGGCTTGTTTGCGTTGGTCGGCATTATTGATAAGATTGCTCATTGATTCCTCCGGTTAATGGATTCCAGGTTAGTTTGTTTGTGTTTCTTTCAGCTAACACTCCAGTTGACAGATGATGGTGCCCGGATTGCGCCAGTCGGACAGAGTTCTTCGCACACACCGCAATAAGAACATGTGATCAGGTCAACAAAGGTGGGGCCATCATTGGCCATGATCAGCGCCAGCTCAGGACACTGCGAAACGCACAGGTTGCAGCGGGTGCACAGGGAAAGATTGATACTCGGCAGGGTTCGTTCAGACATGGTTATTCCTGATTGTGTGTAGATTGATCTTACCCAAGACCCTGACCGGTCCATAAGACTTTTGTCACATCGAAGTCGTCAAAGTTGTTCAGGATGGGTGCTGTTATTCCCGGGCAGCCTGGATCAATTTTTCTCGGTCTAAGAGGATGATCTGGCCGCGTTGGCGCTGGATCAGGCCTCCAGCCTCAAAATCCCGCAGGAGGCGACCGACCACATCTCGTACTGTGCCGATGTGGGCGGCAATTTCATCCTGAGTCCAGCCTGATGAAGACGGGCTGAGATCAGCCAGTTCAATCAGGAAACGCGCCAGGCGCGCCCGCACCGCAAATAACGACAGCCCCGCCGCCAGATCGGTGATCTTTGCCAGGCGATCAGCCAGGTGATGCAAGAGTATGTTGGAAAAATCCGGGTACCGGGCGATGAGAGCATCGAAATCTGCTGATCGGATCACAAGGACGGTTACCGGGCTCAGGGCTTCAATCGTTGCTCGATTGCGCTTGTCTGAATTCAACAGTGAAATGATGTTGATAGGGTCGCCAGGCTTGAAACGCGCCAGGATCTGCACCCGGCCTTCCCGGTTCATGCGGAACGCCCTGGCCTCGCCCGAGATGAGAACATAGGCAGATTCAGCCGGCATCCCTTCAAGCAGCAGTGTGTGACCTGCAGGCAACGCGCGGATATACGACCGCCGGGCAAGGTCCAGCCGGGTTTCTTGCGCCAGGCCAGCAAAGATGGGTAACTGGTTGATGTGGTCCGTTTCCATGAAGCGCGTGTTATCAGAGGAACAACGTTTTACTGGTTTGGTATGACCTGTTGGACACTGCTTTTCAAAGAATACAGAACCCGGGATTTTCTACTTTGAATTCGAAACAGGCCTTAAATGGTTGTGATTAACGGTCATTTAGAACAGCCTTACCAGCGTGCATGATGATCCTCAGCCCAACCGACCGCATCTTCGATGTGGATGGGACCGCCTTCATCCGGTTTTAGCGTGCCTTTGAAGTGACCGATCATCTGGTGTACTTCGGAGCGCACCAGCAGGGCATCGGTTTTTGCATGGCGATCATAAAAGGGAGTGAACACCAGGTCTACCCGATCCGTGACAGTTGTGTGCAAATGCCAGGGGGCAAGGAAATTTTCGCGGTCATAATCAAATTTGACATCTTCGCTTATTTTAGTTAGACGGCCGTCCACGCACAGTCCATTCTCGTTCATGCCGGTGCCATCGGTCCATCCAGCACCCAGGTTGCTGCCCACGGTACGACCATCCGGAAGGCGAGTTGAGAAGCTGGACCAATTCCAGAAGGATTCAAAAGGCCATATGCCACGCCCTAAATCCAGACAGGCGAAGGTGTTCGCCAGGTCAAACTGCACCAGATTGTCTCCCCAGCGCAGGGTACCTTCTGTAGGGAGGGTGTTCTGTTTGCTGGTAAACTGGAAGCGTTTTTCAGACCAGGGGATGACCACGTTGAGAGTCTCATGACCTGCTGGCCGGTGCACAATGAAATCTGCGTGGAGCGGCTTTCCCCCAAAATCGGGGCATTCAACGGTCAACCGGGTGCCACTCTCGGTTTTGATCATGGATATGGGCATGGCTTTCCCCTTATAAACGATATCGCCATCAGCCTCGGGCGGCAGGCGAAGCCCTGCGCTGAAGGGGACGAGGAGCGTCTTTTCGAAGAATGCTTCGGTCTCATAATCGAGTAAGTAAACGAAGGGCAAGCCCATATAGTCAATGTTCGACAGGGTGACGGAAAAAAAGTGGGTTGGGCTGGTGATCGCCCAGTAGTTCCAGCGCTTTTTGCGCAGCCAGTGCCCGCGCAAATTACAGTCGTGCAGCGGGTGGCGGCTCCATCCAATAGCGTCGGGATTGAGATTGCCGCGTGAATCGCAGAGTTGAACGGGTTGGGTCAATTCGGGTTCGTGGTATACAGATGGCATATTCTCCTCCTATGCACACTTGTCAGTGGCGCCAGGCCCCCAGGGACGGTTGTCCACCAGTTCAAAAGGCTCGAGGTGGAATTCAAGCCTGGCCTGTGCCTTGATTAATAATTCGTCAAAAGCAGTTTCAAGGTTGGCATTGGTGCCGCGAATTTGAGCGATCACATCTGCCGACCATTGGATATATTCCTGGCGTCGTGTAAGGGGCCATTTGTAGGGCGGAAAATAGAGGATGTCGCGGCAATTGACCAATTTATCAGCCAGTTTGACAATCCTGGCCAGGTACGACAGGTGCGGTGCATTGATCACCTGGCGTTGTTTTCTGCACATTTTATCCAGTAATTTATCATCAGAAACCTCGAGCACAATATTCAAGACTTCTTCACCGAAAAGAGCGCAAATTTCTTCGGGTTTCGTATCCGTGTCTTCGATGGTGTCATGCAGAATGGCTGCGACCAGAACCTGGGGATCGTCAACCTGCCCGGTGGTAAAAATTTCCCGGGCAACTGCCAGCGGATGGATGATATACGGCGCAGCCAGCTCGCCTTTGCGAACCTGCCCGTTGTGCTTGCGGGTAGCAAAAATAATGGCTTGGAAGATGATATCCAGGTTGAAGGGATGGGTCATTGGACTGGTTTTTCCTGGTTGTGTTCAGTTATAAAACTGGGACGTGTTCGCGCGCCCCAGTGATGTTAATGGGTTTCAGTCTTTCAGGCGTAATTCAATGATGGCGCCATTGGCCACTTTGCGCATGTCAAAGTCTCGGCTGCTGCCTTTAACTAACTGGCTGAGCTGGCGGTAGCCAAAAGAACGCGGGTCGAACCCGGGGTCTATCCGACGCAGGGCTGTACCGACCTCTGAGAGACGGGTCCAGCCGTCATCGTCGGTTCCGACCATGTCGATTGCCTGGCTGACCAGTTCGACCAGTTCTCTTTCCTGTTCGCTGAGGTGATTGGTTTTCCGGCGACTGCTGTTACCATTGCTCTGGCTTTGCCGCTTGAGGTTTTCAGTGTAAATAAACACATTACAGGCGCTGACAAAGGCTCGGGGCGTATTTTTTTTACCGATGCCAACCACCAGCAAACCGCTTTCGCGGATCCGTGTGGCCAGGCGGGTGTAATCGCTGTCACTGGAAACCAGGCAAAAACCTTCGACCTGGTCTGAGTGCAGAATGTCCATGGCGTCAATGATCATGGCGCTGTCGGTGGCGTTCTTGCCAACACTGTAGCGGAATTGCTGGATGGGTTGAAAGGCGTGGATGTTTAAAGTGTCTTTCCACGAGTTCATATTGGGAGTGGTCCAATCACCGTAAACGCGCCGAATGGTCGCGTTGCCGAATTTTCCGGCTTCGACCAGCATTTGTTCGATCAATGAAGCCTGCGCGTTATCACCATCGATGAGAATGGCGACACGGCGATCAATATCTAAAATTTTATCTTGTTCGGGTTGATTTTTAATTCTTGGCATACAAGAATTATACCTTAACAGGATCTGTCAGGCATAAAAAACAAATCGATTTTGATTAATGATCTGAGGTTTTAAAATATCAAAGTTTAACATCTCCTCAAGATGTGTTTGGCATAATACTGTTGGTGATATTCTTCAGCCCTGTAGAATACGCCAGCCGGGACAATTTGAGTCACGATGGAATAGCGGTATTTTCCCGCTGCGTCCAACTCTGATTTGACCTGTTCAGCGATTCTCTGCTGTTCCGGGTCATGATAGAAGATGACCGAGCGATATTGAGACCCCACATCCGGACCCTGGCGGTTTCGGGTGGTGGGATCGTGCAGGTCGAAAAAGGCTTTGACCAAATCTGTATAGGTGATCTTCTGCGGGTCAAAGGTGACCTGGACGGCTTCTGCATGTCCGGTGTTGCCTGTGCAGACCATTTGATAGCTGGGGTTCGGGAAGGTGCCTCCCGTATAACCAACGGCGGTGTCCAGAACGCCGGCAATTTTTGAAAAGCTGGCTTCAACGCCCCAAAAGCATCCAGCAGCAAAGGCGGCTATTTTTTCTGTCATGCGCTTGCCTCCTGATCTTGTTTGGGTAGGAAAGTTAATGAGACTGAATTCAGGCAGTAGCGCAAGCCGGTTGGTTGGGGACCATCGTTGAAGACATGTCCCAGGTGGGCATCACAGCGGGCGCAGGTGATCTCCGTCCGGTGCATGCCGTGGCTGTCATCCGCGTGGTAGGCAATGTGATCTTCATTGATCGGGGAGAAAAAGCTCGGCCAGCCAGAACTCGAGATGAATTTGGCGGCTGACGAGAACAACGGCAAACCGCAGCACACGCAGGAGTAGGTCCCTTGTTGTTGATGATCGTAAAATATGCCACAAAAGGGCGGTTCGGTGCCTTTGCGACGCGTTACCGCGTACTGCTCCTGGGTGAGCTGGGCTCGCCATTCCGCATCGGACTTCTGGATTTTTTCCAACATGGTGACTCCTGACCTGTTGAGTGACTGAGTATATTTTACCATAAATATGATAAATAATATGATATTTATCAGCAATATTAACAGTCTTTATACACTTTTTCCCGGCTAATTGCTTCTGGAACAATCTTTGCGCAAATTCGACTGCATATTGGATTGAAGGAGTGAACCTTCGAATCCTTTTCGAATAGCATCCGATCTAAATAATGTGAGACAATCCCTGTTCTATGAAGGTTATTCTCCTATGGTGCTGGCGTGCGTTGCACCCCCTTGTTTTCGACGCACAACAAGCTGTTATGCCGGCCTTAAAAAATATTATCGGTCCACCCTGTTGACAGGGAAAAGTCTTATTCTGGTGAGGTTTGCGAGGGGGCGCTGGTTTCCTTAACCAGGACCAGAAAAATTAATGCCGCAATCAAACGCCCAACAGTCGATGTGAGGGTAACGCCCACGAATTCGATCACGGGGATCAAAAACGAACCAAAAGCTGCACCAAGCGCCATTGAGAGGGTGACAATGATCTGGTAATAGGCAGAAAAGCGCGCCCGTTGATCTTCTGGGGTTTGTGTAAGCAGGCTGTTAAAGTGAACCAGGTTGAACCCGCCCCATAATAAACCTGACAGGATTTCAACAGCGATGGCATGCCAGTAGGCTTTGACCCATAAACCCCAAATCAGGGGTACCAGCGGGATTAAGAAGGCAAGCACGATCGAAACCGTGCGGTTGCCCCACTTATCCGCCAGCAAGCCAAACTGCCTTTGAACAAGCATGTTGGCAGCCGTATTCGTGACTGCAATAACCCCGATCATCGCTGCAGTAAAGTGAAGGGTTTCCGCCATGTGTACTGTGAAAAACGGCCCTGAAATTTGGATGGTGAAATTCCAAACCGCCACAAAGATGATGAAACGCAGAAATTGGTTGTGTTTCTTAAACGAAGAAATTATGCTGTGCAGATTGTCGCGAAAAGAGACGCTGACTGCATCGCCAGGCTGTCGGTCGATTTTTTCAACGGCAAGGGGATCTCTGATGCGGTTGAAAAAGAAAATTGCAATAGCTGCCAAGAATGCCGCTACAAGGAAAGCCACCTGGTAACCCAGGGGTTCGCCAATGCGGGTGATGAATTCTCCCATCAGCAGAGTAACCAGCATTCCGGCGAGACCCATGATGAAATTACGGGAACCAAAATAGCGTCCCCGACCTTCAATCGGCACGATGTCTCCGATGAGGGCAATCCAACCCGGGTAGGCAAAATTATTCGCTGCCTCTCGAATGACTACCAGTGCCAGCATGATCCACACCAGGGCTGATGTGCCCAGCAGGAAAAAGGGCAGCAATGCTATCAGGAATACCATCAAGCGGCTGACAATGGCGCTTGTGGTTGTGATCTCTTTGCGCCTTCCAGACCGTTCAACCAGAAAAGCAGCTGGCAGCAGCAGCAGCGCGTTGGAGAAACTGCTGATGGAGCTGAGAAAGCCAATCTGTTGCCGCGTGATACCCAGCGTTAACAGGTAAATCGTCAAGTAAGTCAAAATGATCTTATCGCTGGCGGCAGCAAAAAGACCATCATAGAAAAACAGGGTCAGGTTGCGCTGCTGGCTGGCTGATAAGACAGCAGCCCAGGCGCCGCCCCTGGTGAAGCGGGTTATTGTATGCCGGATGCGTACAGCTTGGTCCCGTAATTGGTTAATTCTCATGGCTTATCGCGAATTGCCTATTGTTTTCTAAAAACGGGCATATCAACTACAAAGATGGTCGCAGCATACTGATTGGGATGGGTAGGGGTGCAGCATTCCTTAAGCAGCGCGATCACCGCTGGCACCTTGTCCGGTTCGACCCCAATTAAAAGCGTGATGTTTCCCAAACGCAGAAACCCGCCCGTGCTTGCCATGCGGGTAACGGTGTAGCCGTGTTCGATCAGGGTTTCGATCACAAGCCCGATGTCTTTTTCATGAATGATGGCGTAAATTAATTTCACGGCTCCCCCCCGATCTGTTCAAAGCGCTCAACGGGCATACCGTAAATAGTCGCACCGCCTTCTATCGATTCGATCACAGGCAACTGGCTGAGTTCCCCGATGCCCCGCATCTGAACCGGGATGAATTTCCGGTAGGGTTGGCAGTATTTGTTGATTAAACGATTCAGCGCGTCGATCCGGGAATGATTTAATCCCATCAGAAGACACACTGTTGGCTCCTGGAAAAGGCTGCTGCTGCTATCGATAACGGTGAAGTAAAAATGCTGCCTGTTGAGGTTGGAGATCAATTTTTTTGACTGGGATCGAGAGACGATGATCAGCAGCAGTAAATCAATATGGCGTTCAGGCATGGGGTTTCCTTGGTCACAGGTGAATACATCACCCATATTTTACATCATATCAAGTGGCAACTGATGGGAATTGTACGAATGAAGTCGAACAATCGTTTTTTGTTCGAGTCCAGGTTGTGATGGGAAAATCAGAACCCTGATTATTAATTGAGAAATGACGTTTGCGAAGGTCGAAAAATAAAACGATCATCATTCTCACCGTGATTGTGGTGTTTCAGGAATAAAAAATCCCGGGCGGTAACACTCGCTCGGGATCATTCATCTTATGGTGTGGCTGATCAGGCTTCGGAATCCTCCGATGATTTACCGTCGCCGATGCCGCGGGGCACCCATTTTTCAGTGCGATCGCGCAGGCGATGAGGCTCACCGCCGCGCTGATGGAGCTGGTCAAAACCCGTGGGTTTGAGGAACATGGCGTCGCCTGCCAGCAAGCCAGCGACGCCGCTCTGCCCGGGCTCGAGGATTTCACCCTTGAAGGACGTTGTTAAGGAGGGATCGATGGGTTGATATTCGGTTGGCTCAATATAAGTGGTGATGAACCCCTCGTAATTACGTAATACGACTTTGTGATCTGAATAACTGAGGATGTAATTGGGGGTGAGGGGAATTTTGCCACCGCCGCCGGGGGCATCCACCACATAGGTGGGCACAGCGAAACCTGAGGTGTGACCGCGCAGTGACTCGATGATTTCAATGCCCTTACCGATCGGTGTGCGGAAGTGACCGACGCCCTGGACAAGGTCGCACTGGTAGAGATAATACGGCCTGACCCGCAGGCGCACCAGGTCGTGGACCAACTTGCGTTGAATGGCCGGGTCGTCGTTGACACCTGCCAAAAGAACGGATTGGTTACCGAGGGGAATGCCTGCTCGGGTCAGTTTGTCGCACGCGTCCGCCAGCTCAGCGGTAATTTCGTTGGGATGGTTGACGTGGATGTTTAACCACAGCGGGTGAAATCTTTGCAGCAGTTCACACAGTTCGTCGGTGACGCGCTGGGGCATAAAGACCGGGACGCGGGAACCGATGCGGATGATCTCAATGTGGGGGATTTCTCGTAAGGCAGTCAGCAAGCGTTCAAGGACCTTGGGCGCCAGGGTCAGGGGATCGCCACCGGAGAGGAGCACATCGCGCACCTGGGGTGTTCGGCGTAGATAGTCGAGTTGCGCCTCAAAGTCACTGGAAGAAAAGGATTGGGTGGGGTCACCCACGATGCGAGAACGTGTGCAATAGCGGCAGTAACTGGCGCACTGGGTTGTGACCAGCATCAAAACCCGGTCGGGGTAGCGATGCACTAAACCCGGCACCGGTGAGTGAGCGTCTTCTGAGAGTGAATCTTCCATTTCCCCGGTGAAGGGCAGAATCTCAGCAGCCGTTGGCAGGATCTGCCTGCGAATCGGGTCCAGCGGGTTTTCGGGGTCGATTAATGACGCGAAATAGGGCGTAATGTCCACCCGAAAAAGCCCAACCTGGAAAAGCGCCTGATGCTCGCTTTCAGTTAGCGTAAGGATCTGCTCGAAATCCTCAATTGAATTCAGGCGATGGCTGAGCTGCCAGCGCCAATCCGACCATTTGTCATCGGGAATATCAGCAAAAGCCGGCGCTCTTTTTGAGGGAAAGGGTTGCATCGTTTTCTCCTTTAACTTGAAAAGTTTTCCTGAGCTTACTCCGTTTCTTTAGAATTATGAATATCGGATCGATTCATATTCTGCCACTCAGCTTTAAGCACACTCATCAGATAAACATCAAAATATTGACCGTGTTGATAGTGTGCCTGTCGAAATTTTCCTTCGGTGATAAAGCCCGCTTTCTCATAGGCACGCATCCCACGAGCGTTTTTTGAAAATACTTGCAGCCAGATGCGATGGAGGTTTAAGGTTTGGAACCCATGTTCAAGCAACAGGAGAACGGTTTCGGTTCCATAGCCCTGATTCCAGCAGGACTTTTCTCCGATCATGATGCCCAATTCAGCCGATCGGTTGCGCCAATCAATCTGTATGAATTGACAGTTTCCAATCGGGCGCCAATCGCCTGGAGTTTTTGAATCCTTTATCTCAATCACCAGGATATGTAGATTGGCTGGACGTTCAAGCATGGCGTCATACCAGCGCTCTTCTTCGGCACGCGATATGGGGGATATTTGCATCAAGTTCTCTGTGACCTCAGGGTCGTTAATCCACCGCAGGAAATGGTCAATATCAGATTTTTCAGCAGCCCGCAGACGGATTCTTGATTTAATCAGATGGGGCATGATGTCAGGTTCCTTTCAACGGGTTTATCTTACGGTAAGAGACGTGTTGGTCCGCGGAAGATGAACACGGCTTCGCGGATGTTGGGTAGCTCCAACAAGACCATCATAAACCGACTGAGGCCGAAGCCAAAACCGCCGTGTGGGGGAGTGCCGTAGCGGAAGTAATTCAGGTAATCCTGGATCATTCCCAGCGAGAGCCCTTTTTCGAGCGCCTGCGCTTTGAGAACTTCATAGCGATGTTCCCGCTGTGCGCCAGTAGCCAATTCGAGCCCTTTGCCCAGGAGGTCAAAGCTGCGCGTCAGTCCTGGATTTTCAGGGTGGCGCATGTGATAGAAGGGGCGGGCTTCAATGGGCCAATCGGTGATGTAGACATAATCATGTCCCCGGGACTCTTTGTAATATGCGCCAATCGCCCGTTCTGCACCGGGGTCGAGATCAAACTTCTTTTCAGGTGGCAACCTGTAGCCGATTTCTTTAAGCACCTGGTATGCCTCTGCCATGGAGATGCGCGGGAAAGGCACCACAGGCGCTTCCAGGTGGAGGCCCAGTTTTGATTCAACCTCAGAGGCGTGCTTTTCAACCACGCGTTGAATAGTATGAGCCAGCCAGCGTTCTGTTAGCGTCATGACATCTTCATGGGAATCAATCCAGGACATCTCCATATCGACGCCGGTGAACTCGGTCATGTGGCGCGAGGTGAAGGAAGGATCCGCCCGAAATACGGGGCCAAATTCAAACACACGCTCAAACCCGGCTGCCATCGCCATTTGTTTGTAAAACTGGGGAGATTGGGCTAAATAGGCCGTGGTCTCGAAATAGGGGAGGCTGAACAATTCAGCGCCGCTTTCGCTGGGGGTACCCATGATCTTCGGCGAGTTGATTTCGATGAAATTTTCCTGCAGCCAGAATTCGCGCATAGCCTGTACCGCTGTGGTTTGCACCTCAAATAGAAGCTGGTTGACCTCTCGCCGCAGGTCGAGATAGCGCCAGTCGAGACGGAAATCTTGTTCAGGTAAGTATTCGCCAAAGGGCTCAAAGGGCAGCGGGACTTCAGCCGCGTTTTCAACCAGCAGGTCCTCAAGTTGGATTTCAAGCCCGCCTAATTTGACAATCTCGTTTTTGACGACTTTTCCGGTGATGCGCAGGGCAGATTCTGTACCCAGCTCAGAGATCGTTTCTGCCAGGTCGAGATTTCCCTTTTTGTAATGGGCGACCTGGACCAGCCCCGTGCGATCGCGGATGATTAAAAATTGCATGCTCTTCTGGTCGCGCAGGGTGTGCAGCCATCCCTGGATGGTCACCTGTTCGTCGATGTGCTGGTCTAAATCTTTTATCAGGGTGCGTTTCATCAAGTTCTTCTCCCGTTTATCACCAATAATTTTATTTTATTATAGCTGATCGGAAAACGCCGATCATGAATTTACAGTAATTTCT
>Ga0209719_1000415_pt1 | contig 63123 bp, 52 predicted proteins | sample AD_JPNAS2_MetaG_FD_184421 | JGI IMG/M metagenome (GOLD analysis project Ga0209719, IMG submission 184421) | Active sludge microbial communities of municipal wastewater-treating anaerobic digesters from Japan - AD_JPNAS2_MetaG (SPAdes) (version 2) | ecosystem: Engineered > Bioreactor > Anaerobic...
TACCTACAAGTTTGCTCCTTCCCACAATAACTACTCTTTTTCCTTCTATCTCTACAAAATATCTTTTAAGTAAAGTAATAATACCTTTTGGTGTTGCAGGCACTAAAACAGGTTTACGATTTAAAAGTTTTCCTTGGTTGATTATATTTAGCCCATCAACATCTTTGATTGGAGAAATAGTATTAACAATAGTATCTTCATTAAGATGTTTTGGAAGTGGTAATTGGACCAAAATTCCATTTACCTCTTTATTTTTATTTAATTTCTCAATTAAATCTACTAGTTCTTTTTCTCTTGTGTCTTTTGGTAAAATATAATCTTCTGTTGCTATCCCTAAATTCTCGCAAGCTTTTATTTTGTTACGAACATAGATTTTACTTGCATCATCATCTCCTACTAAAATAACAACTAATTTTGGTTTGACTTCTAGTCTATTTACTTCTTCTTTAATTCTCTCTTTGATTTCTTTTGAAATCATTTGACCATCTAGTATTTGACTCATATCTTACTCCTTTTTTTAATTATATCATTTTTTAATAAATAAGTCTTTATATTTGTTTTAAATTATCTTTTCAAAAACTCTATCTACAGGTTCTTTAATTACTAAAGTTGCAAGAAAATCATATGGTGTTTCTGATAAGTTTATAATAACAAAATTAGTCCCTCTAAAAAATTGAACCAAACCTGCAGCTGGGTTAACTGTGAGACTTGTTCCGGCTACAATCAAGGTGTCACAACGAGCAATATAGTTAATTGCTGTTTCAATATCATAATTATTTAAGGGTTCTTCGTATAATACAACTTCTGGTTTAACTAAACCGCCACACTTCTTACAATAAGGGACCGGTTGTGCATCTAAAACATAAGCTAAATCATACTTTTCTTTGCACTTCATACACTTATTACGATAGACACTTCCATGTAATTCTATAACTTTACTCGGGCTGCTACCCGCCATTTGGTGTAAATTGTCTATGTTTTGTGTTATAACCGCTTTTAGTTTTCCCGCCTTTTCTAATTTAGCTAAAGCTATATGGGCATAATTAGGTTTTGCGTTAGGAAAGATCATTTTCTCTTTATAGAAAGTATAAAAAAGGTTGGGATCTTTTATAAAGCAAGAATGAGAAATAATGTACTCGGGTCTTAAGCTTTTATATTGACTTGAATATAAACCTGATGAACTTCGAAAATCAGGAATGCCCGATGCTGTAGATACTCCAGCTCCACCAAAAAAAACAATGTTGTTTGAACTTTCAATAATCTCTTTTAATCTTTCTATTTTATCCATAATTAACCCTCCTGTTTAATTATATCATATTTCTTTTAAATAATAAAAAAAGCATTAATTAGATATCTAATTAATGCTTATAATCTTATTTTTTATCTTTTTTAGCAATACTTCTTGCAATATGAATGCCATTTGCTCCAGCTTGAGCCAAACCTCTAGTTAGACCGGCACCATCACCAGCTACATATAAATTTTTAATCTTTGTTTCAAAATTACGATTTACTTCAGGACGAGCTGAATAGAACTTAGCTTCTACTCCATAGAACAATGTGTGATCACTAGCAATGCCTGGAGTGACATGATTTAATGCATCCATCATCTCAATAATTGATTTCATTGTATTATAAGGTAAAGCTAGTCCTAAATCTCCAGGAACAGCCTCTTTTAATGTTGGACGGATAAATCCTTCTTTAATACGTTTCTTTGTAGAGCGTCTTCCTCTAATAATATCACCATATGTTTGAACAATTACTGATCCTGAACTTAACATATTAGCAAGTGTTGCAACAGCATGAGCAAAATCATTTGGATTATTAAATGGTTTTTCAAACTCGTGAGAAACTAGTAAAGCAAAGTTAGTATTTTCTGTACCATATCTAATATCTCTAAATGAATGTCCATTACACAAAATTGCCCCGTTTTGGTTTTCCACAACAACGTGACCACTAGGGTTAGAACAGAAAGTTCTAACTGTTGTTCCAACACTTGAACGATAGATAAATTTACCTTCATATAAATGTGTATTTATATCTTCCATAACGATATTGCTTGTTTCTACGCGAACACCGATATCTACTTGGTTATTTTTAAATTTAATGTCGTGTTTTTGTAAGACTTCTTCAAGCCAACTAGATCCGTCTCTACCTACACCTAAAATGACATTATTACCATAGATCTCAGTTCCATCGCATAAAACAACACCAACACATTTATCATCTTCAATTAATAAATCGCCAACTTTAGTTCTAAAACGATAGTCGATATGGTTTGCCATTTCATCGCGAAAGTTTTTAAGAATTTGAATATTTTCTTCGGTTCCTAAATGTCTTACTTTACTTCTTAATAATTTTAAGCCAGCTCCTATTGCTAACTTTTCAATTTTTCTCACCTCAGATGTATAAGGATCAGTTATCTCTGGATTTGCACCATGTTCTAAGTTTAATTTATCAACATAATTAATTAATTCCATTAATTCATCATCATCTAAATACTCATTTAACCAACCACCAAATTCATTAGTTATATTATACTTTCCATCCGAATAAGCTCCAGCTCCACCAAAACCAGTTGAGATTGAACAACTTGGTTTACAGCCGTGATATCCGTTTCTATCTACTGGACATTTTTCAATTTTACCTTGTAAGATTGGACATTGACGATCATAAATATCATGTCCTTTATCAATTAGTAATACTTTATATTCTGGCTTTTTAAGCATCAATTCATAGGCACAGTACATTCCACTAGGGCCTGCACCTACAATAATACAATCATATTTTTTACTCAAAATCTTCACCTCTTGTTTTCATAACACGCTTTAATAAATTCTCCAAATAATGGATGTGCTCTATTTGGTCTTGATTTAAATTCTGGTCGATATTGAACAGCAATAAAGAAAGGGTGTCCTTTTAATTCCATTGCTACTGGTGTGCCTTTTTTAGAAAATCCACTCCAAACCAAATCACCATTTTTAAATTCCTCTAAATATTTTTTATTAAATTGATATCGATGGCGATATCTTTCACTAACTTCTGTCTTTTGATAAACATCATAAATACGAGTTCCATTTGTTATTTCAACTTCACTCGAACCTAGCTTCATCTTTCCTTCTTTTCTTAAAGTAATTACTGGCATTTTACAATCAGGATCAAGCTCTAAAGAATTAGCTTCTTTTAAATTTAAATTTGATCTTGCATATTCGATAATTGCAGCTTGCATTCCTAACGAAATGCCTAAAAATGGAATTTTGTTTTCTCTTGCGTATTTAATACTTAGCATTAAACCTTCAATTTTCTCTTGACCAAAACCATCAGGAATAATAATACCTCGATAAGCTTGTAATGTTTTCGCTACATTTTTCTCTGTTATTTTAGTAGAGTCAATTGCGTCAATCTTTACTTTAAGGGAGTTATTAAAACCACCATGTGATAAAGCTTCATAAACAGATAAATACGCATCTTTTAAAGATACATACTTACCAATTAAAGCAACTTTAACTTCTTCTTTTGAATTGTTTATTCTCGCAACCATTTGATCCCATTCTTTTAAATCAACTGGTTTTGTTTTTATTCCAAAATGATTTAGAACTAAAGTATCTAATTTTTGTTCTTTTAATAAATAAGGAACTTCATAAATAGACTTACAGTCAGGAACATCAATAACTTTCTCATCCTTTACGTCACAGAATAATGCAATCTTTTTCTTTTGTGATTCAGGAATTGGTCTATCTGATCTTAAAACAATAATGTCAGGAATAATACCAATTGATCTTAATTCTTTAACGCTGTGCTGAGTTGGTTTTGTTTTTAGTTCTTTCGCAGCTGTAAGATAAGGAACTAATGTTGTATGGATATAAGCTGTATTTTCATATCCTAATTCTCTACGAACTTGTCTTATTGCTTCCATAAAAGGAAGTGACTCAATGTCGCCAACAGTACCACCTATTTCTGTAATAACGATATCTGCTTTAGATGTTTCCGCTGCTTCATAAATTAATGTTTTAATAGCATTAGTGATGTGAGGTATTACTTGAATTGTTTGTCCGTCAAATTCACCTCGACGTTCTTTTTCGATAACACTTAAATAAACTTTACCTGAAGTAACTGTTGAATGTTTAGATAAATTAATATCAATAAATCTTTCATAATGGCCTAGGTCTAAGTCTGCTTCTGCGCCATCTTCGGTCACAAAAACTTCGCCATGTTGCAATGGTGACATGTTTGTAGGGTCTACATTAATGTAAGGATCAAATTTTTGAATGAAAACTTTTAGACCTCTGTCTTTTAGTAATCTTCCTAAACATGCTGCATTTAGCCCCTTCCCTAAACTGGACACAACTCCTCCAGTTACAAAAATAAACTTAGCGCGACTCATTTTATACCTCCACCAAAAATAAAAAATAGCCCTCTTCTTTTAAGAGAACTATTTTGCTCTTTATTATTATATCAAATATTAAAACTTTTGTCTATAACTATTTTTAGAATTGTTTTTGATTATATAAGATCCTCAAACTCATCGTCTTCATCTTCATCATAATCTTCATCATCTAAATCTTCGTATTCGTCATAATCTTCATCGTCTTCTTCTTCGTCATCTTCATCAATTTCATCAGAAATGTCGTCATAGATTACTTCGTCATCGCCTTCTTTGTCATCTTCTTCTAATACTTCATCTTCATCTTGAGCTAATAACTCTTCTTGCATTTCGTATTTTAATGCATCCTCAGAGAAAACTTCATCAACAACATCAATATATGTCTTATCTTGATTTAGTAGTTTAGAGTTTTGGCGATATTTCAAATCCCATAATCTTGTGCCTTCTAAGTCTTCTGCACAACAAATGAAATTACCACTTAACATAAAATCAATTTCAAATTGAATATAGTCTTGAGGATCTACTTTTTCAATTCCTTTTCTTTTAAATACTTCTGCAGCTATATTTACAATCGTATCTGGCTTTTTTGTTTCTTCTAAAATTTTTAAAGCTACATCTACCATTGACATATCTTCATAAATATTTTTATCTTTTTCCATCTTTTACTCCTCCTTTTAAAAGATTGTATACTTCTTGGTTAGTGCGATCTCCACTTAAAGGTGTGATTGTGACATACCCACGATTAACTAAATAAGCGTCGCTATTTTCTTTATTATCTAAAGCTAAGTTGCCGGTTCCTAATTGATAATATAATCCTTCTTTTTCTTCAAAATAAGTATCAAAACAAGTATCCCCTTGAACAGCAAGCTTAATTCCTTTTGGTTCTATCGGGAAATTTACATTATATACTAGAGCTTTATTCCAGTATTTTTCACTCAATAGTAATTTCATAACATCATCAAAATATTTTTCAAACCCTGTTAGTGATTTATAATTAGCCGATAGAGCAAAACCTCTTCTTTTGGTATAAGCAGCTTCTGTTGCTCCAGCTACAGTTCCAGAATAAAAAATATCAAAACCTAAATTATATCCTTTGTTTACACCAGATAGTACCAAATCAAAATCATATTTTAAATGATAGTGGGCAAAACGAACACAGTCAGCTGGCGTGCTATCAATAGCATATGCTTCAACTCCAGGAAAAAGATTTATTTTTTCAACACTAAATCCTCCCCTTACAAGTATTTTATGGCTTGTAGCCGATTGATTATATTTAGGAGCAACTACAAAAACTTCTCCGTATTTCTTAGCTCTTTCAACTAATCGTTTTAAACCTTCTGATTGAATTCCATCATCATTTACAATTAGTATCTTCAAGTTACATTAATCCTCCGTTTTCCTTTTTAAATTCTTTCAATCTAATATCTAATTCTTTTAAAATTAAATCAATTTCTTTTTCTTCTAATAATGTAGCTCCGCTTGCTTGCTTATGCCCACCGCCACGATAATTATTGGCTATATCGTCAATGGATACATATCTACTTCTAATTCTAACTCTAATTGTGCTATCATCTTGCTCTACAAATAAAACCCAAATTAAACTTCCTTTAATTGAGTCTAAACAATTAACTAGTGATGCGGCATCTTCAATAGTAATATTATACTGCTTTCTAATTTTTTTATCAATATAAAAATAAGCCACACCATTTTCTGTTGTTTTAAAATTTAAATATAAATAACCCTCTAATTTTAAAACTTCCGAGTCTTTTAAATATAGAGCATTATATATTTTTTCAAAATCGATATCATAATCTAATAATAAGCTAGCTGCATTTAATGTTTGTGATCTAACATTGCTATATTTAAATCTGCCTGTATCAGTAACTATTCCTGTAAATAAAGCTTCTGCCCCTTCTTGTTCCATTTCTAAATTTTTCGGTGGATATAAAAAGAGGTCTACAATAATCTGTGCCGTTGCAGGCGCAGTAACGTCAACAAAATTAATGTCTGCATAATCATCAACAGGCAGATGATGATCAATTTTAATCGTTTCTTTTGCAAGATGAAAATATTTACTATCAATTCTTTCTTTAGTAGCTGTGTCTAAGACAATAACTAATGACTCTTGATATATTTCTGGTTTTAATTCTTCATCCCTCGGTTTTAAAAAATCTAAATAACTAGCTGAATCATTTGCAGGTGCATAGATCTTTTTCTTAGGAAAAGATGTTGTTAAGATATTTTTTAACCCCAAAGTAGAGCCAACACAGTCTCCATCAGGTCTTTGATGACCTAAGATAATAATACTATCATATTCTTTAATTTTCTTTAAAATTTGGTTTCTTGTTTTCTTCATTTTTTACTCCCTGCAACTAGTTTATTCAAATCTTTAATAATCTCCCTGCAAACTTCAAAACTTGCAACTTTAGCTCCACTTGCAAGTAAGTGACCGCCTCCACCATATTTAACAGCAATTTGATTAATATTATGTTTTGACGAACGAAACTCACATAAAATTTGGTTATTTTCTGCATCTTCTACAAACATTGCCCAAACTTCAATTTCTTTAATGTTGGCCATGATGTTTACATAACCTCTAGCTATATTATGTGGCGTTAATCCATATGCTTCTACATCTTTTTTTGTTACTTTTAAATAAGCTACTTTGTGTTTACTAACTTTAAACTTATTTGTTAGTTTCGCTCTTAATTTAACACTGTCTAAACTTTCTTGATATAAGTTAGAATAAACGTTATCAATATCTATATCATATTCCATTAATTTAGATACAATATCAAAAGTTCTTGCTGTTGTTTTATCATATCTAAAACGACCACTATCAGTAACTATTCCTGTAAATAAATGTGTTGCTGCTTCCTTGTTCAGTTTCCAATCTAAATCTAAAGCTATTTGCGCAATAATCCCTGCACAACTTTCAAAACTAGTGTCTGTATAATTTAAATCACAATAATCCCTAACTGTATTGTGATGATCTATTTTTATAGAAAATTTTGCTTTTTTATAATTGTCATTTAATAACATCTCATCAGTAGAAGTATCTAAAACAAAAACTAAAGCTTTTTTATACAATTCGATATCTATTTCATCAGTTTTGCCCATAAAATCAAAACGCTCACTAGTATCACCAACTGCGTAAATTTTCTTTTTTGGATAATTTTCTTTTAAAATAGCTTTTAATCCTAATTGACTTCCCATAGCATCTCCGTCAGGATTAGCATGTCTTTCTATAATAATTAAATCGTATTGGATTACTTTTTCTTTTATTTGATTAAAGTTCATTGTTTTCTCCTTTATCTTCGGAAACTAATTCTAGACTTGAATTTAAGTGATAATGAATTGTTAGATATTTGTATAAACCATTACCAGCAATCCCTACTATTATACTAGTAACTAAAGATATTAATACTAATAATGCTCCAGACTTAAAAACCGCATCCCCTGTATGATATATAAGCATTACTACAAACAATTGTGTAACAATATGAAGAAAACCACCAATTACACTTATACCTACAAGCGAAGTTTTATCTTTTAATAATTTATGAGCTAAAAACATCCAAAAGAAACTAACTAGGCTGGCACTAGCTCCTATAATAAAAGAACTTATGCTTCCTAAAATCAATCCAACTACAACAGATTTTAATACAGTAATTAACAAACTTGTTTTAAAATCAAAAATATAAATAGCCAGTAATATAACAATATTAGCAAGCCCTATTTTAGCAACTGGTAAAAAGGGGAAAGCAATAACACTTATTGATTTATCAAAAAACGACAAAACAGCAGCCATTGCTACCATAATTGATGCTATCGCAAGTTCTTGAACTTTGTTTACTCTATTGTGAAGCATATAATCACCTTTCCTCATCTTCCCTTATTTTATCACAAATTATTGCTTTTTTTAAGATATTTGATATAATTTACATAAGGAGTTGATGTTATGTGTATATTTTGTAAGATAGCTAATAAAGAAATTCCTTCATATATTATATATGAAGATGATAAGTTTTTAGCTTTTCTTGATTTATCTCAAATAACGATTGGACATACTTTAGTTGTCCCTAAAAAACACTTCGCAAATCTATTAGAGCTTGATGAAGAAACAGCCAAGGAAGCTTTAAATGTAACAAGGAAAGTAGCTTTATTATTAAAAGAAAAACTACATGTTTTCGATTTTAATATTGTAAATAATTGCGGAGAAAAAGCAGGACAATCGGTCCATCATTTTCATATCCATATTATCCCAATTTACAAAAAAGGCGACCTTGAGTTTAATACTCAATCTAATAAATTAAGTGAAGCAGAATTTAAAAAATTACATAATAAAATAATAAAATAGGAAGTTTAATCTTCCTATTTTTATATATTAGAAAAATAAATTAATAATAAAGTATTAGCTAATATTCCTCCAGCAGCTAGATATAAAGACAACAAAGAAAATTTGTATTTCTTTTTAATCTCTAAAATAATCGCAATTATTAAGGCTACGCCTCCTAAAATTAGAGCAACAATAGGTACATATGGAATAAAGGCAACAACCATTAAACTTACACTGATGATTGTAAGAATAAAGTTAATAGTGTCAAAACTATTTTTTTCTCTTTTCCTTTTTTCAACAGTTGTGTATGCTTGTTCTTCTGCAACATTAACTTGTTCTGCTTCTTTTAATAAATTGCCACAAACATGGCAAAATATAGCGTCTTCTTGAACTTGTGTTCCGCACTTTCTACAATACATATCTTTATCCAATTTTATCTACCCTCATATAAGGTTTTAATACTTCTGGTACTTTAATTGTGCCATCTTCATTTTGATAGTTTTCTAAAATCGCAACTAGTGTACGTCCCACAGCTAAACCTGATCCATTTAATGTGTGAACAAATTCTAATTTACTATCTTGTGATCTTCTAAACTTAATGTTTGCTCTTCTTGCTTGATAATCTTCAGCATTACTAATACTACCAATTTCACGATATGTGTTTTGTGATGGAATCCATACTTCAATATCATATGTTTTACACATTGCAAATCCCATATCTCCGCTAGATAATACAACAACACGATATGGAAGTTTTAAAGCTTTTAATACCTTTTCTGATTCAGCAAGCATTTCATCTAATTCTTGATAACTATTATCTGGAGAAGCTATCTTAATTAGTTCAACTTTATTAAATTGGTGTTGTCTGATTAAACCACGAGTATCACGACCTGCGCTACCTGCTTCTGATCTAAAAGCAGTTGTGTAACTAGTTAATTTGATTGGAAGTTTCGCATAATCTAAAACTTCTTCTTTAAACATATTGATTGTTGGTACTTCTGCTGTTGGATTTAAATACCAATCACCATTACCATTTGCAATTTTAAAAGCATCTTCTGCAAACTTTGGTAACTGTCCAGTACCAAACATTGATGCTGCCGATACTATGTATGGTGGTATTACTTCTGTATATCCACTTTCTGCATGTAGGTCCATCATAAACTTAATTAAAGATAATTCTAAACGAGCTCCTAAACCTTTATAAATAGCAAATCTACTACCTGTAACTTTAGCTGCTCTTTCAAAATCTAAAATATCTAAAGCTTCTCCTAATTCATAGTGGGCTTTTGGTTTAAAATTAAACTTAGTTGGTTCCATAAACTTTTTGATTTCTTTGTTATAACTATCATCTGGTCCAATTGGTACAGATTTATGAACTAAGTTAGGAGTTGTAGCTAGATAGTTAAAGATTTTTTCATCTAACTCTTTAATTGCCTCATCCTTTGCTTTAATCTCATCTCCTAAAGAAGCAACTTCAGCTAAAACACTACATGCATCTTTTTTTTCTCTTTTTAAGATTCCTATTTCTTTGCTAGCGTCATTTCTCATCTTTTTTAGTTTTTCTACTTCAGTAATTAAATTTCTTTTTTCATCATCTAATTTAATTACATCTCTTAAGTATGAAAAATCAGAACCTCTTTGATTTAGGTTTTTAATTACTTCTTCTAAGTTTTCTCTTAAGTATCTAATATCTAACATTTTCGTGCCCCCTTAAATTTAGTCTATTTTAACTCTATAAGATATCTATTTCAACTAAAAAGCCATATTTTAACTTTTTAGTCTTTTTATTTTCTAAACTTAATTATACTATAATATCCTTGTTTTTGCAATCAATTATAAAATATAAAAAAGCACCCGAAGATGCTTTTTCTTTATTCATATTCTACAAACAAATCTAGATCTGAATCTATGTCTGCTTCTGATTCTTCTTTTGGTAAGATTTCTATTGAGGCTACTTTTTGGTTTGCGTTAAGTGTAATAATCTTAGCTCCTTGAGTAATTCTACCGATTGTTAGAATTTGCTCTAATGGAACTCTAATAATAAAACCATAATTAGTAATAACAATTAAGTCTTCTTCAGATTCAACAGTCTTCATTGCTTTCATTTGACCATTTCTCTTATTAATACTTAAAGCTGTTACTCCTTTTCCGCCTCTAACTTGAGTTCTAAACTCTCGTACGCTTGTTCTCTTACCATAACCATTTTCTGTAACGATAACAATTTCATCATTTGGACTATTAATAATAGCCATACCAACTACTTCTTCGCCCTCTTCAACTAAAATGCCTCTTACACCTTGAGCTACTCTTTGCATTGGGCGAACATCATCTTCGCTAAACTTAATTGCTTTACCATTTGATGCTCCTAAAATAATGTTTTTATTTCCGTCGGTAATACCAACACTTAATAATTCGTCTCCTTCAACTAAATTAATCGCAATAATACCATTACGTCTAATGTTTTTGTATTCTTCAACTTGTGTTTTCTTAACTAGTCCTTGTTTTGTAGCAAAGAATAAGTAATCTGTTTCTTTAATAGCATCAGTATCGATACTTAAAACAGTTGCTAGTCTTTCATTATTTTCAAGTTTAAGTAAGTTTACAATCGGTGTTCCTCTAGCTAATCTATTAGCTTCGGCTATTTGATAAGCTTTTAAAGTATAAACTTTACCAAAGTTTGTAAAGAAGAATAAATCATCATGAGTTGAAGTATAGATAACTTTTGTAACTGCATCTGATTCTACCATTTTAGTTCCGATAATACCTTTTCCACCTTTGTTTTGTGTTTGATATGTATCTGATGTCATTCTCTTAACATATCCTCTTTCAGTTATAGTAATAATAACATCTTCAACTGGAATTAAATTTTCGTCTTCTAATCCTAAATCTTCAGCTAAACTAATTTCTGTTCTTCTTGGATCTTTATATTTTTCTTTTGTTTCTGTAATTTCTTTAATAATTAGTTCTTTTTTCTTTTGAGGATTTTGTAAGATTTCTTTGCACTCAGCAATAAATTTTTCTAACTCTACAAGTTCTTCTTTAATCTTTTCAACTTCTAAACTAGTAAGTCTTTGTAATCTCATATCAAGAATTGCTTTACTTTGCTCTTCGGTTAAAACAAATTTTTCCATTAAACGATTAATAGCAATTTCCCCACTCTTACTAGCTTTAATTACTTTCACAACTTCTTCAATGTTTGCAAGAGCAATAATTAATCCTTCTAAAATGTGAGCTCTAGCCTCTGCTTTTTCTAAGTCAAATTCTGTTCTTCTTCTAATTACTTCGTTTTGGTGAGCCAAATAACATTCTAAAATTTCTTTTAAATTTAAAGTTTTTGGTTGTCCGCCATCTAGAACTAACATATTGGTACTAAAAGTAGATTGAAGTTGTGTGTGTTTAAATAAATTATTTAAAACAACACCCGAATTAGCTCCTCGCTTAAGTTCAATTACAATTCTTAATCCATCTCTAGTAGATTCATCTCTTAAATCTGTTATATCTTCAACTATTTTATCTTTAACAAGTTTAACAATTCTATCTACTAAAAGAGTTTTATTTACAGCATAAGGAATTTCAGTAACAACAATTTGTTGGCGATCACGACCTAAATCCTCATAATGTGTTTTAGCTCTTACTACTAAAGATCCTTGTCCTGTTTTATACATTTCACGAATAGCAGTTAGACCCATTAAGATTCCTCCTGTTGGGAAATCTGGTCCTTTTACATATTCCATTAACTCTTCAACTGTAATCTTTGGATTTTTAACTACAGCTAGTAAAGCATCCATTATTTCTTCTAAATTGTGTGGTGGAATGTTTGTAGCCATACCAACAGCAATACCTGTTCCACCATTAACTAACAAATTAGGAAAACGAGATGGTAAAATTACAGGCTCTGTTTCTGTACCATCATAGTTATCTTGGTAATCTACTGTATTCTTGTTTAAATCACGCAATAACTCCATACTAATTTTGCTCATTCTTGCTTCAGTATAACGCATAGCAGCTGCTTGAGCACCACCAATTGAACCATAGTTTCCTTGCCCTTCAACTAAAGGATATCTAAAACTAAAATCTTGAGCCATTCTTACCATCGCATCATAGATTGCTAAGTCTCCATGTGGGTGATATTTACCCATAACATCCCCAACAATTCTTGCAGATTTCTTATATGGTTTATCTGAATAAAGTCCTAATCCGTGCATTGCATAAAGAATTTTTCTTTGAACTGGTTTTAATCCATCTCTTACATCTGGTATTGCTCTTGAAACAATAACGCTCATTGCATAACTCAAAAATGAGTTTTTCATTTCTTTTACAATATCAATGTTTTTTACACCACCTTTATGATGGTATTGTTTTTCGCTACTTGTTTCTTCTTCAATTGGGCTCTCTATATCAATAATATCTTTTTCCATAAGAGTCCTCCTATACGTCTAAATTCTCTACGTAGATAGCGTTGCTTTCGATAAATTCTCTTCTTGGTGCAACATCGTCACCCATTAGCATGCTAAATACCGTATCAGCTACAGCAACATTATCTAGTTTTACCTTTAGTAGTGTTCTAGTTTTAGGGTCCATAGTTGTTTCCCATAATTGATCTGCATTCATCTCACCTAAACCTTTGTATCTTTGAATATTTGGCTTAGCATTAAATGTTTCTAAAACATCTTGCAATTCTGCTTCGCTATATGCATATTCTATTCTTTTACCATAACTTACTTTATATAAAGGAGGTTGAGCAATATATACATACCCAGCTTCAATTAAAGGTCTCATATAACGATAGAAGAAAGTTAATAATAGTGTTCTAATATGGGCTCCGTCAACGTCGGCATCGGTCATAATAACTACTTTATGATATCTTACACTTTCAATATCGAATTCTTTTCCAATCCCTGCACCAATTGCTTGAATCATGGAGATAATTTCGTTATTACTTACAACACTCGCTTTGGTTGCTTTTTCTACATTTAACACTTTTCCTCTTAAAGGTAGAATTGCTTGAAATTCTGCGTCTCTTCCCATTTCTGCACTGCCACCAGCAGAGTTACCTTCGACAAGATATAACTCACTTATTGTTGGGTCTTTAGAACGACAATCACTTAACTTAGAAGCAAAGCCTATTGTTTCAAGTGGGCTTTTACGAGAAGCTTCTCTAGCTTTTTTAGCAGCCAGTCTAGCTCTTGATGATTCTAAAGCTTTATTAATAATTTCTTTTCCTGTTTCTGGATTTTCGTCTAAATATTGTTCTAATTGATCACCTAAGATTTGCGATACGATTCTTCTTGCATCTGCATTTCCTAATTTAGATTTTGTTTGTCCTTCAAATTCAGGCGAAGGGTGTCTTACGCTAACAATCGCAGTTAGTCCTTCTCTTGCATCGTCTCCAGTTAGCGACTCTTTCTTTTTGAAAAGACCTATCTTTTTACCATATTGGTTAATGATTTGCGTTAACCTAGTTTTAAATCCTTCCTCATGAGTTCCACCATCCGGTGTATTAATGTTATTTGCATATGAGTGAATACGGCAAGTTTCATCATCTGTATATTGCATTGCGATATCTACTTCTACATTATCTACTTTCCCTGAAAGATAAATAATTTCATTATGAATTGGTGTTTTACTTTGATTTAGATATTTAACATATTCAATAATACCATTATCGTATTGATATGTATTAGTCCTAACACGATATGGATTACGAAGGTCTATTAATGTCAGTTTCAAACCTTTGTTTAGAAAGGCTGATTGTTGCAAATGAGAAGCTAATGTCTCATAATCAAATTCTGTTCCTTCTTTGAAGATTGTTGAGTCTGGTTTAAAAAGTACTACAGTTCCTGTTTTATCTGTAATTCCAATTCTCCTAACATTATATAGTTTCTTCCCGCGACCATATTCTTGTTCATATACATAACCATCTTTAAATACAGTAACTTTTAGCCATTCACTTAAAGCATTAACTACTGAAGCACCAACTCCGTGTAATCCTCCAGAAACCTTATAACTCTTTCCACCAAATTTACCTCCAGCATGAAGAACAGTAAATACTGCCTCTAATGCTGATTCTCCTGTCTTTGGATGGATATCTACCGGTATACCTCTACCGTTGTCGGTTACAGATATTGATCCATTTGGTTGAATCTCAACTTCAATATGATCACAATAACCAGCTAAAGCCTCATCAATTGAGTTGTCTACTATTTCTCTAACTAAGTGGTGTAGTCCAGTATCGCTAGTACTACCAATATACATGCCTGGTCTAGTTCTAACCGCTTCTAGACCCTCTAATATCTGAATATCGGAGCCACTATACTGTGAATTTAATCTTTTATCATCACTCATCTTATTATTCCCTTTCTATTTTAATAATATTACTATTTTCTAATAATGTTTCATATATTGAATCAATTGTAGTTGTAGTAATAAATATTTGCTTGTTTTCTTTAAACAATTGCATAATTTGATTTTGTCTTTCTTTATCTAATTCACTAAAAACATCATCTAAGATAACAATGTTGTCCATTCCTAATTTATCAAACAATTTAGCAAGTCCTAACTTTAAAGCTATGCTTGATGTTCTTTGTTGGCCTTGTGAAGCAAAAGATGCTGCATCTTTGCCATTTATTTCAAAAACAAAGTCGTCTTTGTGTGGTCCAAGCCCTGTAGTTTGCAAATACAAATCTTTTTTAAGTTGTCGAAAAGTTTTCAACAAAAACTCTTCGTTTTCCACATTTGGCATATATTTTAATTCTGTTTTTTCGGTTTCATTAGAGATAGTTAAACTAATTTTTGCCACCTCAGGATTCAACATTTCAATAAATTTTTTTCTTTCAGTAATTAAATTAATTCCATATTTTACTAAAGCTTCTGAGTAGATTTTTAATACTTCTAAATCTTGTTCGCTTGCGTTCGGCTTCTTTAATAATTCGTTTCTATTCTTCAACACTTTATTATAATTAGATAGATCTTTTAAATACTTGTTATTAATTTGGCCTAAATAAACATCAAGAAATCTTCTTCTTTGGGGCGAATAACCTTTTATCAACTCAGAATCATCGGGTGAAAACATAACAACTCTAAATGTTCCTATATAATCACTCATTTTTTTAATCACATTATTATCAACTAGCAATCTTTTGCGTAATTTATCTAACTCATACGACAAAAGCACACTATGACTTCTCTCTTTGTTTATAAATTCTCCTTCTAAAACATAGTATGGTTGATCATGTTGAATTAAAAGAGAATCACGGCTTGCTTTATATGATTTAGTAAGACTTAAACAATAAATAGCTTCTACTAAAGAGGTTTTACCAACTGCGTTTTTCCCTACTATTATATTAACACCAGGTTTAAAATTTATTTTTTTATCTTTATAACAACGAAAATTGATTAACTTTAATTTTTGTATATAAAACATTTTTTACTCCACTACTTATATTTAAGCTTTATATCATAAAAACAACAAATTTATAATAAAAACCTCATCAAAATCATAGCTTTTACCTATTTTTGTTGCTTGGATAATACATAGATATTATACCATATTTCAGCCTATTTTTAAAGACTTTTTTGAAAATCTTTCTGATTATATTTTTTAAGCCAAAAAACTCGCTTATTTTCGGTTTAGGTGCGTTTTTCTATAAAATATCAGTTTAATTAAGTCTTTTGTTTAAAATTTGTTTAAGTTGAAATATAAAACTTAAAAAACTAATAGTTTCTTTGTTTTAATAATATATTTAGTAGTTAGTCATGTGTGCTTCTTTGCATAATGTTGTTTTTTCTCCAATTCTATTGAAATTAATCTTTAGAGATCAATAAGTTATTAAAAAAAACAACCTGTTTTTTGCACGCATATATAAAATTATTTCAAATTTAAATGTTTTTGGGTGATAGTTGAGATGGTTTTGTGTATTCTTATATTGTTTATACTAATAATAAAGGCAGGTTTTTGGTCTGAATATATAAGTTTACTTAAAGAAGCGATTCACATAAGCTTTTTCGGTATGATTTTATGCGTAAACAGCACTGTTTAATCATAGAAAAAGTCAATTTTTTAATAATTTTAAAAATTTAGTCAATACATGAACAGATTTATGTGCCAAAATTAAAAAAAATAAGCTATTAACAATCTTTTTAGTTTAATATTTGATAGTTTTATTTTAAAACTAAAGATTTTTCGTTTTTCGGACTGTTTTTTGAGTTTTTTTGCATCTGAAATGATTATTTAGCCTGTTTTTTTTGCTGTTTTTTAGTTTTAAGACGTGTAAAAACGCAAATTTTACAGTGTTTTTGCTTGAATTTCTAATTTAAACTTATATAAAAAGGCTCAAAAAAGGAGGGTTAATAATTAAATTATCTTTTTTGTTTGTTTTTCTCGACTCAACGCCCCAAAAAACATACATTTTTTTAAATTTTTATGGTTTTATGTATTGCTTTTTGGCATTTTTTTGTGTATAATGAAGTCAACAAGTTAAGAAAAAACAAAAAAACTTGTTTTTTTAAATAATTCGGCGTATGGTTTTATGTATAACCGTAAAACCATATATATGGGTTTATGGCTATATGTATAATTTGGGCATATTTAATCATTAAACATCTCAAATACGACCAAAAACCCATTTTCGCAACCTTTCAAATTTCGTTTTTAAGCCTTTTTAATCTCCGACCTTAATAAATACTTTACTACAGGGTAAAAATTGAGCTTAAATTAAATTCAAAATGTTTTTTGCGGTGCTGAAAATTATTTCTCTTTTTCTAGGTTTTGGTTTTTAGAAATTGAGGAAAATTCGGGTTTAAAAAGTCAAAAATCGTACCTAAAAAGAGTTAAAAAATGTATGGTTTTATGTATAAACATATAAATGTAAATATGGTTTTACATAAAATTGTATAAATGTATAAATGGTTATATGGTTATGTGTAAAAATGTAAATGTGGTTTTACATTTTTAAGTAAAAAATTATAAAATTGTAAGAAAAAGGAGTAAAAATATGATGGATAAACTTAAAAAAAGAGCCTCTAGCCCTTTATCTGGCCTAGATAAAACAGTAAATACTGCTACAACTGTTAGTGAAGAGCCTCTACCTGAACCAATTGTTCAAGAACCGGTAGCATACAAACCAGAGCCAGCGCCTGCCACACCTAAGCAAACAACCCAAAAAACCGCTAAAAAAGGAGGTTTTGAGGTGTTTGGTGGCGATGAAAAGATAAAATATACAGCTACTATGTCCCATGAGGTAAGAGCAAATGCTAAAATAGCAGCAATTTCTTTAGGTTGGACGTTTTCTGAGTTCGTTGAAGAAGCTGTTAGGGCTTATTTGCTTACTAGAAGGATAAAATAGGATCATTATATGGCTATTATTTCAACATATTGTAAAAAGGGTGGCGTTGGTAAAACAACTTTTATTGGCTATTTAGCTCATTATTTAACAGAAGTAAAAAATAAGACTGTTTTAATTATCAGTGTTGACGATCAAAACAGCATTTTTACTCTTTTTGGGAAGCAAAATTTAGTAACAGCGAGTAATGACGACTATTTAGAACACCTAATGGTGGGTCTCAGGACATATGAAGAGGTACTACACGAGGTAAGAGATAACTTATATTTAATTAAAACCTTAAATACAGATGCTTTATCTACCAAATTAATAATCGATAGAAGTAGCGAAAAGACTCTATTAGAGATAATTGATACTTATAACGAAGCTTTCGATTATGTTTTGCTTGATTTTCCTCCTTCTAGTTGTAGGGCTACAGAAGTTTTATTAGATTATAGTGATAGAATTATGTTAATTATTAGTTTGGATAGTTTGGGTATTGATGGTTTTATTAATACAATTCAATTTTTTGTCGATCAAGACATTCCAATTAGTAAAATACAGTACATTTTACCTAACAAATTCATCGCAAATAGAAGAGCACCGAAGAAGTCGTTAGAAACATTACAAGCGCAAGCTGAAGAGTTTTCTAAAACTATGGAGTTGGATGCTTTGATTTTGCCTTATTTTTCAGAAAAATCCACTGTTCAAAATATTCAAGAACAAGGAAAAACGCCTTTTGATAAAGATGAGTTGTTTACTTATCGATATGATTTTAACGAGATGTTAAAAGTGAGAGAAGAATTACTTGGAGTTTTTAAAGCTGTTGATGAATATGAAGAAGAATTAGCAAACAGAGCTAAAAAAGGAAAAGAAAAAGAAAAACCAGGGTTTCAACTTAAGAAAAAGAAAAAATAAAAAGAGGTTTAATGACCTCTTTTTTTATATGTTTATTTTTTATTAAGATACTCTTACCGGCAAGATTAGTTGAGTTAAATTAACGTCGTATTCGCCAGTAACAATAAATGGTTTAATTTCACCTGTAAAATGAACTACAATTTCAGAAGAATCAAACGATCTTACTGCTTCTAAGAAGTATTTAGCGCTAAATGCAATCTTAAATGAAACTGGATTAGAGCATTCAAGCGGAATTAATTCTTCTTTACCCTCACCAATTTCGCTAGTAGTTGATTTGATTTCGACTGTTTTATCTGGATTTAATTGTAATTGAATAATGTTTGAAGATTCAATATTAGTAAATAAAGACATTAAATCAATAGTCTTAACAAGTTCAGCTTTATTAAACTTAATACTAGTTAAAAATTCTGTTGGTATTAAGCTTGACGTGTTTGGATACACACCATCAATTAATCTTGATTGGAACAACAAGTTTTTGTATTTAAATAAGATCTTCGTTGGTGAAAAGTGTAATTCAATATCACTTTCGTTGTCATCAATAATAACTTTATTTAACTCATCTAAACTCTTAGAAGGAATAACTACAGATACTTCAGGTAATTCTTCGTTAACATTTAAGTAGATTTTTGCTAATCTAAAGCTGTCTGTTGATATGGCTTCTAATTTACTGTTAGATAAGTTTAAGCAAACACCCGTAAGAATTGCTCTTGATTCTGATAAAGATGTAGCAAAAGTAGTTTTTCTGATAATTTGTTTTAGCGTTCCTATATCTAATTTGATAAATGATTTCGATTCAGCAAATGAAATTAATGGGAAGTTGTCTTTTTCTAAAGCGTTTAGTGTAAAATCGCTTCTGTTTGCATAAATTTTAATTATGTTGTCTTCTACTGCTTTAAATTGAACTTCGTTTGCGTCTAATTTTCTAATAATCTCAATTAATATTTTTCCTGGTACTACAAAACTTCCTTCTCCCTCAAGCTTTAACTTATTACCCTCGTTTATTTGTGCTTGAATTGAGATTTCATTATTTGAAGCAGTTAAAAACATTTTGCTTTTTGTTATTTCGAATTTAATTCCTGTTAATACAGGCATTGGCGTTTTAGTTGATAGAGCTCTACTTACGTTTGTTAGATTCTCTAACAATAAATCTCTGTTGATTGTAAAATTCATATTTTTATTTCTCCTTTTTAATTTTAATTTTTATATTTTTATTATTAACATATGTGGATATGTTGATAACTACTATTTTTCACCTTGAATTTTATGAGTTAGATACAAGGCATCTTGCTTTATACCTTTGTTTTGTTTCATGTCTTTTTCAATCTTATCTATAGAATAAGATATAGTGGCATGATCTCTATTTCCAAAATAACTTCCGATTTGTTTTAAAGGTAAGTCATAAAGAGTTCTAATTAAATAAACAGCCATTTGTCTTGCAAAAACTATTTTAGCTTTTCTAGAACCAGACTCTAATTCAGGAATCGAAACTTGATAATAACTGGCAACAGCTTCTTTAATATCCCTAACCTTAACATCAGCCGGAGCTCCTTCTTTATCTAAACCTTCAACTAGTGGTTTTAGTATAGGATAGACATTTTCTTTAGTGAATGGTAAGTTACCTGATACGCAATACCAAATATATCTACTTAAAGCTCCTTCTAATTCTCTAACATTACGATCTTCATAAATTTCCGCAATCAACTCTAATACCTCAAGCGGAACATCTTCCGGATTTGGGATATGAGTTGGAAGTTTCTTTTGTAAGATACCTAATCTTAGTTGTTTATCGGGCTTTTTGATATCTACAGCTAAACCATAACTTAATCTACTCTTTAATCTATCCATAAAGTTTTGAAGTTGATTAGCTGGTCTATCTGAAGTAACAACCATTTTTTTCTTTTCAGTATATAAAAGTTCAAACAATTTAAAAAATTCTTCTTGTGTTTTAGTTTTCTGTTCTAGGAACTGAATATCATCTACCAAAAGTACATCTGCAGATTGATAATAGTCATAAAACTTATGAAAAGCTTTTGGATCTTTGCTGCTAGACGCAGTGAAGTAATCTTGAGCATATTGTTGCGCTGTAGTATAGACTACATTAGTATCTGGTTTGATTTGTAAAATTTCGTTACCAACAGCAAACATAAGATGTGTTTTTCCTAATCCCACCCCACCAAAAATATAAAGAGGGTTTAAAACAGGAATTGGGTCGTTTGCTACTTTAGTTGCAGCAAGAAAAGCAAATCTATTACTTTCTCCAATAACAAAGTTATAGAAGGAATATTCAGGTAATAAAGATCGTGGCTTTTTGCTATTATCGATATCTGTTTGCGTAGTATTTACCAAATCTACTTTGTTGTTTTGTTCTTCTGCTTCTTTTCGATCAATAAAAGCAAAATGGCAACCAAAATTATTTAAAGCAAATTCATTGATCCCATTTTTATAAAATTTATCAATTCTAAATTTTGTAAAAATACTATCGACGATAATCCAAATTGTACTATCTTTAACTTTAAACACTTCTTTAGTGTTAGAAAACAAGTCGTTGTAAGAAATGTCGTCAATTTGGTTTTTTAAATGTTCGATTGTCTTTTGCCAAATATCTAAAGCATTTTCTACATTTAAATTATTCATACCAAACTCCTTCCCATATATGATACCATAAAAAGAAGGAATAATAAACATAAAAATTAAATAATTTTTTATCTACTTTTCCACAGTGTAAAAAGCAAGGAAAACTTTTTAAAAAAGAATAAACAATTTATCAATGTTGAAATGTTAACTGTAAGGATTGAAAAAAAACAAAAAAATGATATAATAAATAAAGAGGTGAACTCGTGGCTAAAAGAGGAAATAACGTCAAAGAAGTAAAAAAAAATACTAAAAAGATATCTTCTTTATCTTTGAAAGTGATAATTTCAGCTGTTTTAGTTTTATTAATCTCCCTATTGTTAGTAGGGTGTTTCAGTAATCCACATATTGTTAAGGACGTAAAAGTTAGAATTGATAAATATAATTTAAATAAAAATTCTAGCCAAACGATAATATATGAGATAGTTCCTGAAACTGCTGCTCCATACAATAAGGTTACTTTTACATCAAGTAACACAGAAGTACTTGTGATTGATCAAGAAGGAAAAATGACTGCTCTTAAAGAAGGAGAAACAATTGTTACAATTACTGCTGGTAAGATATCTAAAACATATAAAATTACCGTTTTTTTCCTTGAGATAGATGGCGAAACGGAAGAGCCAGAAAGCGACGGATTTTATATGTATGTTGAAGAAGCTGAAGGAACTTATTATGCTTCTGCTAATGGTATGGAAGGAGCGGACTTAAAAACAGAACTTAACCGCATATTAAGAGATGGTTTTACACCGCGATCATACGGAGATGCTAGGGAGATTTTGGGTAGAGCAGATGCTGATCTAGAAGATCCTACAAAAGTTTGGACAATTTATAGTGGAGCAAAAATTAATGCAACTTGGGACGGTAAAAGTTGGACAAGAGAACATGTTTGGCCTTTTTCTCGTTTAGGAACGGGAACTAGTAATATTGGTAATAGTACTAGAAACCAAGCTAGTGATTTACATAATTTAAGAGCTATTGTTCAAAGTGTCAATTCATCAAGAGGAAACGCATATTTTACAAATCCAATTACAGAAACCACAACTTATTGTGCTGTTACTTCTAACTCTTGGTTTCCTGGGGATGATCATAAGGGGGACGTAGCTAGAATTCTGCTTTATATGGATGTAATGTATGAGGAATTAAGTTTAGTTGAAACAGGAGCAGAGTTACTAACTGGCGAAACATATCAATTATCTGGAGCTAAGATGGGCTTATTACCTATATTATTAGAATGGCATCGTCAAGATTCAGTTGATGATTTTGAAATTCAAAGAAACGATATTATTTACGAAGAACAAAACAATCGTAACCCGTTTATCGACAAACCAGAATATGTTCACCTAATTTGGGAAGGTAAAACCATTAATGATTTAGTAAAGTTATGGTTTAAGCCTATTTACTATTATAAGGAAGAATATACATATGTGTTTTAGGAAAAAGAAAGAAATAATCTTAGAATCAGGCTATTACTATATTGGCGATCTTTATTATACAATTACTGGGAAACCCGCTAGCAAAAAATGGGAAGAAAAACTATTAAAGAAATTTTATAAGAAAAATAGACAATTAGCGAAATTAAAAAAAATTAAATGTCAAGGAATTAAGCTATATGCTTTTTCTCCAAATAATAATTTATTACTATATTCAAAAAAAGAAGTTATTAATGAAATAGTTTTAGAGACAAAAGTCATTTGCATTTTAAATTTAACTAAATATGGCAAACACAAGCTATTTCCTTTTTCTAGTTTAAGTACAGAAAACTTTCCCAATTCAGGATTTATTTATTTAAATGAAGATACTACTATTACAGAAAAAGAAAATGGTGATATAATTATAGGTAACTATAGTATTAAAGAAAAAACAAAAAGAAGAACAAGAAGGAAGAAAAAAAATGAAATTAATTAAATTTCCAGAAAAATTAAACAATTTTACAATTTTAGCAATCTTAATGCTATATGCTGTTGCGGCGGTAGTGCTTGGTTATTTTGCTATACAAAACAAAGAAATTGTTACTGCTACTTCTTATGCAGAACATGTAGAAAACGAAAAAGGCTATTTTAACTTTATAAAAATAAGTAATAGACTTGCTAAAGAAGAAAATGTAGAAGGTAATCCTTTAACTAACCGTTATTATATTACTGGCTATGTAAGGGGAACATCAGCAATAAAAGTAGATCTATTTAAAGCAAGCTATAGCGTATCTTATGTTGATGGTAAAGCTTATTATTTTTCTACTCTAGATAGTTTTAGTCACACTAATAGTTATGTGATGGCTTCGAACAGCAAAGGAGCAGACTTAGAAGCATTTACTTCTATCATCCATTTTTATGATGATGTTGAGGACGAAAACGGTGGCACAACAAAAGAAGAGTATGTTTATAAATTTACAGAACCTATGTTAACTTTTGATGAAAAAGAGAAAATTACTGATTTAGAAGCCGTAAAAGATATCTTTTTGTTAAATTTTATCCCCAAGAAAAAAACCGGGAAAACAGATTATTATTTTAACTTAGATTTTAGATCTAAAGTTGAAAACTATGAATTTGATATCCAAGGGTTTGTAAAGACCGACAAAGGTGAAATTTTCACTACAGTAGGCTTATATCATTTTGAGGGAAATTATTACGGAGAAGATATAATTAATGCTCATGTATTAGAAAACGAATATATTACTGAAGTTACTCATCCAAAGACTTTATATTTTAAAGTAAAATATTATGATAAGATAAGTAAGGAAACAAATCATTATCTTTTCGAAATTCCATTTCCTGCAGATTTTTATCAAGGAGAAAGTGAGTAAAAAATTAATTTTAGAAAATAATTGACAATCGCCGAGAATTTGTATATAATAACGAGGCGTGGTAAAAAATAGGAGGTGAAATTATGTCAAAAAGAACATATCAACCTAATAAAAGAAAACGAAGCAAGGTACATGGATTTCGTGCTCGTATGTCAACTGTTGGAGGACAAAGAGTTTTAGCTAGCAGAAGACGTAAGGGCAGAAAAAAATTATCTGCATAAATAAACTCTACGACCACTTTTGTCATTTTAACGTAAGTGGTCTTTTTATTTATTGATAGAGGTGTAAAATGAATCGTAAATATAGTTTAAAGAAAAATCATGATATTAAAGAATTGCTGCAGAAGAAACAATCTGTTGGTAATAAATACTATGTGATCTACTATGATTATATAGAAGGAAAAACCCCTCTTATAGCTTTGTCTGTTTCTAGAAAAGTAGGCAACGCAGTTGAAAGAAATTATGAAAAAAGAGTTGTTCGTGAAATTATTAGGCCGCTTTTAGAAACAATTGAAAACTATAAGATGTTAATTGTAATTAAAGATAAAAGCAAAGAATTAAGTTATATTGAAAAAGAAGAAAACATTAATTATTTAATTAAAAAAATGAAAACACAAAAGGAGACTATTAATGAAAAAAATCTTAAACAACAAAACAGTTAAGATGGTAGGGGCTATTGTTTTAGTTTTATTTGTAGCATTAGTACTAACTGGTTGTGGTTGTTCAGGACAACCGACAGAAGGTGGGGTACCTGCTCCAGACCCAATTATAGGCTTTAAGAGTTTTTGGGATTTATTTGTTTGGCCAATGGCCGCAATAATGTGGGTTGTTGGTAAAGTTATGGGAGGCAATTATGGGCTTACTATTATTTTTACTACTATTTTAGTAAGAACTGCAGCATGGCCGATCTATACAAAAACAAACGATATGTCTTTAAAGACAAAACTTATGGCACCAGATATGGAAAAGCTAGAAGCAAAATATGCAGGCAAAGACGACAAAGAATCTCAACAAAGAAAACAAATGGAAATGATGCAACTATACAAGAAGTATGGCATTGGTATTGGTGGATGTTTATTGCCATTCCTTCAAATGCCTTTATTCTTAGGGTTCTTCCAAGCATTAAGGAGAATACCAGACACATTAGGAGCTGAATATCCACTAGACTTTACTTTTTTAAAATCCAACTTTTTAGGATTAAATTTATTTGCAAGTAGGACAACAGCGCCAGAAATGGCAACTAAAATTTGGATATTAGCAATTGCAGTCGGAGTACTTCAAGTATTATCACAAGTACTAATAATTATTAGACAAAAACTACAAGAAAAGAAAGTATATTCAGACGTACCAGAATATCGCAGACCTCAACAAAATCAACAAAACAAATCTCAAAATATGATGATGAACGTTTTTGCTATTGCGATGTCAGTAATGATGGTTGTATTTGTTTTAAACAATCCAGCAGGTTTAGGTTTATATTGGTTAGTAGGTAATATCTATACAATGATTCAAGCACAAATTAGTTATATGCTAACAGAAAAACGATTAGCAAAATTAAAGGAAAAAATCAACAAGGAGTAAACGATGGAAAAGAAGACATATGAAGTAAAAAGCATTGAAGAAGCTTATGAACTAGTAAAAGAAGAATTAGGTCTGGACAAAGATCAAGTAAATATCGAAGTAGTTGAAAAAAAGGGCTTATTTAAAACTAAAATGGTTGTTGAAGTTAGCGAAAAACAAGACCCAGTTAAAATTGGTGAAGAATATTTAAAAGAAATATTAAAAGCAAACAACATTAAAGGTATAGTTGAAAAGAAAATAAGAGACAATCTTATTTACTATAATATAAATGCAGGCGACGATAATGGTTATTTAATTGGCAGAAGATCCCGTTACCTAATTGCTTTACAAACTTTAGTATCAACAGCTATTTACAATGTAACTAAATCAATGGATATTAATGTAATTGTAGACGTAGCGGAATACAAACAAAAAAGAATTGATTATTTAGAAGGTTTAGCAGCTCAACATGCAAGAAGAGTTAAAGAAACTAAAAAACCAATTGTTTTAAGTAATTTAAATGCTTACGAAAGAAAAATAGTTCATGATAAAGTTGCAAGCCTAAAGGGAGTTACAACACATTCTGAAGGCGAAGGCAAAGACAGGCATCTAATTATCGAACCAACACGCGATTAATACAAACAAAAAAACCACACAAGTTGTGGTTTTTTATTATTTAAAATATTTTTCAAAAGAAGCTTCTTCTAATTGAATTAAATAGTTTATAAAAGTAAGTGTTGTTTTCTTAACTTTGTAGTCCTCTAAACATTGAAAATAATTTTCTTTATCAGCAGAAGGAATAATAATTGGCGCAAGTCCAGAAGCTAACATATAATAGTTTAATACTAGACGAGCTAATCTGCCATTTCCATCTAAGAAAGGATGGATTTTTGAAAGTTGTAAATGACTATAAGCAATTTTATTTATTGGAAAATCAGCACTTTTTAGAACTTCAAAATATTCATCCATACGTGAATATATTTTATAATGTGGTGGTGGTGTGTGTTGAGAGCCTTGAATAGAAATATTAAAAGTTCTATACAAACCGCCATGTTCATCCATTAAAATTGAATGGCAATCTTTTAGTTTTGATTTTGTAAGTGATTCGCCTTTTTTAGCTAGGTCAACCATAAACAAAAAGGCTTTACGATGATTTTCTGCTGTTGTAACCAATTTTTCATCATATTTTGCATGATTACCCGACAAGATGTTTTTGATATCTTCTCTGGTAACCGCTCTTCTTTCAAAAGTTAGCGAGTTGTAAACAAGATCAGTAATGAACTCTAAATCAATCTTATCGTATGAAAAACGTTCAGCCGCAAGCTTTTTAAAAGCTTCATATTTTTCTTGTAAAAATTTTTCCATATAACCTCCTTAGTTATCTATACTCCAATTATAACACAATAAACGGCAATAATAAAGCAAAATCCGAAAAAACTTGAAAATAAAATTAAGGTATTGTATAATTATTACAATAGGGGAATGCGTATGTATGATGATGTTATTTGTGCAATTTCTACTGCTAACACAAGAAGCGCGATTTCTATTGTTAGATTAAGCGGAAAAGGCTCAATCGATATTGTAAATAAAATATTTCGCGGGAAGGACCTAACTAAAGTGGCTAGTCATACTATTCATTATGGATATATATATGACAGCGATCAAATGTTAGATGAGGTTTTAGTAAGCGTCTTTAAAGCACCAAGAACATATACTAAAGAAGATGTTGTAGAGATTAATTGTCATGGTGGCGTTTTTGTAACAAACAAAGTTTTGGAACTTTGTATTGTAAAAGGAGCTAGACTTGCTGAACCAGGCGAGTTTACTAAACGAGCATTCTTAAATGGAAGAATTGATTTAACCCAAGCCGAAGCTGTAATGGATGTTATTGATGCTAAAAACAAAGAAACATTAAAGATGTCTAATTATGGTTTAAGAGGAGATATCAAAAGAATTATTCAAGAATTTAGGTCAAAAATCTTAGAGATGATTCTAAAAATAGAAGTTAATATCGATTATCCAGAATATGAGGACGAAGAACAAATAACGAAGGAATATCTAATCCCTAGTATTAAAGAAAATATTGAAGAAATAGAAATTATTATTGCGAAAAGCGAAAATTCGATTAAAATTAAAGAAGGAATAACCACTGCTATTATTGGAAAACCAAATGTAGGGAAAAGTAGTATTCTAAATGCTTTACTAAGAGAAAATAAAGCTATCGTAACCGATATTGCTGGAACTACTAGAGACGTTGTAGAAGGTAGTGTTAATATTGGCGGACTTACTTTAAATTTAATTGATACAGCAGGCGTTAGACAAACTGACGACATTATTGAACAAATTGGAGTTCTTAAAACCCAAGAGGTTTTAGAGAAAGCGGAGTTGATTATTTTAGTATTTGATTATTCTTCTAAATTAGATAGTAATGATTTAAAGATAATTAATTTAACTAAAAACAAACACGTTCTAACGGTTATTAATAAAAAAGATCTACCGCAAAAAATAGATCTTAGTTTATTTGATAATTATATAATTATTAGTGCTTTTGATGAAAAAGATATCGAAACACTAGAAAAAGCAGTCAAAGAGGTATGCAACATCCAACAAATTGATGACAGCGAAGTTAAATATGTTACATCAATAAGAGCGATCACAAAATTAAAAAAAGCTTTGCAATCGTTAAAGGAAGGATTAAAGGCCTTGGAGTCAGGAATGCCAATCGATCTTGCAAGTACAGACTTGCGTAACGCATGGCAAAACCTAGGAGAAATTTTAGGAGAAGTTAGTAGCGAAGAGCTACTTGATGAAATGTTTTCGCAATTTTGTTTAGGAAAATAAGCAAAAAAATAAGGAGGGTATATGAAAACAGAAGCAGTTTTAAAAAAGAATCTACTTAGCATCATAGGTGGAGGTATTTTAGTATCAGGATTAATAGTGGCGGTTGTATCAGCAATTTTTGGCGGTGGAATACCAGGAATTTTGAGTCTAGTGTGTGTATTGGGAGCAATCTTTGGACTAGCATTGGCGATAGCAACAGAAAAGTTTTTATACTTTATCATATCTTTTATATCGCTTGCATTATTTGCTCATACATATATGGATGTTAACAATGTAATTTATTTGTTTTTCTTTTTATCATTACTTGTAGCTGTAGCGGGAATTGTATATTATGGTATTAAAGTAAAAGGAAAAATTTTAACAGCAATTGCAGTATTTGCTTTAGCGGCAGTAAGTTTAGCTTTATTTATTTTTGCATTTGTTCGCGAAGCTCCAGCAGCATTCGTGTTTGTAGCTGTAGGTTTACTTCTATCTTTTTCTGGTCAAGGAATTATTGTTCTTGCTGGAGACAGTAAGGGAGAATTTTTTGCTGAGAAAGTAGCAAACTTAAAACAAAAAGAAAATGAAGCAAAAGCAAAAGAAGAAAAAGAAAAAGAAGTTATTAACTTAGATTGATTAGATAATAAAAAAAGACCGAAGCTAAATGCTTCGGTTTTTTATTTATTTTTATTCTACTTCTTTATATATGTATTTAAACAAACGAGTGTTTTTAAATATTAATGGATATATACCTAGACCAATAAAAATAACTAAGAAGTATCTTACCATATCTAATATCAAATATCCATCAGGAAAAACAAACTTTAAACCAAGATAAACCCCAAGCATAATTACAATACCAATTGCAGCTCTTAATATTTTCATTCCAAGTGTTGTTAGATCAGTAAATTTAACAAGTTTGTTTTCAATAATAACTGCACCAAAAAATCCTAAGTAAGCTGCATAAGAAATATAAAAGTCGCGATAAACTAACATATCATTAGCATTAGGTCGATAAAAGAAATATAAGAAAGGTGCAAAAATTACCAAAGTAGTTGCGAACAAAATAATTTTCGATTTAAATGAATGTTGGAAAGTATCATATAACAAACCACAAAGCAGCGATACCCCAATGCCTAAACTAATTCCTACAACTACATCAGATAAAAAGTGAACCCCAAGCCAAATTCTCGTAAATCCAACAATAACAATAATTGCTATTGCAACAATCCAAAGCCAAGTTTTTTTGAAATGGTTGGCTATTGAAAAATAAACTGATGCAGCGCCTTGTGAATGACCGCTTGGGAATGAATAGCCTGTGGCATCTTCTACTCCCGCCGCTTCAATATCTGGATCTATTTGAAATGGCCTTTTAACTGCACATATTCCTTTTAATGCATTGTTAACGCCATAAGAAGTAAGGGCAATATAAATTATTTTTTCACCAGCCCTTTTATCTAAAACAAAATATATAATTGCAACAAGAACAATAATTACCATTTGCGAACCCATAAACGTTAAAATTTGAACAATTTTATCTAAAGTTTCGGTACTTATGCTCCTAAAAAAACGAGAAATATTTAATTCAAAATTACGCATCTCAACCCCTCCACACTTTATTTTAACTCATCTTTATTTTAAAGTCAATTTAATAATAAACCTTGAAAAAAACAAAATAAATTGCTATAATATAAAAACGAAAAGAGGAATGAAGATGAGTCGAAAAAAATTAAGTTTAAAAACAAAAAAAATAATCATAAATACTATAATAATTATTTTTACAATTGCAATACCATTAGCTATCACTGCATTTGTAGCTGATTATGGTTTTAATAAGAGATATAACCCAAATTCTGAACACGCAGATAAAACAATTACTGATCAAATCACAAGTGATTTAAGAAGCGATGCTTTTATTGTGTTAATGGAAGGGGCTCAATTTCCCCGCGAGAGAATTCAAAAATATATAGAGTATAGAAGTCAAAAATATAATCCAACTCCAATTTATGAAGAAACTATTTATAATGACAATAATGAAAAATTATTTAATATGGTAGTTTATGACGGCCTATGGAAAAGAACTGAAGAGGGTGTCGATTATTATGATATCGTTTCGCCACAAATCTATATTTACGATGTTCAATATGGAAAAATAAAAGAAGAGTTTGAAGTTGACCCAACTGTTATTGAAGATATTGAAGATATCGAATTAAGTGTAAAATTTACTATTCCATATAAAAGAGATAGCGGAGTTGCAGACGAAGAAAGACAATATTCTTTTGCTGACGTAAATGGCGCAATTACGGATACAGGATCAGATCTTAATACAAAACAAGTTCAAGCTTGTGAGTTCCGCGCAGCATTAAGATTTGCAGAAACAGAAAGCATAACAGTTAACTTTAATGCAAAGATTACAATCACTTCTTCAAACATAGTAGATCAAGTATTCAAGTCTATTAATTTACCAATTAACAGTGATGCAAGCACAAGAAATTTAGACAATTTCGAAGAGGGTTTAAATAGTTCTTTTGATAGTATTATTGAACCACAGTTAAAAGCTGTTGTGTTTAAAAAGTATGTTTGGTGGCAATGCTTAATTGCTTTAGTTGTAAGTAGTGTTGTTATCGTTCCTTTTGGTTTATCGTTTATACTACCATTAAAAGAAGAAAAATAAGGAGTTGGAAACAATTCCTTATTTAATAGGAGAAATAGATATGGAATTATACGAAATTGAGAAAGCATTAATAAAAAGATATCGAACTAAATTATATGTACCTTTTGTAAAGGCCATTAATGATTTTGATATGATTGAGGACGGAGATAAAATAGCCGTTTGTATTTCTGGTGGGAAAGATGGCTTTACTTTAGCTAAACTTTTTCAAGAACTACATAAACACGGCAAGAAACAATTTGATTTAGTGTTTTTAGTGATGGACCCTGGTTATAATGAAGCAAATTTAAAATTGTTGAAAGAAAACGCCGAAAAGTTAGGAGTTCCTATTGTAATTGAAAAGTCAGAAATTTTTGCAATCACTGAAAAACAAGAAGAAAACCCATGCTATTTATGTGCAAGAATGAGAAGAGGTTTCTTATACAAAGCAGCACAAGATTTAGGTTGCAATAAGATAGCTTTAGGTCACCATATGAACGATGTTATTGAAACAACAATGCTTAATATTTTATATGCAGGTTGTTTTAAAACAATGATGCCGAAATTAAAGTCAAAAAATTTTGAAGGTATGGAAGTTATAAGACCAATGTATTATATTAAAGAAAAAGATATAATTACATATATGAAGTATTCGGAAATTGAAACTATGCAATGTGGTTGCAGAATTGCATCTCGCGATTTAGACAGTAAAAGAGAAGAAGTAAAACAATTAATAGAAAAATTAAGGAAAACTAATCCGGTTATTGAAAAGCATATTTTCAAGACAGCGTTAAATGTTAATTTAGATTGTGTGATAGAATGGGAATATAATAATAAAAAATATAATTTTATGGAATTTTATAACGAAAGCAAAAAAAGCGACGATGACTAAAATCATTGCTTTTTTAGTTTCTAAAAGAAAATTATAAAAACGCTTTTATTTTTCAATAATTAGTGTTATAATGTTAGAAAGTATTTGTTGAAGGAGGTAACATATGTCAAAACAACGATACACTTATATGTTTAATGAAGTAGATATGACTATGCGAAACCTTTGTGGAGGTAAAGGAGCTAACTTAGGCCAAATGACTAAATTAGGCTTACCAATCCCTGAAGGATTTATCGTGACTACTGAAACATGCTCATACTTTTATGAGAATGGTCAAAAATTATCGAAAGAAATTATCGAACAAATCAAGGAATCACTAAAGATTTTAGAAAAACAAACAGGTAAAAAATTTGGTGATCCAAACAATCCATTATTGCTTTCAGTAAGATCAGGTGCTAGAGTTTCAATGCCTGGTATGATGGACACAATTTTGAACTTAGGACTTAATGACATCGTTGCTGCTGGTTTAGCACGAAAAACAAACAATCCCCGTTTTGTTTACGATTCATATCGCCGTTTCGTTCAAATGTATTCCGATGTAGTTATGGGTGTTGGCAAAAGCGAATTTGAGAAAATCATTGATGAAATGAAAGAAGAAAGAGGAATTAAATTAGATACTGAATTTAGTGCCGATGATTTCAAAAAAATAATTCAAAAATTCAAAACAATTTATAAGAAAGCTGTTGGAAAAGATTTCCCAGAAAATCCAGAAGAACAATTATTTGGGGCCATTAATGCTGTATTCTTATCTTGGAACACACCAAGAGCGATTTACTATCGTAGAATGAACGATATTCCTCACGAATGGGGAACAGCAGTAAATGTTCAATCAATGGTATTTGGTAATATGGGAGATTCATCTGGAACGGGAGTTGCTTTCTCTCGTAACCCTGCTACTGGTGAAGATCATTGTTACGGAGAGTATTTAATGAATGCTCAAGGCGAAGACGTTGTTGCTGGTATTAGAACTCCAGAAGATTTAGATCATCTAAAAGATTACAGCGAAAAACTATACAATGAATTAATCGGTTCAATGAAAAAACTAGAAGCATTCTATAAAGATATGCAAGATATTGAATTCACAATCGAAGACAATAAACTATACTTATTACAAACTAGAAGCGGTAAGAGAACAGCTCAAGCAGCTATTCAAATAGCTATAGATATGCACAACGAAGGTTTAATTAGCCAAGAAGAAGCTTTATTATTATTACAACCTGCACAATTAGATGATTTATTACATCCACACTTTGTAGCCGAAGCATTAAAATCGGCTAAGCCAATAGGACAAGGGTTACCTGCATCTCCAGGTGCAGCTACAGGTGAAGTAGCATTTACAGTTGAAAAAGCACTTGTAGCACATAACGCAGGTCGCAAAGTTGTTTTAGTAAGATTAGAAACATCACCTGAAGATATTGAAGGTATGCATATTTCAGAAGGGTTCTTAACTGCTAGAGGCGGTATGACATCACACGCCGCTGTTGTAGCCCGTGGTATGGGTAAATGTTGTGTAGCTGGTTGTCACGAATTAAGATTCCAAAAAGATTATGCCCTAATTAATGATGTAAAAATTAAAGAAGGAGATATTATCTCTTTAGATGGTTCTACTGGTCGAATTTATAAAGAAGCAATCGCAACTGAACCAGCAACTATTTCTGGAAATTTTGCTATCATTATGAAATGGGCTAACGAAGCTAAGCGTTTAGGGGTTAGAGCTAATGCTGATACACCGAGAGATGCAAAACAAGCTCGTGAATTTGGCGCTACAGGTATTGGATTATGTAGAACTGAACATATGTTCTTTGGTGAAGAAAGAATTAAAGCAATTAGAGAAATGATTATTGCTGATTGTACTAAAGAAAGAGAAAAAGCTTTAGCTAAAATTCTACCAATGCAAAAACAAGACTTTGAAGAAATTTTCGAAGCAATGGGCGACTATACGGTTACAATTAGACTTCTAGACCCACCACTACATGAGTTCTTACCAAAAGAAGAAAAAGATATCGTAGCTTTAGCTAAGGATTTAGGAGTTAGTTTAGAAAGAATGAAATTAAGAATTTCAGAACTTGAGGAAGCTAACCCAATGTTAGGACATAGAGGTTGTCGTCTTGCTATCTCATATCCAGAATTACCAATTATGCAAACAAAAGCTATTATTGGTGCTTATTGTGCTGTAAAGAAACGTAATCCTGAATATAAAGCAATTCCAGAAATTATGATTCCACTTGTAGGTGAAATTAGAGAGTTAAGATATCTAAAAGACATTATTAAAGCAACTGCAGATCAAGTTTTAAAAGAAAACAAAATAAAAGGAGAATACAAAATTGGAACAATGATCGAAGTTCCTCGTGCAGCATTATTATCTGATCTTATTGGTGCAGAAGCAGACTTCTTTAGTTTTGGTACTAACGATTTAACACAAATGACATTTGGTTTTAGCCGTGATGATGGTGCAGACTTCTTGAAAAACTATTATGAAAAGAAAATCTATTTAAGTGATCCATTCGCTCGTCTTGACCAAGAAGGTGTTGGACAATTAGTTAAATTAACTGTAGAAAAAGGAAGAAAAGCAAACAAAAAACTTAAGATTGGTATTTGTGGAGAACATGGTGGAGATCCTTCATCAGTAGATTTCTTCCATAGAGCAGGATTAGATTATGTATCTTGTTCGCCTTATCGTGTACCAATTGCAATTTTAGCTGCTGCTCAAGCTGCAATTAAACATAAGAAATAAGCAATATATAAAAAGGAGTAAAGTTTTTACTCCTTTTTCTTTTTATGATATAATAAACAAAAGAGGTGATTTTATGAAATATTATAAATATCATGAAGAGGGAAATGATTTTATTATAGGTGAAGAAAAAACTTATTTAGATTATCAAAAAGAAGCAATAAAATTATGTAACCGTAAACTAGGAATTGGCGCTAAAGGATTAATTATTTATTCTCATAATAAAATTAATGTTTTTAATGCAAAAGGAGAGAAAAAAGATATCTATTTTTGTGGAATAAGAGTTATTTCTACTTATTTTAAAGATCAAGGAATTGATTATAAAAACGAAATAAATTATTCAGGCGAAAAAATAAAAATTATTGATCAAGATTTAATTGGTTATGAAATTAAAATAGATAAAAACAAACTAGCAGAAGACGAAATCCTAACTACCAAAGGGAAGATTCCAATTTATCGCTATTTAGACAAAAGAGAACAAATTTTAGTAATTACTAAAAATTTATATGAATTAGTAAATAGTGGGTTAGCTGAAGAGTTATATGATAATCCTTATTTTTCCAGAGAAAAAGATATAAGTTTTGCTCGCATAATAAATAAAGACAATATAGTTGTCTATACGTATAACGAAGATGGTTGGTTAGAGGGCAAAGACTTATCTTGCGCTTTCGTTTATTCCATACTAGAATATAAAAAAATGATTTCTAAGGAAATAAAAGTTCATTTAAAAAAAGGAATTTTAAATCTAAAAAAAGAAAAAGATATACTTTATGTTTTTGGCAAAGCCAATAAGATATGTACAATAGAAGTATAAAGAAAAAACCCACATTAGTTAATAATGTGGGTTTTGTTTTATATTATCTTAACAAGTTTAATAATCACAATTTCCTGGAGTCCTTGGGAAAGGTAAAACATCTCTAATGTTTTCAATACCAGTCACATACATTACTAGTCTTTCAAATCCAACTCCAAATCCTGCATGTTTTGCAGTTCCATATTTTCTTAAGTTTAGATACCATTGCATTTCATCAACAGGCACGTTCATTTCTTTCATACGTTTTTTCAGCACGTCATAACGTTCTTCTCTTTGACTACCACCAACTAATTCACCGCAACCAGGGACTAATAAGTCTACTGCTGCAACAGTTTCACCATCTTTATTTAATCTCATATAAAAGGCTTTGATATCTTTTGGCCAATCGATTATAAATACAGGCCCCTTAAAATGAACCTCAGTTAAGTATTTATCATGTTCAGTAGCAAGGTCTTTCCCGTATTCTGGTTTTTCTGTAAATTTATGACCTGACTCTTTCATAATTTTAATTGCGTTTTTGTGTGTGCAAACAGCAATTTTTGAATTTAAAAATGTTTCTAATTCTTTTATTTTGCCTTTTGCAACAAATTGATCAAAAAAGGCCATTTCTTCTGGGGTATGTTTTAAAACATACTTGATTACGTATTTTAAAAGATCCTCAATTAGAGCCATATTATCATTTAAATCTGCAAAGCAAATTTCTGGCTCAATCATCCAAAACTCTGAAGCATGACGTTGTGTATTAGAGTTTTCTGCTCTAAACGTAGGGCCAAAAGTATAAACTTTTTTAAATGCAGTTGCAAAAGTTTCTGCTTCTAATTGACCAGACACAGTTAAGTGAGCGGCTTTTCTAAAAAAGTCTTGAGAATAATCTACTTTTTTATCTTTTGTTTTTGGCAAATTTTCTAAATCTAAAGTTGTTACTTGGAACATATCTCCCGCTCCTTCTGCATCGCTTGCAGTAATAATTGGAGAATGTAAGTAAACAAACCTATTCTCATAAAAATAGTTATGAATAGCGTAAGCTAAAACACTTCTTACTCTAAAGATAGCATTAAACAAATTAGTTCTTGGCCTTAAATAAGCTTGTTCTCTTAAAAACTCGCGAGAATGTCTTTTTGGTTGAATAGGGTAATCTTCTGGCGAATCACCTATAAGTTCTAATTTTGTAACCTTAAGCTCATAAGGTTGTTTTGCATTAGGTGTTAAAACAATTAATCCAGTAGCGGCTATACTTGCGCCTACTCTAATTTTAGAAACTTCTCCAAAGTTTTCTAATTTATCATCATAAACAAGTTGTAGCGTTCCTAGAGTAGTTCCGTCAGATAAAGCAATAAATCCAAACTCTTTTTGGTCTCTATTTGATCTTACCCAACCTTGAACCGTAATTTCTTTGTTTTCTAGTTGTTTATAGTTTTTGTTTAATAAATATAAATCCATTTTTATTTCCTCCTAAAATATAAAAAGTCCTTAAAAAACATTTTAAGGACGAAAAGTTTCCGCGGTACCACCTTAGTTCGTATAAAATACGCAATACTCATTTTACTTTTTAACGCAAAGTTACGGTTAGGTCTACTTAATTTCTTCTAACAGCTCCTAGTGTTCTTTCCTATAAAATATAATTACGACTCTCACCATTGTCATATCTCTGTAAATGATTTTTATAGTACTTTTCTATTCATCGCCTTATAGTTTAATTTTATCATTATGCTTCTTTTTTGTCAAGATAAAACTAAGCCATATCAACAAGTTCAAAAGTATAAAAGTTCTTAAGGAATAAGCCCATAAAAGATATATCCTAATACGCCTGAAATAAAAATTAAGAGAACAGGATGAGCTTTTTTAAAAATTTGAGAAAGGGTGAGAATAACAACCATTATTACAATAGCTTTCCAGTCTAGAAGATAGCCAGCTTCTTCTCCAATAAACAAATTTTTAGAAACTAATGACACCGCTACAGCCATCAACAACCCAATTATTACTGGCTTTAAAATTTTAAAAACAGATTTCACATAATAATTTTCTGAAAACTTAGACATAAATTTTGCAATAATATATATGATAAGAAACGAAGGCATAACAACACCAAGTGTAGCAACTATTCCCCCCAATATGCCTGCTTGTTGGAAGCCGATTAGTGTTGCAGTATTAATTGCAAATGGACCAGGAGTTGATTCGGATATTGCTAAGAAGTTTAAAATTTCGCTTGATGTAATCCAACCCTTTTGCATTACAACTTCATCTTCTATCATTGGGATCATTGCATAACCGCCGCCGATAGTAAATAAACCTATTTTAAAGAAAACAAAAAACAATTCTAAAAGTAATTTAATTAGTGCCATCGTAAGTCTCCACTTCTTTTTTGGCACTAATTACAGCAAAAATAGCTCCTATTAACATTCCAAAAATAATAATTGTGATTGTTGGTATATTTAATAATAAAGCAAGCGCTAAGGCAATCACGATAAAGCCATAAGACATATAGTCTTTTTTTAATACTCTATATAGTTTACTTAAAGCATTTAAAATTAAAACTACAGCACCAATCCTTACCCCATGAAAAATTTGACTAATTACTTTGTTTTCTAAAAAAGCTTGATAGAAAAACGAAACAATAGTGATAATGATAATAGATGGTAATATTACTCCGATTGTTGCCGACAGAGAACCCCAAAAACCACCAACAGTATGTCCAACGTATGTAGCACTATTAACCGCAATAACTCCAGGAGTGCATTCGGCCAAAGCCAACATATCCAACATATCTTCATCAGAGATCCATTTTTTCCTTTCCACAAGTTCTCTTCTGATTAGAGGTAACATAGCTAAACCGCCACCAAAAGTAAAAGCACCGATTTTAAAGAAAATCCAAAAAAGTTCAAAAATTTGTTTCGTCTTTTTTTCTTTTTTCACTTTTGTATCACCTCCACTATTTTTTAATTATACAATAAAATTTGTATAAAAACAAGGACAGGAAAACCAGCTTTTGAAAAATAAAACTTCTTTAAGAAAACTGTTTAAAAAGGCAGTTTTTTGTGATATAATAATATACGCACGAGGAGTTGGTATTTATGGGATACAAAGCACTATATAGGACATATCGTCCTCAAAAATTCTCAGAAGTTATAGGTCAAGATATTATTGTCAAGACATTACAAAACTCAATAATTACAGAAAAAATCTCTCATGCTTATTTATTTAGTGGGCCAAGAGGAACTGGTAAAACTTCAATCGCAAGAATTTTTGCGAAGGCTTTAAACTGCCATAATATTAATCGAGAAACTGGCGAGCCTTGTTTAGAGTGCACGTCATGTACAGAAATTGCTATCTCTTCAAGTCCAGACGTTATTGAAATTGATGCTGCAAGTAATAATGGCGTAGAACAAATTAGAGACATTAGAGAAAAGGTTAAATTTTTACCAAGTGGAGCTAAATATAAAATCTATATTATTGATGAAGTTCATATGTTAAGTGGTAGCGCATTTAACGCATTATTAAAAACATTAGAAGAACCACCAGCACATGCGATTTTTATTCTAGCAACAACAGAACCAAATCGAGTAATACCAACTATTTTATCTCGTTGTCAAAAATTTGATTTTAGACCAATTGCTATTTCAGATATTTATAAACATATTAAATATGTTTGTGAGCAAGAAAACACAAATATTGAAGATGAAGCAGCTATCGCTTTAGCAGAAAGTGCAGAGGGAGCGCTTCGTGATGCTTTAAGTTTCTTAGATCAAGCAATTGCTTTAGCTGAAGAAACGATAACTTTAGAAATAGTTAATGATATTACTGGTAATTTAAGTTATGATAAATTATTAGAAATTGCTCAACATGTTGAAGATAAAGAAATTGAAAAAGCATTAAAAGCTATTACTGAACTTTATAACTTAGGCAAAGAAACTTTAAAAATGGTAACTTCATTGATTAGTTTATACCGTGACATTTTAGTATACAAATCTTTTCAACACGAGAAAAATGAAAAATACATTTTCCAAAAAGAGCAATTTAAAGAATTAGCGAAAATTTTAGAAAATAATAAGATTTTCTATTATGTAGATATCTTAAGCGATACTCAAAATAAAATTAAGTATTCTGCTAATCCATTAATCTTCTTAGAAGTTGCAATTATTAAAATGATTAATGCATCTAGTGAAGATTTAGATATCGTTCGTCGTTTAAACGAACTTGAAACCAGAATAGAAGAAGGCGGAGGTGGAGCCGGAGGAAGCAATGCCTCAGTTCAAAACTTAGAAAGAAATCTTATTAGGATTACTGGCGAGTTGAGTAAATTGGAATTACCAATTTTAAAAAATAAAGTAGAAGCATTAGAAAGAAAAACAGCCAATACTTTAGATGTTGAAGACGTAAGATCAGTAAATACTAAATTAAATAACTACGAAAAAGAAATCAAAGCATTAAGAAATGATTTGGCTACTTTAAATCCATCATATTTAGAAGGAAGATTGAAAATTATTGAATCTAAAATTGATGGTAAAAAATTTGAATCAAGTGGACCAGCTGTTATTAATAGCGAAGTTGATTCAAAACTTTTAGAAAAAATTGACGAAATTGAAAATCAAATCAAAAACTTAAAATCAGTTTCATCTTCAGTAGATGTAGAAGAAATCTCTGAAAAAGTAAATAAACTCTTAAAGCAAAATCAATCTCAAGAACACGAGGAATTAGATACGTTAATTGCAAGAATTGAAGCCTTAGAAGAGGCAAAACCAGAAGAGAAGATATCTCATTATAGTGAAACACCAAAAGTAGAACTTGCAGATATTGAAAAGCGAGTTCGCTTAATGGAAGAACAAGTTTATCGTTTAAGTGCTGAAAACTATTTTGAATCTGAGGAAAAACGCAAACCAAAGAGATTGAGTAAAAAAGTAGCTGATAACCAAATTATGTTTTTTGGTGATGAAGTTATTACAGTTTCTGAATTTGAAAATAGAGACGAACAAGATTTTAATTTTGGCGCTATTAGTAAAGAATCAGAAGAAGCAAATAAGCAAGAAGAAACTTTAGATGAAGATCTTGAACTAGAAGATTCTAGCGAAGAATATGAAGAAGACTTAGAGCAAGAAGAATATGAATTAGAGACAGAAGAACAAGACGAAGATGAATCAGAAAGTATGGATGATGCAACGATAGAAGCGATAGAAGTTGAAGAAGCAGAAGATGAAGATGTCTATGGAGATGCAGAAATAGATAAAGCTTCTGTTAGCTATCGCTTAAAATATCAACCGGATGCTAAACCGGGAAAAATTTCTGAAGGTTATATATATAAACATGAAAAAGCAAAAGAACAATATGATATAACTGATGCTGCTTATTCTGTAGATAAAGACAAGAACAAAGCATTAGATAAAGAAGTTTATAATTTATTTAATGCAAAGCAAGAAGAAAAACCTAAAGAAAATAAAAAGGAAACATATGCAACTGACGACGGTATTGTTGTTCATAGTACTCATTCAACAATCGTAAAGAAACAATCTAAAGATGATTATTATGAACAAAAATCGATGGGTTTAGAAACCCCAAAAGTTGAAATAGAAGAACGTCAAGAAAAAGAGCCAATTCAAGAAGCTCGCGTAGAAGTTAAAAGTGTAGAAAGTTTAGCTGATTTAATTGATCTTGTAGACTCAAAACCAACTTCAGTTGAGCATAAAACTTCTGAACCTGTGGTAGAACCAAAGGCTGTTAAAAAAGATTTTAGCGAAGAAGAAGCATACGAAAATTATTCTGAAGATATCATTTTAAGGATTATGATAGATGCTTTAGACAAAGAAGCAAGAGATGATAAACGCAGAATAACAGAAATTTGGCCTCATTTAGGGGAAAGTGTTTTGCCTCAAGATGTTTCTGTTGCGAATTTATTAAAGCAAGGAGATGTTCGAGCGGTAGGCAAAAAAGAAATAATTTTAGTTTATGAAAGTCCAATGGTTTGTAATCAAATTATGGATAAAAAAACTAGAAGAAGAGCTCTTAGTATTATTGAAGATAAGTTAGGAGATTTCTATAACTATATGGCTTTACCTGAATCTGATTTTAGCGAGAAAAGGGAAGAATTCGCTGGGTATTATTTAATGGGATCAATTCCTAAAAAATTATCTCCAGTTAAAAATCCTTATTTAAAAAACATATCTAATCAAAAAGAAAAATCAATTACTGAAGAATTGACAGATATATTTGGTCCAGGAATTGTGAAGACGGAGGAATAATATGAACCAACAAGCATTAATGAAAAAACTTAAACAACTTCAAGAAGAAATGGTTGAAACACAACGTGAAATTGAAGCAACTTTATTTACTGCTTCTGCAGGTGGTGTTGTAACTATTGAAATGTTAGGTAACAAGAAATTAGTAAAAGTTGATATCGACCCTTCTTTTGAAGCTCATAACAGTGACGATTTTGAGATGTTAAGTGATATGATTGTAGCTGCTTGCCAGATTGCAATTGATGACATCGATAAGTTTACTGAAGAGAAGATGAGAAAATATCAAAGCATGCTAGGATATGGTGGGTTTTAAATTTGAAATATCCAAAAGCTTTAGAGGAATTAATTTTAAGTTTTAAGAAGCTTCCGGGGATAGGGCCAAAAACAGCAGAAAGGCTTGCTTTACATATCTTACTTGGAGCAAACAAGGAAGATGTTAAGGAGCTTTCTAGTAATTTACTTAAAGCTTTAGAAGAAGTTCATCCATGTAAGAATTGTGGTATTTTAACCGACCAAGATTTTTGTTTTGTATGTAAAGATTTTACAAGAACAAAGCAACTAATGATTTTAGAAAACAATAAAGATATGGTAAGTATTGAAACTACAGGCCAATATCATGGTAGATATCATATTTTAAATGGTGTAATTTCAGCTTTAAATGGTGTTGGTCCAGATGATATTAACTTAAGTAATTTAAAACAAAGAATTAAAAATGAAGGAATTACTGAAGTTATTATTTCTACTAATCCAACATTAGATGGAGAAATGACTGCCTACTATATTAATAATTTATTGAAAGATGAATTAGATGTTTATAGAATAGGTTATGGCCTTCCAGCAGGTACTAATATCGAATATGCAAATGAAACAACATTGATTAAAGCACTTGAAGGAAAAAGGAAAATGTAGTATAATGTATGAAAGGAGTGTATTTCATGAATTTGTTTAAGCAAGCTATTGTAAATATGAACTCTTTGGGTACTACGCTAGTTAGTACTACTTTTGGCGTTAATGTGCCATATTTTAACATAACTAAGTCCACTTTTTAGATTAAGTGGACTTTTTTAATACAAAAAAAATAGGAGAGATGATATGGGATTTTTTGACAAAATTAAAGAACTGTTTAAGAAAAAGGAAAAACCCCCAGTAGCAGATTCTAAGGAAGCAGCAAGCGAATTAGAATCTGGAGAAGAATTGTCTAGTTTTGATGCGGAAGCAATCAAAAAGGACATGCAAAATATGGGAGTTGAAATTAGGCTAGAGGGACTAACTAAGGAATTTGTAGAAAAGAAGACAAACAGAATTACTGTTGCTGTTGACAATTTTGATGTAACAATTCCAGCAGGCAAGTTAGTGGGGTTATTAGGACCTTCAGGTTGTGGGAAATCAACAACACTTTACATGATTTCAGGTTTACACAAACCAACAGCGGGAAGAATCTATTTTGGAGAAGATGATGTTACTGATTTACCGCCAGAGCAAAGAGGAATTGGTTTAGTTTTCCAAAACTACTCTTTATATCCTCACATGACAGTAAGACAAAACATTTTATTTCCACTGGAGAACATGAAAGTTCCAAAAGAAGAAGCTGAAAAAAGAGCACAATATATGGCTGAGCTTGTTCAAATTGGGGATTTAATGAACCGTAAACCAAATCAATTATCTGGAGGTCAGCAACAAAGAGTTGCTATCGCAAGAGCTTTAGTTAAAATGCCAAGAGTATTGCTTCTTGATGAACCACTTTCTAACTTAGATGCACGTTTAAGAATGCAAATGCGTGAAGAAATTAGAAGAATTCAAAGAGAAACTGGTATTACTACAATCTTCGTAACACATGACCAAGAAGAAGCAATGAGTATTTCAGATGAAATCGTAGTTATGAAAGATGGTGTTTTACATCAAAAAGACAAACCTCAATATGTTTATAATGAACCAGTAGATGAGTTTGTAGCTAGGTTCTTAGGAAATCCTCCAATTAATATTGTTGAAGGTAAAATTGAAGACGGAAAACTTATCGTAAACGGTAAAGTTTTAGAAAAGGTTAAACTAGAAGATCAACCGATTCATCTAGGTATTAGAGCCGAGTTTTTCCAAGTAGATCCAAAAGGAAGATTAGAAGCAGAAATCGAATTCTTAGAACACATTGGTAGAGATACAATGGTAATTGCTTCAATTGAAGATGCTAGTCGTACATTTAAAGCATTAGTATCTGCTCAAACTATTAAAGACTTGGAGGTAGGACACAAGATCAAGTTTAACTATACTTCCTACTTTGTATTTAACGCGGAGACTGGAGAAAGATTAATCTAAGATGCTTGAATGGAAAAAAGATGGTTGGAAAGCAGCAATAGCCTTAGGTCCTACTTTACTTATAATGGCTGTGTTTACTTTCTATCCAATAGTTAACACCTTTATAATGGCATTTAGGAATAACTACCAATTTTTAAGGGGAACTGATGATGGGTTAGGAATTCAAAACTTTATTACTGTATTTAGTGATCCTAGATTTATGACATCACTAAAGAATACTTTATTAATGGTTATTGTTTCAGTACCAATAACTGTTATTGTAAGTATTTTAATCGCAGTTGCTTTGAATTCAATTGAAAGATTAAGAGGATTTTTCCAAACAATCTTCTTCTTACCTTATGTTACTAACACAATTGCTTTAGGTTTAGTATTTAACACAGTTTTCCATAAAGACTTTGGTTTATTTAACTCAATCTTTAATTTAGGTGCAGTTGACTGGTTGGGAGCTGAAACAACATATTGGAGAGCATTCTTCGTTCTAATGGTTTATACAATTTGGAATGGACTTGCTTTTAAGATTATTGTTTTACTTTCTGGTTTACAGAATATTGATAAGCAGCATTATCAAGCTGCCGCAATTGATGGTGCATCTAAATGGAGAATCTTTAGGAAAATAACTATTCCTTTATTGTCGCCAATGATTTTATATACAACAATCACTTCGTTTATCGGAGCGTTCAAAGTATACACTAGTGTAATTTCCCTATTTGGTAAAGGAGCTGGTGCAAGTAACTCGTTTGGTCCAAACAACATGTTAATAACAGTTGTTGGTTACATTTACAATAAATTATGGGAAGCTGGAACACCGTTTGGTGTAGCATCAGCAGGATCTGTAATTTTATTTGTAATTATCTTGTTGATTACACTTATTCAAAGATGGGTAAGTAAATCAAGGGTACATTACTAGGAGGTGCTAAATGGGTTTTAAAGAAATTTTATTAATATTATTAGGTTTAGCGGCGCTATTTGGAATTGGTTACTTAATTGTTTATCTAGTAAGTAAACATAAACAAAAGGCAAAAGCTGAACAATTAGCTTTAGAAAAAAGCGCAGATTTATCTGAAATCGAAAGAGCAAAAGAAATTAAGCGAAAAGAAAAAGAAGCTTATGTACCAGAGGATCAATTAAAGGCGTTTAGAATAAAAAGAACAACATTAAAAGTTATTACATATATCTTTTTAATCTTAGTTGCTTTATTTATTTTAGTTCCGTTTTATTGGATGGTTATTACATCTTTTAAATCAGCTGAAGAAATCGCAGCAACAAAGCCTTCGTTAATTCCAAACAAAGTAACTTTTGAAGCATATAAGAATATTTTTCAAATAGAGGTAAATCCATATAATGGAACTTTAAGACGAGGAGTACCTTTCTTATATATGTTTGGAAACACAATTTTGGTTGGTTTCTTTACAACAATCTTTACAGTAATATCTGTTGTGTTTTCAGCGTTTGCTTTTTCTAGGTTGAGATTTAAAGGAAGCGACTTGTTATTCACAATTTTATTATCAACAATGATGGTGCCTGGTGAAGTATTCATTATTACTAACTACGGAACTGTATCAAGATTAGGTTGGGTGGGGGCTCCTTTAAACGCCGACACCGGAAGGATAATAGGGAACTATCTAGCAATGATCTTGCCGTTTATTGGAAGTGTCTTCTATACTTTCTATTTAAGACAAACTTTCAAGCAAGTACCAGATGAGCTTTATTATGCAGCTAAAGTAGATGGCGTTCGTGATTTTAAATATTTATTTAAAGTTATGATTCCAATTGCTAAGCCAACTATTATTACAATTACAATTTTAAGTTTAATGGGTTCTTGGAACGCATACATTTGGCCAAACTTAGTTACGGATTTCCAAAACTATAAGTTGTGGCTAGTAAGTAATGGTTTATCTAATGCGTTTAGATCAACAATAGAGTTATCTGGTCCAAACAACGTACTTAACCAACAAATGGCCGGATCATTAATTATAACACTACCATTATTAATTGTATTCTTTGCTTTAAAGAAACATATTATGCGTGGAGTTGTTCGTGGTGGAACAAAAGGTTAATAATTTAATCATAAGAAAGAGAGGAAAATAAATTATGAGAAGATTTTTATTAGTACTTGTTGCAATTTTCAGCTTGATTTTAGTTGCAGGCTGTTCTTGCCAAGTTGACAAAGGAGACAAGGTATTCGAAGACTTAACAGAAGTTGTTAAGACTGGAGAAAAAGATGGTGTAGCTATCGAAAAAGTTCAAATTACAGTAAGTGTAACGAGCGGTGTTGTTAGTGATTCTTTAACGCCACTAATTCCTTTATTTGAAGCAGAATATCCACATGTAGGAATTACATTAAAAACAATTAGTGGTGGATATACTGAATTAAGAAAAACAAACATTTTGGAAATTCAATCATATCAAGCGCCAACAGTAACATTAGGTTATCCAGACCACTTTGCAGAATATTATTCAGCAGGTGCAATGATTAATTTATCAAACTTTATCGCTGGACCTAATGGTTATACACAAACTGAATTAGACGACTTTATTCCTTCTTATTTAGCTGAAGGTAAAGGGTTTGATGATGCAAATCCAAATGATTATTATTCATTACCATTTAACAAATCTACAGAAGTTTTGGTTTATAATAAAACTATTTTAGAAGCAGCTATAGCAAAAGATGCAACTATTAAAATCCCTAAAACTTGGGCTGAAGTAAAATCAGTTTCCGAAAAACTTTTAGCTTTAGGAGCAGCAGGAGAATTAGATGGTATTATTACAGTTGCAACTGGCGAATATACAATTTCAGAACATATTAATAAAGGAACATTCTATACTTTTGCTTATGACTCATCAGCTAACGCATTCATTACTTTCACAAGACAAGTAAAGAGTACTTATACTGAAAGAGCAAACAACGAACAAGGATATTTAGCTTTTGATACTCCAACAAACGTAGCAAACTTAGAATACTTCCAAGGTGAAAGCGAAGCTAAACGTTTCGCAGTAGCAGAAACATTTGGTTCTAACTATGCATCAGATGCATTCAAGAGAGGACAAGTTTTATTTACTGTTGGATCTTCAGCTGGTATTAAATATAACGAACCAGAAGGTAATAAGTTTGAGGTTGGAATTTCTACTGTTCCTTATTTTACAGAAGATGCAAAATATGTTATCCAACAAGGAACTAACATTGCTATGCTAGCTCAATCTACAAACTTAGAAAGAGCAGCCGCTTGGTTATTTATTAAATTTTTATTACAACCAGAAGTTACAGCTAAATTTGCAATGGCATCAGGCGGTTACTTACCAGTAAGAGCATCAGCTTATGAAACAGAAGCTTATCAAGAGTATTTAGACAATCCTCCACTAGAGAAAAGATCATACTCTAAAGCTGCTAACCTAGCTTTACAATATCGTGAACAAGGATATCAATTCTTTGTAGACCCTGCCTTTGTAGGATCTTCAAAAGTTAGAGATGAAGTAGGTAGTGCTTTAGTATCAGTTATCGTAAATAAAGCGGAAGTAAAGAAACGTCTTGAAGACGCATATGCTACTTTAGGTAAAGCATATCAAAAATGATAAACAAATTTAGAAGAATAACATTTAGTTTATTATTCTTACTCTTAGGATTTCTTTTGGTTGGTTGTAAAGAAGCCGAAACAATCAGACTAAACGTGGAGAAAAAAGACCTTCTAGTTGGTGAAACATTCCAACTAGAAGCAACTGTTTTCCCAGAAAATTCTAAGTATAAATGGGAATCAAGTAATGAAAAAGTAGTGACTGTAAAAAACGGCTTAGTTACTGCTGTTGGTCCAGGTAGAGTTACAGTTAGAGCCATTAGTGGCAAAAAAATAGCAGCAACAACTTTTGAAATTTATGGTCACCTAGATACTAGTTATACCGATAATTTAAAATTAGAAAAAAGTTTTGAAGGAAAAAGTTTTTTAAATAACGGTATTGGTGAAGTTGAATTAGGCCAGTTAGTTGATGGTGACACAGCACATTTCCGTAACAAGGGAGAAAGAGGAACATTCACGCTTAGGTTCTTGTATATTAATACACCAGAATCTACTGGTAGAATCGATCCTTGGGGGAAAGCTGCTAGCAGTTTTGTTGGGAACATTTTAACAAACGCCCATCAAATCGTGTTAGAAACATCTGATGGTAAATCTGCTCAACTTGATGCTACTCGCAAAAGATATTTAGGACTAGTTTGGTATCGCAATAGTGCTAGTGAAGAATTTAGATTACTTAACTTAGAGATTGTAGAAAACGCATATTCTAATTATACAGGTTCAAATGGTGACAATGATAATTATGTAGACACATTCATTAGTGCTGCTTCTAAAACAGCCGCTACAAGGAGAAGAGTTTTCGGCGAATTTGATCCAAGTTTTAATTATACTGGCGAGATTGTTGAAGTTTCAATCGCAGAAATTAGAAAAAATTATGATGATTATGACGATGGAACAAAATTATTAATTGAAGCTCAAATTATGCGTATTACAGGAGATAACTTGTATCTAGAAGATTTAGAAGCAACAGACTTTGATGACGAAATCAAAAAAGCAGGTATCTATATCTTTAGTGGCTATGGCTCTGGTTTAGGGGCCTTAAAAGTTGGAACTATCGTTAGATTCCAATGTCAAGTTGGAATTAGTGATATCTATGGATTACAATTAACTAACCCAAGTCAAGTAAGAATTTTAGCTAATGAAGATGGAGCTGAAGTAGAATATACTGAAGTTCCAGCAAACTTTACGTCTTTAGAAGATTATGAAGGATATGTTGTTATTGTACGAAATATAACTGTTTCAAGTGTTAGCTCTCCAAACGAAGAAGGAGCTTATACTATTTATTGTAAAACAGAAACAGGTGCAGAAATCAATTTTAGAGTTGATGGTGGGGCATATCCTAAATTAGACTACAATAGCATTGTAGTTGGAGACAAGTATATAGGCATAGGTGGGGTTTCAAAATTCCATGACACTTATCAAGTTATGATAGGAAATCAAACAAGCGGAATTAATGATTTCGTTAACGTTTCAAAATAATACAAAATAGGGAGGTATACGATTTTGAAAAAACTTAGAAGATTAGGTTTGGTACTACTATTTGCCCTAATGGCATTTGTAGTTGTGGGTTGTTCTTGTGTGCCAACAGAAGAAGATCCAACAATGGGTTATTTAGAAGAAGCTCAAGGAAAAATTGTTTTCTTAGGTGATGCTAATAACTTAAAACAAGATGAACAATTACAAGACACTGTAATTGTACAAGATGCAGATGGAAACAGGATTACAGTTAAAGTAGCTTGGTCTATCTCAAAAGGTTCAGAATATTTAACAGTTGAAAAAACCGGAGACGGAAAAACAATGCTACGAGTTACACGTCCTGAAGGTAGTGAGCAAGGTGAAGCTACTTTAGTTGCTACTTTAACTATTGAAGGTAAAGACGGTTCTAAAACAAGAGAGTTCCCAATTTATATTGCTCCAGCCCCAAGAGCTTTAACAGTAGCAGAGCTATTCGAAGCAGAATTAAATCAAGATGTTCAAGGTGAAGGTATTGTAACTCACTCATGGGAAGATTCAAGTGGAGTTTTAGCTTTCTTTAAAGATGATACAGGTTCATTCTTTATTTATAGAGCAAAATCAGATCATCCAGAAAGAGTTAAACCAGGAGCTAAAGTTTCAGTTTCTGGTGCTAGAAAGAATCATTATAACTGTCAACAAATCGCAGGCGATACACCAAGAATTACAGTATTAGAAGATGCTCCAGCAGCAGGTTATGTATATGGCGATTTAGGTCCTGCTAAAAACGCAGCTGAAGTTGAAGCAATGGGTCAAGATATTCATCTTCCAGGAACTTTTGTTAGATTAACAGGAAAAGCTGTTCAAAAAACTGAAGGACAATATACTAACTCATACTTAGACGATCTTGCTTCAGGAAAATCAATTTCAATTTATTATGGCGGACATCCTCAAGGATTAGCAGATTTTAATGCAAAACTTGATAAATATGTAGAACTAGATGCAGTTTTATATTCTTATTCAGGTGGTTGGAGAGTATCTGTAATTCCAGGAACTGTTGTAGAAGTTGAAGCTCCAGAATTAACAGACGAACAAAAAGTAGCAGCAGCTATTGATAATCTTAATACTACATTCCCTGAAAACTATGCAGTTTACAAAAATGTAGAATTACCAACAACATCAGCTTTAGATGAAGGATTAACTATTGCTTGGGAATCAGATAATGCAGCAGTTCTTTCTGAGACTGGCGCATACAATAGACCAGGTGCAACAACAACTGTAAAATTAACAGCTACAGTTACTTTAAGAGAAGTTACTGAAACAGTTGAATTAACATTCTTAGCGCCAGTTCATGAAGTTTCTACAATTGCTGAAGCATTAGCGATGGATCCAGCGAATAAACCGGTAGTACATGTTCAAGGAACAGTAACCGGTGTACTTAAAGATGGTATTGTTATTGAAGATTCAACTGGTGCAATTTTACTATATGGTTCATCATATGGCGGAGCTAAATATGGCGATGTTGTAGATGTAATTGGTAAGAGAGAAGCTTATAAAGGACTGCAACAACTTGCTATAATTACAGTTGATGTAACTACTCCTGGCGAAGGATATGATCATGCTAGCAAGGCTGTTGAAAAAACAGTTGCACAACTTTGCGCAATTCCTGCCACAGATTTAACTAACATTGGTAAGATTTATAAAGTTTCTGGTAAATTAGCTGTTGCTGGTAGATATAATAATTATTATATTGCAGCTGCAGATGACGAAACAGAAGGCGCAGAGGGCAAACTTTATATTTATTATAATAACGTGCCAGAAACTCTAAGCCAATTTGATATGCCACAAGTAGGCAGAAAAATTGACTCTGCGTTATTAGTAGTTATGGGACACCGTGACGATGATAAATGGAGATATGTATTAGTTCCAGAATCAGTTGTGTTTACAGCACTAAACGATGAAGAAACAGTAGCTTTAGCTAAAAAATACTTAGCATTAGATTTCCCAGCTGGTATGGAAGTAATTGGAGACTTAGAATTCTTTGCAGAAGCACCAATTGATGATAAAATGGTACAAGTTGCATGGGCTACAGATAAACCAGAAATTATTGCAGCTGATGGAAAAGTAACTACTCCAGCAGAAGCAACAGAAGTGACAATTACTGTCACACTTACATTTGGCGAAGCAACTGACACATATGAAGTTACAGTTATTGTAGCAGCAAGTAACGTTGTAAAGAAAATTGATTTTGGTACAACAGCTAAAACTGGTTATGCTCAACCAGCTATTGAATTTGAAAATGGCGATGGAGAAACAATGAATATTAATGTTTTGAGAGCACAAACAAACTCATCAAATTATGATCCACACAAAGATAGTGGTTGTATGCTAGTTTTATCAACTAAAAAAAGCGCACAAGAATCTTGGGCTGAATTTGATTTAACATCTTATGAAGAAGCAGCAGGAATTTCGTTCAAAATTGCTGCTTGGAACCAAAACAAATATGAGACTATTATGGCATTAACAGATTCTGTTTTAAAAATTCAAATTAAACAAGATGAAGAATGGGTAGATGTTGTACTAAGTGGTAGAGAAGATGCTAACTTCCTTCCTGACTTAGTAAAAGATGCATATGCAGAAATCTCATCTAATTTTACACCAGGATTATATAGAATTTACTATAATACTCCAAGTGCAACTTATGATGATGGAAACACTGAATACGCACTTGTTATAGATGATATAACATTAAACAAAGCTCCTTAAAAAGGTGATTGAGAATAGAGCCAAATATTATTTGGCTCTATTTTTTTTATGTGATATAATATAAGAGAAATCAAAGGAGCAAATTATGGAATACAGAAAAATGAAAAAACTTAATATCAGCCCTTCTTTACTTGGATTTGGGGCAATGAGATTGAAGACGAAAGCTAATGGAGATATTGATTATGAACTTGGTGATAAACTAATTGACAAAGCATATAAAAATGGTGTTAATTATTTTGATACAGCAGCTACTTATACTGATGGTTTAAATGAAAAGTTTTTAGGTCAAAGTCTAAAAAGATATCCAAGAGAAAGTTATTATTTAGCTACTAAATTATCTTTATTTAGAATTAAAGAAAGAGAAGAAATCTTTAGTTTTTTCGAAAAACAATTAGAACAATTAGGGGTTGAATATGTTGATTTTTATTTAATCCATGCAATGAATAAAAACATTTTTCAAAAAGTTAAAGATTGGGGAATTATTGATATTTTAAGAAGATGGCAAAAAGAAGGCAAGATTAGATATATTGGTTTCTCTTTTCATGACGACTATAAAACCTATAAAGAAATTTTAGATTACTATCATTGGGATTTTTGTCAGATTCAACTTAACTATATGGATACTAATATCCAACAAGGTATTCAAGGTTATTATGATGCTTTAGAAAAAGAAATTCCTGTAATTATAATGGAACCTTTAAAAGGCGGAAAGTTAGCTAACTTTAATAAAAAGGTAAGTAAACTATTAATTGATTATAATCCTAACGTTAGTACTGCAAGTTGGGGGTTTAGATATCTATTTGGTCTAGAAGGTGTAAAAGTAATCTTAAGTGGGATGAATGATATGGAGCAACTAGACGACAACTTAAAAACTTTTAAAAATCCTAAACCTTTAAATGAAGAAGAACAAAAGCTAATTAAAGAAGTTGAAGCCAAATTAAACAAAATTTTTGAAGTAAGTTGTACTCAATGTAGTTATTGTATGCCTTGCCCTGCTGGAGTAGATATTCCAGAGAACTTTGAAATCTTTAATGACTATGCTATGTATCAAACAATAAGCAACACCAAATGGAATATAAATCTTTTGAAAAAAAGAGATGCTACATTTGATGCTTGTATTGAATGTGGTGCTTGTTTAAGTTTATGCCCTCAAAAAATAGATATTCCAAACGAATTAAAACGAATGAAAGAGACTTTTGGGTTTCTTAAATGATTGAAGCTAAAATAAGTTTAGGTCAAAACTTTTTAGTTGATCAAAACATTATTAATAAAATAGTCAAAAGTATCCCTATCAATAAGGATAGTTTAATTATTGAAATTGGCTCGGGGATGGGAGCTATTACTAAGCCCATATATGAGCTAACTAAAAATGTGATTGCAATTGAATGTGATCAAAGACTAGTTGATTATTTAGGAAAGGAACTTCCAAAATTAAAAATAATTAATGAAGATGCTTTAAAGGTAGATGTTGACTCCTTGATAAACAAAGATAAATACTCTAATGTAATTTTAGTAAGTAATCTTCCTTATTATATAACTAGTCCGTTAATAGAAAAGATTTTAAAATTAAAGAAAATTGATTATGCTTTTTTAATGATGGAAAAAGAAGTTGCTCTAAAAATTAAAGCAAAAGCAAAAAATGTTTTATCTTTACTTATAGACTTAAAAGGAGAGATGGAGATTCTATTTGATATTGGTCCTAATGCCTTTAAGCCTAAACCAAAAGTGGTTAGTTCGTTTGTGAAGATATCTTATTTATATGAAACCAAACTAAATGGTGAGTTTTATTTGTTTTTAAATAATATATTTTTAAACAAAAGAAAAACATTGATTAATAATTTAAATGCTATTTATAAGAAAGATAAAAAAGAATTAGAAATAATTTTTGAAAAGTTAAATTTAGATAAAAATATTAGAAGTGAAAAATTAAGCATTGAAGAAATAAAAGAATTATATAAGGAGTTGTTTTAGATGAAGAAAAAAGCTTATGGAAAAATCAATCTTTCCTTGCATGTTTATGATAAAAGAGAAGATGGGTATCATAATATTGAAAGCTTAATTACCTTAATAGATATCTGTGACAAAATGAAATTTAAGAAAGCCTTAGAAACAAAAGTTTTTGTGAAGAAAGCAAAGATTAAAAATAATATTGTAAATAAAACTATTGAGTTAGTTAGGAAAAAATACAATCTAAAAGACAGTGTTGAAGTTAAAATAAAAAAGACAATTCCTATTGGGGCAGGTTTAGGTGGTGGTAGTAGTAATGCTGCTGCTACTATTAATGCCATGGATGAACTTTATAATTTAGAGATGGCCTTAGTAGATAAGAAATTGCTAGCAGAACAGTTAGGAATGGATGTTGCTTTCTTTTTGGAAAATGATACTTGTTTAGTAAGAAGAAGGGGAGAAGTTGCAACGCCAACTATTAATCCTTATGTAGGTTATTATTGTTTATTGCTATTTAGTGATTTTTCCATTTCAACAAGAGAAATATATGAAGCGTATGTATTAGGTGATGAACATTTAGAAAATGATTTAGAATCTAGTTATAAAACAACTAATTTATTATTATATAAAGAGATTCAAAATCTAAAAAAAGATTTGTTAGACTTAAAAGCAGTTAAGGCTATGATGAGCGGATCTGGTCCTACAGTATATGGTTTATTTGAAAAGAAGAAATATGCCAAAAAAGCAGCAAAAGTTTTAAAGAAAAAATATAACAGAAAACCAGTTGTTACAAAGATAATTAAAAATGGATAAAAACTAAAAACGTTTTCAAAAAGTTCTTGCTATTTTAAAAATAAGTGTTATAATGTAAATAGAAAGAGGAAAGAAAGATGCCAATTACGAATGTACAGGTTTATTTAGTAGAAAATGCTGGTAAGATTAAAGCTTCAGCAACGATCACTTTCGATGACGCTTTTGTAGTTCATGGATTGAGAATTATTGAAGGCGAAAAAGGGTTATTTGTGGCTATGCCAACAAGATACTCAAGAAAGAAAGGTAGATTTTTAGACACAGCTCATCCAATTTCAAACAAAGCAAGAAGCGTATTAGTTGATGCCATTTTAAAGGCATATCAAGAAGAATTAAAAAAGAGTTAAAGCAAAACCCCTTTAGATAAAAGGGGTTTTAATTTTAGAATTAAATTGAAAAAGTGGTATTTATATAGTATAATATAGGTATATTGGAGGTAATTTAAGAAATGGCGACTATTCACGGAAAGAAGATAAAATTATTTTCTTTAAGTGCCAATCCCGAGCTTGCACAAGAGATTGCAGAGTGCATGGGGACTGGTTTGTCTAACTGCACCATCACAAGATTTGCTGATGGTGAGATTAGCGTTAACATTGGGGAAACAGTAAGAGGTCATGATGTTTTTGTAGTTCAACCAACATCTGCGCCTGCAAATGATCATTATATGGAGTTACTAATTTTTGTAGATGCATTAAAAAGAGCATCTGCAAGAACAATTAATGTAGTTATGCCTTATTATGGTTATTCAAGACAAGATCGTAAAGCTTTAGCAAGACAACCTATTTCAGCTAAATTAATGGCTGATTTATTACAAGCGGCGGGGATTACAAGAGTTGTTTGTATGGACTTACATGCAGCTCAAATTCAAGGATTCTTTGATGTTCCTATTGATAATTTTGAGGCATTACCAATTATGGTTCAATATCTAAAGAAAAAGAAATTGAAAGATTTAGTTATCGTAGCGCCTGATCATGGTGGAGCTTCAAGAGCAAGAAAGTTTGCAAATTGTTTTAATGCTCCTCTTGCGATTATTGATAAGAGAAGACCAGCACCTAACGTTGTTGAAGTAATGAATATTATAGGTGATGTAGAAGGTAAAAATGCAGTTATTGTAGATGATATTATTGATACAGCAGGGACATTAACTGAAGCTGCTAGAGCATTAGTGAAGGCTGGTGTTAAAGAAGTTTATGCAGTTGCAACGCATCCAGTATTATCTGGACCAGCAGTTGAAAGAATTCAAAATTCACCAATAAAAGAGTTAATAACTACAAATTCTATTCGTTTACCAGAAGAAAAAAAAATTGCTAAAATAAAACAGTTATCAATTGCTAAACAAATTAGTCAAGGTTTAATAAACATTATTGATGACAAATCAGTAAGCGCATTATTTCAATATAAACCTGAACAAAATTTTTAAAAAGTTCTTGCTTTTTAAAAAACTTTTTGATACACTTTATAAGATAAGTAAAAAGGTCGTATATATTCAATGATATGGATTGAAAGTCTCTACCCTGAAACCGTTAATTTCGGGACTACGAATTTATTCTAAGTATAGGGGCTTTTAAGGAGCCCTTTTATTTTTGGAGGTTACTTATGACTTATAGAGAAAGTGTTGTTTGCAATAGCGTAGCTAAACCTTGTTCTAAGGCTGCTTTCGCATTCCCTTCTCCTGTTTTTACTTTTCAAAATTTATTTAAGGTCTTATAATTAAGACCTTTTTTTCTACCAAAAGGAGGTTTATTATGGAAGAAAAAAGATTGGTTTTAGACATTGAACAAAAGCCTAAGAAAATTAGGCATTGGTTGTTATTTGCAGCACAACACTTCTTAGCGATGATCGTAGCTTGTATCACAGTTCCTATTATTACAGGACTACCAATTGATGCTACTATTGTTGCCGCAGGTATTGGTACTTTATTTTATATTTTAGTAACGAAAGGGAAATCGCCTGTTTTCTTAAGTAGCTCATTTGCCTACATTGCACCGATTCTTTCAGCTTTAGCTTTAGGAGATCCGATTGCGAAGAATAACTTACTAGCAGTTATTATTGGTATGGGAATTGTAGGTGTAGTTTATGTAATTGTAGCTTTAATTATTAAGTTTGTTGGAACAGCATGGTTGGACAAATTGTTACCACCAATTGTAATTGGTCCAGTAATTATGGTAATTGGTTTAGGATTATCAGCTAGCGCAGTTGGCAATTTATCAACAACAGCAAATAACTATAATATAGTAGGTATTGCCGTTGGATTAGTTGCGATGTTAGTTACTGCTTTAGTAGCTCACTATGGAAAGGGTACAGTGAAGTTAGTTCCGTTTGTAGTTGGACTTGGTGCAGGTTACATATTGGCGGCAATTTTAACTGTTATAGGTAATGCAGCCGATGTAGAGATTTTAAAATTAATTAACTTTACACCACTAAAAGAAGCTTTTGATCCAGTAACGTTTAAGTCATTTTTCCATTTACCTGATTTCTTGTTTTTAAGAAATATGACTGAGCAATTTGATGCGTCTCAAATCCCAACAATCATCCTGTTATTCGCGCCAGTTTCGTTTGTAACTATTTGTGAACATATTGGAGATCATAAAAACTTAGGTAATATTGTTGGTAGAGATTTACTTAAAGAACCAGGACTAACAAGAACATTAATTGGTGATGGTGTTGCAACATCAATCTCTGGTATTCTTTGTGGGGCAGCTAACACTACATATGGTGAAAACACAGCAGTTGTGGGGGTTACTAAAATTGCTTCAACAGCAGTTATTGGCGCAGCTGCAATTTTAAGTATCTTTGTTGGTTTCTTTACTCCATTTACGGCGTTTGTAGAAACTATTCCAGGATCTATTATGGGCGGCGTATCTTTATTGCTATATGGCTTTATCGCAGCTAGCGGAATGAAGATGTTAATTAATGAAAGAATTGATTTAGGCGTTAATAGAAACATTTTCGTTGTTGCAGTTATTTTAGTAGCTGGTATTGGTGGATTAGTGTTGAAAATTGGCGTTGTAGAGATTACTTCTACAGCTGTTGCAATGATTTTAGGAATTATCCTAAACTTGATATTAAATCCTGAAAAAGAAGCGAAAATGGAAAAATACGACGTTTAGATATCTAAAAAGTTAATATATTAAAGGCTATTAGTAATTAATAGCCTTTTCTTTTTCTTCTAAACTTTTCGAATAAAATCGTTGACTTTCAAAGTCAAATGTTATATAATATTAAAGCGCGTGTGAGAACATGTGCCTAAATAAGTCTTTGAAAACTAAACAAACAAGAGAAAGAGACAGGAATAAACTAGAAATAGTTTAGATAATAAATTGAGAGTTTGATCCTGGCTCAGGATTAACGCTGGCGGCATGCCTAATACATGCAAGTCGAACGAAAAATATATAGATGCTTGCATTTAGATATTTTTAGTGGCGAACGGGTGAGTAATATATAGATAACCTACCTTTAAGTTGGGGATAACAGAGGGAAACTTTTGCTAATACCGAATAAAATAATTAGACGCATGTTTAATTATTAAAAGGGGCTTCAAAGCCCCGCTCTAAGAGGGGTCTATATCGCATTAGCTAGTTGGTAAGATAACAGCCTACCAAGGCGATGATGCGTAGCTGTACTGAGAGGTAGAACAGCCACATTGGGACTGAGATACGGCCCAAACTCCTACGGGAGGCAGCAGTAGGGAATTTTCGGCAATGGGGGGAACCCTGACCGAGCAATGCCGCGTGATTGAAGAAGATCTTCGGATCGTAAAGATCTGTTATTAGGGAAGAATGGAATTGATAGGAAATGATCAATTTATGACGGTGCCTAATGAGGAAGCCCCGGCTAACTATGTGCCAGCAGCCGCGGTAATACATAGGGGGCGAGCGTTATCCGGAATTATTGGGCGTAAAGGGTACGTAGGCGGGCCTGCAAGTCTGATTTGAAAGCACACGGCTTAACCGTGTGAGGTAATTAGAAACTACAGGTCTAGAGAGTGGTAGAGGTAAATGGAATTCCAAGTGGAGCGGTGAAATGCGTAGAGATTTGGAGGAACACCAGTGGCGAAGGCGGTTTACTGGGCCACATCTGACGCTGATGTACGAAAGCGTGGGGAGCAAACAGGATTAGATACCCTGGTAGTCCACGCCGTAAACGATGAGTGCTAAGTATCGGAGGATTCGGTGCTTAAGCTAACGCAGTAAGCACTCCGCCTGGGGAGTACGGTCGCAAGACTAAAACTCAAAGGAATTGACGGGGACTCGCACAAGCGGTGGAGCATGCGGTTTAATTCGATGCAACGCGAAGAACCTTACCAGGTCTTGACAGTGTAAAGAATACTTAAGAGATTAAGGGCTAAGAATTAAGCTTGCTTATTTCACTTTATAAACAGGTGGTGCATGGTTGTCGTCAGCTCGTGTCGTGAGATGTTGGGTTAAGTCCCGCAACGAGCGCAACCCTTATTGCTAGTTGCCATCATTAAGTTGGGCACTCTAGCAAGACTGCCGGTGACAAATCGGATGAAGGTGGGGATGACGTCAAATCATCATGCCCCTTATGACCTGGGCTACACGCGTGCTACAATGGCTAATACAAAGAGTTGCAAAACCGTGAGGTAGAGCTAATCTCATAAAGTTAGTCTCAGTTCGGATTGTAGTCTGCAACTCGACTACATGAAGTTGGAATCGCTAGTAATCGTAAATCAGAATGTTACGGTGAATACGTTCTCGAGTCTTGTACACACCGCCCGTCACACCATGAAAGTTTATAATACCCGAAGCTGGTGGCCTAACCGTAAGGAGGGAGCCATCGAAGGTAGGATAGATGATTGGGGTGAAGTCGTAACAAGGTATCCCTACGAGAACGTGGGGATGGATCACCTCCTTTCTAGGGAGAAAGATTTATATGTACAAAAGATTTTAAATGGTTTTATCTATAAAAAAATCATAGATATTTCTCTTATGTTTGTTTAGTTTTTAAAGGCTTATTGCTTTGGGCCTATAGCTCAGCTGGTTAGAGCGCACGCCTGATAAGCGTGAGGTCGGTGGTTCAAGTCCACTTAGGCCCACCATTATTAAAGAGCAAGAGGCTTTTAATAAATAGATCTTTGAAAATTGAATAGTAATAAGTTGGATTAAAAAAAAACAAGGTTAAGAACAAAAGGGTGCATGGCGGATGCCTAGGCACTAGGAGCCGACGAAGGACGCGACGAACGGCGAAACGCTACGGGGAGCAGTAAGTAAGCAAAGATCCGTAGGTGTCCGAATGAGGAAACTCTGACTTTTATAAAAGTCAATCTTATGCGTGAATACATAGCGCAAAAGAGGGGAACTCAGTGAATTGAAACATCTTAGTAACTGAAGGAAAAGAAAGTAAAGAAACGATTCCCTAAGTAGAGGCGATTGAAATGGGAAGAGCCCAGCTAACCAATTATTTAAGTTACAAAACTTTTAGATAGTAGAATTATTTGGAGGAATAAACCAAAGAAGGTGAGGAGTCCTGTATATGAAATCTAAAAGACTTAAGGATAGCGAAGAGTAAGGCGGAGCACGTGAAACTCTGTGTGAAGACGCGAGGACCATCTCGCAAGGCTAAATACTACCTAGTGACCGATAGTGAACCAGTACCGTGAGGGAAAGGTGAAAAGAACCCTTGGCAGGGAGTGAAAAGAACCTGAAACCATGCACTTACAATTAGTCAAAGCCCGTTAAAGGGTGATGGCGTGCCTTTTGTAGAATGAACCGGCGAGTTACAATAATTTGCGAGGTTAAACTTTTAGGAGTGGAGCCGTAGGGAAACCGAGTCTTAATAGGGCGAATATTAGTAGATTGTTGTAGACCCGAAACCAGGTGATCTAACCATGAGCAGGTTGAAGCTTGGGTAAAACCAGGTGGAGGACCGAACCAGGGTCTGTTGCAATAGACTTGGATGACTTGTGGTTAGGGGCGAAAAACCAAACGAACCTGGAGATAGCTGGTTCTCCCCGAAATAGCTTTAGGGCTAGCGTTATTTTTAGTTTACTGGAGGTAGAGCACTGAATGGTTGATGGCCACACCTAGTGGTACTGATATCAATCAAACTCCGAATGCCAGTAAATATAAATAGCAGTAAGACTGTGGGTGATAAGGCTCATAGTCAAAAGGGAAACAGCCCAGACCGCCAGCTAAGGTCCCGAAATATATGCTAAGTGGGAAAGGATGTGGAGTTGTATAAACAGCTAGGAGGTTGGCTTAGAAGCAGCCACCCTTTAAAGAGTGCGTAATAGCTCACTAGTCGAATGATTCTGCGCCGAAAATGTATCGGGGCTAAAGCATATTACCGAAGCTGCGGATATAGAAAATTTTTTCTATGTGGTAGGGGAGCGTAGTTAATGCGCTGAAGCAAGACTGAGAAGACTTGTGGAGTGTTAAGTAGTGAGAATGCCGGTGTGAGTAACGAAAAGATGGGTGAGAATCCCATCCGTCGAAAGCCTAAGGTTTCCAGAGGAAGGTTCGTCCGCTCTGGGTTAGTCGGGTCCTAAGGTCAGGCTGAAAAGCGTAGCCGATGGACATCAGGTTGATATTCCTGGACCACTTATATGACTGATGGAATGACGAAGAAGGCTAGAATAGGCAAATTAGTGGATTTTTGTAGAAGGGTGTAGGTGGAAGATCTATGCAAATCAGGATCTTTAATTAAACACTAAAACCCAAAATAATTTATTCGAGGCCAAACTTCCAAGAAAAGTTTCTAAGATTATTATATAAGTGCCCGTACCGTAAACCGACACAGGTAGGCGAGGGGAAGAAATCCAAAGACGCGCGAGAAAACTCTTGTTAAGGAACTCTGCAAAATGACCCCGTAACTTCGGAATAAGGGGGGCTTACTATAAGTAAGCCGCAGATAATAGGCCCAAGCGACTGTTTATCAAAAACACAGGTCTCTGCTAAACCGCAAGGTGAAGTATAGGGGCTGACGCCTGCCCAGTGCTGGAAGGTTAAGAGGAGATGTCAGAACGTAAGTTCAAAGCATTGAATTGAAGCCCCAGTAAACGGCGGCCGTAACTATAACGGTCCTAAGGTAGCGAAATTCCTCGTCGGGTAAGTTCCGACCCGCACGAAAGGCGTAACGATTTGGGCGCTGTCTCAACTCGAGACTCGGTGAAATCATATTATTGGTGAAGATGCCAATTACCCGCGACTAGACGGCAAGACCCCATGGAGCTTCACTGCAACTTGATATTGATATTGGGTATTGGATGTACAGGATAGGTGGGAGACTAAGAAGCAAGGACGCTAGTTTTTGCAGAGTCGCCCTTTGGATACCACCCTTCTAATATTTAGTGTCTAACTAGAGGCCATAATCTGGTCATAGGACAGTGTCAGGTGGGCAGTTTGACTGGGGCGGTCGCCTCCTAAAGAGTAACGGAGGCGCCCAAAGGTTCCCTCAGAATGTATGGAAATCATTCGAAGAGTGTAAAGGCAGAAGGGAGCTTGACTGCAAGATGGACATATCGAGCAGGAACGAAAGTTGGGCTTAGTGAACCGGCTGTGCTGAATGGAAAGGCAGTCGATCAACGGATAAAAGCTACCCTGGGGATAACAGGCTTATCTCCCCCAAGAGTTCACATCGACGGGGAGGTTTGGCACCTCGATGTCGGCTCATCGCATCCTGGAGCTGGAGTAGGTTCCAAGGGTTGGGCTGTTCGCCCATTAAAGCGGTACGCGAGCTGGGTTCAGAACGTCGCGAGACAGTTCGGTCCCTATCTGTCGTGGGCGTTGGAAATTTGAGGGGGGCTGCTCCTAGTACGAGAGGACCGGAGTGGACACACCGCTGGCGAACCAGTTGGCCTGCCAGGGCCATTGCTGGGTACCTATGTGTGGAGAAGATAAACGTTGAAAGCATCTAAACGTGAAACTTTCCCCAAGATGAGATTTCCCATTTTATAAGATCCCTCAAAGATGATGAGGTTGATAGGTTAGGTGTGTAAGTATAGTGATATATTGAGCTGACTAATACTAATAGATCGAAGACTTAACCTTAAAATATATATTTTAATCCAACTTAAATTACTATTCAATTTTGAAAGAAAAATTGGTGATGATTGATTAGTGGATCCACCTAGTTCCATGCCGAACCTAGAAGTTAAGCACTAAAACGCCGAAAATAGTATGACTTGATCATGCAAAGATAGGGGATTGCCAATTTTCTTTCTATTTATTATTT
>Ga0209719_1000420_pt1 | contig 62461 bp, 51 predicted proteins | sample AD_JPNAS2_MetaG_FD_184421 | JGI IMG/M metagenome (GOLD analysis project Ga0209719, IMG submission 184421) | Active sludge microbial communities of municipal wastewater-treating anaerobic digesters from Japan - AD_JPNAS2_MetaG (SPAdes) (version 2) | ecosystem: Engineered > Bioreactor > Anaerobic...
TGAACAAAATTTTGAGGGTCGCAAAGTCTGGGACACTTTCAGACTGCTCCATGTCTCCCTGGACGCCACTGATATGCTCAAATTGCTCTGATTAAGCATCAGCAAACCTGAAAATCATGGGTAAAATCGGAACAGGCTGGCGGCTTCCTTCGGAATCGAGTGGCGGAATCAGCGGAATACGCACTAAAGAACGGAAGGATCAAAAAGAGCGGTTGAAGGCTAATTACGAGCAACATATTTTAGCGCTTGAAGATATGCTTGATACGATGAGGGGCACTTCCGAGTATGCAGATGTTAACGAAGTCGTTTCCCAAGTACACTTTGACGAGATGGTGACGGCACTTTAAGTAAATCCGAACTCGTAACATGACGCAATTATGAAAAAGATGATCCGTTGCGGCATCAAATATCCCCTTGCCCGCTGCCTTAAAGTATGATACTTGCGAGTATCATACTTTAGAGTCACGAAAGGAAGTCGCCCATGTTCGTTGACCGCGAGAAGGAACTGGCTGCCCTGAAGCGGGCCTATGCTGATAATTCCTCTCAGTTTTTCGTTATCTACGGCAAACGGCGGGTAGGCAAAACGGAACTGGTGAAGCAATTTTTCCAGGAGCTTCCCCACATCTACTACCTGTCCGACAAGGCATCCGAGAAAGATCAACTACGGATGCTTTCGGAACAGGTGGGACTCTTCTTCCAGGATGAATTTCTCCTCTCCCGAGGTTTTGGCGCCTGGTACGATTGTTTTAAATATCTGAAGAACAAGGGCCGCCTCGTCCTCGTAATTGATGAATTTCCTTACCTGATCGAGGCCAACCGCGCCATCCCCTCCATCTTCCAGAAAGGATGGGATGAAGATTTGAAGGATTCAGGGATCTTTCTCATCCTCCTGGGATCGAGCATCGGGATGATGGAAACGGAAGTCCTGGGCTACAAATCGCCCCTTTTCGGACGCCGCACGGGGCAACTGCAGGTGGAACCACTGCCCTTCGGCGATGCCCGGAAACTTTTTCCCGAGGCGTCTTTCCCGGACTTCCTGCCGATCTATGCCGTCCTCGGGGGCACGCCTGCCTACCTGCGTCAATTCGACCCCCATGCCGATTTCCGGGATAATGTTCGTACGAAGATCCTTGCCCCGGACGCCTATCTATACCGGGAGCCCGATTTTATCCTTCGGTCGGAACTGCGGGAACCCCGTAATTATTTTGCCATTCTCCGCGCCATTTCCCTCGGAAAATCAAAGGCGGGGGAGATCATAAATGAAACGGGTCTGGAAAAAAACGTCTTGGGAAAATACCTCTCCGTCCTTGGGGAGCTGAAATTCATCCGGCGCGTAGTCCCGGTCACGGAGGCCCTTCCGGAAAAGAGTAAAAAGGGCCTCTATTCAATGGCCGATCCCTTTTTCCGTTTCTGGTTCCAGTTTGTCTATCCGAATCGGAGCTTTATCGAAGAGGGCCAGCTTGATTACGTGATGGAACGCAAGCTCAAACCGGCCTTTGATCAATTCATGGCCCTGGCCTTCGAAGACGTCTGCCGGGATATTGTCCGGGGCAACGTCTGGCATGATTGCCGCTTTGACCGTGTTGGCCGCTGGTGGTCAAAGGAGGGAGAAATCGATGTCGTGGCCACCAGCGAAGCGGAAAATACCCTCCTCTGCGGGGAAGCAAAATGGAGCGTCCGGCAGGTAGGAACGGATATTCTGGATGATTTGAAACGCAAAGCCGCCCTCGTCCCCTGGGGGAAACCGGGACGAAAAGAGCTATTCGTCCTCTTCAGCCGCTCCGGTTATACCGACGAGCTGAAAAGGTGCGCCTCCGGCGAAGGAGTAATTTTATGGGAACCGGAAGCAAGCTTTTAATCAGAAGTGGCTCGTCAAAAAAACAACCACAATGCAGAGAAAATATTCAGAATGGCATCGTTATCTGATCACCTGCAAAACATCTCTTTTCCATTCAGTGAATATGCCGGACACTTTGTTTTGGGGATCATCTATTCTCGCACCGATGGAAATGTCGATGAAAGAAAGATCTATTCGTTGGATGATTTACGAAACATTACCTCCATAGTGCGAGATTTTCGCTTTTTTGTCGAAGAAAAATATCGGATTGCCCTTGACCGCCCAGGAAGCGGCAATACCAAGAATATCGGCTCGGTAACAAAAATTGATGATTTGACTCACGGTCGCGGGCCTTTTGCCGAATTAGGCGAAGAAACTTTCTATGATTATTGGATGTATTACCTGACGAAAGACATGGCAAAAGCGGTGGATCTGAAGGATGCGCCCTACAAGAACCTTCGCGAGTACAAAGATTACAAGAGGCCAAGTAAAAGATGAGAGCTAACGCATTAAATAGCTTAGATAAGCAGATGGAACTGATTGCCTCTGATCCGGTATTTCCTTCCACCAGATTCCAGGGTAGCAAATTGAAGATTGTGGACTGGATTTGGGAGGCGGTAAAAAACTTGGATTGCAATACCGTACTCGATTTGTTCGGCGGAACGGGCAGCGTAGGCTACATGTTTAAAAAGAGGGGCAAGTTGGTAACTTACAACGACATATTGCGGTTCAACTGGTACATTGCTTTGGCGCTCATCGAGAATTCAGATATCCGGCTCACCACGGATGAAATTGATTTTATTCTGATCCCTAAGGTCGGCAGGGGATATCCGACCTTTATCCATGATACCTTTCGGGATATTTATTATACGGATGGGGAAAATCTTTGGATCGATATGGCCGCCGCCAATATCCGGGACCTCGAAAACGTCTATAAGCAGGCCCTCGCATATTTTGCCCTGTTTCAATCCTGTATCAGTAAAAGACCTTTCAATCTATTTCATCGCAGAAATCTCTATTTAAGGCAATCCAACGTGGAGAGAAATTTCGGCAACAAAGCAACCTGGGACACACCTTTCGATGCTCATTTTCGGAAATTCATTAAAGCGGCAAACGGAGCGGTTTTTTCAAACGGTCGGGAAAACCGATGCCTGAATTAGGACGTGTTTGACATAGAGGGTAAATATGACCTCGTTTACATTGACACACCTTATATTTCCTACAGCGGTGTCGGTGTTGACTATTTGGATTTCTACCACTTTTTGGAAGGATTGGTCCATTACGATCAATGGCCGCAGATGATTAATCATCGCAAAAAGCATAAGTGCCTGAAGGGACAAGATTGCGTAACTGTCTGGACGGATAAGAAACGCATCCACACCGCCTTTGACCGCCTATTCAAGAAATTTCACGACAGCATTCTGGTAATATCATATCGATCGGACGGGATCCCTTCCGTTGAAGAACTAACAAGCCTGTTAAAAAAGTATAAAAAAGACGTTCAGGCAGTCAAACGTTAGAATTATAAATACGTTTTAAGCACCAACCATTCAGAAGAAATATTGCTGATCGGCACATAATAAAAGGCGGTTGAGATAAAAACCGGAAATCCTGCGACGGCAAGGGGGAAGATCCGGTCTCGTTTTTATCTCCTAAAAATCTCATGGCGGATAAGAAGGTTCAGAAAAAGAAAGACCGGGAAAAACGGTTGAAGGCGGAGCGGACTAAACAGCTCCAGGCGGTCGATGCGGAATGGCACCTGGAGCTGGCGAGGCAGGCTTATCGCTCAAAAGATTGCCAAACTACCTTGTCCCATGTGGAAAAGATCCTCCGGATCAGGCCCGACTGGTTGCCCGCCCTCCGCCTGCGGGCGGCCCTCGCCATGGAATACGAGCAGGATGATGGCAGGGCGATCCCCTTTCTCGAAAAACTCGTGCAGAAAGATGAAGGGGACAGTGACGCGATTTTTAATCTGGCCTATTGTTTGTTTCAGCAGTGCCGCTATGCCGAGGAGATCGCCCTCCTGGAAAAGTACCAGGAGCGTCTGAAAGGCCGCCGGGACAAAGAGGCCCGGGAAGACAAAAAGAAGATCCAGGACTGGCTTTCGGAAACCCGGTTCTACATGGAGCGGGCTGGCGCCCCGTCGTTCCCGCCGCCGGAGGCGCCCCCGATGAGGCTGTCACGGCAAGACACGGCGCCCCCGCGCCGTCAGACAACGCCACCACGGTCTTCTCAACGAGCCGTTGTCACGCCGGCGGGCCCAACCGGGACGGCGGGCCCGCCCCTTCCAAGGGGTCCGGCAGAGGGAGCGGCAACGGCAATGCCTTGGCCGACGGTTATGGCGGCGATGAAAAAGTGGGCAAGGCAAAAGGCCGCGCCGGCCACCCCGGCGGGGAAAAATTCGCCGGGAGCGGAGGCTGTAGCCGGGCCGATGCAGACATCGCTGTTTCCTCCTGACGAGGAGCTCCCAAAGGAAACGGCGGGAGGACCGGAGGCGACGTCATCTGTGGGCAGGGCGCCAGGTAAGACATTGCGGACAAACAAGGCGACTCGTTTTCCTGAGCGTAGGGAGAATGAGTCCTCCCGGGTCCTCCGGTCGTCGGCAACCGGCAAGGCGCCGGTAGCGGCGAGGGGAGTCGCAACGGCAGCAGCAGGAGAATTGACACCGGCGGCAAAGAGGGGGTTCACGCCACCGGTCATCGCCCCGTCTTCCCCTGCCGCAACGCCGGCACAGTCTTCTACGTCCTCCTCTTCTGTCTCGTCTTCCATGTTTGCACCTGCCGCCCCCGCGGCGCCGTTTCCCGCCCCTGCTCCCGCTCTTCCCGTTTTCGATCTCGCGATTTTTTCCGATCCCCGGAACCTCCAGATCGAGGCGCCCCTCCACGTCCGGGAGGCGGGCGAGGATTTCGCCGCCCGGATTGCCGCCGCCCCGCCTGCCGCTCCGGAGGATTATCTCCTCCATCTCCAATACCGGCGCCTCCGCCTGGTCCGGGAATTCGAAGAACTCCTCTGCCTGGACCAGCTCCGGGGGGTCAACCATTACTGGTATCAGGTGGAAACCGTGGCCGCCGTCCTGAAGCGCTTCCGTGGCCGGGTCCTCCTGGCCGACGAGGTGGGGCTGGGCAAGACCATCGAGGCAGGGATGCTGATCAAGGAATATCTCCTCCGGGGGCTGGTTCGGAAGGTCCTCATCCTCACGCCCCCCACCCTGGTTTCCCAGTGGCGGGAGGAGATGGAGGAAAAATTCGGACTCCCCTTCGTCACACCGGATCACCAGTCCTTCCGGGCCGAGGGGGAACGGTTCTGGCGGGACCGGGACCTTGTCATCGCCTCGATCAACACAGCGAAATCCCAAAGGTATTTTGATGTCCTCACGGACATAGATTACGACCTGGTGGTGGTGGATGAGGCCCACTACCTCCGGAACCGGCAGACCCGGAACCACCGCCTCGTCGGCGCCCTCCGGAAGCGCTTCATATTTCTCCTCAGCGCCACTCCCGTCCAGAACAACCTGTTGGAACTGTACAATCTCATTACCCTTCTCCAGCCGGGGCTCCTCAGCACCGAGGCGGCCTTCAAAAAGGAGTATGTGAAACGTGGCAGCCTCCGCCAGCCCCAAAACCCGGAAACGCTCCGCCAGCTCCTCCGGGAGGTGATGGTCCGCAACACCCGTTCCATGGTGGATGTGAAGCTCCCCAAACGTTTTGCCGCCACCTTCTATGTCCCCCCCACGGCGGCGGAAAAGGAGACCTACGAGGAACTCAGCGCCGCCCTGCGTCGGTATCATGAAGCGGCAGCCACCCCGGAGCTTTTCACCGTCCGGAATCTCCAGATGGCGGCGGGGAGCTCCCCCTTCGCCCTCCGGGATTCCCTGGACCGTCTCTGCGCCCGCCTGGCCGCCGGAATTAACCGCGAAATTAACAGCGGGATCGGACCAGGCGGCGGGAGAAAAGGGGACATCATAAACGGCGGTTTGCGCGACGACTTAAAGGGCAGCGAGGACGGAAGCGGCAAAAGAGGTAAAAGGGGGCGCGGCAACGGCGGCGGCGCCCTCGCCGCCGGCGATCATGGCGACCCCGCTGCCGGCCCATCAAATGAAGACGACATCGAGGAAATCGCCCCCGCTGAAGGCCGTTCCGGCGATAGCGACCCCGACAACGGGACTTGGCGGACCTTCCTTGACCTTTTCGCCGGAATTAGCCGGAAGCTTGAGGGAATCATCGAGACCTCCAAGGGGCGCCAGCTCCTGACCCTGGTGAGGCAGAATCAGGAGAAGAAGCTGATCTTCGTCCGTTACCGCCGGACCCTCGCCTATCTGGAAAGGCTGCTCCGGGAACACGGTTATCCCTGCGCCGTCTTCAGCGGGGACATGACGGCCCGGGAAAAGGACGAGGCCGTGGCGGCCTTCCGGGACGACGTCCCCATCCTCCTCAGCACGGAAACCGGCGGGGAGGGTCGGAACATCCAGTTTTGCAACACCCTGATCAACTACGACCTCCCCTGGAACCCCATGCGCCTGGAGCAGCGGATCGGCCGTATCCACCGCATCGGCCAGGAGCGGGATGTCTTCATCTTCAACCTCTGCCTCCAGGGGAGCATCGAGGAATTCATGATGCGGATCCTCGATGACAAGATCAACATGTTTGAGCTGGTAATCGGGGAGATCGACACGATCCTTGGGAATCTGGAGACGGAGCAGGACTTCTCCGGTCTGATCCTCGACGTCTGGCTCCGCTCCGGGGCCGGGGAGGAGCGGCAGGCCAACTTCGCCCGCCTGGGCGACGAGATCCTGGCGGCGAAACGGACCTACGAAAAGACCAAGGCCCTGGACGAGATGATCTTCGGCGACGATTACGAGGTGTGATAACAGATGGAAATCCGGTCTTTTCTTACCAGCCTGCTGACCCGCCGCGACTGCCTCGTGGAAGCGACGGCGGCGGCGGAAGGGACCAGCCTGCGGGTCCTCTTTCCCCCGGACCTTCAGGAAGGTCTTCAGGTGAGGGAAATGGAGGTCTTCGATCTCCCCCGGGGGGAGGGGCGCTTTCTCTCCCTGATCCACAACGGACGGGACTTCATCGAGGCCCTGGAGCCCCTGGCCCTTGCCGCCGGCCTCTACAGCGCCGTCGCCTTTCCGGGGCTGGCCTTTCCCGTGGCGGACCCGGCGGGCTTCCTCGCCTCCCGGTTGACGATCCAGAACGGCATCTGGCGTTTGCGGGAGGTCCGGTCGGAGACCTGTGGCTACCTCGTTGTGAACTTTCTCCTTACCGCCACGGCGGATACCCGCTCCGAGCGTCTTACGACGGTGGCGGTCAATGAGCGGACCGGGACGATTCCCCTGGGGATGGCGGCGGCGCTTGCCGATCTTTGGGAGCGGGAAGGGGGAGGTCTGGGATCATACGGCGTAGTCGCCGCCGCCGTGGTGACCGGTGTCGGGGGAGTCCCGAAAACGATGGTGGCGGCAGATGGCTCCGCCTGGGGCTATCCGCAAGGGACGGGAGGCCCTGGGGAATTACCGAAGGATACGGCCGGCGCCAGGCAATTTCCTATGGCGGATGGCAAGGGGAGATTTGCGAAGGAAGCGTCGAACGGGACGGCGCTGCCCCGGACGGGAGAAAAGGAGGGGTCTGTCAGCGATGACGATTTGTCAGGGGTCCTTGCCGCGGCCCGCTGCCAGGCCGGCATTGCCGCCGGAGAGGTCTTCCGGGAGTTCCGGGCCAACCTCAACCGGCGGCTGACCCGGGATCTGACCCGCCTCCAGGAGTACTACCGGACCCTGGCCGGGGAGATCGAAAAGCGGCTCCGGAAAAAGGGACATGATCCGGGGGAACGGGAGCGGGCCGTCTCCCGCCTGGAGGCTACTAAGGCGGATTATCTGAAGAAGATCCAGGACGCCCGGGACAAGTATGCCCTGGAGATCGTCATTGAACCGGTGAACGCCCTGAGGGTCGAGATGCCCGTGACGATCCTGGATATCGCCCTCCAGCGCCGCAAGGAGACACGCCTCGTTTCCCTGCCCGTGAATCCCCTCACCCGGAGCCCCGAGGCGCCGGTTTGCGAGAGCTGCCGGACCCCGGTCCTGAAATTCCATCTCTGCGACTCCCTCCATATCCTCTGCCCCGCCTGTTTTCCCCGCTGCCTGACCTGCAACGGCAAGTAGTGGGAAGGCAGATCGGCGGGTGAAGGGGGAGGAATATTCATGACGGCGCTGGTCATTCAGCGTTTCGTCACAATCATCTCCGTACCGCAACTTTGCCGTAAATTCCCCGGGAGATGGTGGCAATGCGGCCCAGCGTCCGGAGGCGCTGAACGATGCTTCGTACCTGGGGCGCCGTGAGGCCGGTTTTTTTCACCAGGGTCGCCGTGTCGATCCCCTTGCGGCTCTTGAGGATCAACCGTTCCACGAGTTCGAGGGGCGGGAGCGCCGCCGCGGGGGCCTTTTTCGCCCTTACCGCTTTTGCATATACCGCCGGTTTTTCCCTTACCCTTGCCGATCTTTCCTTTTCCGCCGCAGGGGTGGGCGGCGGTGTTTTCCGCACTGCCTTTTTGGCGGCTTCGGCGGGAAGGGGAGGTAGGGTTGCTTTTACAAGGCGGGATGGCGACGTGTATGCTTCACCGGTCCGTTTTCCCGCCGGCGTCTTGTCCTGGGGATGGGCAACGGGTCGCGACGGTAAAGCAACGGTTGCTTTCCGGATTTTTGCTCCCTTAGTCGGCAACTCGGCGGCGCCTTCATCCAGATCGATGCCGAAGACGTCGGAGAGATCGACGCCGCTAAGGACGCGGCGGCTTTGCCGACCGGCCTTCTTCAGGAGGTCTTGGGTCGTCTCCGTTACGGCGGCGGAAACCAGCTCCCCCACCGCGATCCCCCGGAGGGTGAAAAACAGGCCCGGGTCGTTGTCCAGCCGGGCGCCGATCCCGTAGAGGGCGGCGGCGACATGCTTGCACATATAGGCCCAGTCGGGGCAGGAACAGGAAAAACGGATCTCCTGGGGAGCCGGAAAGAGGCCCTCGCCCTCCTCCATGAAGATCTCCCCCAATTCCCGGGGGAATTTCCCCGCCAGGAGCTCCGGGAGGGAAGCGAGGCGACCGACGCAGGCTGCTTTCACCGACTCCCAGCGGGGAGGCGCTAATTGTTCGATCTCGATCTTGATCGCGTAAGGCTGGGACCTCGTTCCCTGGACCAGGGCCGAGACCTCGCCGGCGCGGATCCGGAGATCCAGGACGGCGCCGTGGCGCACATAGCTCCGCCCCCGACCGATGCGGTTCGAGTAGTCGGCATAACGCTCCAGATTCCGGTTCCAGGACTTGCCCCACCAGGTGGCGGCGATGGCGCTCCCCGCCAGGACGACGGGCTGAATGCGGGGATCGGTCTTCTGGAGTTTTTTCAGCTTTGCCGCCGCCTTGGCCCGTTTCTCCCCCACAGTGACATAGGGCGGATATCCATCCCAGTAACTCATCTTCACCTCCCGCCGTCAACCCGTTCCCAGGCGACGGACTCCCGTTAAAAAAGTTAATGCAACCATAAAAACCCTCATGTCCCGTGGAGCGCAACGAAGCATGAAAAAGGCGCCTTCCATCACATGGCCGCCGGTTTGAACATCTCGATGAGGGCCTTGTCGTCCAACTCCGTGATCCACTCCTCCCCGGTGACGGCGACTACCTCCGCGGAGAGCCGCCGCTTGTCCTCCAGCATCCCGTCGATCTTCTCTTCGATGGTGCCTTTGACGATGAATTTATGGACCACCACATTCTTTTCCTGTCCGATGCGAAAGGCCCGGTCCGTCGCCTGATTCTCCACGGCAGGGTTCCACCAGCGGTCGAAGTGGATGACGTGATTGGCCCGGGTCAGGTTCAAACCCACGCCCCCCGCCTTCAGGGACAGGACCATGAAGGGGACGTAGGCCTCCCCCTGGAACATGTCCACCAGCCCCTTGCGTTTCGCCACGGGTACGCCGCCGTGGAGGATGAGGCCGGGACGATGGAAAACGGTCTGGAGGAAAGCGGCCAAGGGCTCCGTCATCTCCCGGAACTGGGTGAAGATCAGGGCCCGCTCCCTTTTTTCATGGATCGTTTCGCAGATGTCGGCCAGGATCTGGAACTTCCCGCTTTCCTCCGCGACAAAGGGGCCGCCGCCCCCGGTGTATTGATCGGGATGATTGCAGAGTTGCTTCGCCTTCATCAGGGTGGCGAGGATCAGCCCCTTGCGTTGAATCCCCTCTTCGCAGGCCGCGAGGGCGGCGGCGAGATTTTCGATGAGACGCCGGTAAAGGACGAGCTGCCTTTTCGTCAACAGGGCGTAATCCTTCATTTCCACCTTCTCGGGCAGATCGGCGATGATCGCCTTGTCCGTCTTCATCCGCCGGAGGATGTAGGGTTTGACGAGGTTCCGGAGGCGGGCGTATCCCTCGGGACGATCTTGTAATTTCTTGGCAAAGCCTGTGAATTCCTTATGATTCCCCAGCAGGCCGGGGTTGAGAAAATCGAAGAGGGACCACAGATCTCCCAGGCGGTTCTCGATGGGGGTGCCGGTGAGGATGATGCGGTTTTCCGCCTGCAACCCTTTGACCGCCCGGGTCTGTTTGGCCCCGGGATTCTTGATCGCCTGGGCCTCGTCGAGGATGACGTAGCGCCACCGGTAATTCCGGAGCCGGGGATAGCGCTGGACCATGGCGTAAGTCGTAATGACCAGATCCCGGCCGGCAAAATCGGCGGCGTCCCTGGGCGACGCCGGATCCGCTGCCTTGTCCGCGTCAGCGATCTCCCCCCTTGCGCTCTCCCCGGACGCACCCTCAGCAGTGCCCACCACGGCGGAGTTCACTTTCCTGCCCCCAGCCTCCGTGTTCTCCACCTCCTCACCCGCAGCAGCACTCTCCGCCGCCATACCCCATGCCGCCGCACCTATTGCCACCGTTTCTTTGCCCGTCATCGTTGCTGTACCGTTCGCCGCCATGCCTGACGTTGCCCCGGCCGTGGGATGGGCGATTTCATAGCTCAGGGAAGGACAGAAACGCTCGATCTCCGCCGCCCAGTTGCCCAGGAGGGAGGCGGGGATGACCAGGAGACTCGCCCGCCTGCCGTTGCCGGCGGCGTTCCCCGCGCCGGCCTCGTTTCCGGTTGTGAACTTGACGGCATTATTTTGTCCCATGCCGCTTCCTTTTTTGTTTTCATTCCCGGCTGCGCATCTGTCAGTGCCACCGCCCCCGTCGATCTTCCCGGCAATATTTTTAACTCCCTTTCCGGCGGTTTTTCCCTTTGCCCTTCCGTGAACTTTCCCATTGCTGTTCCCAAAACCTTCCCCTTCGGCGCACCCGTTGCCCGTTCCCTTCACATCGGCTATGTTTCGTCGCCGTTAACGGCGTCGCCCCCTGGGAAGCTCCCGGCGGCAGCGCCGTTGCCCCGTCGGAGGACGTTCAGGAAGCCGAGGAGTTGGACGGTCTTTCCCAGGCCCATGTCGTCGGCGAGACAGGCCCCGAAGTTGAGGGAGTGGAGGAGCAGGAGCCAGTTCAAGCCCTGTTGCTGGTAAGGCCGGAGGGAGGCCCGGAATGTTTCGTCGGGGGTGCAGGCGGGAAGGAGGTCGGGGTTCCGGAGCCGGGCCATGACGGACCGGAGCCAGTCGCCCTGGGAAACGGCGGCGGTTTCCCAGGCGTCGCCGCCTCCTCCCCTCACTCCGTCGGGTTGCAGTTGGAGGCGCATGGCCTCCCGGAGGGTAAGGCCCTTTTCCATGAGATCCCGGACCTGCTTGTAGGCCCTCAGGACCTCCTGGAGCTTTTCCGGATCTACCCGGACCCACTTGTTCTTGATGAAGGCCATCCCCTCCCCCGCGGCGATGAGCCGCTCCGCCTCTTCCGGCGTTATTTCCTCGTCGCCGAGAAGCAGGGAGGGACGGAAATCGAGGATGGCGTCCATGCCCACGAATGAGGGTCTTTTTTCTCCAATCCGGACGCCGAGGCGGGGACCGGCGGCCTGTCGCTTCCACCAGTCGGGGATGCGGCAAACGATGCCCGCGTCTTCATAGACGTGGATCTCCGAGAGGAACGTATAGGCCTCCCGGGCCGACCAGACCAGGGGATGGAACAACTCCCCCGTGTCGATGAGGGACGAGATGAGGGCGCTCTTTTTTGCCCCTTCGTGAACCGTCACCAATAGATCGAGGAGGCGCCGTTCATCGCCGGCGTATTCTGCAAGGGCGTGCTTCAGGGGCAGATGGCGGGGTTTCTCCTCCCCCCGGCGCCGTTGGGAATAGGTGGCGAGGAAGGCGAAGGGTCCCGCTTCGCTCCGGTTCTCCACGAGATGGAAGAAGACCCGGCCCGCCAGATGGGCCTCCGGGCTCAGGGAGGCGATATAGGCGGCCACGGACCCCCGGTGGGTATCCATCTCCCCGGCAAAGGTCCGCTGCAGCCGCTCCCAGAAGGAATGGAGGAGCTCGGGGGTCAGATATTCCATGCCGGTGGCGGCGGGGGCCTGGGCCGCGAGGGCGGTCAGTTCTTCTTCGGGGACGGCCGGCGCCGCCCGGCCCCGGAGCTCTTCCAGATCGGGGGTCAGACGGAGCTCTTTCCCGAAGACGGCGCCGAAAGACCGCCAGAAGTTCAGGGACGGGGAAAGGGGCACGGTGGGATCGGCGAACCCGAGAAACAAAAGCCAGATCAGGGAGTCGCCGCGACCGGGGCGGCGGCGCGTGTTGAATATGGGGTCCGCATTGGGGGTTCGTGCGGGGACGGGAGTGCGGTCCGCAGCAGCGATGTCTCCATCAAAGCGGCTGACCCTGACGGTCGCGACGCCGGCATCAGCCGTGGGAGTGGAACCGCTGTCGGAAATGCCCCCAGCGCCGGGGGTCCGGATAGTATCGGGAACGGGGCCGACGTTGAGGCGGCGGCTTGCGCCCGAAGCGACTTTGCCGGCCCGCGGCGGGGAAGCGACGGCGGCGTCGGAACTACGCTTTCCCGCCCCGGTGGGAGGTGAAGAAAAGGTGACACCGGACTCGTAACGCCGGAAGACCTCCTCTTGAAGCCGGGCGGTTGCTGCGCCGATATCCATTTCCGGCGGTAACCATTCGATCTGGAGGGCGCCGTCGGGGGTAAGAAAGGCGGCAAGTTCCTGCCCCGCTGCCCACAAATCCAGCGTCTCTCCCTGCGTCCTTTGGCGTGCCATCCCCCTGTTTTACATCCCCTTTATAATCGTGATGACCTTGGCGGAAGGAAGTTAAAATGATTCCCTCCCGCTTTGTCAATGATTATTTCCGATTTCGGAATTTGTGGACAGGCATCCCACCATCAAGATCCTTGTCTTGTCGTTTCTCTTCCTCGTGGGCGTCACCCTGATCGTCGAAGGTTTCGATGTCCATGTCCCGAAGGGATACATATACTTGAGATGCTTTGAAAAAAGGATTCGCCGCGGCCCAGAAATCTTTTTCGCCTCTGAATGGGTAACGTATAAACCTTATTCATTACCAAGCGTTAAGTTCAATCACGCAACGGCGAAAAACATTTGATTCGCCGCTTGCGAACCATTTTTCCGCAGTTATGCAAAGCTCTCATACTTTTTCATGGCCTTTTCCGTGACGGTGGAAATGCTCAACCTGCGGATGCGGAAAAAGCAGATCGAGCCGGTAAAATTGAGAAAAGAGATGACGGAGATAATCAGTGATACTTGAGGACCGGATTTCCTTTGCCGATCCGCGCCGAGTCATGTCCATGCCGATCCGGGTACGACCGAGGTCCATGCCGCCGCCGGAGAGCCGCTGATGAGGCAGCGTGGCGCAGTGCGGGCCGGTCGAGTCCGGGCGCTTACAGCGGCATTTTCAATTCCATGGGTTCAACCCGCGGCGAGCATCAGGGCCAATCCCCCGGCGAGGATCAGGGCATAGGTGGTGAACATCAACCGGTTTACCCGGAGGATGTCTTGGGGCTCCAGGGGACGTAAGGGGTCGCCCATGGTGGGCCGGGCCGACGGTTGCCCGAAATAGTGATTGAGACCGCCGAGTTGCACCCCGAGGGCGCCGGCCGTCGCCGCCTCGAGCAATCCGGAGTTGGGGCTGGGGTGGCGGCGGTGGTCACGCATCAAAATCCTTATGGAATTACGGGCGTTCAATCCCAGCATCAACGCGGCGGCTGGTATGAAGGCGGCGGTCAGGCGGGCCGGGAGATAATTGACGAGATCGTCGAGGCGGGCGGCGGCCCAGCCGAATTCCCGGTAGCGCTCGTTTTTGTATCCGAAGGTGGAATCCAGAGTGTTTACCGCCTTGTAGAGCATGGCGCCCAGGGGGCCGCCGAGAAAGGCGAAGATCAGCGGGGCGGTGACCCCGTCGGCGGTGTTTTCGGCGACGCTTTCCACGGCCGCCCGCGTCACGCCCGGTTCGTCCAGGACATCCGTATCCCGGCCCACGATCATGCCCACGCGGCGCCGCGCCCCGGGCAGATGCCCCCCGGCGAGGCTTTCATAGACCTCGCCGCTGTGCCGGGCCAGATCCCGGGCGGCGAGGGTCGTGTAGATGATCAGGATGGAGAAGGCGTCACCCAGCCGGGGATGGAGTGCCGAGCCCAGGACGATCAGACCCCAGCAGATGCCGGCGACGGCCGCCAGGACGCCGATAACCGTGCTGATCCCCGCCAGTCGGGGCGCGGGGATCAGCTTCCGGGTTAAGGCCTCGCCGCCCAGGGCGAGCCGGCCGATGAGTTTCACCGGATGGGGAAGCCGGCGGGGATCGCCCCAGAGCAGATCCAGGATCACCGCCGTGACAATCTGATATTCAAGCGGCATATTTATCTTTTCTATAGGAGGCAGGCCGCCAGTCCGGTCAGGGCCACCGCCGTTTCCGCGATTTCCGCGGCGGCCCCGACGGTGTCCCCGGTAAACCCGCCCAGCTTTCGGTAAATAAGCCCCGCGGTGAGCACGGCGGCGGCGATGCCGCTCAGGGCCGTGAGCAGTCCCGACCAGGGGGAGGGCAGCCACCCGCCGGCGCCGAGGAAAGAACCGGCAATAATCATGAAAATCATTGCAAAAATTGGATGGAGCCAGGACCGGCGGCGGATGAAGAGGGAGGCCAGTCCGCCGTCTTTCCGGGCGTAGGGCAACGCGGTGAGCATGAGGAGCATCGCCGTCCGTCCGGCGAGGGGCATGAGGATAATGATCCCCAGACGCTGGTCATGGATCAGCGGCGCCAGGGCGGCGATCTTCAGGGCGAGGACGAAAAAGACGGCCAGGACCCCCATGGTCCCGATGTGGCTGTCCCGCATGATCTCCAGCATCCGCTCCCGGTTCCGGACGCTGAAGATGCCGTCGGCGGTGTCGGCCAGGCCGTCCAGGTGGAGGCCGCCGGTTATGAGGACCAGGAGCAGGACGGTCAGGACGGCGGCGACCCCGGGGGGAAACAGGAGGGAAAAGACAAAATCGCCGACCGCCGCCGCTCCGCCGATAACAAGGCCCACCACCGGGAAAAAGGGCAGGCTGCCGGCGATATCCTTTTCCCCGACTCCTTTGCCTCCCGGCGCCGGGAACGTGGTGAGGAACTGAAAAGCGGCAATGAGGGCCTTCATCTGAACAACCACCTCGAGGGAATTCCGGCTTGCGGGACGATCATCTACGGGACCGGCTGCGTTTCTTCAGCCCCCGGGCAACCCGATCCGAAGTCATCCAAAAATCTGAAATCCTTGATAAAAGCGTCAAACACCTTCTCCGCCGTGGGACGTTAAGGGCCGGGGCCGGGATCATCAGCCCCCGGCCTGGGAGACACCGGCCTCGGCAAAGGTGGCCACCTCCGTGAGGATTCGCGCCGCCGCCTCGACCAAATGCATGGCCAGGGCCGCCCCCGTCCCCTCGCCAAGGCGGAGATCCAGGTCGAGAAGTGGTTTTTTATCCAAACATTTCAAGGCTATACGGTGTCCCGGCTCCATGCTCCGGTGGGAGGCGATCATGAAATTCCGGGCCAGGGGTTCGATGTGGGCGGCGATGAGGGCGCCGGCGGTGGAGATGAAGCCGTCCACCAGCACCGGCTTCCGTTGCGCGGCGGCGCCGAGGATCAACCCGGCGATTCCAGCGATCTCGAATCCACCCAGTTTCGCAAGGATATCGATTGGATCGCTTATGTCGGGGACATTGGCGGCTATGGCCTTTTCGATCATGGTGACCTTGTGGGCCAGTTGCCGGTCGTCGATCCCCGTGCCCCGGCCGGTAACATCGGCGATGGGGGCGCGGGCGTAGAGGGCGACGATGGCGCTGCTGGGCGTGGTGTTGCCGATCCCCATCTCTCCCGTGCCGAAGACGTGGGTCAGCGGTCCCAGTTCCCGGGCAATCTCGATCCCGGCCTCGACGGCCTGCAGGGCCTGAGCCCGGGTCATGGCGGGTCCCCTGGTCATGTCCATCGTCCCTAAGGTAATTTTTTTGTCAATGATTTTGTTGGTTTCCGTTAGTGCGGAAAGATCTCCGGCCACCCCCAGGTCCGCGACGACCACCCGGGCGCCGGCAAGGCGGGCCAAGACGTTGATCCCGGCGCCGCCGCTGACGATGTTGTGGACCATCTGGACCGTGACCTCCCGGGGATAGCCGCTCACCCCCTGGGCGGCGATGCCGTGATCCGCCGCCATGGTGACGATGGTCTTTCCGGCCACGGGGGGCGGCATCTGCCCGGTCATGCCGGCCAGTTCCTCCGCCAGATCCATGAGGCGCCCCAGTGCCCAGTGGGGCATGGTCAATTGATCGAGACGCGCCCGGGCTGCCGCGCGGGCATCCATATCGATCCGGGGAAAATCATGGAGGATAGATTCCAGTAAAGTCATAAGGATATGCTTCCTTCCTCTTTTATTGACGCTTCGGCAAAAGCCTCTCAACTCCCCTCTTTTGCAGGAAAGGGTTGGGGGGGAGAAAAATTACTTTTTGCCCGGCGATTTACCCTTGATCCACATCGGGATCCCGCTGACCATGAAGGCGACGGCGTCGGCCTCTTGGGCGAACACCTGGTTGCACCGCCCGGCGAGATCCCTGAACAGCCGGCCGCCGGGGTTATCGGGGACGATGCCCATGCCGACCTCGTTGGTCACGAAGATCACCGTCCGCCCGCCACCGTCCGGGGTTGCTGGCGGCCCTTCGGAAGATGCGGCGGTTTGAACGCCGCCAACCGCCGCGTCCGAAATTCCCGTTTCCGGCGGCGTCCCCGAATGAATTAGATAATTAGCGGCGGCTCCTTCCGCCCCCGTTTCCGCCCCGAGACGCGCCGCCCGTAAAACTTCCCGGGCTTTATGGGCGACATCGTCCTCCGTAAGGGTCGCGCCAAGCCGCTGGGCCTCAAACATGAGATTGTTGATCCAGAGGGTCAGGCAGTCCACGAGGACGACCCCCGTGTCCGGTCCCCACCCCAGGGCCCCCGCCAGGGCCGTTTCCTCCTCGATGGTCCGCCAGGATCGGTCTTCCCGGTCGCGGCGGTGCCGGGCGATCCGGGCCGCCATCTCCCCGTCCACCACGGGGCAGGTGGCCAGATAGATCCTCGTTTCCGAAAGGGATTCGGCCAGTTGCTGGGCGAAAGCGCTCTTGCCGCTCCGGCTGCCGCCGGTAATGAGGACGATCCGGGCCATCAGAGCGTTTCCTCCATTCTGGTCAGGGAGCGATGCAGATCCTCCCGGGAAAAGACCTCGATAGACAGACCGCCCTGATAATCCTTCAGGAAAGCGGTGATGATCCGCCATTCCCGGTCGGGAATCCCGGCCAGGGAACGGTGATCCCGGCCCGCCTCGACGCCGTGAAGGTGGATCATGACGGTCCGGTCGCCGTAAAGATGCAGATATGTTTCCACGTCTTCTCCCTGGATCAGCAGATGGCCGAGGTCCAGGCAGATCGGCAGGTCGAGATCCCTGATGAGCGGATAGATCCAGCGGAAGGTATAATCGATGTTTTCCACGGCGACGAGGGAGGGCGGCAGCCCCGCCTCAAAGAGATGTTCGAGGGAATACAAGAGGTTGGTTAGCCAGGCGCCCACCGTATCGGGCGTCATTTCCCGGCGCCGGTCCTTTTCCAGGTGAAGGCAGTACGCCGTAGGCGGAAGGGAGCGGGTCCGTTCATAGAACCTCATGATGGTGGCGCAGGCGGCGGCCCGGATCCCGGCGTCGGGATGGCCCAGGAGGACGTCCGTGGGGAGATGGACGTTATAGGTCAACCGGTGTTCTCCCGCCAGAGCGGCCAGGGCGGAGATGTCTTCCCCGGAGGGCAGATTGTCATCCCGGCCGCTTTCGAACAGCACGAGTTCGATCTCGTCCACCCAGGGCGCCAGAAAGCGGACATTGGGGAGAATCGCGTCGGGAATGATATAAGAGGTGGTCCCCAGGCGAAAGGGAAAACGACCCTTGAGATCCGGCAGAATCGGTGAAGATATAACCATTTTATATCATTCCTCAAATTGCCTTCGTCGGTAACACATGGCGCCGGGCTTGTCAAGGACGGTAAGTTGGATGAACCTGTAAATAGTCGTGATTATGCGCATTAGACGGTGCTCTGTGATCATTGAGCTTCGCTTTCCGTTCGTTGGCGCCGAAAACTTTCCATGAAATACCTGCTTCCCGCTGGTGGGGAATGGCAGGGAACGCCGCATTTGACATCTACAGGGTCATCAATTATGTATATCAAAAACCAGCAACCGGACAGAAAAAATGCTCGTTCAGATCTATGAGATTCAGAAGCCCTGGGAAGCGGAACAAATGATCGCCTTAGGCGTGGATCATCTCGGCAGCGTCATTACTGACCGGGAAAACTGGCGCGATCCGGCCGTCCGGGAGGTGGTCCGCCTGACCGCGGGGACGGCCTCCCGGAGCTCCGTGATCCCCCTGTTCAGCGATGTCGATGCGGTGTCGCGCATCCTTGACTACTACCAGCCGGATATTGTCCACTTTTGCGAAAACCTCCCCCTCCGGCCGGAGGGGGAGGACCGCCGGGGCGCCGCGACGGAAAAGCTCGTTCATCTTCAGGCGGTGGTAAGGGAAAGGTTCCCGAACGTGAAGATCGTGCGCTCGCTCCCCGTTCCCGGGGCCGTTTCCGTAAACATGACCGGCCGCGTAAAGACCCTGGCGGGGGTGCCGGGCGCCGAAGGGTTCTCTCCGGGGGAGACGGGATCGGCCATGAGGGGCGATGGCCGACGGGATTACGATGCCCACCCGCCCGATCATGTTCCCGAGGATGATCTCCTGCTTGGCTCTCAGGGGGATGCGACCTGGCTGTCCCGGACGGACCCGCGCGTCACCGCGTCGGCGTCGGCGGTCAAGGCCGGCCTGAAGGGCCTGCTGGATATTTTTGCCCCCGGGTCGGATTTCTTCATGACCGATACGCTCCTGGCCGGGCCGGGCGGCGGGGAAGACACCGTCCAGCCCGTGGCGGGTTTCGTAGGCATCACCGGCGCGACCTGTGACTGGGAGATCGGGGCCTGGCTGGTCCGGGTCAGTCCCCGGCCGGTGATCCTGGCGGGCGGGCTGGGGCCGGAAAACGTTGCGGCGGCGATCGCCCGGGTGCGCCCCGTCGGCGTGGACAGTTGCACCCGGACCAATGCGGTGGACCCTTTGGGCCGGCCTATCCGTTTCCAAAAGGATATCAACAAAGTGCGCCGTTTTGTCGCCGCCGCCCGGCGGGCGGAGCGGAAGCTATAGCAGGCATTGTTATACAAAAACTGCCTTAAGTCCGCTAACTATATAGTCCACTTATTCCAAGGACAAATCGCCGCTGACTATGTAAAATAATTAATAACATCAACAATATAAGCGGTATCGTCGCGACGAAGCATGAAGCGCAACGCCGCATATGGACTTTTTTGCGATGTCTTCATGCCTGCAGCAATATTATCCTTGAAAAATTCTTTAAGAAGGGTATTGTGAATCAGCAGTGCCAATCTTTTACTCAAACAAGGAGGTTAAGACATCATGGCCGATGGTCCGCTCTATGAAAAAGGCAAGCTCTACGACATCTCCATTATCGACTTCCGGCGCGATATCGATCAGCCCCGGAAATATTTCGATCCCGAGGCGATGGAGGAACTGACCGCTTCCCTGCGGAAGCACGGCATCCTCCAGCCCGTTCTTTTCCGGCCCGGCGATCAAGGCTATGTAAATATCGTGGCCGGGGAGCGACGCATCGAGGCGGCCAAAAAGGCAGGCATCAATGTAATTCCCGCGATCATGGTCGAAGGCAACACCGACGAAATCGCCTTGGTGGAAAATCTCCAGCGCAAGGACCTGACGCCCGTCGAGGAAGCGGAGGCCCTGGACCGGATGATGAAGAAGCATTATTATAAACAGGAAGATCTCAAGGGCATCGTCAATAAATCCCAGTCCATGATCTCGGAGATCCTTTCCCTCAACCGCCTGCCCCAGCAGATTCGCGATGAATGCCGGAGCGATCCCTCCGTGCCACGGGGAGTCCTCATCGCCATTGCCCGGAAGAAACAGGAACGGGCCATGTTGCGGCTCTACAACGAATACCGGGAGAAGGGGCTGAACCGGGAACAGATCATTAAAGAGGGAAGTGACCGCAAGGGAAAAACCGCCGGCGATTATGCCGCGCTGATCCAAGGCATGGATAAGCGTCTGGGAGAGCTCGATGGGAGCGCCTGGACGGAAGAGGAAAAGGGACCCTTCCGGGATGCCCTTGCCAATCTCAGGGATACGATAACCCTGCTCCTCGATCCGGAGTCGCCAACACCCCTGCGCCTCAAGAAAAAACCGATGACGCTGGCGTGAATTCATTATTTAGATATGGAGACTGTTTAGCGCCGTCCTTCCCGACCCTCCCGATCCCGCGGCCTTCTCCCGGGAAGGCCTGGCGTGGTAGTGTTTAAAAATTTGACTTTTACAGAAATGATTGCTATGCAAATTATCATACAGGATAGAATTTCCTTTCATTTTTGCTAACCGGCTCCATATCTTCTTAACCAAAAGGCCTACGATGTCTGTGATTACACGAAAAGTCGTTGCTTTTCATATATTTGCCGCAACGATAGTATGGTTTGCACTTAACGCCGGTTCCATCGCCCGGGGCGCGGATGAAGAAGTCAGACTACACCTGACCAACGGCGACCGGATCAGCGGTACGATAGTCGCCGATGAAGAAGACTATCTGGTGCTGAAGAACGATCTTTTCGGCCAGGTGAGAATCAGCAAGGTCCTTGTCGGGAAAAAAGAGCTGCTGAAGGCAGAGATTGCGGAATCGGAACAAAAAAAGCAGCGGCTTTGGCAGGCCGAGGTTGCCCTGGGCGTCGGCGTTTCCGAAGGAAACACCGTTAAATCTTCATATGCGGGCGATTTTATCGCCAACAGAAAGACGGATCACGACGAGTTTACCTTGAAGGGGAGCGGCCTGTACGCCTCCACAAAGAGGGATCCGGATACGGAGAAGTGGTACGGCATGATCAGATACGCCTACAACTTCTGGGAGCAGAAGTTGTACAACTTCTATAAATTCGAGTCCGATCATGACAAATTCTCCAACGTCTATGTCCGCCTGCTACCGTCCGCCGGCATCGGCTATTGGTTTTCAAAAGAACGGGCATTCAAGGGCTTGTTGGAATTGGCCGTGGGTTATGAAAACACCTATTTCATGGACGATTCTTCCGCAAAAACTGAAATCGTACTGGTCCCCAGGTTTTTCGCGGAAGCCAGATTGTTTGGGGACGCCACGCTCTCCCAGGATCTCGTTTTTTATCCTTCCCTGAACTATTTCGGGGATTACCGGCTACAATCCGAAACCTCCTTGAAAAATCCCCTTTCCGAGAAACTTTTTCTCCGGTTGAGCCTTATCGACAACTACAATTCCAATCCCGAAAAAACGGGCACACTGAAAAACGATCTTCAATTCCTCACCACACTCGGATACAAGTATTGAGAGCTTTGCATAACTGCGGAAAAATGGTTCGCAAGCGGCGAATCAAATGTTTTTCGCCGTTGCGTGATTGAACTTAACGCTTGGTAATGAATAAGGTTTATACGTTACCCATTCAGAGGCGAAAAAGATTTCTGAGCCGCGGCGAAGCCATTTTTCAAAGGTCTCGTATTGATGCCGACGACACCGGCGACAGCTTCTCTATTGACTTTCCCCAACCGATAGGTTATGATCACTCGAAAAATCACAGGGTTTCTTTGCCGGTCAAAGTAACCGCATCATTTTCCAAGGTCCTGCGACCCACAACCGCCAGTCAGATCAAACGCATTCCCATCTCCATCGATTTATCAGGCAGGGCAAAACAAACCACCAAGGGAGAGCATAACTATGTGCACTATTTGCGGACATTTTGCCCAGGAAGAACCGATAGCAGCAACGGACATCTACGACATGCTGAAAAAAATGGAACACCGGGGGCCGGATATGCACGGCGTCTATCTGGATGGCGCCGTGACAAGACATAAGAGCGTCGAGGAATTCAAGTCGCTTCTGAAACAGAAAAGCCATATCGCCATGGGGCACTCCCGCTTGGGGATCATCGGCTCGGAAGATTTATCCCAGCCGTACACCTCCTGCGACGGAAAACTCACCCTGATCAAGAACGGGGAGATCTATAACTACGAAGCCCTCAAATCGCTGCTTCTATACGGCCATCGCCATAAAACGACCAGCGACAGCGAGATATTGGTTCACCTCCTCGAGGAGTCCTATCGAGGCAATCTCCTGAAGGCGGTAAAGCGGGTGATCGGGATCATAGACGGCATGTACGCCTTTGCCGTCACGGACGGGGAGTCCGTCGTCCTTGCCCGGGACCCTATCGGCAAGAAGCCCTTTTATTATATTGAAAGCGGTCCCGTCACCTATTTCGCCTCGGAAAAAAAGGCCCTCTGGAACGGCACGGAGGAGCCGGTACGGCTTCGTCCCGGGGAAATCGTCTGCATCGACAAAACCGGGCGGTCCAACCACACCGGCGTGGCGATCCAGATGCCGCAAATAGATATCGTGGATTTTCGCGACGCCGTGGAACGATACAAGATCGTCCTGGTAAAGGCCATGCAAAAGCGGTTGGCCGGCCTCCGGGAAGATCGCCTCGGGGTGATATTTTCCGGGGGGATAGACTCGGTCCTCATCGCCAAGCTGATCCAGCGGGAGGGTAAAAATATCACCTGCTACTGCACCGGCACCGCCGATTCGGGGGACATCCTGGCGGCCCAGAACGTGGCGGGGGAACTCGGGCTGGAACTCAAGACCGCCATCATCGACGCCGAGCTGGTGCAGGGCATCCTCGCCGAGGTGATCCGGAACGTGGAGGAGGGGGGCCTCCTCCAGGTGGAGGTAGCCATCCCCATGTACCTGGCGGCCAAGATGGCCGCGGAAGACCACATTCGCGTCATGTACACCGGCCAGGCGGCGGACGAGCTGTTCGCCGGCTATCCATGGTACAGCGACGTCTTGAAGGAATGGGGATATTTACGCCTCCATGAACAGCTTTGGGAGGACCTCAACTACCTCTACGACGATACCCTGGAGCGGGAAGACAAATTGACCATGTCCCACTCCATCGAGTTGCGGGCCCCCTATCTCGATCGGGACGTCATCCGGACGGCCATGCGCATCTCGCCGCGACTGAAGATTCAGGGCAGCGAAGACGAGCTTCGCAAACGGGTCCACCGCCAGGCCGCCGTGGAGTTGGGGGTTCCCCCGTTCCTGGCTTTCCGCGCCAAGGATCCGGCGCAATCGGGTTCGGGTATCCACCAGATCATCGAGAATCTGGCCCGGTCTCAGAACGTCGCCCTCGATACGGAACTGGTTACGGAAAATATCAAGATCGACAAGGGAAGCCTGTACCGTTATGGGGAAGGGGTTTATGGAGAGGCGGTGGCACGGGGCTATATTCAAAGCCTCCACCGGGAGATCCTGAATGAATATAAACCGGCGATTCTCAAATGAAGTGGTGATTATTCCATGAAAAAGCTCATTACCCTGGCCCAGATAAGCTGTGACGCCCAGGGCTTCCAGAACCACATCGAGCGGATCAAGTCCATCATCGCCGAATATCGGTCTTCCGATCTCATCGTTTTTCCCGAACTGATCCTCCACGGCCACCCTTCCCGGGAGCGTCCGGAAGGATTTCTCTACCGCCGGCTCGAAGGGCGGGAGCGGCGTCTTTCCGAAGACATGGCCGCCTATGTCCGCGAGTTGGACGCCCGGATCATTATCGGAGAGATCAGACGCAGGGGGGATATGTTCTACAACCTGGCGACCTATATGGACTACGCCACCGTGCAGAGCTACGCCAAGGTCCATGTCCACTGGACGGAGCAGTTCGTTCCCGGCCGCGATTTTCCCGTCCTGTCAACCCCGGCGGGCCGACTGGGCATGACCGTCTGTTTCGATTCCGCCTTCTGCGAAATCGGCCGGGTCCTGGCCCTCCGGGGCGCCCAGATCATCGTCAACATCGCCGCCGTTCCCAAGAGCTTTCCCGTAAAGTACATGCGCCGCCGTCTGGCGGCCCTGGCCCTGAACAACCAGCTTTTTGTCGTTTACGTCAACAGGCCGGGTCCTTTTTTCTCCGGTTCCAGCGCCGTTTTCGATCCCCACGGCGACATCCTGGCCCACGCCGGGGAAGGGGAAGAGGTCTTGCATGTGGAGATCGATCTCGAAGTCATACGGAGCTGGCGGGAAGAGGAAGACATCTACGGCCGCCGGCGTCCCCTCCTCTACAGGGAAATCGGGGCGGAAAAGCAGAAGCGGCAGGGCGGCAGGAAAAAGTGGGAGGCCAAAAAGGAAATATCGTCTTATTTGCCGCCGCCGGGGGCGGCGCGGCAGGCAGGAGGAACCCATGGATAGAATGCCCGGTCGAGGCCCGGCAAGTTTGCGGCGACGTTGGCCGGTCTTTGGTCTTATCGTTCTCCTGGCCCTTTGTCTTTCCTTGGCCGGTTGCGGCAATCAGGGAAAGAAGGAAAACGGCAACATCCTCAGGTTTTACACCTGGAAACCGAATCAGCCTGAGGTCTGGGAAGAGATCGTCAAGATATTCGAAGCGGAACATCCCGGGGTGAAGGTCTGGCGCGAGATCGGCCCCCATTCCTCCACCTCCTTCCATGATCTTTTGGCGCAAAAGCTCAAAAACCGCAGCAAGGATCTGGATGTCTTCCTTATGGATGTGGTCTGGCCGGCGGAGTTTGCCGCCGCCGGCTGGGCCCTGGCCCTGGACGACCGTTTCCGGAAGGCCGACCGGTCCCGCTTTTTTGCCAATACCATTCAAGCCAACACCTACGGCGGAAAGATCTACGGCGTTCCCCTGTACATCGACGCCGGCATGCTCTATTACCGCCGGGACCTCCTCGCCAAGCACCACTTCAAGCCGCCGGAGACGTGGCCGGAACTGGTAAGGCAGGCCGCCGTCATCACCGCCGGAGAACGGGGCATTTACGGTTTCTCGGGGCAGTTCAAACAATACGAGGGGCTGGTCTGCAACATGATGGAATACGTCATGGCCAACAAGGGTTGTCTCGTCAACCCCCGGCAGGGGAAACCGGGCCTTGCGGAACCGCCGGCCCGGGAAGCCGTTCTCTTCGTCCGGGATCATCTCATCGGAAATGCAGCCCCGGCCGGGGCGCTCGCATACGAGGAGCCGGAATCTCTGGCCCTCTTTGTCCAGGGCAAGGCGGTATTCCATCGTAACTGGCCCTATGCCTGGGAGGCGGCCAACGATCCCGCCCGCTCCCGCGTGGCCGGCAAGACCGGCGTCGCCCCCCTGCCCGCCTTTCCCGGCGGAAAAAGCCATGCCGCCCTGGGGGGCTGGCAATTGGGGATCAGCCCTTATTCGGAGAACAAGGACCTGGCCTGGGACTTCGTCCGGTTCCTCACCAGCGACAGAATCCAGAAGCACTTGGCCCTGAAGGCCGGCCTGGCTCCCACGAGAAAGGATCTTTATGACGACCGGGAGATATTGGCGGCCTGCCCGCAGTTCAAGGAAATGAAGGGGGTGTTCGTCTCCGCGGCGCCCCGGCCTGTCAGCCCCCTGTACCCGGCCCTGTCGAATATCATGCAACGCTATTTCAGCCGGGCCATCTCCGGCGCCGGCGCCGGCATCGATCAGGAGTCCCGCTTGGCGTCCGAGGAAATGGAGAAGATATTGACCCTCGCGCCTTGAAGAGGCAGGATTTCATCATGACTATTCTCACCCGGAACATGCATGGCCTCTCGCCGCGGCGACGCCGGGAAAGGCTCTTCGCGGCGGCGCTCCTTTTCCCCTGTTTCGCCTTTGTCGCCCTCTTCGCCTTTTATCCCATTGTCCACTCCCTGTATCTTAGCCTGCACCGGATCATCCTCGGATTACCCGGACTGGCTCAGCCCTTTGTCTATCTGGAGAACTACCGCCAACTCTGGGGTGATTCCGTCGCCCGCCACGCCCTGACCAATACCATCCTCTTCGTAGCCGTCTCCACGACCTGCGAGCTATTCCTGGGCCTGGCCATGGCCCTGACGATCAACCGCAGTTTCCGGGGCCGGGGACTGATCCGGGCCGCCGTCCTTATTCCCTGGGCCATCCCCACGGTAGTGGCCTCCCAGATGTGGCGGTTCATCAACAATGATCACTACGGCTTTCTGAACTACCTGCTCTTCGGAAACGACCTGGCCTCCTACCAGGCCTGGCTGGCCGATCCGTCCTTCGCCATGGTCGCCATCATGGTCGCCGACATCTGGAAGACCTCCGCCTTCGCCGCCCTCATCATCCTGGCAGGGTTGCAGACGATCCCCGACGAGCTCTATGAGGCGGCTCGCCTGGACGGGGCCACAGCTTGGCAGCAGTTCGCCCGGATCACCCTGCCGCTGATCAAACCGGCCCTCCTCATCGCCCTTCTCTTCAGGACCATGGACGCCTTTCGCGTCTTCGACCTGGTCTTCGTCATGACCCAGGGCGGCCCGGCGGACGCCACCAACGTCCTGCAATTCTACGGCTATAAGAAGATGTTCGCCGAGGGTCTCCTCGGCTACGGGGCGACGGTCTCGGTCCTCGTATTCCTCATCGTCCTGGGCCTTTCCCTTGTCTATGTCCGGTTTCTCGGCGGGGAAATGCGGGAGGAAAAACCATGACGGCATACCTCCGGCGCCTCCTCTTCTTTCTGGCCCTCGCCCTCATCGCGACCTTCAGCGTCCTGCCCTTTCTCTGGTTCATCGCGACGTCGCTGAAGACCCAGGTGGAGGTAACCGCCATTCCGCCCACCCTTTTGCCCTCCTTCTCCCTGGCTTTCTATCGTTCCGCCCTGGATGACTACCACCTCCTCCACTATCTGAAGAACAGTGTCATTGTCGCCGGTGCGGCCACCGTGGGCACCATTGCGATCTCCCTTTTCGCCGGATACGCCCTGGCCCGCCTCCCCCTCAGGCACAAGCCCCTTATCATGGGGAGCCTGCTTGTCGTCGCCATGTTCCCCCAGATATCCATCGCCGGACCGGTCTGGCAAATCCTCGCCGCCCTAGACTGGCTGAATTCCTATCAAGGACTGATCCTACCCTACATCACCCTGTCCCTGCCTTTGGGGGTTTGGATCATGACCGGCTTCTTCAGGGAACTGCCCCGGGAGTTGGAAGACGCAGCCCGGGTGGACGGCTGCAGCCATCTGCAAACCCTCTTTCGCGTCATTGTCCCCCTGGCGGCGCCGGGGGTCTTCACCGCCGCGATCCTTGTCTTCATCTATGCCTGGAACGAATTCTTCTTCGCCCTCCTCATCATGACCCAGCGACCCTACCAGACCCTCCCCGTGGGGATCGCCCTTTTCCAGGGGCAATACACCATCCCCTGGGGGGAGATCGCCGCCGCCTCCACCATTGCCACCATTCCTCTTGTCCTCCTCGTCCTCCTCTTCCAGCGGCGGATCGTCCGCGGCCTCTCCGCCGGGGCCATCAAAGGATAACCCATGGCCGGACTCAGGGTAGAAAACCTTACCAAGATCTACCACGGCGCCACCGTAGTGGACCGCGTCTCCTTCACCGTCGCTCCGGGAGAATTCTGCATTCTCCTGGGCCCCTCCGGGTGCGGAAAAAGCACGATCCTGCGCCTCATCGCCGGGCTGGAGGAGCAGGAGGGAGGGAACATCTTCATCGGCGACCGCGACATCGGGGTCCTGAATCCCCGGGATCGGGACGTGGCCATGGTCTTTCAGAGCTACGCCCTCTATCCCCATCTCAGTGTCTATGAGAACATCGCCTTCCCCCTAAGGGTGCGGAAACTCCCCGCCGGGGAAGTGGACCGCCGGGTCCGGGAAGCCGCCGCGCTCCTGGAGATCGCCGAGCTACTCCCCAGAAGGCCCCGGGAGATTTCCGGCGGGCAGCGACAGCGGGTGGCCATCGGCCGGGCTATCGTTCGCAGTCCGCGGTTGTTCCTCTTCGACGAGCCCCTCTCCAATCTGGACGCCAAGCTCCGGGCGGCCATGCGGGTGGAACTGGCGGCGCTGCACCGCCGACTTCAGGCCACCACCCTCTATGTTACCCACGACCAGGTGGAGGCAATGACCCTGGGGCAAAAGATCGTCCTTATGGACAAGGGGGCGGTTCAGCAGATCGGCTCGCCCCGGGATCTCTACGAAAGGCCGGCCAACCTCTTTAGCGCGTCTTTCCTCGGCGCGCCGCCCATCAATCTCTTTACGGGCCGCCTTGTGACGGGGAGCGGCGACGGCATGACCGTTCGCTTGCCCGACTTCCAGGTCAACGCGGGTCGGAGGGCAAACCTCGCCCCCTATGTCGGGGGGGAGGTAACGGTGGGAATCAGGCCTGAGGCCGTCCGAATCGGCACGGGATCTCTCCAGGGCATCCTGGAGCACATTGAACACATAGGTTCGGAGACGATCCTCTATATCCGGATGGGGGCGGACCGGATCATCGCCCGCGCGGCGGCGGATTTTTCCTCACCCCTGGGGACGACCCTCGTTCTCGACTTCGATCCCCCCTCACTACATTTTTTCCGCCAAGGGCAGCGGATATAAAAAAGTCCTTATATTCAGAACCATGAACTTGGTTTAAGGAATCAAAGGTCTTTTTACTGAGGCCGGCAAGATGGAGACATAGGCAAAACGACCTCGCTAAGAAACCCCGAGCTCTTTACCCAAATCCCTGAACTGCTTGGGGAATTCCGGCTGGAAGTTGAGGAATACCGGGACCGGATACACGGCGCCCACCTTCTTCCCCGCTTCCGGGAGGGCCTGAACCAGTTCCGCAAGCTGGCCGCCGGGGATGGCGAAGACGATTTCGTCGTCCTGGGTCAAAGAGAAGATCCGATCCCCGGTGCCGGGGATCGCGATCCGGGGTGCCTGGGTACGGAAGGGCGCCAGGAGGTACTCCGTGCACTCCACCTTGCCGCCGAAATGACCCTCCACCCGCTTCCCCTTGTTATAGGTCCACGCCTGGACCAGTTTCATGATCTGGGCCGGATTGCCGTAAAACACGATCGTGTCGGGTGCGAAGGTCGCCCGCGCCAACGGGGCGAGGAGGATCGCTTCGTATTCGTCCTTCGCAAGTCTCTGGATTGTTTGGGCTTCCGCCCGGCCGATCTCTTCGGTTTGCGTATAGCTGCCGATGCCGAACAATTTCCCCAGGGCCGCCGCCGTATCCTTAGCATCGCTGTAACCGAAGGCGAAGGCCGCCGGGATGCACACGATGTCCTCTTTGGTCAGGCCGACGGTCCAGCCGTAAAGGCGCGCCATGGTCACCGCCTGGCAGACGGCGACCCTTTTACCGAGCGCCACCGAAGGCCGCCGCGTCTTTTCCGGGAAATCCGCCTTGCTTTTCAGGAACTTGACCGCCACGGGGGACGTCTTGAGTTTTAAATAGTTGCTGATGAATCCTGCCGCTTCTCCAAAGTTCTGACCGCTCATCATCCTTCCCTCCTTTGTTTTGCCGTTAACATATAAGTCGCCACAACATATCGAAAGTTATGGCTAATTGCCGCGTCCGCGCCGGGCAGGGCGGATCAGGCCAGCGCCTTCCTCCAAACCGGACTGACGCTGCTGAGAAAGAACAGATCGGTGACCGTGCCGACAGGGTCGCCGGCCATCCGGGTATAGAATATCCAGGCCGTGTCCCGGTAGCGCGGATTGCTGGACCAGAGCATCTCGGCCGCCCCGGTGTCCCGCGCCTTCTCGAAGAGGGCGGTGAGCAGTTGCCGGCCCAGCCCGCCCCCGCGGGCATCGGGAGACAGAAAGGCCGTCAGCAGGCCCACGGCATCGGTTGCCGGACTTGTTTTATACGGCGCCAGCTTTTTATTGAGCACCCCGAATCCCATCACTCCGAGGACCTTGCCGCCCCCCTCCTCATCCCGGGCCACCAGATAATGGCTGCCGGAGTTTGGGGATAGGCTCTCGCGGACGACAGCCATGGAGCCCGCCGCTTCCTCCTCGATCACCTCCCCGTCCTGGCGGACCCAGTGCCGGACAATGGTCAGGATGCCCGGCAGATCCCGTTCCGATAGTTTGCCGATGATTATCTTTCCGTCCATGGTGTCTATATATCCATCCTTATAGGTGAAACTGGACCACCTGATCAAGCAGGGGCAATTTCTTTATTCTGAACCCTTCCGAATCGTGGCCGGCTCTGGCGCCCTCGCTGGCCGCCAATCCAAAGAAACAGGCAAACCGTTCCAGAAAGCGGAGCGAATAAATGAATCGCACTTCTTGTTCCGGCGAGAAATGGCTGCCGGCCGGCTGAACCTGCGCCAGCAGATCAGGGAAGGCCCGCAGGAAACAGTCTTCATAGAAGGTGCTGCTCCTCCACTCTTCGCCATACCTGAACAGCAGGTAGAGACTGAATAGAAATGACTGCTGAATGAAGGGAACTTCTTCCGTATAGTCGCCATAGGCCCAGTTGTATTCCCGGACGAAGACCCGGAACAGGCGCAGATAGATGGCGGGATGTCCCTGATCTACCAGCAGCTTCCGGCATTCCCTGCTGAGGGTGAACTTCCCCTGGGCCTTCCTGATCAGGCCGGCCAGTTCGGCTGCCAGCCTGGTCGTGTGCAGCTCCCTGAACTCCGGTTCCGATCTCAACTCGCCAAACCGCCACCGGTCCTGATACTCTTCGTCACTCAGATAGGTCCTGGCTGCTTCCCGGCAGAAGTTCCGCGGCAGATTGCCGGTGGTGGTCGCCTTCAGCCCGTCATCGCCGATCCCCTCTGCCAGCAGCTTGAACAGGGACAGGATCGGGGCTTGCGGGTCGCTTTCGAGACGGGACGGGAAGGTAACCAGATGGGGGGTAGCAAAGGGGAAATGTAGAAACCGGTGCATCTGCTCTGAAGACAAGCCATGAAAATCAGCGAGCGGCTTGCGATTGCGTTGTTCCATGTGCCGCTGCATGAAAGCGTTGACCTCGTCCAGGGAACCGAAATTCTTGCCCTTGATCAGCTCCTTCAGTTCATCCATTACCGGACCCATGACACGGCGATGCTCATCGGCGGCCTGCTGGTTCGCACAGCATTGCTTGTATTTGCGGCCACTGCCGCAGGGACAGGGATCATTTCTTCCTGGTTTCAACATGTTGTCGCCTTTCGTTGCTCGGAGAATAAGGGATGAGTAAAAAAAGGAGCTTTTGCTGTTTCTTTATAGACTGTTAATAGTCAGCCATCATAGAGTTCCATGCGTGATCTCTACTTTCACTCTTAAAGAAGCATTGACTTACGCGCCACAATGTGTAAACTGACACACAACCCGTAAGGCTGGTGGCCCTTTACCCAAGGTTTAGGACCGTGGTTGTGCCTCAGTCGCCGTTAAGGCTGGGGCTTTTTATTTCCATCACTCGACTTCCCTCATACACCTTATCGTCCTAAAACTTAGAAAAGCGGCATTTCATCCATGCCCGTCGCGATGAAAAAACTTCTTGACAGCGGGCGGCCATCTGGTTCATAAGAATAACAACTCATCTACCAATGGAGGTAGAAGGAGCTCGGGGACCGCCTGAAAAGGCGGTCGCTGTCATTTAGAGCCTTTTTTCGTAACGTCTTGCCAGATCCCTTTGCCCCCCTTTTGAATCTACGTGGTATGCCGTAATCCAGAACAAGGCCTTTTTCTTCTTTTGGAGGATGAGCACGTAGTCGTATTCGTCAAGCCAGATGTAACGTCTCACACCGATGTCCTTTGTCCCGTGGTCGTAATCGAAAACCTTGATCTCGCCTCTTTCAGGACTTTCCATCGTCGGCCTTGCCCAGGGTAAACGCTCGGCCCGGCGATAATCGATCAGCCGGTCCCCGCTATCTCGATCTTTTCTGGAAACGACATGCCAGAAACCCTCTTCCTTGTTGCATCCATCCGGCAGAACCCTGTTGTCATAAAAGATCCTCATTCCCCGATGATAAACACCGGCTTTTTTGAAATCGTGGCTAAATACCGTATAAAGCCGCTCCAAGATTCCTTCCCATGTTCCCTGCAGATCCAGAATGGGGGGTAGAAAGTCCGGGATCTCGGCCATCAGCAGGCCTCCCTTGGTGAGAAGACGAAGAGGTTGAACTTCTCTTCCCATGGCTGCGTGCTCGTGAGCAGGCTCCTTCCGGAAAGTTGACAGATCCGATTGATCAATTTCAGTTTCGTTTCATTGGTCGTCAGGGAGCGATGCTTATAAGCAATCGCCCCCATCAGGAAATCGGCTATCTGCAAGAGCTCTGTTTCCTTGGATCGGACATGCTGCATTCTGCGAATGACCTTCCGGTCGAAATCGAGGAGGTTGTTGGACAGGACTTCCTTTAGATGATCGATCTTGATCTGACTGCGGGTGTCCTTGATGTCCAGATAGATGTCGTATTGATTCTTCTCGGAAATGATATGGCGCAGTAAATAAAAATACATCTTGTAATAAAAGGAATCGTGGCTTCCCTGGTTATAATACCCATGATCCAGTTTGGCTTTATTCTCGACGACGACACAACGGAAATTGAGATGGGCTGAAGAGAAGAAGAAATCGACCGCGTCAAGGAAGAAAGACTCTCGGGACCTGGATACCTTCGTCCACTTCAATTCCCCTCGCGTTTGATGCCTTTCTTTCAGCGCCCGTAGAGCCTCAATATGCTGCCTGGTCTCTTCCTGGGGGCACCAAACGGCACCGAAAAGCATGACCGGCTGGTGGTCGTGCTCCAGGTGGCAGCTTTCGTCGCAATAAATACTAATGAGATTTGCCATTTGTGCACTCCCCAATACTCTCATTGTCTCAATTTTGTCAGCACATCACCTAATGAAATAAGCGAACCCTACAGTTATGCTAATTCTTCTAACGGAGATGATTTACATAATTTCTCGAAGGAATTAAGGAGAAAATGTTTCGTCTCTTTTATCGGCAATGCCCATATCTTTCCCAGCTCTTTCGCGACTATATCCATGTCTGTTGGTAATGCAGCTCGATTGTTTACCTTGACAAAGGGTCCATCCGATTCAGTCAATATTCTATTTCTAGGCATCAATCCTATGAGGATCCTCCCTTTTTTGCTCCGTATCATTGCCGGTCCAACAGAAAACCAACACCCCATATCTATGGCTTTTTGGAGCTGTACATTATTGCCGGTGAACCAATGTAAAACAGGAATTCCCGCAGCTGGAAAGCGGGTCAATGCATCTAAGACCTCATTCTCCGCTTTTCTGCTGTGAATAGAGATTATTTTCCCTCCCGACCTTGAAGAGGATTTAAGTATGTGTTCAAATGCCATCGCTTGGGCAGGAAAGTGTTGTTTGAATTCAGGGGACCCATCTAACCCCACTTCTCCTATGTACTTTGTTTGGTCGAGCAGATAGTCAAACAGTGACAACTCATTCATTCGTTCATGAACAACTTGCGGATGAAACCCTAAGGCGGTGCGTATCCTTTTTGTGCTCTTGATCAGGGCGTTTGTTTTTGGCCATGCTTTAGGCGTGGTCGTTACAGATAACACGTACGTTCCTGATTTGGCACATAGATCAATAACTCTTGCCGGATTTTCATATAAATCGATATGACAGTGAAAGTCTATCACAGCACAAATCCTTGACTTCGTAAGTAATTTTCAACCTCCCTCAATCCCCTCTGGACCACATCTACGTATTGAGCTCGTTCCGTGCGTTCTTCTGGTAGCGGTCCACTCATTAATAACCATGATCCATCTACACCCCGCTGCGCTTTCTTGATTGCGAGCATTATCGCCAGCAAATCATCTCGCTCCTTTTCATTTTGATAAACATTTCTGAGGTTCGGGTAACGATATTGGGGGGTTGAATCTGTTAAGCCTGCGGCATGAAACGATGCCCGCCTAATTAAACATGGGACACAGCGTCCACATTGACGCCCACTACGCTTCCATTTTCCACACGATACTGTTTTTGACGCGAGTTGAGGTAGGTTCACCGTTTGTGTACGCTGGTTTGCCGTGCACCGACTTAAAATTTCCCCTTTTGTTAAGAATTTATAAGGATTATCTATTCTTGCAGGTATCCCTAAGGCGGAAAGGATGTTCTGTATTGAGGATATAAAATGAGGGTGTGTAGTACGCGTGCTTAAGGAGCCTAAGCGACGGAAAGTCAGAGGAGGATTTAACGATATCAAACCATTTTCGGGCACCAGCAAGTCCACGCACTGATCGCCAATCCGTCCTGCTAAAGCAGAAGCTACAGCCACACCGTAAGCAAGAAAATTGAAACTTCTTGTTCGCATAGACGTTTCTGCAGGATAACCGAACGTCGGATTGAGATTCGATGAAAAATGGGAGAAATTCGATGGAAAATAGTGACCTACTGAGTTTTGGACTGCTCTATCACGCCGGTATGAATGGCTTACCAGTACAGGATTCCGTCCGCGCGCTGCAATATCAAGGACCGCCGTTGAACTATCCAATCCGCCGGAGAAGAGGCATACGCAGTCCTTGCCTTGCAGCGAAATGGTTTTACTTCCTTGGCGAGAATGTGGGCGCGGTACACCAGGGCCATTATCTTGAAAATTAATGCGCCAAATATCACCGCTAAGAAAATGCAAAGCTCTCTCAAGGTTTGCCCTTATCGGCTCCCAGTCATTAGGTTCCGCGATGGTGATAAGCAAGTCAATCTCTCTATACCAGCCGTCGGCAGTATCATCCCTTCTAACAAAAGTGTCAGCTGCAGTAACCGCAATGGATACCGTTAAGAAATCAAAGGCCCTTTGTGAGATCGGCGTACCCAGGCGCATAATTTCGTCTCGTATCTGATTGCCAATTGCAGCACCAGAAGGGGCCTGGGATCTTGTTCCATAAAGAAGTACATCGATTTCTCCTGGTCCTGGATTCCTCCTAATATTGTTGGGATCTGCATCACAATAAACTCTTGTCATGGCTCATATCCCTCCCATTCAGTCCAAACTTCCGTTATGGCTCTGAGTTGGATATCTTTGATCTGATCTTGGGTTAGATTTCTGATATTGTTCCCGAAGAGATGTCTCATCTCCTGGTCAACGATACTTGCGATAAGATCATGAAGGGCACCTTCCGCTTCTTGGCATTCTTGCAGATTCCCTTTTTGAAAAGCGCGGTCCGAATCCATAACTACTTGTTCGAATATGCTTTCCCTAAGATAAAAGATCATAATGTTGACGAGCATCTCATCAGAGATGCTCGTCGGATCAAATTCGGTTAACCCTTCTAGTGCTTCAGATAGTGCTGTATTTATGGCTGCCTTTATTTTTTCCGCATCACCGTTTTCGGGGGTAAGGGCATTCACAATCTCCTGAATGGCATAATCAATATCCTTGCCAGTTAGTAACGAGAGGTCCACGCCCGTGATCGCCTGTCCGGACCCTCCTTGTCGCAGGTCGCTGATGACTCCGAATAATGCGGCGCCCGCTTTGGACACGGCGCCAAAGCGTCTGGTTCCCACGGTTGCTCCGCCTGTAGCCTTGCGGGCGTATTCACCTAACGCCCTATTGAGATGATGCGGTTCCTTGCTAGTGACGAACTTGCCTAAATTCAAGCGATAGGACCTAAACCGCTGCTCCGCTGGTGGGGGTGGTAATGGTTGATCTGGATTGGCATCAGCCCATGGAGGAACTAGGGGTGCGTTCTTGCCTGGTCCTTTGTTCGACATTGATGTTCCCATTAGTTGCCCTCCTTCCGATTAAACCAGCTTTTGTCCTTCACCATAACGTTGAGCCAGGGCGGCAGTTTTTCAAGCCCAAGCGATCGAATAAATTCAGAAAGAGCTTTCCCTGAAATCGATTCATGCTCAGCCAGCATCAGCGCTCCGTCAAAGCCTGCTGGCTTTCTCTTCCAATCAGATTCTTTGTGAAACTCATTAATAAGTGCTTCCATCACAGCGCTGCATTCTGCTAAATCGACTATGTTTAAAGCCTGCTTTGCAGAGGGCGAATTGATTGTTTGCGTTCTGTAAAGCACTGTAAACGCATTTGCAGCTTGTGCCGACATACCTGCTTTGGAGAAGCGCAATGGCATGGTTTCGCGGCTTAGATAAAGCGCTGGCCGGAGATCTATCCCTCCCAGGTGTGGTTCCAACTGAATCCACTCAAAAACAAAAGGAAAGTGCTTTTGGCGCCATACCTCAGGACAAATTTCCTTAAACTTTTCTGGATCCCCGATGACTTCTTCCAGCTTTTGGATGAGTTCCGCCTTTCCGCCTGCCGCCTCGTTTATAATGCGATAGAATTCATCGGTTGCTTTATTGTCGGTGCATCGCTCAAAAAGTGCAATCTTTGCGATGATGGCTTCATCGAGGGGCATCCCTCGACGTTGAGCTATGCTTGAACGCATCCTGACAACATTCAGCATACGTTTTACGATACGAGGGTTTCCCTGCACACGGGATGAGTTAGCCAATATGGGCGCTATGCGATCCGCAATACCAAAACTTTTAATGATGGCTTCTGTTGTGCTGTCGCCAAGAGCTGCAATAGCAGCATCTTTCGAGATGGGTTCTTGACGCCAACATTCCCTTAAATTACCCAATAAAATTTCCCTAAGTTGCTCCAATCGCTTCTCGTCTATATTGGCTGCAATGGTAAACAGCATGAACATGTAGGCGCGAACTTCATGGACACCCAGGCGCGGTACTCGGATCGGGATCTGGATGAATTTGTCGAGGTAGTCGGTAATTAATCGTTCATCGAGATTACCATAATGCTCCGACACGGCATGACGTATCATTTCCTCATCAGCAGCGATAACGAAAGCGGATTGAGGAAGAAATATGAAAAGCCTAACCGCTTCGAGGGTGTGAATTGCGTTCTTGGGAAGACAGCGATCCAAATTGTCAATAAAGATAACGAGAGTTTTTCCTAGAGTTCCGAGAATTTCTGAGAATTCTTCACGAAAAGCGGCAATTTCGGCTGGCGGTGTCCTTCGGTCAGGTGCCTTCAGTATTCCCTGCGCCTTTTCTTTTACATCAGCTACAGCATCCTTTGCAGCTTGATAATCCTCTTGATCACCCTCTCCCTGAATCAGTTTACCTAATGACTGAGCCCCTTTCGATAGTATGCCGAAGGTTGGAATGCCGGCAGCCGTTGCCCCTACATCGGCTGCAAAGCCAAATAGTCGAAATAGATCAATCCTTCTTGAAAAATTATGTATCTTTTTTACAAGGCCTTCATTACCTTTGGCAGCAGTGAGCAATGTCGATGCTATAACCTCCATTAGCGCTGCCCGAGCATCATCAAAATCTTGGTAAAGCCAAGCATCAAATTTAACGATTATAAATTTTTCGCCTCTCTCGCCAAGCCTCTTTTCGAGCAGCCGGAGCATTGACGACTTTCCAGCACCCCACCCACCGAAAATTCCCAATGAGAGAGGGAGCATCTTTGGATTTCCCAATAGTTCAGCCGCGAGGTCTGCAACCTCAGAATAGTTCAGAAAGTCTTGATCAGTATCTATATCGGCCCACATCGCTATACCTCCCTTTAGGGCAATTTGTGGGAACATGAATGAACCGGTTTTAAGTCTTGCCCTCCACTAAAAAGACTTCTTCATTCGTCAAACCGTATAGTTTATAGACCAGAGCGTCGATTTCGGATTCAAGGCGAGGAACGGCAGGGCTGTCAGGAGCTGTGAGGATTTTCCGGACGCGTTCGATGATGAGAGATTTCTGTGCTGCGGTGGCGGAAGGGATCGGCAGTTGTTCCATGAAAATGATGCGCATTTCCATGAACCCCCCTCTGACGGGTGGGCTGATCCGGCGGATGAAGAAGTTTGTGACCTGCGAGTTCAGTATGCCGAGCAGTGCGAGATCATCGGTTGGAAGAATGTAGGACTTGTCGTTACTGTAGCGTGCCGCATCATCGTAGATGAATTCGGGAACTGTTGTGAAATGCCGCCACATGATTTTCGGTTTCTTAAACTCATCCCAATAGATGCATGACCTTAGTTCCCACCAGAACTTTCCTTGATCGTCTCGTTTCCGCAGCTTGACTTCATGTCTCGATAGATGTCGATTAATGGCCGGGTAAGCCTTCGCAAACAAGGGACGGGCCTTTGCCTCGGTTTTTTCCTTCGACCAGGGCCATTCTTGGTTGGCGCTGCTGGCGATGGTGATGAGATACAACCCCGCCCATTCTGCCTTCCATTTCCGGATGTCCCGGCCGCGGAGCCAGGGTTTGATCAGATCCGCGCTCTTGGGATCTTCGGTGATAAGGCGTTTCCGGGTGGCCTCGTCGATGACGAAGGCCTCGTTCAGGCCGGTCAAGACGCCCCGATAGAATCTTCCTTCCACATACTCGCCGAGGGGCTTGCCAGCCCTTCTGAGTTTCTCCATCAGGGCCAGGACTTCCGGACACTCCAGGGACCAGCCTTCCGGCTTGAGCGCCGCAACGGGCATGCTGAAACCCACGGCGGCCAGGGTTTCGTCCAGGCGTTCCAACTGGGAGGGATCGGTGAAGGTGGCGGCCAGGGTCTTTGTTGCAGTTTCTGATTTGGCCTTTTCAATCAGCAGGATGGACGGGTAGGTGGTGGCGTCGAAAATGGGAAGATCGCCGAAATCGATGACGATCTTAGGCGTAGCCGCGCCGGCGAGGAGGGCACGGGTATTTTTGCCGTAGCCTGCCCGCATGAATTTGTTGGGGGCGATAAAGCATAGATGACCGGAGTTCTTGAGAATTTCCAGACCACGCTTGTAGAAGTAAGTGTATAGATCGGCAGTGCCGCAATAAAAAGTGCCGAATGTCTGTTTCAACCGGGGTTTGGCTTCCTTGATGGATTCCTGTCGCACATAGGGCGGGTTGGCGATGACGACGTCAAAACCGCCGCGCTTATGAAAGACTTCGGAGAAATGGGTGTGGAAATCGAAGGTTATATCCCCCGCTGTGGAAAGATATTTTTTAACATGTTCCATTAACTCGGCAAACAATTGCGTGATAGTGGTCCTTATTCCGGCCTTATCGTACTGATCTGCGGCATAAAAGTATCGTTCTTTTGCCGATTCCAGCTTTTTGCTGATTTCGTCGTCGGGAAGGATATCTCCGATTCCCAGCAGCGAGTTGCCGGATACGATTTTATAATCCAGATTCGGCAGCGGCTTGATCTGCTTCACGTCCTCTTCGTCCACCACCAGCGAGAGCCAGAGACGCAGTTTGGCGATCTCGACCGCGCCGGGATCTATGTCCACGCCATATAGGCAGTTTTGAATGGCGTGACGCTTGAAAAAATAAGGCGTCCGCTCATGGACGTCATTGAAGTAGGGCGTCAGGGCGAAACGGGCGCGGACGATTTCGGTCATCATGCCTACCGGGAAGGCGCCCGATCCGACGGCGGGATCGCAGACGCTGATATCTTTAAGCTTGTCGTCAATCAACCGGGCATATTTCTCAATGTTTTTGGGAAGTTCAGCTTTTTGGCTTTTTGTGCCGGACATTCTGGCCGCTTCGTAATGGGCAGCCTGATCGCCAAGCCTGATCAAGGCTTCGATGTCCTTGCGCGGCACCTTTTCGCTGCGAATCACGGTCGTAAGGACCATTTGTTCCGATTCAGATCCGCCGAATAGTTCATTCTGTTTTGGTTTGCCGGCAATAAGAGGTTTTTCAGCCTTATTCAATTCCGTATCGAGGTAATGGATCAGGCTTTCCCGGCACATGTAGTGGACGATCTCGCGGGGGGTATAATATGCTCCCAGGCCTTTCCGCCGGTTTTCCTCGATCAGGTTCTCGAATACCTTGCCGAGCATTTCCGGATCGATGGCTACCTCTTTTTCCAGCGGTTCGGCCTCGTTCACGGTGAAGTTGTAGCGGTCGAATACATCGAGGACGCCGGTGCCGGTAATCCCTTCCTCGATAGGGTCGTGGTTGGTAAAAAGGCGGTTGGGAATCAGGATGTCTATCTTTTGCCAATCATACCCGCCGAGCGCCTCGAACAGACCGCCGTTGAGGAACGGAATCCGGCACTCGAAATGTTGGCACCATGCTTCATGACCCCGGTCAGTAGCCAGGGTATCGTAGAAAAGCGGTTCAAGGATATCATTGAAATAATTGTTGTAATGCCCATATTCACCCGCGGTCAGGCGGCGCAGGAAATCATGCGGGCCGGTTCCCCAGTCTTTTCCTTTCTCTACGCCGAGCCAGCCCTTTTTCTGCAGAAAATAAAGGAATACGATCTGCCCCAGAAGTTTTTTGGCAAAGTCCACGGTATTGACATTTTTTGTCTGGAATTCATTGCTGATGGACTTGTCTTTCTTGAGGAGTTTTTCTATCCCCTGGTGAATATTCTCGAAAAGTCCCACATACCGCTTGAAAAATTCCTTGGTGACGGCTTCGACGCTGAAGGCCTCTTCGATGTTTGTCAATTTGGGATCGGTTTTTGTGTCCTGGAGCAACGAGAGAAATCTGGTTTGCGCCGTATGGCAGCTTTCGCCTTCGCCCACGATGTAGGAAAAACGGCGTGCCGGGGTAAGGCGTGCCTCTACGCCTATCTTGCCGGATTCCTTTTCCACAGCGGCGTATTCCATTTTAACATAGGATAACCGCCACTGCTTTTCCGTCGGCGAGACAAAAGCGACGAGAGCGGCGTCTTTTTCATCCCTTGTCTTGAGGTGGTGGGCGACAAAATTACGGATGGCGGTGCGGGCGCGCGCCAGCTTGGTTTCCGTCGTCAAATGGACGATCAGGACATCCAGTTTCTCGTTTTCGGGAGAGGTATAGGTTCCGAGCCGTTCGTAACGGGTGACGTGGTTTTTGAAGGCATCCTTGACATAGGCAGTATTCCACGCCTGTGCCTTTGTCTCGTCGATCCGGTTCAGCAGGTTGACGGCAAAGTTTTGAAAGCGGGGCTTGTCGAAGCCCTGGGTGAAGGTCTGGTCAATGAGCGCATAAGATTGATCGCGATTCATTCGGCCTCCACGAGATAGGAGGACAGGATCACCTCGCGCGGGCTGAGGACATGGGCCGTCATTTGTGTGCGGGTGGCCTGAAAGAACAGCGGAGAAATATCCCGGCGCAGAATACCCAGGACTTTGAGCGGCTGGATTTCCTTTCTCAGTGCATCGGCTACCTTTTTCGCGGTCGGCTTAGGGAGCGCCCCGTCCATCAACAGTTGGATAACCTTTTGAATGTAAAGCTCATCATCTTCGGTAAAACCGTGATAGCGTCGAATTTCCTTCGCTTTCAGGCGCTTCAGGATATAGGCGTCATTTGCAGCGCCTTTTTGTTTGGGAATGGCATCGTCCAAATCCGGGCTTGTTGCTGCTTCTATGGCCAGTTTGTTCTTTTCCAGGAGAGTGTAGAAGTCATGGGGAATAGCTTCACGCTTTTCCGCCGGATCAGCCGGCTTGAGGGTTTTAGCTGCGGCGAAGAAGTCGAATTCGAGAGATTCCGCAGCTCCCGGAAGGGCCAGGAAAAACTTATCGAGCCTCCCCTGGCGGAAATAGGTCAGTAAGGCCGGAAGATCTTTTATATTTAAGCCTATGTTGCTGCCCGTTGGGAAAAGTCTGGTCGAGCGGGCCTTTTTCGGCAGGCGCTTGATGCGGGTGAAGAGATCCGGTTCCTGATCGCGTACGGCGCGGATTTCGGTAAGATATTCCAGTTCGCTTTCTTCCTCTTCATCTTCGCCGGTAATCGTTTTCTTGGAGGTCAACTTTGCAAAGAGATCATGCGATTTGATCTCTTCTCCCTCCGTCAGCAGGCGGGCATCGGCGCCGAGCATCTCGATGAAGGCGTGTATTTTGGCTTCAGCGGATTCCTTGAGTTTGATCAGATCGTTGCTTTCTTCCGTCGGGAAAAAGTTGTAGGTATGGATGGTGTCAAATGCCGTATCCACCCGATTGACACGACCGACGCGCTGAATGAGGCGGGTCGGGTTCCACGGGATGTCGTAGTTCACCACGATATTGGATTGATGAAGGTTGACACCTTCGGAAAGCACTTCCGTGGCGACCAGGATCCGGTATTTGTCTTGGGGTTGAAAGGCGCGGGCGTCAAAATTGTCAATAACCTCCCGGCGTTCAGACTCGCCGGAACTGCCGGTAAAAAGCAGGACCTTCCGATCAATCATTTCGGTGATCTGCCGGCATAGATATTCCGCCGTTTCTCTGGATTCGGTGAAAATAATTACTTTCCCCTTTTTGAGAATACGGCCTTTGCGGAGGACCTCGGCAAAGGCCTCCCACTTGGGATCACGTTTGATCTGTTTCCAAAGGGCGGCGATTTTTTTCAAAATCAGGCGATCCGATTCCAGGTCGCGGAGAAAACTTTCATTGAAATCCTTGGTGGAGAGCCGCTCGGCCCTGTCCGCGTCGAGCAGGCGATCGATGGCTTCCTGGTCGTCGGTTTCCAGGAGTTCGAAGATTTTGTTGATATGCTTTTTGCTGATGTAAACGTTTCCCTTTTGAAATTCTTCAATGAAGCGGTCATAAGACCGGATAAAGCGCTCCAGGCTCAGGCGGAAGGCATGGAAGCTGCTCTCCAGGCGTTTTACCAGAAGTATTTTCATGAATTTCGCGAGGTTTTGCTGGCTCTGCACCTCGCGATGCTCACGTTTGCCTTCGTAATAGGTCAACGGTTTGTAGCGGGCGTATGTAAAATCCCGGGTGATCAAGCGCACCGTTTCGATGAAGATGTCGTTCTCCTTTTGGTTGAACTTGTAGAATAGTGGCTGGGGATCGGAAACCTCGGGGAACTTCAAACCTTGGTGCGTCAAATCCTCCCCGTAATATTTCATGATTTCTCTTCGGGTCCGCCGGATCATCAGATATTTGAGGATTTGCTCGCGGGTTTCCTTTGCGTTGGCCTGGACGGTCGCAAAATAGGCTTCACGGTTAGTTTGTCGGTCGAGACCGTGGAGGCGTTTTTCAAGACGGGTGAAAAAGGCTTCCAGATTCCGCATGTTGGGAATGGTGCTGTTCTTACCGTTCTGAAATAGTTTGACCTGACTGAGAATATCCCGCGGGGTGTTGTTCAAGGGCGTTGCCGAAACCAGGATCACCCGTTTGCCGCGACAGATCTGGGCGAGCATTTCATAGGTCTGATTCGTCTCGGTACGGAAACGATGGGATTCGTCAATGAAAACATTGGCATATTTGGATACGTCCCGTTCCAGGAGATCCTCTATTTTCCCGAGAGACTCAAAATCGGTATGCGGCACCCGGAAATCACCGAAAACATTTGGCCATGATCCGCGATTATCCTTATCCAGCAAGTGGGGCGGGGCGATTACGAGCGACCGGCCGTCCAGTTGCTGGGCCAGCAGGGCCGCCATATAGGTCTTCCCGAGGCCGACAACGTCGGACAGGAACAAGCCCCCGTATTCCTGGAGCACTTTGCGGGCGCTGATGACGGCCTCTTCCTGATACTTCAGCCGCTTGAACCCATCGGGAACGTAGATGTCTTCCAACGCGTCCGGACGGTTCAGCTCATCTCGGAAATATTCGTACAGGAATTTGAGGTAAAGCTCATAGGGCGTGAAATGAGCAAAGGGAGAGCGATTGATGATGGTGTCTTCGTACGGTTTGGCAACATCCACCGCCACCGCCCAAAGCTCTTTGAACTTGGCGATGGCGAAATCATAGTCGGCGCGGTTTTTCAGTTCGACATTGAATTCAAGATTGTCCTGCAATCCGGACTGGGTAAGGTTGCTCGACCCCGTGATCACGCGGCCTTTATCCATGAACCCCTCGTTGAAGGTCATGATATAGACCTTCGCATGGAGTTTCTCGCCTGGGTAGGCCTTGATCTCCAGCTTGCCGGAACGAACCCACTCTACAAACTTGTGGATGCCCGTTTCCATCACTGCGCTGTCGGCGGCATGTTCGAATTCGGTCAGCACATTGTCAGGGATTTCCCGGATGACCGAGGCGTGGGATTGCAGCGGCAATTCGCCTTGTTCTCCGGCCTTTTGCAAAAGCTCATATGCAGAGCGGTCGGTATGTAGCCCGATCAGAATGCGAATCTTCTCGATATTCTCCAGCGCCGGATAAAGTTTGTAGAAGCCGCTGATGAAGAAATAACCGACCAGACAATCGAAAAAGCGGGCGTCTTTTTTGAGGATATCGGAAAATCGGTCACGCAGACTGTTTCCTGCTTCGTTGGTGAGGAAAGTGAGATCAGATGACATTGAGTTTTACTCCGATGTTGTCGAAAATATTAGGCATGGCTGCTGCTCTTTCCAAAGACCTGTGACAGAGCTCCGCCGCAGGATAACAAATTGAAAAGTAAAGTAAATATGAAGGGCTACCCCGAATTTCCCTCTCGAAAAACGGTCCGTCACGACAGGTAAGCTATAGGTCGCCGGCTTATGTATTTGCTCTTATAATGCCATTGCTGTCATGAGGCAATAACTTTTCTAGTCTGAGCCTGAAATTATTTTCCATATTTTGCTAAATTAGCGAAGAAAGAAAGCGATCCGCACTGATCAACCGGACGTTGTCCCTTTTCACGTCCACATCCCGGAGAAAATAAAGGTCTATGCGGTATCCCTGGGTATCGGACAGGAAATGGCAGAGCTTGAACAGGTGAAAGGCGACCATATTTTCCATTTTGGCGCCGTCATTAGAAGCGTTTTTCGTTATCCGGGGGGCGCCTGCCCTCGCTGTTGAGCGGCCTGTTGATTTCTCTATGGCTCACGGCGGCTGATGTTTTCGATTCGGGAGATATGTTTCTTATCGAAGGAATAGACCTCGGAAATATTGAGCTTTTCCGCAAGGGCGGCAATATGGCCGTCCACAAAATCTACATTCTGGTTTTCATAGATCTCCAGCGCCCTGCTCACTATGGCGCCGTTGATCACGTCCAGCCCCGGCGTGGACAGAATGGCGCGGATCATGGGCGTAATCGCCGCCGGCTTCAAGCGGTAAGAGGATTCCAGCACCCAGATCAGTTCCGCCAGCACGAGGTCGGAGGTAATCAGTTTGACCTTGCCAGCGGTTGCCGCATTGAGGAGCGCCTCGACACGATCAGCTTTTTCAGGATCATCATCGGTTAGGTAACGAACGAAAAGATTTGTGTCCACAAAAGACGTCTTCATTCGCTTTCGCCCTTGACTCTTTCCGCAACCGCGGCCTTGGCCTGGTCCCGTTCCGCGGCAAATGATCCCGCCGATCCGGATGTCTTGACCACGCCACGGAATGATTTCAGAGTCTTAACAGGCTGCAAAACGATCCGATCGCCCTCCTGGATGAAGGATACCCGGTCATTGGCCTGGATGTTCATCAGCTCCCGTATGGTTTTGGGAATGGTAACCTGTCCTTTGGAGGTAACCGTGGATAACATATTTCCGACCTCATCGAATATTCTTACCAGCTATTATATGTAAGAAAATATGGGCTGTCAATCCTCTTTTCCCCTGTGTCTTTGCTTTCCTGATTTACCGTCATTCGCAGGAAGACCGGGATGACCTGATCATCCGGATTCCCGTCCAGACCAGGACGGCGGCGAATACGATTTTCAGCGTCGATTCCGAGAGATAATGGGCCAGGGAGCCGCCGGCGAAGGCGCCGATCACAATGCCGGGGATTAGTCCGGAGAGTGCTGGCCGGGCCACATTTCCCAGCCGCCAGTGGGTGAAGGCCCCCACGGCGCCCGCCGGCACCATGGCCAGCAGGGAGCTTCCCTGGGCGGTATGTTGATCGAACCCCGCCAGCAGAACCATCCCGGCGATCATGATCGCCCCTCCGCCCACACCCATGAGTCCGGAGCAGAATCCTGTCAGGGCGCCGGTGCCAAGAAGGAGCAGCGACTTGACAAGGGCCGTCTCCGGCTGGACGAGGGTGGGGAGGTGTGGTTTTGCCATGATCAGTAAGGAGATGAACAGCAAAAAGAACCCGAAGGATCGCTTGAGTTTAAATTCCGGAAGCGCGGAGCAGTATTTAGCCCCCAGTCGGGCCGGCCAGAGGGCGCCGCCGCCCAGGAAAAGCGCTGCCCAAATGTCCATGGTATGGTGGTGGGCGTAAGTCGCCGCTCCGATTATCCCTGTAAATACAAGGGCTACCAGACTGGTGCCGTGGGCCTGGTGCTGGCCCATCCTCGCCATCCCGACCAGCAGCGGCACCATCACCACTCCGCCCCCGAGTCCCACCAGGCCGCCGAAGATACCGGCGGCAAAACCGATCAGAAAGTTTGTGAACATGAGCGATCTCGGGAATCGTTCCCTACCCGGAGCGGACGGACGATTGCCGGAAGTTCCTGCTGCAGGCGACCGTCCACCTCCTGCCGGTCAGGGCCTGGTGCCGACAACAAAGGGCCAGTGGAGATCGCAAGGCACCCCCATCTGCAGCCAGGAGTTGCGGGCGTCCAGCTCCTCGTTGATCCGGTCCCGAATCGTTTTCAGTGCCCCGTCGCCGCACCGGACCTGAAGATCCTGGGATGCCGCGGTGATCATAACGGGCGGATCGCCGCCGATTTCCCGCCGGTAGAATTCCCCGGCCTCCTCCGCGACGTCCGCGGCAATGACCAGTTCGTGAATCAGGAAGGCCTGCATTTTTCCCCCGCTTCAGGATTTCGGCACGAAAGGCATGAAGGCGTATTCTTTATCCCGGACCCGAAAAGAGGCCTTGTTCTCGTCGTTTTCCTGGATGAGGCCCTCGATGATCCGTTTGCAGCCGAAGTCATAAAAGGTGATCTGATGGGTCGGCATCTCTTCCGGTTTCAGGTCCTTGTAGGCCTGTCGCTGTTCTTCCGGGGAGAGTTGGCGGATGGTCAGCTTCTGGCATCGTTCCCGCTCTTCCTGCTCGCCGCTCCGGATCGACAGTACATAGTTTCCGTGAAACTTGATGGGCATCTTGATTTCCACAGTCCCGCCTCCTGGAAAAAGTTGTTTGTGGGGATGTTAAGAGATGGATTTTCATAGCACACGAGCACGGTTATATCCACAGGAAATGATGCCGGGCCAGGGGAGGGACAAAGCCGGATGTCTTTTCCCGAAAGGCGACTGGACAGGGGAAGATGCACCGGTAACTTGTTTTGTTTCTTGAATAATCTTGACACAACATATCGTTCACGGTAAGAAATAGATGAGAAATATCCCGCATCAAGTATTTTACGAATTAGACACGCAAAGTATCAGGAGGATTACCCGTGAAAAATATCCCTGTTTCCATCCGTTATCTTGTCATGGCAATGTTCTGTCTGACACTTTGGTTGAGCGGCACCCGGGAAGCAATGGCCGGCGGGCCGATCGATTGCGGTTCTAAACCGATAAAGGTTGGCTACTTCAAGCTGGGTTACCGTTTTTATGTGGACGGCGGACAGGAAAAAGGCATGAACGTGGATATCCTTGCGGAAATCCGCAAGCGCACCGGATGCAAGTTCGTGTCCCAGGAAATGTCCTTTGCCCGCATCATGGCCGATCTGGCCAGCGGCGATCTGGATGTAAGCCTTTCCGGGATCTGGAGCGCCGAACGGGAGCGCACGTTGTGGATGATCCCGTCCATAGCTTCGAAAAACTATGCCGTGATCGGACCGGCGGCCCGGACATCGGTTCGCAACGCGGAGGATTTTTTCAAGAATAAAAAACTTCAATTTGGCGTCGTGCGCGGCTACACGCACAGCAAGGAACTCGACCGGTGGCTCGTAAAGATGCGCCGGGAAGGACGGGTGGAAGAGAGCGCCAATGTCGATCTTTTATATGAGAAGCTGAAGGCCGGGCGTATCGATGGCATTTTTTCCTTTCCCTTCGTTTATCGCAAGATATTGAAAGAAATGAATATAATGGATAATGTTTCCATTCAGGACTGGTCCCCGGGCGACAAGGGCATTATCGGTTGCACGATGCTGACCAAAAGCCGTTTTTCCGAAACCGAGGCCAATCGCTGGCGCGCCCTGATCAGGGACATGCAGAGGGACGGAACCCTGAAGCGCATATTCACTCGTTACGTGACGGCTGCGGAAGCGGATCAGATGCTTGCTTTTTGATCTTTCAGTCGCCTTTCTCCCGGGAGGCGAACCTCAGGCGACGTACGGATTATAAATGATCGTTGGCAAATTGAGGTCTTTCGCATCTTGCCTGCTTGGTTGCTCGGCATCTGTCCGGGCAATTTGCTTCTTGATTCCATATTCCTTTTAGTCAGGAGAACGGCCCCCCGCATATGAGCTACTGGCAATCACTGTCCGGTCGTCTTTTCAAACTGGTATTCGGCAGTTATCTCATCCTGGCCATTTTCGTCACCGCCGTACAGCTTGTCCTCGAATATTCATCGGTCCAGCGAACAATCGGCAGTGACCTCGCCTCCCTGGGCCAATCTTTCCATGGCGGGGTGACCGGGGCGATGTGGGAACTGGATCGCCCCCTGATCAATACCATGGCGCAAGGGATTGCCCAGTCTTCCATCGTCACCGGTGTGAGAATTTCCTCAAATACCGGTGAAACTTTTGCAGCCATTGGCAAGGTTCCTCCATCCACGGTTTCGGTGTCCGACGGTATCTTCGCTCCCTTTCAGTTCCATGCCGTGCGCCTCTGGAAGGAAACGCCGGGAGGAACGCGTGAAATCGGCCAATTGGACATCTTTTCCGACCGATCCGTCGCCCTGGATAGAATAAAGTACAGCTTCATGGTCATCTTGATCAACTCCATCATCAAGACGACCGGCCTCTGGTTGATCTTTTATCTGGTCATCTCCCGGGGTTTGTCGCGACCGATTTCCAGATTGACGGAGGTGGTGTCCCAAATCAAGTTCGCGGCGGAATCGAAAGAGGCGATGATGCTTGAATATCGCCACAAAGATGAGCTGGGAACCCTCATAGAATCGATGAATAAGATGCAGGAGCGGGTCTTCGCGGCGCGCAGGGAACTGGAGGAAGTAAATCTCCGCCTGGAAGCTACCGTGGCGGAGCGCACCAGGCTCCTTTCCGAAACCCTCGATTTCAACGAAACGCTGCTGCTGCGTTCACCGCTGCCCATGGGGGTTTACAATTCAAGCGGCCAATGTGTGCTGGCGAACAATGCCATCGCCGATCTCGTCGGGGCGACGCGGGAAGACTTGCTGGCCCAGAACTTCAGGAACATCGATTCATGGAAGACCAGCGGATTGCTCGCTCACTGTCTCGATGCCCTGGAGCATCGCACGCCCCGGCAAGTTGAAATAAACATCGTCACTTCTTTCGGCCGGATGCTGTGGCTCGATTGCCGGCTCCTGCCCATGTTCATCAACGGCGAAGACCATCTGCTGCTCCAACTCATCGATCTTACCGAGCGTAAGAAGATTTACCTGGCCCTGGAGGAACAGACGCGCATTGCGCGGGAAATGGCCGCCCAGGCAGAGCGGGCCAATGTTGCCAAGAGCGAATTCCTGGCGAACATGAGTCACGAGATCAGGACGCCGATGAATGCCATCATCGGTTTTACCGGTTTGTCTCTCAAGACGGAGTTGACGGATAAGCAGCGTGAATACCTCGAAAAGATCGCTTCCGCGGCAGGATCGCTACTCGTGGTCGTCAATGACATCCTCGATTTCTCCAAGGTCGAAGCGGGAAAGCTTGAGATGGAAGCCGTTCCTTTCCGGCTCGATGAGGTACTGGACCAAACCGCGGCCGTTATCTCCGTGAAGGCGGCGGAGAAGGGCATCGAATTTGTATGCTCCGTGGAGGATGACGTACCCCCGGTCCTGGTTGGCGATCCCCTCCGTCTGGGTCAGGTGCTTCTTAATCTGACCGGCAATGCGGTGAAGTTCACGGAAGCGGGACGTATTGTGGTGAAGGCGGTGCTGGTGGACATGGACAGTGCCCTTTGCCGGTTGCGTTTTTCCGTTGAGGATACGGGAATCGGTATTCCCGAAGAAAAGATCGAAGAGATTTTCACGGCCTTTTCCCAGGCGGACGCCTCCATTACCCGCCGTTTTGGAGGTACGGGCCTTGGTCTGGCCATAAGCCGCTACCTGGTGGAGCTGATGGGGGGGGAGTTGTCCGTGGAAAGCATCTTCGGCCGGGGAAGCACCTTTTTCTTTACCGCCGTATTCGGTGTAAGAGACGGGGATGAAAGAATGGTTCATCCGGCTCCGTCTCATCTGACGGGGCTCAAGGTTCTGGTAGTGGATGAGAACCAGGCCGCCCGGGAAGTCCTGCTGGATCAACTCCGATCATTCCGTTTTGAAGCCTTTGCCGTCACTTCCGGCGCGGCGGCCCTTGGGGAACTGAAATCGGCGGAAAGACCTTACGAACTGGCAATCATGGAATGGAAGATGTCCGGAATGGACGGGATAGAGACGGCGAGACGCATCCGGGAGGACGATCGCTGGGGGCATATTCCCCTGATGGTCATGGTCACGGCCCAGGACCGCGATGAAGCCATGCGGAAGGCGCAAGGATTGGACATCGCTGCTTTTCTCGAAAAGCCGGTAAATTCTTCCCTCCTCCTGAATGCCGTCATGTCAGGCTGGGAATGCGGTGGCCGCCGGGAGTCAAAGGCGGCGGCCTTGACGGCGGCCGAGTCGGATATCGGCACATGGATTGGAGGGGCAAGGGTATTGGTGGTGGAAGACAATGTTTTGAACCGCCAAGTGGCGGTGGAGATACTGGTGGGCGCCGGGCTGGTGGTGGAGACGGCGGCGAACGGCAGGGAGGCCTTGGAGGCGCTGGAAGCAACTGCTTACGATGCGGTGTTCATGGACATTCAGATGCCGGTGATGGGGGGGTATGAAGCGACGGAGCGGATCAGGCGGGATGATCGATTTGCCGGTTTGCCGATTATTGCGATGACGGCCCATGCGCTGAAGGGATATCGAGAACAGTGCCTTGCGGCGGGGATGAACGATTATGTAAGCAAACCCATCGATCCTGGACGGTTGTTTGCCGTACTGGCGCGGTGGATAAAGCCGCGGGAGAGAGTTTTCGAATCGGCGCGGGCGGTGGATGCGGATAAGAAACAAGGGGATGCTGACTTGCCGGCAGTTCTCCCCGGTTTGGACATTAACGCCGGGTTGGCCAGGATCAACGGTAACCGTTGTCTCTACCGGTGGCTGCTGGATGATTTTGTCCGGGAGTACGGATCGGCGGCGGAGATACTGCGGGGGTTGATTGATAGCGGTGATCAGGAAGCGGCGCGGCGTCTTGTCCATACGCTGAAGGGAGTGGCGGGAAACATTTCCGCCGTGGACGTCCAAGAGGCGGCCGGCGCTTTGGAAACGGCTCTGGGAGCTGATATGGGGAGCTATGAAGCATTATTGCTTGCCCTGGAGGCGGCTTTGCGTCCGGTCCGGGAAGGCATCGGGAGGCTGGTTTCGGAGCGCTATGAAAAGGCGCCGGGGGCGGACGGGTCCGCTGCGCCCCCGGACAGGGAGCGGATCGCCTCCCTGGTGGTGGAACTCCACCGCCTGCTCCAGGATTTCAATCCCGAGGCGGAAGGAGCGTTTTGCATCCTTAAGGACTCCCTGGGCGGTGTTCCATTTCCCGCTGAAATGGACGCCTTGGATGAATGTATCAAAAGGTTCAAATTCAGAGACGCCATGGGGGAACTTCGGAAAATTGCCGGGGTGCTGGATGTTCCCCTGGAAGAACGGACATGAGGAATGATACATGCAACTTGATATTCGCACTTTAGCCTTTGTCCTGGGCCTTACCCATATCTTCCAGGTAATCGTCTTTTCTTATCAATACTATATAAACAAGGACACCTATCAGGGGATCGGCTGGTGGCTCCTCTGGAGTCTCAGCGCCGCCGCGGGATTCGCCTTCATTCTCGTGCGGGGGGTCCCCGGGCTGTTCACGCTTTCTATAGTCGGAACAAATACTCTGATCGTTCTGGGGGTGATATTCCTCTATATCGGCATCGTACGTTTTTTCGATCGAAAAGAACACCCCATCCTGCCGGCGGCATTGTTCGGTATTTTTATGGTGCCGTTTCTGTATTTTCATTTTATCGACGACGATATCCTTGTCCGCAGTATCATTTTAGGCCTGAGCATGGCGGTCATAGCCTTTTTGTCCGTTCATGCCCTGCTTGTTTACCGCCATCCATCCGTAGCCGTGTCGGCGAACTTCGCCGCCTTTTTTTTCCTGCTCCATGGCGGCTTCTTCGTTTTCCGGCCTGTGATGTTGGTTATAGACCAAAAATCACTGGATTTTTTTACCCCGACGCCCCTGAACGTCGCCACATTTATAGACGGTTTGTTAGGCAGCATCATCTGGACGCTGGCCCTGGTAGTAATGATCAACCAGCGCTTGTATGCCGAAATGACCGCCGCCAAAGAAGAGATGGACACGGTATTCAACACCAGCCCCGATGCCGCCGCGCTTTCCCGGATAAGCGACGGCGTCATAGTCCATGTAAATGACGGGTTCTGCGCCCTCTCGGGTTATTCCCGCGCGGAGGTGATCGGCAGGTCGAGCCTAAAAGTCAACCTTTGGAAAGATTACGATGAACGCCGTCGGGTGTCCGCCATGATCCATGAAAAAAAAGCCATTCAGGATTTCGAGGCGGAATTCCGGAACAAAGACGGAACGACACTCTATGGATCGATGTCCGCGAAGATTATCAATCTGCATGGAGTGCCGCATATGATCAGTATTACCCGGGACATCACCGCCCGCAAGCATGCGGAAGAGGAACTGAGAATAGCCAAGGAGGCGGCGGAGGCATCATCGAAAGCCAAAAGCGAGTTTTTGGCGAACATGAGTCACGAGATTCGAACACCTATGAACGCCATCATCGGTTTTTCCGGTTTGGCTCTGAAGACGGGGCTGACGGAACGGCAGCGCGACTATCTCGAAAAGATCGAGTCATCGGCGCGTTCGTTGCTGGCGGTGATCAACGATATTCTCGATTTTTCCAAGATCGAGGCGGGAAAGCTGGATATGGACTCGATCTCTTTCCGGTTGGACGAGGTGCTGGAAAACATCACGGACATCGTTTCGGTGGATGCGGCGGAGAAAGGGGTTGAATTTGTCAGCTCCATCGGGAACGACGTACCTCTTTGTCTGGTCGGCGATCCCCTGCGGTTGGGGCAGGTGCTCCTGAATCTGGCCGGCAATGCGGTGAAATTCACGGGAGCGGGACATATCGCGGTAACGGCAGAACTGGCGGAGATGACAGGTGATCGCTGTCGGCTTAAGTTTTCGGTTGCGGACACGGGGATAGGCATTCCCGAGGCGAAGATGGCAGAGATATTCACGCCCTTTTCCCAGGCGGATACGTCTATTACCCGCCGGTTTGGCGGTACGGGTCTTGGATTGGCCATATCCCGTTATCTGGTGGAGATGATGGGCGGCGAGGTGTGGGCGGAGAGCGTCGCGGGCCGGGGGAGCACCTTTTCCTTTACCGCCGAATTTTCCCTGGGTGCCGAGGACCGCGAGGGGTCCTGTCCGGTGCCGGTGGATCGAAAAAAGCCTGCCGGGGCGGTAGGAGACGACCGGTTCCCTGGGGTAGCGAGGGTAGATGCGGCGGCGAGCGTGGCGGAGTTGGACATTGGCATTCGATTGGAGGGAGCGCGGGTGTTGGTGGTGGAGGATAATGCCCTGAACCGTGAGGTGGCGGTGGAGATACTGTCGAGTGCGGGTCTAACCGTGGAGACGGCGGCAAATGGTCAAGAGGCTCTGATGATGTTGGCCGGAGCTGATTACGATGCGGTGCTTATGGACATCCAGATGCCGGTGATGGGGGGATATGAAGCGACGGAGTTGATCAGGAGGGAAGGACGTTTTTCCGGGTTGCCCATCATTGCTATGACGGCCCATGCGTTGCAGGGTTATCGGGAGCAGTGCCTGGCCGTGGGGATGAACGATTATGTAAGCAAGCCCATTGATCCCGGGCAGTTGTTCGCCGTGCTGTTACGGTGGGCTAAACCGCGGCGGGGAGTTGACGGCGCCACCAGGGAATTGGGGAAGGATGAAAGGAGGGATTCTCTGCCGGAGGATTTGCCCGGTTTGGACGTCGTATCCGGGCTGAGGCGGCTCAACGGTAATCGTCGTCTCTATCGGCGGTTGTTGGATGATTTTGTTAGTCAGTATGGATCGGCGGCGGATGAACTGCGGGTGTTGATTGGTGATGGCGGTGATCCGGAGGCGGCGCGGGATCTTTGCCATTCTTTGAAGGGAGTGGCGGGGAATATTTCGGCGTTAGCGGTGCAGGAGGCGGCCGGAGCTTTGGAAGCGGCGCTGGCGGCGGCGGACGGCGGGGCTGTACATGAATCGTTGTTGCCGGCCCTGGACAAGGCGTTAAGTTACGTTCTGGAGGGCATAGAGAAGCTTCCTCCCGAGAGCGGAGGGCAAGCCCCCGGTGACGACGGCGCGGTGAAGTCCCTGGACATGGCGCGGATCGAGCATCTCATTGAGGAGCTTCATCGCCTGCTCCAGGAGTTCAATCCCGAGGCGGAAACAGCATTTGCCGTCCTTAAGGATGCCCTGCGCGGCTCGGCTTTAGCCGGTGGGATGGATAATCTGGAAGCTTACATCAAGAAGTTCGACTTCAAGAATGCCGCACGGGAACTTCAGCGAATCACTTTGGCAGCGGCCATTCCTCTAAAGGAGCAGACATGAACGAAAAAACGAAAAAACAGACGGTTTTGATCGTTGATGATCAGCCGGCAAACATCCGCATCCTTCTGGAGATCCTCAAGACCGATTATGAAATTAGAGTGGCCATAGACGGTGAGACCGCCCTCGATATCGTCCGGTCCGACAATCCCCCGGACCTCGTTTTGCTGGACGTGATGATGCCGGGGATCGACGGCTACGTAGTCTGTGAACGCATGAAAACCGATCCCCGTACCTCCGACATTCCGGTTATCTTCATTACCGGAAAGGGGGATGAAGAAGACATGGTGCGGGGATTTCAGTGCGGCGCCGTCGATTATGTCGTCAAGCCGTTCAGTCATGTCGTCGTCAAGGCCCGGGTCAAAACACATGCGGAATTGAAGAAATTCCGGGATGTTCTGAAAGATCAGAGTATTCGAGACGGCCTGACGGGCATTGGCAACCGCCGCCGGTTCGATGAATTTCTTGCCTCAACCTGGGATTTTGCCAGCCGTAAAGCGCTTTCGATTTCGGTAGTTATGATCGACATTGATTATTTCAAGCTCTACAACGACAACTACGGCCATCAGGAAGGGGACGAATGCCTGAAGAAGGTGGCTAAGACCCTGGAATCCTCCCTGCGGCGCCGGATCGATCTCGTGGCCCGCTATGGAGGTGAGGAATTCGGCTGCATTATGCCCGGTACCGATCCGGATGGGGCCGTAATGATGGCGGAGAGATTTAGGCAAAACGTTCTGGCCCTGGAGATTCCCCACGCTTATTCCCCTGCCGGTCGTTTCGTCACGATCAGTCTCGGAGTGGCCGCCATGTATCCGTCCCGTGAAAACACCGTGGAAGAGCTTGTGGGCAAAGCCGACCGGGCTTTGTACAAAGCCAAGGACAGCGGCAGAAACCGTGTCGAGTATCAGGAATGAGCGAGCCGGCTCGCTTCCCCCGGTCTTTTAGAGCGAATGCCAGATGGTGAAGATGCCGAGGGCCATCAGGAGGATCAGGATGACCCGGCGGTACGTTTCCTCCCGGATCTTGCCGAAGAAGAAATGTCCGGCGTAAGTGCCGATGGCGAGAGGCGCCAGGGAATAGAGGAACAGTTGCCGGACCTGGTCCGTCATCAGTCCGGTGTAGGCCTGTGCCCCCACGACCATGAGGCCGGAGAAGAAATAGTAGCCCTGGAGGGTGGCCTTGATCAGCTCCTTGCGCCAGGGCTGCAGGGAGACATAGACGATTACCGGCGGGCCCGTCGCGCTGAAGGCGCCGCCGAAACAGCCGGACAGGAAGCCGGTGAAATATGTCCAGAAGCCGCCTATCTCCCGGCGGACAACCTTGAAGAACAACCCGTAGAGGGAATAAATCACGAGGATGATACCTAAAAAGACGAGGATCGCCTGACCGTTCAATCTCTTGAGGAGATAAACGCCGATGAGGACCCCTGGCGCCGCCCCGAGAAAGAGGGGCCAGATTCGCCGCCATTCCAGATCCTTCCAGAGGGGCGCCAACAGCAGGACCGTCAGGACGACCCCGACCATGGAAGTCAGGGGGATGGCCGCCTTGACATCCAGAAACAGGGCCAAAAGGGGCAGGGAAAGGAGGACGGAACCGAAACCCGAAAAACCCTGAATGAAGCCGGCCATGAGCATGATCGCCCCGAGATAAAAGTGGATTTCCGTCAATACGCCGCCTCCCTCACAGGGACACATCATAATAGAGTCCGCTTTATTGTCAATGGAAAAAGGATCGCCGTATTCTGTTGACGCCCGGTACCGCCGGCGGTAATATCTCCCAAAACCCTATTTTCATGCTTCGTGATGCTCCACGGGGCAGGAAGGTTTTTTACGAGATCATAATTATTGAGGAGGTTGGTTCATGAAGGGCGCCATGATCAGAAATCTGTGTCCGGAGGAGTACTATACCGATGAGCGTTGCTTCATCCGGGAGCTGTGGAATTCGCCGGAAGATGAAGGGGTGTCCGTGGCCCGGGCCCGGGTGGCGCCGGGGGTGACGACGGCATGGCATCGCGTGCGGGGGAGCTGGGAGCGCTATATCGTCCAGGAGGGCGCCGGCTTGGTGGAGGTGGGGGACCTGGCGCCGACACCGGTGGCGCCGGGAGCCGTGGTCGTCATTCCCCCCGGCGTACGCCAGCGTATCACGAGCACCGGCCCGGAAGACCTGATCTTCCTGGCCGTTTGCACCCCCAGGTTCACGCCGGAGCGATACGAACAAATCTGAAGGCACCGCCGGGGATTACGTGTCTCCGGCGCGTAGGCCCGCGGAGAAAAGGTCCTTTGAACCTCGAACCTGACTTTGGCGACGGCGGCGGGAGAACGCCAGGTCTGGGGCGGGATGGAATATCGGGCTCCAAAGGCCAAAGGGCCGCACGGTTCGGAGACGCCGCGCCGATCCGTCCCGGGGCTATCGGGCCGCCTCCGGCATCAGCAGCCGTTCCTTGAGGAGGGAATAGCGCTGCTGCTGCTTGTTGTTCTTAACGGCGATGGCCAGGGCCTTCTTCGTCCCGATAACGACGACCAGTTTCCGCCCTCTGGTCACGGCGGTATAGATGAGATTCCTCTGGAGCATCATATAGTGCTGGGTGAGCAGGGGGATTACCACGGCGGGATATTCGGAGCCCTGGCTTTTGTGGACGGTCACGGCGTAAGCCGGGACGAGTTCGTCGAGTTCGGAAAAATCATAGGTCACGAAACGGTCGTCGAAATGGACCTTCAATTCCTGCCCTTCCGTATCGACGTTAAAGATCCGGCCGATGTCGCCGTTGAAGACCTCCTTATCGTAGTTGTTCCGGATCTGCATGACCTTGTCATGGTTCCGGAAGGTGTTGCCACCCCGTGATATGCCCCCTTCGCCGGGGTTCAGCGCTTCCTGAAGGGCCGCATTGAGGTTCGTCACCCCCACCACCCCCCGGTTCATGGGGCTCAGCACCTGGATGTCATTGACGGCATGGAGGTGGAACCGTTTCGGAATCCGCTCCTTGACCATGGTAAGTACCGTTGCCAATACCTTTTCCGCCTCTTCCTGGTGGATGAAGTAGAAGTCCGACAACGTTCCCGGCGTGGTTTCCGCTTCCGGAAGAAGGCCCTGGTTGATCCGGTGGGCGTTGACGATAATGGAGCTCGCCTTGGCCTGTCGGAAGATCTCCCGGAGTTCCACCACCGGCGCCGCCCCTGACTCGATGATATCCTTCAGGACGTTGCCCGGCCCGACGGAGGGAAGCTGGTTCACATCGCCGACGAGGATCATGGTTGCCCGCGGAGGAACGGCCTTCAGGAGATGGTGCATGAGCATGATGTCGATCATCGAAGCCTCGTCGATAATGAGGATATCGCAGTCCAGGGGGGAGTGCTCGTGCTTCTGGAATCCCCCCTTGAGGGGACTGAACTCGAGCAGGCGGTGGATCGTCCTGGCTTCCCAGCCCGTGGCCTCGGCCATTTTTTTCGCCGCCCGACCCGTCGGGGCGGCAAGGAGGATCTTCGTCCGGACGGTGCCGTAGATCTTCAGGATGGCGTTGATGATCGTGGTTTTGCCCGTGCCGGGGCCACCGGTGATGATCATGACCTTGTTTTCCACGGCTGTCCGCACGGCCTCGATCTGTTTTTCCGCCAGGGCAATGGCCAGTTGCTCCTGGACCCAGGCCAGGGCCTTGTCGGCGTCGATTTTCCGGACCTGCTTGGGGGAGGCAATGAGGGCCTTGAGACGGGAGGCGGTCTGGCTTTCCGCGAGGTAAAAGGGGAGTCCGTAGATGGCCCGGGGTTCCGTATCCCCCCGGTTTTCCACGGCGATCGTCCGCGCCGCCGTCAGGGTCTCCAGCGCCGCGGCGATGAGGCCCGCCTCGATGCCGAGGATGTTCATTGCCTCCTGGATGAGGATCGGTTCGGGGACGAAAACGTGTCCCTGCTCGGCCAGTTGATTCAGGACGTAAAGAAGGCCCGCCTCGGCGCGAACGAGGGATTCCTTGGGCAGACCCAGCTTTTCCGCAATCCGGTCGGCGGTGATGAAACCGATGCCGAAGATGTCCGCGGCGAGGCGATAGGGATTTTCCTGAACGATTTTTATCGCTTCCCGGCCGTATTGCTTGAAGATCTTGGCGGCGAAGCCCACGCTGACACCGTGGGTCTGGAGGAAGAGCATGACCGTGCGGATCTCCTTCTGTTCGTTCCAGGCCTTGCGGATCATGGCGATCCTTCCTTCGCCGATCCCCGGTATTTCCTTGAGCCGCTCCGTTTTGTTTTCGATGATCTCCAGGGTCTTCCGGCCGAATTTGCCGACGATCCGCTTGGCCATGACGGGGCCGATGCCCTTGATCAGCCCCGAGCCGAGGTATTTCTGCACCCCGTAAACCGAGGCGGGGGTCTTGGTCTCGCAGGTGACGATCCGGAACTGGCGGCCGTATTTCTCGTGATTGGTCCACTCCCCCTTCATGGCGACGATTTCGCCGGGGGTGGGATGGATGAGATTGCCGACGCAGGCGACCAGATCCTTATGCCCGGAGACTTTGACTTTGATAATGGCGTATCCGGTCTCTTCGTTGAAATAGGTAATATGTTCCAGGAGCCCCTGCAGGTCCGTGAGATTGGCTTCGGTCATGATTGCTCAATACGTTTCGAGTTCGATCCCCGTCTCCTTCATGCCGGCATAAAGGGCGGCTTGCTGTTCACGCCGGTATGGTTTCCCGACCCCGGTCGGTATGTGGGGGTTCCGTGACGGTGGCCCAGTCGTTGACCGGCGGTGTCCCGCCGCAATTGCCAGGATATTCGTTTGGCATGATTCGCAAATATTTTCAAGGACAGACTCGGAATCGCGTCCTCCAGGAAGTCAAAAAATGACGACATCACAAAAGTCAAACAATAAACATTTGAATTTTTAAGGCAAATAGTTTAGCTTGGGCAGCGGTTGCGGGCGGCGTCGCAAAAAACAGCGTTCGGGCCCGCATGGATACCGGTAAGGTTGTAAAAAGTGATCGGAATCATTGACTATAAGGCGGGCAACCTCACCAGCGTCGCCCGGGCACTCCAATACCTGGGCGAGTCCTGGACGGTTACCGCCGATCCGCGCGAGCTTTCCGGATGTGACCGGATCATCCTTCCCGGCGTGGGGGCGGCCGGGGAGGCCATGACCAACCTCCGCCGTCTGGGGATGGACACCTGGCTTCGGGAATGCCTTGCCGCCGGTACGCCCCTGCTGGGGATCTGCCTCGGCACCCAGGTGATCTTTTCCCATAGTGAGGAAAATGACACCCCTTGCCTGGACCTGGTGCCGGGATGGGTCCGCCGTTTTCCCGACGGCCTGCGGGAAGGGGAAAGGGCATTGAAGATCCCCCATATGGGCTGGAACCGGGTGGAATTCTCCCGCCCCCATCCCGTCTTTGCCGGCTTGCCGGCGGCGGAATATTATTTCGTGCATTCCTTTTATCCCGATCCCGCCGATACGGCTCACATCCTGGGTCGAACGGAATACGGCCTTCGTTTCTGCTCCGCCCTTGCTCACCGGAATCTGGTTGCGGTGCAGTTCCACCCTGAGAAAAGCGGTGCCCCGGGGCTGCGGATCCTGGCCAATTTCTGCCGCTGGGGAGGCGCCGATGCTCAGTAAAAGGATCATCGCCTGTCTGGACGTTCGGGATGGAAAGCTGACCAAAGGGATTAGATTCCAAGGCAATATGGATATCGGCGATCCGGTGGAGGCCGCCCGGATCTATTACGAGCAGGGGATCGACGAGATTGTTTTCTACGACATCACTGCATCCTCGGACGGCCGGAACATCATGCTGGAGGTCGTCCGCCGGGTGGCGGAAACGATCTTCATCCCCTTTTCCGTAGGGGGAGGCATTCGTAGCGTGGAGGACATGCGCGCCGTGATCCTGTCCGGGGCAGAAAAGGTGAGCGTCAATTCCGAAGCGGTGAAAAACCCGGATATCATTGATGAAGGCGCCCGTATCTTCGGCAGTCAGTGTGTCGTTTTGGGGATGGATGTCAAGAAAGTTGCCGTCCGTCCGGAGATCCCCTCGGGATATGAGATCGTGATCCACGGAGGCCGGATCTATACAGGGTGGGATGCCCTGCAGTGGGCAAAAGAAGGGGAACACCGGGGCGCCGGGGAGATCTGCCTGAATTCCATCGATGCCGACGGCACCCAGAAAGGGTATGAGAATGACCTGACCCGTCTGGTTTCCGCGGCGGTGGGGATCCCCGTAATTGCCTCCGGGGGGGCGGGGAGACCGGAGCATCTCTACGCGGTCCTGACCCGGGGAGAGGCCGATGCCGCCCTGATCGCCTCCATCGTCCATTACCGGACCTACTCCATCGGTGAATTGAAGGAGTATTTGCATGAACGAGGCGTCAAGGTGCGGAGGGAATGGTGAAGCCGGCATCTCCCGAACACGCTTGAACTCTATGGATCTGAAAACGGAGCTTTTATATGAAAATGTCCTTAAATACCCGGATATTATTATCTATCGTTGCGTCCGGAACGATCATGTATGTAAAACTTGCTTCATGTTCGAAATCGAGATTTTTTAAGGGTATGTCAAAAACGGGAAACAATGACTCCTGAGACCTCTATGTACGCACCATACCCTGCCGGCCCGGTCATGGAACGGAAGCGGAAAGGAGGCAGGCAGCCCGGTTTCCGGGGAACGAACGTTCCGGTGCGGTCGGCACGTCGAAACGGCGCGGTTGTCGCATTTCGTGGCAGATTGCTTGCCGCGGCCGCGGTGTTGCTGATCGTTTTTCTCTGTGCGGCCCCGCCCGGGGCAGCGGAACTCCGGACCATGACCTTCCTCCCCCAGTGGCTGCCCCAGGCCCAGTTTGCCGGTTATTATGTAGCCTTTGAAAAGGGATTTTACCGGGCAGAGGGCATCGAGCTGAAGATCCTCAAAGGGGGCCCGGATGCCCCCGCCGCCGCAATGCTGGCGGAACGGCGGGCGGACTTCACCACGATGTTCCTCTCCGAAGCCCTCCAGCAGCGGGACAAGCAGATCCCCCTCCTCAATATCGGTCAGATCATGCAACGCTCCGGCTTCATCCTCGTGGCAAAAAAGGAGCGGGGCATCACGAAACCGGCGGATTTGAACCACAAAAAGATCAGCCTGTGGCCGAACTTCCAGGTTCAGCCCCAGGCCTTTTTCCGGAAGTACGGCCTGAACGTCAAGACCGTCGTCCAGGGGGCGACCGTCAATCTATTCTTGCGTGGCGGCGTCGATGCCGCCTCCGCTATGTGGTACAACGAGTATCACTCCATCATCAACGCCGGCGTAAACGAGGACGAACTGACGGCCTTCTTTTTTGACCGGCACGGCCTCAACTTTCCCGAAGACGGGATTTATGTCCTCAAGGAGACCTACGAGCGGGATCGGGAAGGCTGCTGCCGGTTTGTCCGAGCCTCCCGCAAGGGGTGGGAGTATGCCTTCGCTCATCCGGATGAGGCCACGGACATCGTGATGAAATACATCAAAGAGGCCCATACGGGCGGCAACCGGGTCCATCAGCAATGGATGCTCAAGAGGATGAAGGACCTGATTCAGCCCGGGGACGCCAAGATCCCCATCGGAGCCCTCAATCCCGGTGATTACGAGACGGTGGCCGGTGAGTTGCGGAAAAGCGGCCTCATCAAGACCATTCCCCCTTTCGGTGAGTTCTATGCCCCTTGTCTGGAAAGACCTTAAAGAGGCCGGCCGGGGAGGCCTGGCTTTCCGGATGTCCCTCTTCATCCTCACCGCGACGGCGGTAATCTTCGTCGCCGCCTTCGGCTACAGTTCCTATTACTTTCGCAATGAGATCCTCGCCAATGTGGAGAGGAATGCCGAAGCGGTGACCCTGGCCACGGTGAGCAAGATCGAGGTGATTCTGGGAGGCGTGGAGAAGGTCC